>Ga0207659_10000420_pt1 | contig 25579 bp, 24 predicted proteins | sample KBSM43metaG_FD_184330 | JGI IMG/M metagenome (GOLD analysis project Ga0207659, IMG submission 184330) | Miscanthus rhizosphere microbial communities from Kellogg Biological Station, Michigan, USA - KBS M4-3 metaG (SPAdes) (version 2) | ecosystem: Host-associated > Plants > Roots > Rhizosphere >...
GCAGCAGCGCGATCGTCAGACCGCGCCTCATGATTCGTCGTCGTCGTCCCGGCGCGGCCGCAGAAACCACAGCAGCACAGCGCCCGCCGCGATCAGCGCCCCGCCCACCAGCCACTGCAGCACGCGTATCGGCTGTGGACCGCGCGGCCGCTGCCGAAGCTGGCGCGCCTGCGCCGTCGTGAGGGTGATCGGCGGCCCATCGGTGCGGATGACGACCCCCGAGGAATCGCAGAAGAGATCGTACAGCGGCGGCGAGCGGAAACGGTAGAGGATCTGTCGCTCCGGCTCGAACCCTTTCGGATTGTGGGTCACCGAGTACCAGGTCGGCCCGGATCCGCTCGCGTCGCCGCCCTGATACAGCGTCACCTCCGCGGTGTCGGACAGCACGCAGCTCGCCGTCTCGCGCTCGCGCCACGGATTGCCCTGCGTATTCCGGCTGGGAACGACGACGTACACGCCGACCGCGATGAGCAGCGCGCCGACGAGCGTCCACGTCCCGAGAAGAACCAGCTGCCTCATGATGCCCGTTCCACCTCCGCCCGGCGTCGATGGGACACCGTGTCCCATTCGCGAAGATACGCACCCTGAGCGCGAGCGTCAGTCGAGTCGTTCCGCCGCGGACCTGGGCGTCGGAAGCGCCAGACGCTTCAGCAGCCGTTCGCCGGCGTAGCGCAGCAGCACCGTGAGCACCGCGAAGCGGAGCGCGCGCCCGACGAAGAGCGCCGGAACGAACTGGGCGATCGGAAGCCCGAACGCGCCGGCGGCGATGCACGTCAGCTTCGTCGAGAGAGGCGAGACGGTGCTCAGGAACACCAGCAGCCAGCCATGCCGCGCGAACGCCGCTTCGCTCGCCGCGATCCGCGCCTCGCCGACACCGAGCGCCGAGAGCATCGGCCGGCCGAGGGCGTCGAACGCATGAGCGCCGATGAAGTACGCGATGCATCCGCCCAGCGCGGCGCCGACGAACGCCCACACCGCCAGCCGCGGTGCGCGCGGCGGATCGGCGACGGCGAGCGGAGCGAACACTACGCCGCTCGGCCCGGGCAGGACGGAGCTCTGCAGAAGCTCCCAAGTGGCCGTCGCGGCTTCCGCCCATCCGGTTTCGGCCCAGCGGTGCAACGCGGCGACGAGGCGCAGCAGCATGCGGGGAATCTAGCGGCGCAGCGCGGCCAGCTCGGTCAGGGTGACGACGTGATAGCCTCGTGCGTGAAGCACGGGGAGCACGCGGCGCAGCACTTCGACGGTACGGCGGCCGCGATCGTCGCCGTCGTGCAGCACGATCACCGCTCCCGGCCTGACGTTCGACGACACATAGCCCGCGGACAGGCGAGCCGACGACTGATGCGCGTCGTAGGGATAGATCGAGCCGAGTGCGCAGCGATAGCCCTCACGTTCGATCGTGTCGAGCATGGTGTCGTCATACCAGCCGGACGCCGGCCGCAGCCAGCGCATCGTACCGAAGCGGCCGAGCACGCTCCCCGCTTCCCTGATCGCCGCGGCGAACGCGTCGGGTGGTAGCCGGACGCTCGGCTCGTCACGCGTGAGGTGGTTGCCGAGCTCGTGGCCCTCGGCGACGATCGCCGCAACGAGTGCCTCCTTACCCGGCACTCTGCTCGAGATGAGGAAGAACGTGGCGCGTGCATGATGTGCGCGAAGCACGTCGAGGATGGCGCGCGTGTGTGCCGCGTCGGGCCCGTCGTCGATCGTGAGCGCGACGAATGGCTCGGGCGTCGGCACCGCGTAGAGGCAGCGTGGCGAGCGCGCGGCGATGCGAGGCACGAGCCAGCGCGGCGCGGTCCAGAGCGCGGCAACGAGCGTGGTCAGCGCCGCGATACTACCGGCCAGCCACATCACGGATGACTAGCGCGGGCAGGTCTGCTTGGGTGTCCAGTCGCTCGTCGGAATCGTCCACGGCTGCGCCGCGTCGTGGAGGACGAGAGCCAGCGAGCGCCGTACGCCAGGTGCGATCCCGCTGAGTTGCATCGGCGGTCCTTCGCGGACGACGTAGCTGTCCCCCGCCCGCAGGACCTTGACTCCGTCGGGCGTCTCGAGACACTGCGCGCCCTCGAGAACGAACCAGGCCTCGGGCCCCGGGTGCCGATGTACGGGCGTCCGCGCTTCGGGAGGAACGACACCCTCGATGTAGTGGGCCGCGTAAACTCGCCCAGGTGTCAGCGGGAGCGGCCCGACGACCGCGATTCGCTCGCCCCCGGACGGTTGCCACGCCTGGTCCGCGATGGTGAAGAGCCACACGCGGCCGTGCGCCTCGGCGACGGTCCCGCGCGCGCGCCGCGCCGTCTCGGCCGCTGCCCGTGTCGGGTAAGCGTAGAGGTGCCAGTAGAGCGGCGTCTCCGGCGCTACCCCGATCTGCTCGGCGCCCGCCATGTAGCATCCGACGGCATCGGAAGGTCCCGTACGACGCTCGCTGCAAGCGCCCGGCACCGGAACCGTCGTGCTCGCGACACGAGCGCCGGTCGCGGGCGTCGGAGGTGTACCGCCGGTTGCCGAGGCGGCGCTCGTCGCGGGCTGGCGCGTCTGTGCACACGCGCTGACGGAGAGCACGATCGACAGACACGCGAGGCCGAGTCGTGCTCGGTGAGATGGCGAGTCAGCCTGAACGCGTGCGACCCTGAACAACCGGGAGTTTGTCATCCGAGCGTAACATAAAAAAGGTGTTCGATGCCCTCGCACTACGCTGTTACCTATCTCTCAGGCTGCTCAGCCAATACGTGGCCAATGCACATCTGTCCGCTCCATAAACGTCTATGCCCGAACGTTCACGCCCTGGAGCCGGGCTTCAGTCATTCGAGCAAACTCTTTGAAGTCGGACCAGTACGTGCCACTGTAGCCGTCGCCTTTCCATAACGCTTTCGACCTATGACACAGTAGCACCTCCTCTGCGAAGGCCTCATAAGCTCGGCGCGACACGCTGCTCTGATATTTCAGGAAGATGCCGATCGGTTCGAGAAACGCGGGAAGGCTCCGCATGGAGAAGCTGTCAAAGGCGCTGTCCTCAAATGCCGCTCCGGCTTGCCGCGCCGAGCTCTCGGCCCGTAGTTGCTCGACGACATGCAGCAATTCCGGCTTGTTGCTTAGCCGTAGCCGCATGTCACCTAGATAATCCATGATCTCCTGCTCACGCTTGGCCCGCGCCTGGCGTATGTCGAAGCCTAACTTCGAGGCGGTTGCCCACCCCCCGGCGCCCAGAGCCGCCGCCATAATGTTCCATAATACGGCCATGAGTTCCTCCGTCGATGCGCCGCTCCCACGAGCAAATTCACAAACCTGAATACGCCCCACGATTCGTTAAACGTCAGGCGTGAGGGCCGTGCCACTCGTGACGGTTATCGAATACATCAGCCAGTACCGATGCGGCCTGATCTACCACTACTGCTGTAGGTTCGACGCGGGCGTAGATCTGGCTCGCCAGATACGTACAGGTCCGCACGAAGGCACCTTTGAAACGAGCGTAGTCAGCCTGCCCGCTGCCGTAGAAGGGCAGCTCTCGGCCCTCACGCACATTCTCACGCCAGATCTGGACTGACTGACGAAGATCAGCGAGGTACGCCGAAAGCTGCTCAGAGTTGTCTTGAGTGAACTCGCTCGCAACTCGGAGAATTGCCGCATCGACACGGCCTTCGGCTGCCGCGATCTCCTTGAGTAGTTCGCGCCTCGTCGATTCGTTCGAGAGGTCGAGATGTTGCGAGTTGATGATGCGGTACAGCGACATATACTGCGCGAAGAGAGAGTAAAGCTCCTGAAGCGCCTCGTATTGCCGCTGCCGGATGAACCGACCCAGCTCGACCGCCTGCTCTCGCTGCTTCCGGCGCAGATCGAGGTCCTGCGACCGCTCGCGCGCAGCCAGATCGAGAGAGTGCTCCCGCTCCTTCTTTCGAAGGTCGTATTTGTCGAGCAGCCAGCGCCCGCCGAACACAAGTGCGAGAGTGGGCACGACGCCGCCGACAGCAGCCTTGACCAGTTCCTCTGGAAACGTCAGGTCGGCCATTCGGATAAGGTGCGTAGGCGTGCGTACAGCAGCGATGCCTGGGTGACGTCTAACGACAATTGGACAGCAAACCGTGCGGCTCGTTTGGTGACGTCGCACTAGGACCCAAGCCTGCGCGAATCTCTTCGTCGCGCTAGCAGCGTAGTGGTACGTCGCTATGCTCATTCGCGTACCGCGCGGAGCCGCGACATGTAACGTCACGCCTGGCGCACTGCCCTGCGATTACTGCGCGCGCTCCGCCGTACAACGATGCACGATCGTCGAGCAGTGCGTGAGAGCCCTCTTTCCACTCCCATCCGGAGCGCCGCCGCGATCCCGATGCATGCTCCTGAACCGCGATTGACCCCATCCACGCACAACCCGGACGCGTCCAACACACACATCAAACCGATCTACCCGCCACCCGTCCCGATATCACACCTTCCCGCCACACGCCGCATCACCTTCCCCCCCTCCCCCCCACGCCCCACCTTTCGGCCATCATGCGGAAGCTGCTCCTGCTCGTGGCCGTCCTCCTCGTCGTCCACGTCGCCCTCCTCTTCATCCACCCCGCCGGTGCCGCCGGGCGTCCGGCCGACAATACCATAGATGTAGGGGTCGTCTTCGACCTCGGCGGACGCGGCGACAAGTCGTTCAACGACGGCGCCTACCTCGGCGCCGAGCGCGCCGCGAAGGAGCTGGGCGTCCAGGTCCGATTCATCGAGCCCGGCGAGGGATCCGATCGGGAGTCCGGGCTGCGACTCCTCGCCGCCGAGGGCATGGACCTCGTGATCGGCGTCGGCTTCATCTTCACCGACGACCTCACCCAGCTCGCCCGCGAATACCCGAACACGAAGTTCGCCGGCGTCGACTACTCCGTCGCCACGGACAAGGCGGGCAACGTCGTCCCGCCCCCCGCCAACCTCGCCGCGCTCAAGTTCCGCGAGGAGCAGGGCTCCTTCCTCGTCGGTGCCCTCGCCGCGCTCGTCGGCAAGTCCAAGACGATCGGCTTCGTCGGAGGGATGGACTCGCCCCTCATCCAGAAGTTCGAGATGGGCTACAAGGCCGGCGTGAAGCAGGTCTGCCCCGACTGCACGGTGCTCGCGCAGTACGCCGGCGTCACTCCCGAAGCGTTCCGCAACCCGGGCAAGGGAAAGGAGATCGCCCTCTCGCAGTACCAGCAGGGCGCGAACGTGATCTTCCACGCCTCGGGCTCCACGGGGCTCGGCGTGTTCGAGGCCGCACGCCAGACGAACAAGCTCGCCATCGGCGTCGACGCGGATCAGTACAGCGAGGCGCCGGGATACGTGCTGAGCTCGATGGTGAAAGGGGTCGACAACGCGGTGTACGACGCGATCCGCAAGGTGAAGGACGGTCGCTTCGCCGGTGGCATCTACCAGTACGGCCTCGCCGAGTCGGGAGTCGGGTACGTGTACGACAAGAACAACGAGCGCCTGATCCCCCCCGACGTCCGCGCGAAGCTGGAGCAGCTCCGGAAGGACATCGTCGCCGGCCGTATCGTGGTGCCGAGCACGCGGTAGACTTCAGCCGGCGCTCGCACGCGCGACGACGCGCGCCGCTTCCTCCAGACCACGCATGGCCGACCCGAACACTCCGGCAGCATCCACTCCCGCGATCCGTCTGCGCGACATCGTCAAGTCGTTCGGGCCGGTGCAGGCGAACCGCGGCGCGGAGCTCGAAGTGGCGCGGGGGGAGATCCACGCGCTCGTCGGCGAGAACGGCGCCGGCAAGTCGACGCTCATGCGCGTGCTCGCCGGGATGTACGCACCCAACGCGGGGACGATGGAAGTGAACGGGCGCGACGTCACCGGCTGGACGACGGCCGACGCGATCGCCGCCGGCGTCGGGATGGTGCACCAGCACTTCATGCTCGTTCCCACGCTCACCGTCGCCGAGAACGTGATGCTCGGCTCCGAGCTCACGCGCGGACCGGTGCTCGACCGCGCGTCGGCCGAGCAGGCCGTGCGCGACCTGAGCCAGCGCACGGGACTCGTCGTCCCGCCGCATGCGCTGGTGAGCGAGCTGTCGGTGGGGCAGGCGCAGCGCGTCGAGATCCTCAAGACGCTCTACCGCGGCGCGAAGATCCTCGTGCTCGACGAGCCCACCGCCGTGCTCTCGCCCCCCGAGGTGCAGGAGCTGTGGACCGTGCTCCGCGCCCTGCGCGACCAGGGCGGCACGATCGTGCTCATCACGCACAAGCTCGACGAGGTGATCGACGTCTCCGAGACGATCACGGTCATGCGCGCCGGCCGCACGGTGGCGCGCATGGCGACCGCGGGCACCACGCCGCAGGCCATCGCGCGCGCCATGGTCGGACGCGACGTCGCGCTCGCGCTCGACGCGGAGTACACGGGCGTGCCCGCCGCGCAGCAGATCGGCGCGGTGCCGGCGATGCTCGAGGTGCGTGATCTCTCCGTCCACGGCGGGACCGGACACCAGATGGTGCGGGACGTTCAGTTCAGCATCGCGCCCGGCGAGATCCTCGGCATCGCCGGCGTGGAGGGCAACGGGCAGACGGAGCTGATCGAGGCGATCGCCGGCCTGCGCGCCGCGACAGGCACGATCACGCTCGGCGGTCTCGACCTGATGCCGCTCGACGTTCGCCGCCGCGGCGACGCGGGGCTGTCGCACATCCCCGAGGACCGCCACGACCGCGCGCTGGTGCTCGACTACTCCGTCGCCGAGAACCTGATCCTCGGCCAGCAGCACCGCTTCACGCGCGGCGCTGCACTGGATGCGGGCCGCATGCTCCAGCACGCGCGTTCGCTCATCGCGCACTACGACATCCGTCCCCCCGATCCCTCGCTGTCGGCCCGCTCGCTGTCCGGCGGCAACCAGCAGAAGATCGTCGTCGCGCGAGAGATGTCGCGCGACTTCAAGGTGCTGCTCGCCGCGCAGCCGACGCGCGGCGTCGACGTCGGCGCCATCGAGTTCATCCACGCGCGCTTGCGCGAGGCCCGCGACCAGGGGAAGGCGGTGCTGCTCGTCTCGGCGGATCTGGCCGAGGTGCTCGCGCTCTCCGACCGCGTCGCCGTGATGTACGGTGGACGGATCGTCGCGCTGCTCCCCCGCAGCGACGCGTCGCCGGAGACACTCGGCCCCTACATGACCGGCGCGGAGCGCGCCGCATGAGCGCGACCGATCCGACGATGGCGCGCGTCGGCGGCGACACGCCGGCGCCGGCCGCGACGTCCGCCGACAGCGACCGCGCGATACGCCGCGCCAAGATCGAGGAGGCGGTGCTGCCGCCGCTCGTCGCCCTGCTGCTCGCCGCGGTGGTGGGCGATGTGCTCATCCTGTCGTTCGGACAGTCGCCCGGCGCGGTGTACCGGCTCCTCCTCGAGGGCACCTGGGGGAATGCGTACGGCTTTGGTCAAGTCCTCTACAAGGCGACGACGCTCGTGTTCACCGGGCTCGCGGTCGGGCTGGGGCTTCGCGCGGGGCTGTTCAACATCGGCGCCGAGAGCCAGCTCGCCGCGGGCGGGTTCTGTGCGGCGCTCGTCGGCCTGCTGCTCCCGGCGGGAATTCCTGCGCTGCTCTGTCTTCCGATCTACATCCTCGCCGCGGCGCTCGGCGGCGGGGCGGTGGGCGCCGTGCCCGGTGTCTTGAAGGCGCGGTTCGGCGCGCACGAAGTGATCGTCACGATCATGCTCAACTTCATCGTGCTCGCGCTCCTCAACTATCTCACGTCGACCAGGCTGCACGTTCCCGACACGCTGCACACGCCGGAGATCGGGAGCGGCGCGCTGCCACGGATCTCCGACGTCGCGCCGTCGTTCCAGGGATCGGCGGCCAACGCCACGATCCTGCTTGCCGTGCTCGCCGCATTCGCGTTCGGCTGGTTCCTCTTCCGGACGCGCCGCGGGTTCGAGCTGCGCGCCGTCGGACTGCAGCCGCACGCCGCCGAGTACGCCGGCGTGCACGTGGGCGGCGTCACCTGGCGCGCGCTGGCGATCTCGGGAGCGATCGCCGGCATCGGCGGATTGAACTACGTGCTCGGCTACAAGCACTACTATGAAGAAGGCTTCGCGACCGGAGCCGGATTCCTCGGCATCGCCGTCGCGCTGGTGGGCCGCAGCCATCCGATAGGCATCGGCCTCGCGGCACTCCTGTTCGCCACCCTCTCGCAGGGTGGGCTCGCGGTGAACGCGCTCGTGCCGAAGCAGATGGTGGACGTGCTGCAGGCGGTGGTGATCCTCGCCGTGGCGACGTCGGTGCCCGAGGTGCGGCAGATGCTGCGCGGCGCGCGGCGGAGCGCCGAGCGATGATCCTGCTCGCCTTCCTCGCGCAGACGCTGCGCATCGCGATCCCCTATCTGCTCGCCGCGGCGGGGGGCGTGATGAGCGAGCGCGCCGGGCTCATCGCGCTCACGCTCGAGGGCTACATGCTCGGCGGCGCGTTCTGCGCGGTCGCTGCCACCTATGCCAGCGGCTCTCCACTCGTGGGGGTGCTCGCCGCGCTCGCGGGCGGCGGCGCGCTCGCGCTGCTGTACGCCGTGAGCGCGATCCGATTCCGCGCCGACCAGGTGGTGGTTGGGATCGCGATCAACTTGTTGGCCATCGGGCTGACGCGATTTCTGCTGCGGTTGTTCTTCGATTCGTCGTCCAACTCGCCGCGCGTGGCGGGATTCACCGTGCAGGGAAGCGGGACGGGATTCGGGGCGCTGGCGCAGAACCCGATCGTGTGGCTCGGCTTCCTCGTGATCCCCGCCGCGGCGTGGCTGCTGTACCGAACGCCGTTCGGACTTCGCGTGCGCGCGGTGGGCGAGCATCCGGCGGCCGCGGCGTCGGTGGGTGTGCCGGTCGCGCGGGTGCGCTACCTCGCCGTGCTCGTGAGCGGGATGCTGGCCGGCCTCGGCGGGGCGTACCTCGCGCTCGACCAGCACCAGTTCACCGACGGGATGACGGCGGGGCGCGGCTTCATCGCGCTCGCCGCGACCATCTTCGGCCGGTGGGATCCGGTGCGCGCCGGCCTGGCGTGCCTGCTGTTCGCGGCGGCGGAGACGCTGCAGATCCAGCTCCAGGGATCGACGGCGATCCCGTCGCAGTTCGTGGAGATGATACCCTACGCGCTGACGATCGTCGCGCTGGCGGGTGTGGTCGGACGCGCCGTGGCGCCCGCCGCGCTGGGCAAGACGACGATCGAATGACGGATAGATAGGAAGATCACGATGGCGTTGTCGACGAGCAGTCGCAGCAAGCTGTGGATCCTGATGATCACGGCCTTCATCGACATGGTGGGGCTGTTGATGGTGCTTCCCCTCCTGCCCTTCTACGCCAAGTCGCTCGGCGCGGGCGGGCTGGTGGTCGGCACGCTCGTGAGCTCGTTCGCCGTGGCTCAGCTCATCAGCGCGCCGATGTGGGGACGGTTCTCCGACGCGTACGGCCGGCGCCCCGCGCTGCTCGTCGGCCTCGGCGCGTCGGTGATCGCGTACGTCATCTTCGCCTTCGCGCTCTCGCTGCCGCACCCACTGTTCTTCCTCTACCTCTCGCGCATCGTGCAGGGCGCGGGGGGCGGCACGGTGAGCGTCATCCAGGCGTACGTCGCCGACGCCACGGCACCGGAGGAGCGTGCCGGGGCGCTGGGCTGGCTCTCCGCGGCGACGAACGCCGGCGTCGCGCTCGGCCCATTGCTCGGATCGGCGACGCACACGATGGGCGCGCGCGGACCGGGTTTGGTCGCGGCGGCGTTGTGCACGCTGAACATGGTGTTCGCCTGGCGCTACCTGAACGAGTCGCGCGACATGACGGAGGCGGCGGAGTCGAAGGCCGCCGGCCCACAGCGCGGCCGGTCGCGCGACGCGATCGCTCGCGTGATCAGCCACTCGGCGGCGCCGGCCTCGCGGCTGATCTGGATCTACGCGATCGCGATCGGTGCATTTCAGGGGGTCACGTCGATGCTCGCCCTCCTGCTCTCGGCCCGATTCGGCGTGACGGAGCAGACGATCGGCTTCTTCTTCGCCTACATGGGCACGCTCAGCGTCGTGACGCGCGCGCTGATCCTCGGGCGCATGGTCGACCGATACGGCGAGGCGCGACTGTCGCGCATCGGCACCGTGTTGCTGGCGACCGGGATCGCACTCCTGGCGTTCATCCGGCCGCTCGCCGACCCCGCCGGCGTCGCCGCGATGCTCGGCGGCATCCTGCCGTGGCGCGCCGTGGCGCTGCTCCCCTATCTCCCGCTCGCGATCGCCGTCGCGTTCCTTCCGCTCGGCACCGCATTCACCTTCCCGTGCGTCACGTCGCTGCTCTCGCGCGTGATCTCGAGCAAGGAGCGTGGCCTGTACATGGGCGTGCAGCAGACGTTCGGCGGCGTGGCGCGCGTGCTGTTCCCGATCCTGTTCGGATTCCTGTACGACCGGAGCTCCGCCCTCCCCTTCCTCGTCTCGGCGGGACTCGTGCTGTTCACGGTCTATTTGGGGATCGGCATGGACGCCTACGCGCGCCACGACGCGAAGCCGGCGGCGGCGTAGAGTGGGATGCTCTTACTGGCAGATCAGACGACGGAACGCGGATCAAGGGGTCAGAGTCGTTGATCGGATCAACGACTCTGACCCCTTGAAAGTCTACTCTCGCCCGTCGAGAAACTCCGCCACGAGCTCGGCGAACACCCCGACGACCCGGTCGCTCACCTTCGGCGTCATGATCTCGCCGAGATACTCGCCGTGCGTGCCCGGCAGGACGGCCAGCCGCCCGTGCGGGAGCCGCTTCGACAGCGCCAGCGCGTGCTCGACGCGGATGACGTCCCGATCACCCACGACGACGAGCCCCGGCGCCTGGATCGCCTGGACGGACACGTCGGGGATGTCCTTGAACGCACGCATCCGTCTACTGTCCCGCTCGAACAAGGCGTGCACGCCGGTCTGGTCGTTCGGATTGATCCGCAGATATTCGTCCTTGTACACCTGCGGCATGTCGGCGTAGGTGCTCTTCTGCATCGAGTCCCAGAATCCGTCGATCATCCCGTCGCGCCTGTAGTTCGACGAGGCGATCACGAGGCGGTTTACCTTGCCGGGATGGCGGATCGCGACCTGCAACGCCGTCGTTCCCCCGTTGCTGAAGCCGAGGATGTCCGCCCTGGCGACATGGAGCGAGTCGAGCAGCGCGTCGACGTCGTCGGCGTCCTGCTCGAAGGTGAACGGCCGGTCGATGTCGCGCGTGTGGCCGTGGGCCTGCACCTCCACCGCGATCACGCGGCGGCTCCGTGACAGCAGCGGCAGGACGCGGCCGAAGTTCGTGCCGATCGTCGAGCCGCCGCCGTGGATGAGGACCAGCGGCGTGCCGCCCGCGCCGTGAAGCTCGTAGTACATGCGGAGCCCGTTGACGCGGGCGAAGCCGGACTTCACGGGGCCGGCGGGCCGCGGGTTCGCTCGGGGTTGTCCCTTCGCGAGCACCGGCGCGCCGGTGCCGAGTGCGATGCCCGAGAGCAGCATCAGAAGGTTGCGCATCTCAGCCCTCCTCGCGCAGCGCGCGCTCGAGGTTGTCGAGCAGGTCCTTCGTGCCGCGCTCGCGCTCGGCGAATCCGTCGTGGCCATCGAGGTAGACGCCCTGCTCGATGAAGCGCATCTGCGTGCCGGTGCCGTCGGGGGAGAGCTCGAGCGTGGCGAGCGATACCGAGATGCGGCGTCCACCGACCTGCATCGCGTAGCTCCAGACGATCCGCTCGTCGGGGACGATGTCGTGATAGTAGGTGTCGTTGCGGTGCGGCGTGTCGCCGGGCGGTCCGCCGCGCCACACCTCGCGCCCGCCGACGCGGAAGTCGAGCGTGTGCTCGGCCACCTCCCAACCGTCGACGCAGCCGAACCAGCGCGCCTTCTTCTTCTGGTCGGCGAACGCGGCGAAGACGCGTGCCGGTGACGACGCCAGCCGGCGCTCGATGACGAAGGTGTCGTGCTGCGCGGAAGTCGTGTTCATGATCGTCTCCGTGGCTTCGTTGTCCCGATGGATCGAGCGGCCTTCGCGTCCTCCGCATCCTCCTCGGCCAGGAACGCCTCGAGCCGGTCGAACCGCCGCTCCCAGCTGGCGCGGCGCTTCGTGAACCACCCCTCCGCCGCGGCGAACGCCTTCGGCTCGATGCGGCACATCCGCACCCGTCCCGTCTTCTCCGACCGCACGAGTCCACTCGTCTCCAGCACCTGCAGGTGCTGCATCACGGCCGGAAGCGACATGTCGAGCGGCTGCGCGAGATCGCTCACCGACGCCGGCCCTCGGCTGAGCCGCTCCACCATCGTGCGGCGGGACGGATCGGCGAGCGCGGCGAACACGAGATCGAGCGCGGGATGGTTAAGCATCTACTTAACTATACGTCGGGTGGGGCGGAAGTCAATGGCGGTGGGTGCACGTGGGCCGCTACTCGCGTCGGAGCTTCACGCTTGGGGCGAGTACGCCTCTCGCAGCGGAGTTTCACGCGGAGGTGCGCGGAGGCGCGGAGAACGGCCTTCCGCGATCAAGGGGTCAGAGTCGTTGAAGAGCGATGGGGACCAAGGAGTCTGACCCCTTCAAACTCAACGGCAACCGATTGACGCGGAGGGCGCGGGGGCAACCACGAGGGCGCGGAGCAGGGCGCAGCGATCTCTCCGCCGGACCCTCAAAGACTTTGAAGGCGTGGATGGAGAGGAGCGATGCACCAGCGCCGGGGGACTCGACCCCGAGAGCCGTGCTCCGCGTCCTCCGCCAGGCCCCGCGCTCTCCGTGTCGATCGGTTGCTTTTGAGTGATCGAGCCGATCGAGAAGTCAGAGATCTTGATCGGTTCAAAACTCCGCCGCTCGAACCTTTCAGGGAGTCTGACCCCTTGATCGGAGGTGGCTGACCCCTTCATCGCCGAGAGCAGTCCTCCGCGCCTCAGCGGCCTCCGCGTGAAACACGTCCCGCGACCATCCATGCTGCGTGATACCCGCTGCGCGAAAGGACGTATGGACCGAGCGCGGACCTACGGCCGCAGATACTCCCGCAGCGGGTTCGCGGCGCCGAGCGCGCGCAGGCCGTCCACCACCGCACGGGCGTTCAGCTCCGCCCCGCGCGCGCTCGAATGCAGGTTCGCGTCGCCGAACAGGGAGTCGACGCGCGCCGGCGGCATCGTGTCCATCATCCGCGACGCGAGCTCGGTGAGGTTCACGAACGGCACCTGCTGCTCGCGCGCCGCCTGCTCCGCCCAGTCGGCGAAGCTGTCGCGCGTGCGACGGATCCGTCCGTTCTCCCAGAACTTGCGCGGCGTGAGCGAGTTGATGATCGGCGTCGCGCCGCGCGCGCGCGTCTCGCGCACGAACTTCCGCAGGTACTCGCCGAAGCTGTACACCACCTCGCCCTTCTGCTTCGTGATCAGGTTGTCGATCACGACCGAGTCGTGGCCGATGCCGCGCAGCACGCCGCGCGCGCGCAGCGTGTCGTTCACCGGGCTCGCGTCGTTGTGGCCGAACTCCACCATCACGAAGTCGCCCGGCTTCACGAGGGTCAGCACGCGATCCCAGTAGCCCTGCGAGATGAACGTCCGCGCGCTCAATCCGCCCACGGCGCGGTTCACCACGTTGATCTTCGTCGTGTCGAACAGCGGGGCGACGAAGTCTCCCCAGCCCCACTGGCCGAGCGCGCCGTCGCCGCGTCCATTGCGCACCGTCGAGTTTCCGACGAGGTACAGCGTCGGATGCGTGCGGTCGGCTGGCCACGACAGCCCGAGCCCGACGAGCGGGTCCGGTCGCACGGAGTCGCCCTTCGCGGAGAGCCATCCGCGCACGGGGCTCGGCCGGAGCGCCTTGAGCGCCGAGACGACCGTGCGCGCATGCAGGTCGGCGCCCACGGCGTTGAAGTGCACGTAGTCCTGCACGTACATCGCCTTCGTGCGCTCGGGCCCCAGGCGCTGCAGCGAATCGGCGACGAGGTTCGTGAGGTCGATGAACTTCACCCCTGCCTCGCGCGCGAGCTGCGCCGACCACGTGCCGTAGCGCCCGGAGCCGCGCTCGATCTGGCCGTCCTTCCACAGGTTGCGCACCGAGAGCGAGAGCACGATCGGCGTCGCACCCTTCGCCTTCGTCTCGGCGATCATCTTCCGCATGTACCAGCCGAAGCTATGGACGACCTCGTGCCGTTTGGTGATGAGGTTGTCGATCGCGACGGAGTCGTCGCCGAGGCCGGGCAGTGAGCCGCGTGCGCGCAGCGTGTCGTTGACCGCGCCGCCGTCGTTGTGGCCGAACTCGATGAGCACGACGTCGCCGGGCCTCACGTCGGCGATCAGCCGCTCCCACAATCCCTCGCTCACGAAGGTGCGGCTGCTGCGCCCGCCGCGCGCGCGATTCACGACGCTCACCTTCGTCGTGTCGAAGTAGTCGGCGAAGGGGACGGCCCACCCCTGCTGGCGCTCCCCCGCCCCGCGTGCGGCGGTGGAGTTGCCGGCGACGAAGATCGCCGGTCGCGCGTCGACACGCGGTGGTGCCGCGGCCGGCGTCGCGGCGGGGGCCGGTGCCGACGATTGCGCGTAGCCGCGGGCGCCGGCTGTCAGGGCGAGGAGCGCGACGATGACCGGCCGCGCGGCTCTCACTTGTCCTTCGCGTTCTCCTGGAGTCCGGGCTCGCTCGCCAGGACGGCGCGCGCGATCTCGACCATCGGCACCGAGCGGTCCTGGCTCGTGCGCTGCAGGATGCGATACGCCTCCTGCTCCGACGATCCCGTGCGGCGCATGAGGATCCCCTTCGCACGCTCGATCGTCTTCCGGTTCTCGAGCGCGCCGCGCGCCGCGGCCGCGTCCTTCTTCGCCGAGTTGAACTCGCGCGCGCGGCTCACGGCGAGCCGGAGCGTCGAGTCGAGCACGCGCGGCGGAGTCGGCTTCGGCAGGAACGCGATCGCCGCCGTGGCGGCGACCTCTCGCTCGCTCAGCGTGATCGTCTGGTCGCCGCTGAACAGCACCACGGCGACGCCGGGCACTTCCTTGGCGATCTCCTCCGCTGCCTCGATCCCGGAGCCGTCGGGCATGTGCACGTCGAGCAGCACCACGTCGGGCACGACGTCCTTGGCGCGCTCGATCGCCTCGCGTCCGCCAGTCACCTCGGCGACGACGACGTGCCCCATGGAATTGAGCAGGTCCACGAGGAGGGCGCGCGAGTTGTCGTCGTCTTCGGCGATGAGGATGCGGATCGAGCCCGTGTCAGGCATTGCACGTTCGAGATGAGTGAGATGCGGAGTGGGGCAATCTGGGACGCTTCACCCCTCTCCCGCAATCTGCCCGAGCAATTCGGTTGCACCAACCGGTTTGCGGAGCGTGAAGTCGCACGCGGGATCCTGCTCGTTGCGCGGCTCCCATCCGGTGACGACCCCGATGCGGAGCGACGGGCGGATCTCGCGAGCGAACGCGACGAGATCCCAGCCGCTTCCGTCGGGGAGACCGATGTCGGTCACGAGCACGTCGATCGATCGCGATACGTCGGCCAGACGTTTCCGAGCTTCCCCGACCGTTCGGACCGCCTCTACCGTATGTCCGTCGCTCTCGAGGAGAGATTGCATGAACTCGCGGCTGTCGAGGTGATCTTCCACGAGAAGAACGTGCCGACCCGGCCGCGCGTTGCGCGTGCTGGTCGCCGGCGCCGCGCCGGGCGTCGCGGGCGGAAACATCAGTCGCACGGTCGTGCCCACGCCGAGCACGGACTCGATCTCGGCGCGACCCCGATGCCGTCGCGCGATGCCGTACACCTCGGCGAGGCCGAGGCCGGTGCCGTTCACGCCCTTGGTGGTGAAGAATGGCTCGAACGCGCGCTCGTGCACTTCGGCCGACATGCCGGTGCCGGTGTCGCTCACGGCGACGCTCGCCTCCGTCGGTGTGATCTGAGTCACAATGCGAAGCGTTCCGCCGCCGGCCATCGCGTCGAGCGCGTTCTGGACGAGGTTGAGCAGCGCCTCGCGCAGCTCGCCGGCGATGCCGCGCACCATGACGTCGGCGGCGAGGCTCTCCTCGAGCTTGATGACGCCGCCCTTCGCGCGCTCCTGCCAGAGGGGGCGCGTCATGGCGACGACCTCGTCGACCATCACCGAGAGATCGACGACGTCCTCGCGCGTGCCGAGCAGCGGCTCCTGCCGGATGAACCGCCCGACGCGCGCGGCGGTGGCGGCGCCGGTCTCCGCCGCGCGCGCGATCCGCACCGCGTAGTCCCGCACGGCGGTCGGGTTCTCGGCGTTCATCTCGAGCAGGTACGCCGCCGCCATGATCGGGTTGAGCGCGTTGTTCACGTCGTGCATCACGCCGGCGGCGAGCTGCCCCACGGCGGCGAGCCGCCGGTCGCGCGCGGCGGCCTCCTGCAGCGCGAGCAGCTCGCGGGTGCGCTCCTGCACCATGCGCTCCAGACGTTCCGCTTCCGTCTGCACGCGCTGCTGGAGCCGCGTGCGCTCGGTGACGTCGCGCTCGACGGTGACGGCGCCGCGGACGCGCTTGTGCGGATCGTACAGCGGGTTGGAGTTCACCTCGATCACCGCCGGCTCGCCGCCGCGACGCACCTCGAGGGTCTCACCGCGCACGCGCTCGCCGCGCAGCGCGCGCGCCGTGGGGTGCTCGTGCACGAACAGCGTCGTACCGGTGAGCGTGCGGGGACGGTCGAGCCGCCACAGCTCGCGCAGCGTCTGCGGGTTGCCGGGCGAGTGCTCCTGCTGGGCCTGCGCGTTCGTGCGCACCGTGCCGCCCTCGGCGTCCACCACGCGCACCGAATCGGGGAGCACGTCGAAGATCGACTCGAGCTGGGCGACGCTGCGCGCGAGATCCTCACGCAACCCTTCGCGCTCGGTGATGTCGTTGCCGGCGAAGAGCAGCCCGCGCCCGCCACGCGCGTCGAGGAGAGGCGAGAACGTCGCCTCCACGAGCCGGCGCCCACCCCGGTACTGGAACGGCACGCGCACCGACACCACGGGCACGCCGCCGGCCGCGATGTCGACCTGCTCCGTCAGATCGGCCAGCGCGTTGGGGAACGCGTCGTACACCGACCGGCCGACCGCCTGCGTGACGTCGACGCCGGTGAGATCGCGGTATCGCGCGTTCGTTGCCGCGAGCAGCAGCGCCCCGTCGAACACCGCGACCGCCAGCGGCACCGCCTCGAGCAACGCATCGAGGCGGGCGTATTCCTGGTCGGCGGTGGCGAGGACGGGATCGACGGGCATCGGCGGTTCTTTCGGCGAGAGCGGCCGGCGTCGGCGCGCAGAGGAAGCTCTCGACGGGACGAGCGATGTCAATGACGCGCGAGTTGCCGTCCTCGGCCGGCGACCGCATCTTGCCGGAAACACACGATCACCGCGCCATCCGAGCCGATGCGATGACCGATCCTCACGCCGAGCAGCCGCGCAGCCGGGAGTCCCTGGAGCTCGAACGACTCGCGCTCGAGAACCAGAAGCTGCGCGCGGAGCTCGAGCGGCGTCCGTCGTTCTGGGATCGACTGCAGCGCATCTCCTCCTCGTTCGCCGGCCTGATCGCCATCGCCGCGTTCCTGTTCGGCGTCTGGCAGTACGTGCAGCAGCAGAACAAGGAGTTGGCCGCGCGGGACAACGAGATGCGGAAGCAGTCCGCGGCGCGCGATCAGGATTTCATGAAGCCGCTCTGGGAGCGCGAGCTCGCGACCTATCTCCTCGCCTCCGAGACTGTCTCGACCATCGCGATGGTGCAGGGTCCGAAGCGTCAGGAAGCGATCGAGAAGTTCTGGATGCTCTACCGGGGCCCGCTCGTCATCTTCGAGACGAAGGCGCTGAGCGCCGCGATGGTCGCTTTCGGCCACTGCCTCGACGGAACGGAGAAATGCGCCGAGAGCGATCTGAACGACAGGGCGCTCGCCGTATCATCGGCCATCCAGGTCGCGATCGAGCAGCATGCGGCGCTTCGGGTGTCCGAGTTCTCCAAGGACAAGTTCCAGTACTAGCGCGCTACCACTTGCCCGGCACCGGTGCGGATGGCCCCGATGCCGCGACGTTGCCCGTCCCGGTGATCAGCCTCGCCCCACGCTCGTACGTGAAATAGCTGTACGCCCACTCGACGAGCACGCTGATGCGGTTGCGGAAGCCGGCGAGGTAGAGGATGTGGAGGAACAGCCAGAACCACCATGCGAGGCTGCCGGTGACTCGCAGCCGGCCGAAGTCCGCAATGGCTCGATAGCGGCCGATCGTCGCCAGGTCGCCCTTGTTGCGATAGCGGAACGGCACGCGCTCTCGCTGCTCGAGGTCTCGGCGAATGTTCTTCGCCGCGAGCGCGCCCATCTGCATCGCGGCGGGGGCGACGCCGGGCACGGGCTTCCCGTTCGTCGTCGTCGCGGCGAGATCGCCGATGACGAAGACGTCCCGCCACCCGGGCACGCTCAGATCGGGCGCGACCGGCACGCGGCCGGCTCGGTCGAGCGTGACGTGCAGATCGCGGCCCAGGGGGGACGCCGCATTCCCCGCCGCCCAGAGGATCGTGTGTGCGTGGATGCGTTCGCCGCCGGCCACCACGTGATGCTCGCCGATCTCCGAGACGAGCGTCCCGGTGCGCACGTCGACGCCGAGGTTGGTGAGATCGCGCCGCGCGTGCTCGCTCAGCTCGTCGGGATACGAGGGCAGGATCTTCGGCCCTCCTTCGACGAGGATCACGCGCGCACTCGTGGGATCGATGCGCCGGAAGTCGCGACCGAGCGCGTGCCGCGCGATCGTCGGCAGCATGCCGGCGAGCTCCGTCCCCGTCGGACCGCCGCCGACGACGATGAAGGTGAGCCACGCCGCGCGCTCCTCGGGATCCTCGATCAGCTCGGCGCGCTCGAACGCCGTGAGGATGCGCCGGCGCAGCTCGATCGCGTCGTCGACGCTCTTGAGCCCCGGCGCGAGCGTCTCCCACTCCGGATGAGCGAAGTACGCGTGCCGAGCGCCCGTGGCGACGATCAGATAGTCGTACGCGTGCTCGCGTCCATCGGTGGTGAGGACGACGCGCCGCGCCGTGTCGACGTGCCCGACCTCCTCCATCAGCACGGTCGCGTTGCGCTGCTTGCGCAGCAGCCAGCGGATCGGCGCGGTGATGTCGGTCGGCGCGAGCGTCGCGGTCGCCACCTGGTAGAGCAGCGGCTGGAAGAGATGATGGTTCGTGCGGTCGAGCAGGAGGACGTCCACGTCGTCGCGCTTGAGCGCGCGCGCCGCGTACAGCCCTCCGAAGCCGCCGCCCACGATCACGACGCGTGGGCGGCGGCGCTCTCGCACCCACGCCGGGGGGTCGGTCATGGCTTCGCCGGGCAGCTCCGCAGCTGCGTCGCGAGGTCCAGGTGCAGCGCACGAAGCGCGTCGATGGCGAGACCGGCCATGCGTCGTGCGCCGAGCGGATTGAAGTGCGTGTCGTCGTGCACGCCGGCGGGATAGTTCGCGTTCGCGCCCGGCTCGAGATGCAGCCACAGCGTGCGCGACGAGTCGGGGCCCATCGGCTCGACGAGCGCGGCGCTGGCGCGCGTCATGTCGACGAGCGGAACGTGCGCCTCGTTCGCTGCCGCGCGCGCCGCGTCCGGATATGCGCCGTGCGTGTCGACGAGACGCTCGCCGTCGAATCGCCGGCGCACGACGGGAGTGAACAGCACGGGATGACCGCCACGCGAGCGCACGTCGTCGACGAAGCGGACGAGGTTGTGGCGATAGTCGTCGGGGGACGAGTAGTTCGCGGTGCCGACCTTCTCGTCGTTGTGGCCGAACTGGATGAACACGTAGTCGCCCGCTTGCAGGCTGTCGACGATCGCCTTCCACCGCCCCTCGGCGACGAACGATCGCGTGCTGCGTCCGTTCACGGCGCGATTCGCGATGCGCACCACCGTCGAGTCGAAGCACGGCTGGAGCGCCTCGCCCCATCCGGTCTCCGGGCGCTTGTCGGGCTGCTTCGGCGCCATCGTCGAATCCCCGGCGAGCCAGACGGTGATCGGCGGCGCGCGGAACCCGAGGGCAAGGACGATGATCGCGAGGAGGGCGCGAAGGGGCATGGCGGAAAAATATGGGCGAGTTGCTGAGTTGGTGAGTTGGTGAGGCTCGATCGCCGGCCGGTTCACCGACTCACGGTCTCAGCGAACGCGCACGATGGGTCGAACGCCGTTGGCCGCGCCCGAAGGCGCCCGTCCGGCGCAATGCGGCGAGAGTGGACCGCCGAGCACGAGCGGTACGCCATTGGAGGCGCGCGTGTCCGTCCACTGCGCGATCGGCGTGGCGAATCGCTCGACGCCGTGCGGCGATCGCACCTCGGCGTCCACCTTCTCGAGCCCATTCCCCCACGGGTACCGGCGACCGTCCGTGCCGCGCGCCGCGCACTCGAGCTCGTCCGCCGTCGGCAGCGTCACCACGGTGCTCATCCGCGCCGAGATCTGCTCGCAGAGCGAGAGCGCCTCGTCGTGCATGAGCGCCAACGGCGCATCCGGGGTGTCGGCGAGTCTCGCCGCGAGCGTCGCATCGGCCGGCTGCCGTGCCGGGAAAGGGCCGATCCCGAGCTGCAGCGCCGCGCCGGCGGTGAGGGGGCGGCGCGTGATGAAGAACCCCCTGTCCGGCGTGTGCTCGCGCACGTCGAACGTCCTGGGAGGACGCTCCCACGGCAGATGATCGCCGCCCACCAGGTGTGGCTGCGGCGACACCCAGCACAGCTCGACGACTCCGGACAGCCACGCGCGCCGGTCGAACACCGTGACCCCGGGAGGAAGCGGATCGGGGAACGGGTCGGCGAGCTCGTTGGGCGTGGCCAGCGCGTGCAGCAGGAGCCACGCGTTGTCGTGCTGTTCGACGGAGAGCCCGAGCACGCTGCGCACGAGGTGGCGCGGCGCGTCGGAGAGCTGGCGCAGGATCACCTGCGCGCGGTCCATGTCGTCGGGATTGGCCGACGCGAGCGACTCGGCGGCGATGATGCGCGATGCGACGAGCACGCGGATGTCGCGCTCGGAGAGGCCGTGCTCGTTCTGCGACGGCAGGACGGTCGCGCGAACGGCGGCGTGCAGCGTCTGGGCGCGAATCCTCGCCGTGACGATGATCGCGCTCACCCGGACCTCCCAATCCGGATCCTGGAGCGCGGAACGCAGCGTCTCGACGATGCCGGGAGTCGGCTCGTGATACTCCCGTCCCAGCCAGCGGACGATCTGGCGGCGCATGCGCGCGTCGCCCTGGTCCTTGAAGGCGACCACGCGCCTCAGCCAGCCGCGGCGCTCGCGCGCGTCGCGCGCGAAGCGGTCGACTGCAGCTCGCGCGGCGGGCTCTGACTCGAGGTGCTCGTTCATGCGGCGGTGGCGAGATGAGCTGCTACGGCGGCGACCTCATCGTCAGCCAGCGAGGGAGATGCATTTCCCGCGCGCATGCTGCCGGCACCGGGAGTACGAGCATATCCGTGTCGGACTCGGAAGGTAAGCGGTCACGAAGGCCGGACTTCGCGCTTCGCTCACCGACGCGCGACGTGCGCGACCCACGGTGCCGGGCTCGTCCATGCGGGCCGCGACGGGTGCGAGCCCCGAAGCCCGACTCGGCGCGCGTTTGCGCCGAGTCGGGCATCGGAGTCGTCGACCAGCGATCCCTAGCTGGCAGCCACGGCGGCGAGCTCGTTCTGCTCGGCGGTCGTCGGATCGATGATCGTCGCCACCTCGAGCACGCGGTCGGCGGGAAAACCTCCGAGGCGCGCGTGCTCCCGGATCAGCGCCGGATCGGGCGAGATGTAGACGCAGGTGATCTTGTCCTCGGTGACGAAGCTCTGGATCCACTGGATGGTAGGGCCGAGCTGTTGGAGCGCGGCGCAGGAGCGCTGCGAGATCGCCTTCAGATCCACGGGCGAGAGCGCCGCGGCGTTCGGGATCTCACGTTCGATGATGTACCTGGGCATCGGCCTCTCCGATCGGCGTTGAGGAGTACTGAGCTGGTGCGAAGCTCACGCGGCGTTGTCGCAGTTCACGCGCGGATTCCAGCTCTTGTAGATGCCGCTCGGGTTGTTCTCCCAGGCCCACACGTGGAGCGCCCAGAGATTGAACGAGTTCAGCACGAGCTTCTGGCCGAACAGCTCGGGCGCATAGTCGTGATGCCAGGCATCCGCCGGGATCACGTACTCCACGGCGACCAGCTTCAGCCGGCCGTTCGACTCCGGCTCGTACAGCAGGGCCTCCGGATTGGCGACGTCGAGCTGGTCGTCCAGGAGGTCCGTGTTCACGTAGTGGTAGCCCATCCCACCCTCCTTGGCGGGACTCTGGTCGACCATGCACATGTTCATGAACAGGAACGTGTATCTGGCGTCCTTCGCCGCCTCGAACTGGTGGAAGCGCGCCGTCGCCGCGTGCAGGGTGGCGAGATCCTTGTTCTCGGACACCGACGATCCCTTGATGGCCGCTGCCTCGTCCTGGGGACTCATCGTGCCGGTGGCGACTGGCTCGGTGCATCCGCCCAGCAGGGCAAAACCGAGCAGCAGCAGGGAGCTCCGTCTCATTGTGGCCTCGTGTGGTGAAGGTGATCTTGATCGGTCACGCAACATGAGGCCGGTCGATTAGCTCGCTCTTGCGCCGGGAATTAGCCAGGAATTAGCGACTCACGTGAGCCGATGATCACGGTCCAACTGCTCGGGGGCGCCACCCTGCGCTCCGGAGACGCGCCGATCACCGGGCCGCCGGCGCAGCGTCATCGCATCGCCCTCCTCACACTCGTCGTCGCCGCCTGGCCGCAGCCGCTGGCCCGGGATCGCGCCATGGCGCTGCTCTGGCCGGAGCGGGACACGGCCAACGCCCGCCGGCTGCTGAACCTGGCGGTGCACGTGATCCGCGCGGCTCTCGGGGAGGAATCGATCGCCTCGACGGGCGACTCCCTGCTGTTCAATCCGTCCCGCCTGCGCTGCGACCTGCACGAGCTCCGCATGGCGATCTCGACGAACGACCTCGAGACGATCGTGAGCTCGTACACGGGCCCACTGCTCGACGGCTTCCATCTCGACGACTCGATCGAGTTCGAGTACTGGCTGGAGGAGCGGCGCCGCGAGCTGGATCACGCGTACGTCGGCGCCCTCCGCGCGCTCGCCGAGCGCCAGGAGCGCGCCGGAGACGTGTACGGCCGGGTGGATTCCTGCCGGCGCCTCGTCGTCGCCGATCCGCACTCCAGTGTCTACGCGCTCTCGCTGATGCACGCCCTCGACGCGGCCGGCGATTGGATCGGCGCGATCCAGCACGCCGCCGAGCACGCCCTGCGCCGGCGCACGGATCTCGAGCTCGAGCCCGACCCGGACGTCGAGGCACTCGCCGAGCGTCTGCGCACCGCGCCGCCGAAGCGTCCGCTCGCGACGAACGGAGCGTCGCGCGACGCCTCGGTCTCGATCGCCGTACTGCCGTTCCGCAACCTGAGCACCGATCCCGAGAACGCCTACTTCGCCGACGGCATCACCGAGGACGTGATCGCGAACCTCTCCAAGATCCGGGCGCTCAGGGTCATCTCGCGGGCGTCGATGATGCACTTCAAGGAGGAGCGGCCTGCGCTCAGGGACGTCGGCACCACGCTCGGCGCCAGCGTCGTGCTTGCCGGCAGCGTTCGTCGTGCGGGCGACCGGGTGCGCATCGTGGCACAGCTCACGGACGCGGAGACCGACCGGCATCTCTGGTCGGAGACGTACGACCGCCGGATGGAAGACATCTTCACCATCCAGTCCGAGGTCGCGCTGCAGATCGCCTCGGCGCTCGAGGCCGAGCTCTCGCCCGCCGAGCACACGCGCGTGCGCCGGAAGCCGACCCACGATCTGCAGGCGTACCACCTCTTTCTGCAGGGGCGCCAGCTGCTCGGGCAGTACACCACCGAGTCGATGGTGGGCTGTCTCACGTTCTTCTCGCGCGCCATCGCGCGCGATCCCGAGTTCGCGTCGGCGCACGCGCTCCTCGCCATGGTGCACGCCCAGCTCGCCGAGATGGGTGTGTTCGATCCGGGCAGCGCCTACGTCCGCGCGTCGGAAGCCGTGGATCAGGCGCTGCGGCTCGATCCCGATCTCGATACGGCGCACTGCGCGCTCGGATTTCTCAAGGCGGTACGGGAGTACGACTGGCTCGGTGCGGAACGGGAGTTCGAGCGTGCGCTCGAGCTCAACCCGAGCGGGGCCGACACGTACGACCTGTACGGACGCGTCTGCGCGGGGATCGCGCAGTACGACCGCGCCATCGCGCTCCTGGAGCGCGCGAGTGAGCTGGACCCGCTCGCGCATCGCATCGACATCACGACGACGCTTCTCCGCGCCGGCCGCGTCGACGAAGCGATCGAGCGTGCGGAAGCCGCGCTCGACATCGAGCCGCACGAGCGCACGCGCGCGACGCTCGGTTGGGCGTACTTCCTCAAGGGCCGTCACGAGGAAGGACTGGCCGAGCTGGAACGCGCGGTGGCGATGGCGCCCGCCGCATTGATGTGGCTCGCCCAGCTCGGCGAGGCCCACGCGCTCGCGGGGAACGTCGCGCCGGCGCGCGAGATCCTGCGGACGTTGGAGGAGTGTTCCCGCGAGCTGTACGTCCCGCCGTACTATTTCGCCTACGTCCACACAGGTCTCGGCGAGGCCGAGCGCGCGCTGGACTACCTCGAACGCGCGGTGGCCGCGCGCGCCGGGCCGGCCTATTCGATCAAGGGCTCGTTCCTGCTCGCGCCGTTGCGCACCCATCCGCGCTTCCGCGCGCTGCTGCGGCAGATGCATCTCGGGTGAGGATGCATTGAAAGGATCAAGGGGTCAGAGTCGTTGAAATTTTCAACGACTCTGACCCCTTGATCCATCCGTTCATGTGCCGGATCAGCCGCGGACGACGTTCGCCCCCGCATCCGCCACTCGCACGACGTCGGTGTCGCGCCCCTCGAGCCACCGCGCGCCGATCGTGATCACCAGCACGAGCAGGATCAGCAGCACGCTGTACGCGGCCGCCGTACCGAACGCCGTGTTGCGCACCTGCGAGAGGATCTCGACCGAGATCGGCCGGCTCGCGTGCGTGTAGAGCACCACGCTCGCCACGAACTCGCCGACGGCCGCGACGCCGGCCAGCATCGTACCGGCCACGAGGCCCGGCCGCGCGGCCGGGATCACGACGCGCCGGAGGGCGAGCCAGCGCGACGCGCCGAGTCCGCGTGCGGCGTCCTCGAGCGTCGGGTCCATCTGCCGCAGCGACCCTTCCACGGCACTCGTGACGAGCGGGATGTTCCGGATGAAGTACGCCAGCGGCAGGATCCAGAACGTGCCGACGAGGAGCACGCGCAGCTCGGCCGGTGCGTTGCGGTCGAACGTCGCCGCGAGGCCGAGCGCGATCGCCGTCGCCGGGATCGCCCACGGGAGCGCGGCGAGCAGCCCGATCGCCCGCCGGCCGGGCGCGCGCGACAGCACGACGACGTACGCGATGGCGAAGCACACCACCGCGTTCGCCGCCGTCGCCACGGCTGACATCCCGATGCTGTTCGTGATCGGGCGCCACAGCTGCCGCTCGCTGGCGAGCCGCCGGTAGTTGTCGAGCGTGTACTCGGGGGGCATGATCTGCGTCGTCCACGCCCCGTCGCGCGCGAAGCTCACGAGCACCACCATCGCGTGCGGCAGCACGAGCAGCACGACGAGGGTCAGCGCGAGTGGCGGAAGGAGCGTACGCACCAGTCCCGAGCGCAGCGGCG
>Ga0207659_10000421_pt1 | contig 25565 bp, 19 predicted proteins | sample KBSM43metaG_FD_184330 | JGI IMG/M metagenome (GOLD analysis project Ga0207659, IMG submission 184330) | Miscanthus rhizosphere microbial communities from Kellogg Biological Station, Michigan, USA - KBS M4-3 metaG (SPAdes) (version 2) | ecosystem: Host-associated > Plants > Roots > Rhizosphere >...
GCACGCCCCAATGATGCTCACGACAGATCTCGCTCTGCGCGTGGACCCTGACTACGCGCAGATCACGAAGCGTTTCCACGAGCATCCCGACCAACTCACGGATGCATTCGCCAGAGCGTGGTACAAACTGCTGCATCGCGACATGGGACCTGTCTCGCGCTATCTCGGCCCCTGGATCCCGGAACCTCAACTGTGGCAGGATCCTGTGCCCGCCGTGAATCATGCGCTCGTTGGCGAGCAGGACATAATGGGGCTGAAGGCTAAGCTCCTCGCGTCTGGGCTGTCGATTTCACAGCTGGTCTCCACTGCCTGGGCTGCGGCAGCCACGTTCCGCGGCACAGACAAGCGCGGAGGGGCCAACGGTGCGCGAATCCGCCTTGCGCCGCAAAAGGACTGGGAAGTTAATGGCCCCACCGAACTCGTAAAAGCGATTAGAACCTTCGAAAAGCTGCAGCAGGAATTCAACCGCCCTCAGTCCGGCGGAAAGAAGATCTCACTGGCAGACCTTATCGTCCTTGGCGGGTGCGCGGCCGTCGAGCAAGCGGCGAGAGCCGGCGGAAATGACATCATGGTTCCGTTCGCGCCGGGGCGCACCGACGCGTCGCAGGAGCAGACTGACGTGGAGTCGTTTGCCGTGCTCGAGCCAAAGGCAGATGGGTTCCGGAATTACATCCATTCCGAAGAAGAACTGCCGGCAGAGACGCTACTCGTAGAGCGGGCATTCATGTTGAATCTGAGTGCTCCCGAGATGACGGTTCTCGTTGGCGGAATGCGGGTACTGAACGCAAATTTCGGAAAATCGCAACTGGGCGTTTTCACTAACCGGCCGGAGACGCTGACCAACGATTTCTTCGTAAACCTGCTTGATATGGGTACCGAGTGGAAGAAATCCACCTCGAATGCGAACGTGTACGAGGCGCGCGATCGCGCTACCGGAAAGCTTAAGTGGACGGGTTCTGCCGTTGATCTCGTCTTCGGCCATAACTCGCAACTCCGAGCGATCGCGGAAGTCTACGCACAGGACGACTCCAAGGGGAAATTCATCCGTGACTTCGTGGCTGCGTGGACAAAGGTCATGAATCTCGATCGGTTCGACATTGCGGCTTAAGCGCAACGCTCCCTGCAAAGGCGCTAGCCTTCCTTCAGGTATTGAGTCAGCCGCTTCACATCTGGAATACGAATGCGGTGTCCCTCGATGTGAAGCAGATTCTCCTGATCCAGGCGAGAAATCGCGCGAGAAACAACTTCACGGACCGACCCGACCCGGGCTGCCATTTGTTCTCGGGATAAAGCGAGCTCGACCTCCATGCCAGGGCCGGATTTCCGGCCTCGGCTATTTGCTTCATCGAGAAACCACAGCGCCAGGCGCTGTCCGACTGCGCGCAAGGAAATGGTCTCCACCAACTCCGCGCACTTTCTCAGGCGTCGCGATAAGAAACGCAACGCCGTCATGGCGATTTCGGGATGCGACAGAAAGAGTTGCCGAACCGAGTCCTTGTCCAGAAACAGAACTACCGAATCTTCGTCGGCAGCAACAGTTGATGGATAGGGTTGACCGTCAAAAAGAGGCAGTTCTCCGATTGTCGAACCGGCGCGCTCGGTATGAATGATCTGCTCTCTTCCATCGTTTCCCGTGCGGTAAGCTCGCACGGCGCCGGATACCACAACATACAACCCTGTTGCGCTGTCGCCGATCATGAACAGAATTTCGCTGCGCGCGAGCCGCCGCTCGATTGCCCTCTCCGCAAGAGCGCGCAGAAGCGGCTCGTCGAGATCCCGGAACAATTCGGTCTTGCGCAATGCGTCTATTACATCAATCGACACTCCACTAGTGTGTCACAGGCAGAGTTCCCTGTTGAACCTCGGACTCCCCGGCTTTGACGTATCCGGTTTGAGCATACGAATGACCAGTGAGCAGACCGAGGACAAACCAGCCAAGTGAGAGTACTCCCGCCGCAAACGTCGTGTCGCCGATCAACCGCATCCACCTTAGCGTGTTCATGAGACCGGTCTGCAGAAACTCCGACGATCTCGCATACCATGTGCCGTACTCGACGGCCGCCCATGTCTGCATCAGGCCGATCGGAAGAAGGCTCAAGAGCACCATCAAGGACAATCCGATATTGATTGCCCAGAAAGCGAATTTTACCGGCCCATCTTTCCAGGTCCGCCCGGGCTGCAGCGCACGCAGACAGAACAGCATCAAGCCGATGCCGAGCATGCCATAGACGCCAAACAGCGCGGTGTGACCGTGAACCGGAGTCGTGTTGAGTCCCTGCATGAAGTACAGTGCGATCGGAGGATTGATCAGAAATCCAAACAGCCCCGCGCCGACGAAATTCCAGAACGCGACGGCGACGAAGAAATAGATGGGCCACCGATATGCTTTGAGCCATTCCTTAGCCCGCGCCAGGCGGATATTTTCCCAGGCTTCAAAGCCGATCAATATTAAAGGAACAACCTCCAGCGCGCTGAAGACTGCCCCGAGCGCGAGGACACTGTTCGGCAGTCCCGCAAAATATAGATGATGGAAGGTCCCGATAATGCCGCCTGAAAGAAAGATGACGGTTGAGAACAACACGGCTCTGGTCGCCGTTCCGATCGAAAGCAGTTTCAAGCGTGTGAAGAGAAACGCTATGACCACAGTCGCAAAGACTTCAAAGAAACCCTCCACCCACAAGTGAACAACCCACCATCTCCAGTATTCGACTGTTACGATGTGGCTCTTCTGACCGTACATCAGCCCCGCAGCGTAGAAGAGCGGGATGGCGATGCTGGCAATCAGGAACAAAAAGAGCAGTGATCGATCCGAGCTTTGCTTCTGCAACGCAGGCCGCAACGATCGCCACATCAGCAACAACCAAAACACCAGGCCGACGAAAAGCAGAATCTGCCAGAACCGCCCCAGGTCGACGTATTCATAGCCTTGCGATCCGAGCCAAAACCAGTAGTTCCCCAGCATCTGTTTGATTCCGAGCCATTCGCCGGACAGCGATCCGAGCACAACAATCAGAAGAGCGCCGAAAAGCACGTTCACCCCGAGCCGCTGTCCGCGCGGTTCAACGCCGCTGACAGCGGGCGCGATATATAAGCCCGTGGCCAGCCACGACGTTGCAATCCAGAAGAGTCCCAACTGCGTGTGCCACGTCCGGGCAACCGAGTACGGTAGGACGCGATCCAATGGGAAACCGTAGAATCCTGAGCCCTCAACGCCGTAGTGCGCGGCGACCGCTCCAAGACCAACCTGAACAACCAGCAACGCCGCGACGACAAAGAAATATTTCACCGTCGCTTTTTGCGACGCCGTGGGATTTAGACCCAGAAGCGGATCGCGGGTCGGGATCTCCTGTGGATGCGGCTCGCGACTCTGTGATGCGAAGTACCAGACCATTCCGCCGATGCCGGCCAACAGCAGGACGAAGCTGATGACACTCCAGACAACGATACTGCCTGTCGGCGTATTCCCTGCGAGAGGTTCGTGCGGCCAATTCTGCGTATAACTCGCTTGCTGTCCCGGACGATTCGTGGAGGCTGCCCACGACGTCCACCAGAAGAAAGTGCTCATCTGCCGGCCCTTGGCCGCATCGGTCAGAGCTCCGGCGGGTATGGCGTACTCGGAGCGGCCCTTAGAGAACACATCTGCGTAGTAAGACGAAAGTTGCTCGAAGGCGCGTGCACGAGCAGGATCAATAGTCACCGTGTCCTGCACCGGATCGTAAGTGTTGGTGCGCAGCAGCGTCTGCAGGCGCGCTTTGAGAGCGGCCTGCTGGTCGGCCGGAAGAGAATCAAAAGTGCGAGCGCCCGATTGGCTTGCCCACTGATCAAGAATAAAAACAGACTCCCGATGTAACCAATCGGCAGTCCAATCCGGCGCGACATAGGCGCCGTGCCCGAAAATACTTCCGACCTGCTGCCCTCCCAACGATTGCCAGACGCCTTGTCCCTCCTGAATCGTTGCTCGGTCAAAGAGCAGATCTCCATTCTCTGTGACCACTCGTGCAGGAATTGGCGGCGCGTTGTGCAGTGCGTTGTATCCGACTCCGCCAAGGACTGCGAAAGAGCCCACGATCACAATGGCCAGGGCAGCCCATAATCGCTTGTATTGCATGACAGCCTCCTGACACGTGAACCTACCAAGAGTCAGTCTGGGATGCCGTGACTTTCGTCACATGGTGAAAAGAACAGATTACGTTAACGTTTCATGACGATTTTTGATCGGCACTCCTGGCGCGCAATCGCCCTTTTGTTGCGGCATTGTCGAAATTTCCGATGCCGTTTCTGCCCCGCTCGTATAGCATTCGCTCGTTAACCCATTCCAAGAGACAGAAGCCGGACCGATGGGTGCTGAACCATCGTGGCGCACTGATCCACGCATTCTCACAAGAAGGAGCTTAGGATGAGTCTACGAAAACTTTCCATTTTGATCATTTTTGAATGTTTGATTTGGGCGGTCCCAACGCGCGCCGATGTTGTGACCGACTGGAACGATTACGCGTCCCAGACAGCGCTGGTCCTGGCAGTGCCGCCCCGCCCTGGTCCGAGCGCCATCCTCGACTTCGCGATGGTCCACGCTGCGATGCACGATGCAATTCAGGCCTATGACAGACGATTCGAACCGTATGCCGTCTCTATCCCGAACGCTACGGGGTCGCCCATTGCCGCCGCTGCCAGGGCCGCGCAGGCCGTGCTTGTTGCTCGATTCCCTGGACAGGCGGGAAACCTCAATACGCTTCTCAACAACTACCTTGGTAGCCGCGGCCTCCTGGGCAATCCTGGAGTGAGCGTAGGCCAGATTGCGGCTGCGGCCATCATCAACCTCTGAACAGGTGACGGAAGCTTTCCGCCGAGCTTCCCCGCTTTTGTCGGGGGCACGGGGCCAGGCGAATGGCGGCCCACGCTTCCGGCTTTCGCACCCATGGCGACTCCGTGGTTAAGCACCGTCGTTCCCTTCACCCTGAAAGACGCCTCACAACTCCGGGCGTCACCGCCTCCGCCGCGGTTGAACAGCGGCGAATATACCCAGGACTACAACGAGGTCAAGTCGCTGGGGAGGATCGACTCCACTGACCGCACGTCGGAGCAGACAGCGCTTGCGATTTTTTATTCCGACAACTTCATCGCGATGTGGGAAAGAACTCTCCGCGGCGTCTCGAACTCAAACATCGACAACATTGGCGATAGCGCGCGCCTGTTCGCCTTAGCCAATATGGCAGCGGCGGACGCGGTTATCAACGCGTGGGACAATAAGAAGTACTGGAACTTCTGGCGACCTATTACCGCGATCCAGGAAGGCGACAACGACGGCAACCCGAAGACGGTTGGCGACACGAAATGGCTCCCGTTCCTCCCAACCCCGGCTTATCCTGAGTACACCTCCGGCGCGAACAACCTGACTGGCGCTATGACGCGCACGCTCGAGCTTCTCCTTGGGGATCGAACAAGCTTCTCGGTATTCAGCACCCCGGCCAATGCAACCAGAACGTACCAGCGGTTTTCGGACATGGCCCAAGATGTTGTAGACGTGCGGATTTACCAGGGGATCCACTTCCGTTCTGCCGACGAGGTAGCGCGGAGACAGGGGACGCGGGCCGCAGACTGGGCCATCAGTCACTTCCTGCGCCACCCTGAATAGGCGATCGGCAAACGGGTCGGATGATCCGATGATGTCCGGCCCGCCTCAGTTACTGGATCCCCGACTACAGATCCGTTCGAGGAATCTTTCATCAACGCGCGCGCTGGCATTCCCAGACGATACCGCGCCTGAAAGGAAGTGACAGAACGGTCCCCGCTTGAATGAGATCTTTAATTATGTCAACGGGTGGGAGACAGACCAATACGGGAGATGAGCATATCCATTCTGGGATCTGATCGGATCGGATCCAGCGCCGGCAGTACGTTCGTCAATACAAGTTCGCAAGACCCGTCCTCGTAAGCACGATCAAACCATTCGAAAGCCCGGTTTGCATCGTTTAATGCGGTATAAACCCACGCGATGAGGATGGGATCTACATATTCCTGCTGTGACGCAGATCGCTGTTGAAGCGTGTCGATCACTTCGAGCGCCCGCGTTCGATCTCCGGAACCGCCGTAGGCATAGCCCACGAGCGCAAGCCAGAAGGCCCGTCCCTGAGTGAGTCTCGATGCTTCTTCAAATCCGGCAATGGCTTCCTTCCACATTCCCTTTGCCGCGTGGACAGCAGCCCGCACAAAGATTGCCACGTGCGCCGAGGGTTCGAACTCCAGAGTACGCCGGCACTCCTCGAGCGATTCCTCATAGCGACGGCTGTAATAGAGAACCAGACCGGCAGTCGCGTTTACGATTGGCGAAAGAGGTTCCAGCTTTTGCGCATACCGGATCTCCTCGATGGCCTCCTGAAACCGCCCCGTATAGGAGAGGCAAAGGCTCAGATAGTGGCGCGCGAGTCCATATCGTGCATTCAAGGCCAGAGCTTTTCTCAATCCGAGTTCAGCGCCCTGGGCATTCCACTTGAACCACAGCGTCACGAGTGCCATGGACGTCTGCGTCTCCGCAAGGCTGTCGTCCAGCTGCAGCGCCGTCTCGGCGGCTTTCAAAGCTCTGCTGTAAGCAATATTGGGAGGAAGCAGCGAATACCCGGCAAGCTGAACGTAGCAATCTGCAATTCCGGCATGAGCGAGAGCATAGGACGGGTCCATCTGAATGGCTTGTTCGAAACACTCGATCGCCTTACCCAGACCGCCTTCAAACCGGCGATTCCAGTAGTACAAACCCTTCAGGTAGACGTTGTATGCATCAACGTTATCGGTATAACGCCGCACAATTGGCGCTGCGGCAGTGTCTGCAAGTGCGAGCTTCAATTGCCGCTCAATGGACTGGGCGATGTCGTCCTGAATGGCAAAAATGTCTTCCATGTCCCGGTCATACCGTTCGGACCAGATCTGATAGCCATCGGATGCATTGACCAGTTCGACGCTGATGCGAAGCCGCTTTCCGAATTTGCGGACACTCCCTGACAGCACTTGATCGACTCCAAGCTTCGCCGAAACTGCCTGGATGTCGAGATCCTTCCCCTTTAGCGAGAATGCGGACGTGCGAGACGCAACGCGCACCCCGGCAAGCTGCGCCAGCCTATTGGTCAGTTCTTCGGCAATGCCGTCGCAGAAATGCTCCTGATCCTTTTCGGCACTGAGATCGGCAAATGGCATTACGGCAATCTTCGGACCGCGCTGGCTGTCGCGGGGACCTGAACGCGACGGAGGAAATCCGGGCTCCGTGCCGGATCGAGCGCGAACGAGATCTGTTCGGATATCGATTGCTGTCTGATAGCGGGCGCTGCGATCCTTCCGCATCGCCTTTTCGATGATGGAGAGCAATGGCCGCAACACTCCGGGATTCACCCCGAAGATCGGTCTCGGCTCCTTATTTACAATCGCATTGGCTGTCGCCATCCACGTGTTCCCGGTGAAGGGCAAGAACCCCGTGGCCATTTCGTAAAGCACAATTCCGAATGAAAACAGATCGCTGCGCGCATCCAGTTCTTCACCGAGGACCTGCTCCGGCGACATGTACGAAATGGTGCCCGTGATGCCTGCTTCACTTGTGGTTTTCATCACGGTGGGCGCTTCGGACGAAGAAACACCCGGCGTTTGAATCAGTCCCGGCGCGCGCTTGGCGATTCCGAAATCCAGAATCTTCGTCTGACCTTCGTTAGTGACAAAGATGTTTGAAGATTTGATGTCGCGATGAACGATGCCTTTCGCGTGTGCCGCATTCAAGGCATCGGCAACCTGGATTGCGATGGCGATCAGATTCTCATTAACCATTGGCCTGCCGCCAATGTGAGTGCTTAAGGGTTCGCCTTCGAGCAACTCCATCACGATGAACGGGCGGCCTTCAACCTCACCAATGTCGTGAACCGTGCAGATGTTGGGATGATTCAACGCAGAGGCTGCACGGGCTTCACGCTGAAAGCGCTTCAGCGCCTCCGAGTCCTGTGCAATATCGTCCGGCAGAAATTTGAGGGCTACATTCCGTTCAAGCAACTTATCTGTCGCCTTGTAAATGATCCCCATGCCGCCGGCTCCAAGCCGCGCAACGATCAGGTATCGCGAGACAGTTCTGCCGATCACGTGTGCATTCTAGGCTCTGGTGTGCTAAAAGGGCTCGAGTTTTTTCAACGCCGTTTCGCCATTCAGGAGGACTCATGGCTCAGCCGTCGGATCTTCACCGCCAATTTGTCGAGGCCTGGAACAAGCGGGATTTCACAACATTTCGAGCTCTGCTGCATCCGGACTATACCTACACGGATTGCGACGGAAAGGTTGTGCCAGGGCCTGACGCGGGAGTAGCCGCAGCACAAGCATTGCTGAAAGCCTTTCCGGATGCGCAGACACAAATCGCCGCTATGAGCACGGCCGGCGACTTGTCTTATGGAGAATTCGTGACCAGGGGCACGCAAACAGGTCCGCTGAACAACATTCCTGCGTCAGGCAAGTCTGTCGTTGTCGTTCGCTGCAATGTGATCCAGGAGAAGGACAAGCTCATCTATCGCGAGCGCGAGTATATGGACATGTTGGGCGTGCTCGTGCAGATCGGTGCAGTCAGCGCGCCTGGAGCAGCCGGAGCCTGATGCATCCCGGACCACTGCCGGCGGGCAAGCTTGGACTGCCTCTCATAGGAGAGACGCTCGCGTACGCAAAGAACCCGTTTCAGTTCATAGAAGATCGTATCGCCGATCACGGTCCAGTCTTCAAATCCCGGCTGTTGTTGAAAAAGGCCGTCGTAATGGCGGGACCGGAAGCCTGTGAGAGGTTCGTAAATCCATCGCTCATGCAACGGGCCGGCGCATTTCCCCCATTCGTTCAGAAGCTCTTCGGCGGCAAGAGCCTGCCGTTTCAGGACGGCGACGTCCATCTTGAACGAAAGCAAATCGTCTTGAACGCGTTTACGGACTCGGCGCTGAGCTCGTACCTGCCGGCAATGCAGCGCATTGTTGAAGCAAGCTTCCAGAGCTGGGCGGTGCTTGGAGAATTCTCCTGGCTCGATCGATTGAAACGACTCGCGTTCGAAACAATCGCGACCAATATGCTCAGCCTGTCGCCGGGCCCACAGATGCAGCAACTCCAGAGCGATTACGAAGCCGTTAGTTGCGGACTGGTTTCGCTGCCGATTCCGTTGCCGGGCACCACATACTGGAAAGCCCTTAGAGCCAGGAAGAGAATTTTCGCGACGCTCGAACCCATTTTGAAACAGCGCAAAGCTTCGCCGAATGGTGATGGCGTATCCAGAATACTTTCGGCGACCAGCAGCGACGGAACGGCGCTCACGGTGGATGAAGCAGTGCTCGAAACGCATCACGCTTTCATCGCGGGATTTATTGTGTTTGCACAGATGGCCTCGGCGGTCTTGTTCTCAAATGCCCATCGGCGAGTGTCGCAGCTGCTTGCGGAAGAGATCAAGTCCGTGCCCAGGGGAAAAACTTTAACGGTCGATGATCTTGGGAAACTCCGTTATCTCGGACAGTTTGTGATGGAGGTCAAACGACTCTGCCCGATTATTCCTGCAGTTTTCGCCAAGGCAAAAAAGGACTTTGAAATCCACGGCGTCACCGTTCCCGCCGGCTGGCTGGTGTTCTGGGCAGTACGCTCCACAAATGTGTATCGCGATTCGTTCCCGGATCGACTGCAATTCAATCCCGGACGGTTCGCCACGCCACCGGTGAATCCCTTTGTTTTCGTTCCTCAGGGCGGTGGGCCGGAAACCGGTCATCGCTGTGCGGGTTTCGATTACTCCGCCATGCTGCTGGAGATTTTCACGATCGTGCTGATACGGGATTATGTGGCCAACCTCAGCAACCCTGCCGCGCCCTATGACTGGAAACTGAACCCGCCGCAACCCGTCGATGGCCTGATGGCGACAGTGTCACCGGCTTGATTGCGCCGCCGAGCGCACGCCCGTCTGTGAACGCGCCACAATTTCTGTGTGCATCTGCTGTTCGATTTCCGGCGTGATGGATTTCAGAAACTCGATAAGGTCGCGCTTTTCGGTATCGGCCAATCCGATTCCAAACGGATGGCCGCTATTTTTGTTGCCGTCAAGCGTGGTATCGAATATCGGATACTTCGGGTCGGGCGGCGACGTCTGAACGTATCCGACATTAACCGGATCGTATTCCCGATGCCCCACGTTGAACTGCTTCGGGCGCTCGTCGGGAGGCTTGAGCATGTCCCAGAGTGTCGGCACGGATCCGTTATGGAGATAAGGCGCGGTCGCCCACACGCCGAGATGAGGCTTTGATGGGTATACTGGGCAATCGCCAACCGGCCTGCCTTTAAACTCCTTCTGAGACGGATCCTCACATAACACTGTAGATCGCCACACGGGCCGCGATCGGCCGCCGTTGAACAGAGAATGATCGCTCAGCGACTGCACGCTCAAGTCCACCCGAATCCTGCCCAACAACATCTCGTGCGCCTGACCGAAACCCATTCGGTCGATCGGGCCGCTATTGCCTTCACACACGTCGCCTCGCTGCAGCACTCTGGGAATCGAATTCCACGCTTCGTTGGGGTCGGTCTTCATCACGCTCAATGGGTGGAGAGCGTAGTCCTTCAGTGTGACTTCACCGTCCTGAATTGTTTTGTAGTCCTCGTGACAGCCCGCGCAGCCGCCACGCTCGGGCGTATTGTACGTGCCCTGCCCCATGTAGATTGCACGGCCGCGCACGGCCGATGCTTGATCGATAGGCCCAAGCTCCTCCGGCCAGACCGGCGGCTCGATCTTGTATCCCAACCTTTCCATGCGGTCGAGCGCATTCAGGTCAATGGTCGTTTTGCAATTGGTCAGATCAATCCCGCCTCCCAGCCCGAGCGCCTGGCCAAGATTCCTCTCCAATACGGAATTCGTATTCGCGTTCCAGTGATACCAGGCCGTGTGCTCGAAACCCCATATGTGCGGATAACTGGCTGGAGCCGTCAACGGTTGAAAGTCGGCAAAAAACATCGCGCGCGCTGTGCCAAAGGCATCGGCACGGCCCGGAAGGGGCGGAGTGTTGCCGGGCTGATTGAGCTTCTTCATATTGGCGAGTTCGTCGATGTAAACCTCCAGACCTTCGCGGGTCATGCTCTTCAAAGACACTCGGATTTCCCTCAACAGGACATCGATGTCCATGCTCGTCACCGAGTCTGCAAGGTCACCGAAGAATCTGAAGATATCCAGCATGTTTGGCGCGCCATCAACGCGAATGGCTTTGCCCTTGTACTCAATCTGACCCACGTGACAGGCGGCGCAATTCACGCCAATCATCTCCATGCCCGTGCCGATCCGCTTGTTCACGGTGAGACCGACATAGCCGTAGGGATTGTCAATCGTAGCCGGGATAGGAATGAAGCCGTAGCGCTCGAGGTTCTGAAGAAACGGTTTGCGATCGGCCGTGATACCACGGATGCGATCGAACAGTCCGGCCCTGGCATCACCCGGTTGCCGCGCAGCGTCTGCGACGGCTCTGGGAAAGACTTCACTGCCCTCCGCAAGAGAGTAGAACTCCTGGCGATCCGCACCCAATCCGGTTTCGAGCACGCGCGGCCGGTGCGCTTCGCGATACGCCGGTTGCTCTTCAGGTAACAGCCGGAGCGCCAGACTCAAACCAACCATTCCCCCAAGAGCTGCCAAAAGAACCACGACACCAACAGCAGACCATCTCAACGCAGTACTGAACCAGCCTCGGAGTAGCGGCGTACGACGCGGTGGCGGTCCCATTGGGATGCCGTTACCCGGAACGCTGCCGGCGTAGTCGTTCCAGATTCGAACGGCATATGCCAGTGGAGCGTGAGCCGACGACGTTGCGCGGGAACGCCCAAATTTCGCGCGAAGGTATGTCAGCGAGTTCACGCCGGATCCCCCGGAGAGCACCTCCACAGGCCTGATGATGCCGTTCGCGTCAATGAACCTCAGGTCGCCAACCGCGTGATACTTACCAATGAAGGCCGCTCGAAAAGGACGGTATCGTCCGAAAACGGGGAGGCGCGCGATCAAATCGCCACTATTTACAAAACGCCAGGCCGGAACTTCAAACGTCCTTTGGAACAGACGATCGCCAACCATGGGGGCGCCAAACGTGTACAGTCCGGCCACTCGAGGCAGGCGCTGCGCTGCGAGTGCGGCCACAGCGCCGCCAAATCCGTGTCCTGTCAGCCACAACGTCGCCTGGGGAAAATCCCGGCCGATCTTGTCGAGCATTGCAGCAAGGCCGATATCCCCGCCGTTGGATGGCGTTGTCTCCCAGACTTCGTCCAGTGCTTCCTTCGCTTGTCGGTTAATCGCGCCATGCTTTCCGAACTCCACCAATGGCGTCTGCAGTCGCAGAAGTGCAGCGTGAACTCCGGCGAACGCGACGAACACGTAGTTATCGTGGATCGCGACGAAACATTGGACCTTTCGCGATGGATACCAGACGACGTCGTTGAAACCCGCCTGCTCGCAGGAGTAGCGGACGCGCGCTTCATTCGAATATGCCAACATGGCCGCATCGCTCAGCCAGCACGCGTTGATCTTCTCAAATTGTATGGCGGTGAATGCGAATGGCCGCGCTTCGGCATTCTCAAAGTAAATGTAAGGATGACGTGGGACGTAGGGGTAACTATCGAACGGCGGAAAGAGGTTTCCTGCCTCATCCGCGGGCAAAGGTTTCATCAGACTGTCCATTTCAGCTCCAGATGGAATCGCGCGTAGTATAACGGATTGGTTTGCTTTGCCTATCCACGTGTGCTAGAAAACTCCGCGAGTTCCTCTCTTTTGATATCCAGCACCTAAAAGGAACAGTGTATGTTGAGCCGCTGCGCGTACTCTCTTTCAGGCGTCCTGCTGTGGACGGCGTTCGCTCTGGCGCAGACGCAGGTATCGTCTGCCGATCTCAAGGGAACATTGTCCGATCCATCGGGCGCCTCCATTCCGGGCGCGGTGATAACCGCAACGAGCCAGAGCACCAACCAGCAACGCTCGGCAACAACGGATGACCTGGGCAACTACAGGATCGCGCTGCTACCGCCTGATCTTTATGAAATTCGGATTGAAGCGAGGGGATTCACCACGCAGGTGAGACCCGACATTGCGCTTACGGTGGGCCAGACCGCCATCGTCAACTCCACACTTGCCGTCGCAGGAACCACAACAACGATTCAGGTGGTCGATCAGGGCCCCGCTCTGCTCGAACCCGAGCGTACACAGCAGGCAGAGACGCTCACACAGCGCCCTATCCAAAACCTTCCGATCAACGGACGAAATTTTTTGAGCTTTGCATTGCTAACCCCCGGAGTTGTTGAAGAGAACCCGGTATTCACAAACAGCCTTCTCCCACAACTGCCGACCTCACGGTTATCCTTCGCCGGACAAAACGGAAGGTCCAACAGCGTCACGGTCGATGGAGTCAGCAACAACGACATCCAGTCCAACGGCGTGCGTCCGACAATTAGTCAGGAAGCGGTTCAGGAGTTCCAGATCAATCGAAGCAGCTTCAACGCGGAATTCGGCGGAGCCACAGGCGGAACTATCAACATCGTGTCGAAAAGTGGGACGAATCAATATCGCGGAAGCCTGTTTACGTTCTTCAGGAACGAAAAGCTCGACGCGCGCAATACGTTTGCGACGTCCTTTGAAGAGGACCCGCCGTTCAAGAGAAACCAATCCGGATTTACCTTCGGCGGCCCCATCAAAAAGAACCAAACGTTCTTCTTTGCATCTTACGAAGGGCTGAGCCGCAGAGAGTCTACAGTCACGACGATCCTGGCCGATCGATCGATTCTCGAACCGACGTCCAACCAACGCGAGCTTATTGAGGCCCTCGAACAATCGGGAGTTCCGGCGTCTGTTACTCAAGGCCAGACTCTTCGCGCCCTCCTGACCACATCCGGCGACAGCCCTTTTCCGAATGCCGCATCGCCGGCACCCTACAATCGGATCATCTACAATCTTCTTGCGAACTCCACCGGATCTTTCCCGATCAGGCAAGCGACGAGCACCGGCAGCCTCCGTCTGGATCACGCTGTCGACAGCAATGATCAGGCTTTTCTGCGTTACACGCTTGTCAATGACAGCACACACGGGCAGGGGATAGGCGGCCAGGCAGCACCTTCAACCGGTTTCGATGTCGCTATTCACGACCATGCCCTCGTGCTTGGCGAGAACCACGAATTCAGCGGACGGTCTCTGAACGAATTTCGTCTACAGCTGGTTCGCGAAGTGTTTAACGTGGACACCGTTGATCCGTTTGGCCCGAGGATCAACATTGCCGGAATCGGAAAATTCGGCCGCGAGTTCACCAATCCATCCGACCGCATTCATCACCGGTATCAGGTTCTGGATAATTGGAGCTATCGGACTGGACGCCACAACTTCAAAGCCGGGGTCGACGTGAGCCGCTTCACATTCACGGGATACGGGCCGGCGTTTCTCGGTGGTGAGATCAATTTCGTGCGGCTACCCATACCACCCGCAGCCGTGCTTGGCGTGCCCGCGACCACACAACTCGCTACCTTGCTCGCAACACCGCGCACGGCAGGAGGACTGGACAGGGCCGATCTGATTCCAACCTTGACCACCGAACCGATGACTGTTATCCAGCAGATGAATTTTGGAATGGCCACTTCAATCAATCAGGGTTTTGGCGATCCTTACACGGATCTCGTCGGGCACACGATCGGGGGTTATTGGCAGGATGCGATGCAGATCACTCCACGATTCCATATCAACTATGGCGTCCGGTATGACGTTGAACTCCAGCCCGCGCCCGTCAACCACGACTTAGACAACATTGCGCCTCGATTGGGTTTCGCATTCAATGCAGGAAAAACAGTCGTTCGCGGCGGCGGAGGTATCTACTACCAGCCGCTGTACACCGTGACGGCATTCGCAGCGAAGGTTCTGGGAAAGAACCAGCAGATTACGAACATCCTTGTGAGCGCCAGCCCCGAACTGACTCCGGTAGCGCCCACATCGATCTGCGGAGCGCAGCTGGCGGCGGGAACCCCCCCGTCGTTTTGTTTCTTCCAACAGTTGATTGCGAATGGCCAACTGACGCTTCCCTCGACGGCGACCATTCCAGAGTCCTCATACCAAACTCTGGCAGGGCTCACGCGCGATACCAGCACCAACAAGATCACGTTCCGACTCGACGACAATGCAGTGGATTCTTATTCCGTTCACGGAAGCCTCGGCGTGGACCGGCAACTCGCTACCGATTTCATTGTGTCCGTGAACTACATCTTTAACCGCGGGCTTCGGCTGGTGAGAACCCGACAGGTAAACGCCTTGCCGGATCCAGAGGTACTCGATGCGCTGGGACGGACGGCCCTGGTGCGTCGCGCCGATTCTTCACTGCTGGCAAACTTCACGGTCGAGACGGCCGGCGCGTCCGCCTATCACGGCATGGCTGTGTCGACGAATAAGCGGTTCAACCGAAAATTTGGTGTTCTGGTTTCTTATACGTTGGGGAAGGTCATTGACGACGCTACCGACATCAATATCCCTGATGGACCTGAAAACCCGACTTTCACGCGCGGAGATCGTAGCTTGTCCACTTTCGATGTGCGTCACCGGCTCGTTGCTTCGGGTGTTTTCGACAGTCCGGCCCGCTCGGGAGTCTTGTCGGGCTTCACGGTGTCTCCGATTGTCACGTGGCGCACGGGCTTTCCCTTCAACATCACGACCGGCTTCGATACCAACATGGATAACAACACGAACGATCGTCCGCTCGGGGTTGGCCGAAATGCGGGCATTGGCCTTCCCTACTTCTCTACGGATCTCCGTGTGAGCCGTCGCTTTGTTTTGGGTGAAGACCACCGATCGTTGGAATTGATTCTGGATGTGTTCAACCTGTTCAATCGCGCGAACTATAAGGAGTTCAATGGCAGCACGAATGGCGCCCTGAGGCTGTCCGATCTCGGGATCACAGGCTTCCGCGTGAAAGCCGATGCGGATTTGCTTCCGACCACGCTGGGCGGCCCGACCTCCGCGTACGATCCACGAATTCTTCAGGTGGCGGCAAAATTCAACTTCTGATGCGTGGAACGCTACGCTGTTGTGGGCCGAGCCAGGCCGTTCAGGTGTTGCGTCATGGCAGAGCGTGCCGCCTGCAGAAACAGGTCGAGCCGCTGCTGGGACATATCGAATTCAAGAGTGCCGTAGTTCTTACACGGCAATCTGCAGATCTCGCTCTCAAACCGCCGGACCTCGTCGTTGTCCTCTGCTTCCATCATGGTGTCCAGCAACCGCGATATTCGCTGCACGACGCGCAGATCGGTGCCGGGCAGCGGAGTTTTATCCGTATCCGGTGCACCCGGAACCTGCAAATCCGGATCGAGCATGCACCCGAGATTTCCCGCCCCGTTCGGATCGGTGTCGCCCATAACGGCCTTTATGAAGTCGTTGGTATCTGCGATAAGGCCAATGGGAAAATTCGACAGCACTCCACCATCGACGATTGAGTTTCCAGTCTTAGTGCGCCCCATGTAGGTGCCCCACGCGTCCTGCCAGATCACTTCTTGCCATATGAAAGGGATACTCATCGACATACGTACCGCATTGGCCACGGGAACGTTTGGTGCGGTGCGGTGATTCAGGACGAGCATCTCCATGTCCGTTGTGTCGGAAGCGACAATTGAAAGGTCCGCACCTGTCTTGGTCGCGAATGTCGCGAGCGTGTCGGCCGAAGTGACGCCCTTCGCAGCGAGTTTTTCGCGAATCCAATCGAGGAAAGCCTTGCCGGCATAAAAGCCTCCGCACTCGACAAAGGAAAAGATCCGCGCGAAAGTACGATTCTCGATGAATCGTCCCATCAGTTCCTGATCGACGCGGTTCTCAAAAGCCTTTGGTACAAGTGGAAGATCCAATTCGCCCAACGCCCGCATCGTGGCACTCGCTGCAATCGTTTGTGGGGAAAAATCTGCCGGCGAGGGGATATCCATGAAGCTTGCGAACCGTGGCGTGCCATCCGGCAGCTTTTCGAGAATCGCGGTCATCATCTCGGCAGGTGTATATCCTGCAGCGCATAAGGTCGCTGTGATTGCTCCCGCCGAAGTGCCGACCAGCCGCCGCCAGCTGTGATTGTTCTGCTGCAGGATTTCGAGCGCACCGACAAACGCAATACCTTTGGCGCCACCGCCCTCGAAGACCATATCGAAACTAGCCATGATGAGGCCTCACTTTCAGCGGATCATGGCACATGCAGTGCAAAGGCGCAAAGGGCAGTACTCCGACGCGACCTATTCGATGATCTTGTTCAACGGGTATTCGACGATTCCGCGCGCGCCGGCCTTCTTCAGCCTGGGCACGATAACGCGCACAATGTTTTCGTCGACAATAGTCGTGATGTCCACCCACGATGGATCCGACAGGGACGCAACCGTTGGAGTATCGAGCGCCGGCAGGATGGCGAGCACGGCTTCCAGATCGGTTCGGCGGGCATTCATCGACAGCCAGACTTTTCCTTCGGCGGCCATCGCCCCCTTGAGCATAAGGGCCATGTCTTCGATTTTCTGGCGCTTCCATGGATCGGACCATGCTGCCGGACTGGCGATCATGCGCGGTGTGCTTTCGAGTACAGTTTCGATGATCCGCAGGTTGTTGGCGCGTAGGGAGGTTCCAGTCTCGGTGGCGTCCACGATGGCGTCCGCGAGGAGCGGCGGCTTGACCTCCGTCGCGCCATAGGAGTACTCGACCAGCGCATGTACTCTGCGTTGCTCCAGAAACTCCTGCGTCAATCGCACGAGTTCGGTTGCAATGCGCTTGCCTTCCAGATCACCCACGGCGCGGATCGGTGAAGCCTCCGGCACAACAAGCACCCATCGGGTTGGCCGTTTACTGATCTTGGAGTAGACCATCTCCGCAAGTTCGATGACGTTAGCCTTCGTTTCGCGGATCCAGTCGTAGCCCGTGATGCCGACATCGATGAGGCCGTCCTGCACATAGCGCGGTTGCTCCTGCGGGCGAACGAGCATGCACTCGATATCGTCATCTGCAATCGTGGGGTAATAGGAACGCGTGCCGACTTTCATGTCGTAGCCGGCACGGCAGAATAATTCGATGGTCGGTTGCTGCAGGCTGCCGTTTGGAATCGCCAGCCGCAGAGTCGGTTTCTTACTCAAAGCGCCGAGAGCATAAACGGGACAGTCCGCACTTTAGAAGAAGTTTTTTCATTTCAACTGCTCGAGTTCCGTGGCGGGCCCAGCTCTCGGCTTTGCCCCAGCTCTTATCAGCCTATGGTTGGACGGTCGTCGGAATCCATCAAAGCGGTTGGGGTAACGGGAGAGTGACCCAGGGTTTCGCGCGAAGTCGGCAGTTCCGGGCGAAGCAGCTTTACGGCAGGATCGCGTTGCCAAACGGAGGTCCTCCACATCGGTGCGCTGAGAATCTTCGATGCTTCTGCAGAATTAATTCCCAGCAATGCCGCGGTTTGCCTGACTATCCGCCGACGCTCGATGAAGAGCAATACAACGAGGAAGACCGGGACAAACTGGATCCCCGCCAATGGTGCTCCCAGAGTTGCTCCGAATCCGATAAGCAGGGGAAGATAAATGCCGAAGATAAAGCCGAAAAACAGCGTGAAATGGAGACGAACTCGCGAGAGTGATGATGGAAGGCGATCAGAGAGATCGCCGCGGCGTCGGAATCGCTTCGGGTACCACAACCTCCATCCGCGAGGTTGACGAAACGCGGATTGCATGATTCCCCGCAAACCGACGCCCTGCCGAAAAAGCTGTACTGTGGCAACAAGACAGAGCACCAGGAGAAAGCTAACGTTAGCCGTCAAAAAAATGGCCAGGCGCCGGATCAACCCGGGATAGAAGTATGCGAAAGTTGCCGTTGAAATAAAGGTTGGAGTTATCAATGAAAGCAGGAGAACACCGATGCGGAGATTTCTGACGAGAAGGGGATCATCACCCTCCTCGTCTGTTGGGGCTAACGCAAATCGCAAGCTTTTCGCATCGGGCCACCGATTCGCAGAATCACGTTCAAGACACCGGTCAATCGCACTTGCAAGGTCTTCCGAGACGTTTTGCGCCACAGTGCGGACTTTCTTCGGCGACTGCGTGAGCCGCTGTCTCAATCCGTCCGCAGCAGTGGCGCCGTCGAAAGGGAGACGCCCCGATACCAACTGGTATCCCACAATCCCCAGGGAGTAGATATCAGAACGCGCATCAATGTCCTGGCCAAGCGCCTGCTCAGGGGACATGTAGGCTGGCGTACCGATCATCTGGCCCTCCGCGGTGAGCCCCGATTCGGTGAACAACGCCTTAGCAATTCCAAAATCCGTCAGACGCGGAGACCCGGTGTCGGAGTCGATAACGATGTTGTCCGGTTTAACATCGCGATGGATGATGCCATGGCGGTGGGCATAGGCCAGGGCGTCCGCCAGTTCAGCGAGCAACCGGCGCGCCTCGTCTGACCCCACAGGTCCCCGACGCAGTCGCGAAGCGAGGGACTCCCCAGCAACGTAACCCATGACGAAGTAGACAAGACCATTCACTTCGCCAAAGGTATAGAGGGGAACAATATTGGGGTGATTCAAGCGAGCGGCCGTACGTGCTTCACGCAGGAACCGGTCAGCACAACTGGGATGCCCCGCGTGTTCCGGAGGCAAGACCTTGACGGCGACGTCGCGATCAAGAGCCAATTCGTGTGCAAGATAAACGGCGCCCATCCCGCCACGCCCAAGCAGACCTTCGATGCGATACTGAAAACCTATGGCTTTTTCCAGGGCTTCACGAAGTGGATCGGTTGCGACGCCCGTCGGCTCGATACGGGACCCGCAACTCGAGCAAAACCGTGCGCCCATTGTGAGTGCGGCGCCGCACTCCTGGCATTGCATTGTCGTCTCCTAAGGTTCCGCATCTTATCCCAATGGGAACGAAACCGCAGGATTACCCGACACCTTCGAAGTTTTACCGAATCCTGTGACGCATCCTCAAATGCGGCGCCGTTGAAATCCGTCCTTCGGAAGTAAAACCTGATAGGGGTGAATGAAATTACTTAATCCGTCGTATCTAATGAAGTATCCTGCCCGCAAATCCCGACTGCTGTCGGCAAGCCGTACAGCCAGCTCGCCTGAACGGCTTGGAATCTGTCACTTTTGGCGCTGTCCAATCGAAGCGAATCCTTAGGGTGAAATGACATGAAAAAACTGTTGGGCGCAGGTCTGGGCATGGTCGCGGTTCTGCAGCTAAAAGGCAGAGACAAATAACGTGAAGGTCAGGTGTTTCGAGTGTGCTGCAGAACTGCAAGCCGGCGACGTTGACGCCGTCATCGAAGTATTCGTCGCCCACGGTCATGAGCGACACGCCTGGTCGTATCCCGTGGAGTCGGTTCGCAATTATGCCCGTAACTACGCCGAGGCGGTCGAGCGGCTCACCGGTGACACCGAGCGACTTTCCGAAATTGCAGAAATCACGGTGCATCCGATGACTGAAGACCGCGTCGATGACTGGTTACGGTTATTCGATCGTGACGGATTCGCGGACAATCCCGATTGGGCGTCATGTTATTGCCTCGAACCTCATGTCCCAGCAACGCCGGAACAACCTGAACGCCCATGGCGCGATACACGAGCGACCATGATTGGACGACTTCGCGGCGGTACAACCTTTGGCTATCTGGCGTACGTCAGTGATCAACCAGCCGGGTGGGTCAACGCCTCGTTCCGCTCCGAGTACGGCCTTTATGCAAATGTAGACGCGGGCGGACCGGCGCCGCGATCTGTGATCGGCGTGTCGTGCTTTGTCATTGCTCCCCCGTTCCGGCGGCACGGTGTCGCGTCGGCGCTGCTCGATCGCGTAATCGCGGATGCTTCCAAACGTGGTGCGTCGTGGGTCGAGGCATATCCCCACAACAAACCTTCGGGTAATGACGCGGGCCATTTCCGCGGCCCACGTTCGATGTATGAAGAGCGCGACTTTCAGCCGATCGAGGTGCGCGATCCGTACACGGTAATGCGCCGATCAGCCGGTTGACGCTATGCCCGAACAAGTCATTCAATAAAACGATGCTCAATGATGCACTTCCGGAACCAGGCGAGGTGAGCCGCCGATTCGTGCTCCGCACCGCCTTATCGGCTGCCATCGCGTTGCGAGTCCAACCGTTTTCCGCGCAGCGCAACACGGCGTTATTCGAAGGCGTTCGACCGGGAGAAGAGCGCGAGATCGAGTCCCTCAAGCTCTGCTGGTGTCCCGCCGGCCGATTCGTGATGGGTAGTCCGCGGGATGAGCCCGAACGTCGCCCAGAGGAAGACCAAGTTGAAGTCATTCTGACGAAGGGTTTCTGGGCAGCAAAATACGAAACGACTCAGGCTGACTGGAAACGGTTTGTGGGTGATTTACCCGGGGCACTCACTTCAGGACTACCGGCAGGAAACGACTTGCCTGTAGGGAATGTGAACTTCATTGAGGCTGAGACCTTCTGCGCCCGTGTGACAGAGCGAGCGCATCGCTCCGGAACGTTGCCGCGGGAATGGGAATTCCGAATCCCAACCGAAGCCCAATGGGAGTGCGCATGCCGGGCTGGCACGACGACATCGACTGCGTTCGGCAATAGCCTGAGTAGCACGCAGGCGAACTTCGCTGGAAAGCCCTACAACGGTGGCGCCCCGGGTCCCTCGCTGAATCATGCAACTCCTGTAGGCGCTTATCCACCGAACGCGTGGGGCCTGCATGATATGCACGGCAATGTTTACGAATGGTGTCGTGATTGGTTCCATTCGGCTCTTCCAGGCGGCAGAGACCCCGATCTCTATTCTGCGAGAGGATCGCCAAATCCGGACAGTACGTTTTCCCGTGTGAGGCGCGGTGGCGCATGGCCAGACGATGGGTGGCCATGCCGGTCTGCTTTTCGCCTCCGCTTCCCGCCCGAGTCCAGATACGATCACATCGGATTCCGGATCGTCGCCGTGCGAATCTGATGAATTGGTATAGGGTGCCGGCGCTTGCTAACCCTTGTTATGCAGAGACGTCGAACGAGGCTGCCATGCAGATCTGGACTCCGATCGCTCTTCTCTCGTTCATAATGCAGGGAGCTCCCGCTCCGCCGCCCGCATCGCTCACAGGAATTCTTGGAAACGTCTCCGGAAACGTCAAAGAGTCCCAGGCCTCGCTGCCTGATTTTCTGTGCAATGAGAGGGTGACTTCAACCGCGTACAGGTCCGGAAAGAGACGCGACGAGAAGATCGTCGAATCCATCTACAGCGTCCAGAAATCGCGCGAGCATCGCGAGATCCTTGCCATCGACGGAAAGACCGCAAAGAAAGGCGCGAAGATGCCGGGTTTGCCGGTCAACATCACGGGCTCATTCAACTACATGATCAACACCACGTTTTCTCCGGAAATGCTCCAATGGTATGCCTTCATGCAGAATCCGGAAGAGGCGGGCCGCCTTGTTGTTCAATACGAAACGAAGAGCGACCAGCGAGCAATGACCTGGAATATCAACGGAGACCAGAAGTTGGCGCACGACACGGGTAAGGCGTGGATTGATCCTGCAGCAATGCAGGTGGCACGATTCGAACGCAATTTGCTCAACATCGGTCGCATTTCGGCCTGGAAGATTACGATAGATCAGAGTCCATTCCCGATCGGCGAAAGACAATTCTGGCTACCGAAGTCTTTCCTCACGGAGATCATTGAGAGTGATCCACGAGACACCGGAACCTTTCTCGCCGAATACAGCAACTGCAAGAAATTCACGACGGAAGTCCAGATCCGCGTCCAGCAGTGAGAGATCCTTCACAAGAGCGTCTTGCCACTCGTTTACAAATAATGCCGTGGTGGTGTGAAGCGATTGGAGTTGCAGGAGCCCGTGTCGAACTCCGCTCGCAGAAACGATCGACACTTCCGCGTGCTCAGTGATTGAGGGAAATGATCGATTCATTTCGATGATTTCAATTTTACGTTCCCAAGAAGCGGCCCGATGGACTTGAGGATATTCCGCACAACGATCGCGTAGCCCTCCCGCGTGGGATGTGTCCCGTCGGCTAGCAACAGTTCCTGGTGACCTCGCACCCCATCCAGAAAAGGGATCACGGGCACGTCGAGCTCTTTCGCCACTTCATCCAGGTAAGGCAATCGACCGCCCGCAAAAAACACTTGGGCGCCACCGGGCTTGAACCGTTGAATCATCAGGCGAAGATTTTCACGGGAGACATTGCGTGGAATTCCTTGTGCCGCGTCATTGCCGCCTAGCTGGATGATGACGATTTCCGCCTGAACCGCCAATGCGCGAGTCATGCGGCCAACAGCCTGAGTTGTGGTACTGCCGGTGACTCCCTGGTTAACGACGCGGTAGTCAAGACCACGGCTTTTCAGTTCCAGTTCCAGCTGAGCGGGGTAGGAATCTTCGGGAGCGACACCATAGCCTGCAGTCATACTGTCGCCAACAGCAAGAATAGCGTGTTGTTGTGGGACAGCGGCTTGCAAGGCGAGCGTGAGCAGCGCAATCAGGCGAACCATGGACCTGATCCTAACAGCGACGGCTGCGCCAAGTACATGTTTGGTGTAGGAGGAGCATTCGGGGTGCGGAATTTGCCACAGATAATGCTCATTCGTTGTACTTGCGATCTGAACCGCGAAATTTGTCCGCAGGATACTTCTCTGCGTTCACTCTAATTTTTCTTTCCGCAATTGCCTGAAGATCGATTTCTGCTTTATCCGCGAAGCGAATAAGGTGCAGCAGCACATCTGCAAGTTCGTTCTCGATTCTTGTCCGGATGGAAGGATCAGCAACTTCTTCCCATCCTTTTTGGCCCCGCGACCACTGAAAGATTTCCAACAACTCCGCGGCCTCCACGGCTATCGATGTGGCGAGGTTTTCGGTGTGTGGAATTGGTCCCACTCGCGCTCGGCGGCAAAAGATCTCAGCATCGCTGCGATTCGCTCATTGTCGATCATGAGTCTGTCCCTCTATTGCGTCGAGCCCAGCGGAGCTTGGCGCTACGACTGCGCGGATTGGCGCGAACCTCTTCTGAATCAGGTCGCATAACTTCGGGAGCGATCTCCGAGTAGATACCGTCACGTTCACCGGACTGGAAGGCCTTTTTCACGCGACGGTCTTCACCGGAGTGAAATGTGAGAACGGCAACGCGACCGCCGGGCTTCAAGCATAACGGAAGGTTGCGCAGAAAGGCGTCCAGCGCGCCGAATTCGTCGTTGACCGCAATCCGAAGCGCCTGGAAGACGCGGCGTATCGAGTCCTCATCTCCCCCGGCTCCGCGAATCACAGTAGCTAATCCCGTCGTCGTTGATACGGCTGCCTGCAGGATCGCCCGCGCCATGGCCCCGGCATCAGGTTCGTCTGCATTCTCGACCAACAGTTCGGCAAGAGATGATTCATCGAGACTCTCGAGCAAAGCGCTCGCCGGCTGCCCCCGTTCAGGATTCATACGTAGATCGAGCGGCCCATCATACTTGTACGTAAAACCGCGCGCCGGGTTGTCCATCTGCATGGAGGAGACTCCGAGGTCCGCGAAAACAATGTCGGCCGGCTCGGGAAGAAGTTTCGACAGGCCGGCGTAATTCGTCCGATGTGCGGTAAATACGTTCGGACCGAATCCGAGCGCTTGCAGCCGAGCCACGGTTTTAGGGAGTTCGATAGGATCGATATCGACGCCCAGGAGCCTGCCTCCCGGCTGAACTGCGGTCAGGAGCGCGATCGCGTGCCCGCCGTAACCCAGCGTGCAATCCACTACGAGCTCGCCAGGCCGAGGCTGAAGGAGCTCGACAATATCGCGAACCATGATGGGTCGATGCATGCCGGCCGGCGTTCTTCCTCCGGCAATGACTCTGGCGACATCGGCTGGATATCGCTCCGGAGCCTGCTCTTTGTATTTCTCCGAAAAGTGGCGCGGGTTCTTCCCTCTATATCGCGTGCGCCGCTTTCGTTTTTCTGTATCCATATTAAATGGCGAATAGCCGCCGCCAACATGATAGCCGGCCTTACGCTGCGACCGCTTCGTCTGAGCGAATCCTGCGTGCTAGAATCCGCCCACTTCAATGGGCCAGGCAGAATCGGGCGCGCCAGTATTTGGCGCTTTTATCAGTTACAAACGATCCGACGAAAAGTTTGCGCTGATGCTGGAAAAGGCGCTCGAACGCTTTACACCGCCGAAGGGCCTCAACCTGCCTCTAGGCCATCTCAATATCTTTCGTGACAGAGAAGATCTGACAGGGACGGAATATCACGCCTCGATCGAAAAATATCTTCACGAGTCCGCGAAGCTGATCCTCCTCTGTTCGCCGCAGTCGAGAGCGAGTTCATACGTCAATGAAGAGATCCAGCGGTTCGCCCAGACGAAAGGCGCGTCCAACATCATCCCGATACTGCTCTCCGGAATTCCCAACAATGAAGCGACAGCGGGACAAGAGGCCGACATGGCGTTTCCCGCAGCGCTCTGCGCACTGGTCGAAACACCGCTGGCCACGGACTATCGTGGATTCGATCCCGCCAGAGACCGCGTCGAAAGCGGCCGGTTCGAAGGTTCATGGTACACGGTCCTCGCAAATATCTATGACGTCAGCCGAGGGGATCTGGAGCAGCGCGACAGAAGACGACA
>Ga0207659_10000422_pt1 | contig 25550 bp, 22 predicted proteins | sample KBSM43metaG_FD_184330 | JGI IMG/M metagenome (GOLD analysis project Ga0207659, IMG submission 184330) | Miscanthus rhizosphere microbial communities from Kellogg Biological Station, Michigan, USA - KBS M4-3 metaG (SPAdes) (version 2) | ecosystem: Host-associated > Plants > Roots > Rhizosphere >...
CGCCGCGGCCGGCGACGCTGGGCATCCATGCGGTGATGTTTCCGTACGATCGGTTGCACCAGACGTTTGTCAACGTCTACGAAGACGCGCGCCTTCGTCAGCAGTTCGTGCTCGCGGTGGACAATCCCGACCGCACCTATTACACAGGGACGACGCAGGGCGCGCTCGCGGTCATCAAGACGTTTGTGCCGGCGGGGATTCATCACATTCTGATTGGACCCGACCACATCCTGTTTCTGATCGGCCTGCTGCTGCTCGGCGGCGGATGGAAGGCCCTGCTCAAAATCGTGACCGCCTTCACCATCGGCCACAGCATCACGCTGTCGCTGGCCGCGCTCAATCTCGTCACGCCCCCTCCGAACATCATCGAGCCAGCGATCGCGTTGAGCATCGTGTTTGTCGGCGCGGACAACCTCGTGCGCGGCGGCGGCCGTGACGTCCGCGCGCTGATCGCGCTGACCTTCGGCCTCGTGCACGGCTTCGGCTTCGCCAACGTGCTGCGCGAGTTCGGGCTGCCGCGCGAGGCGCTCGGGTGGTCGCTCTTCTCGTTCAACGTCGGCGTGGAGATCGGTCAGTTGTTCATCGTGCTGCTGGTGGCGACGGCGCTCGCATTCGTGCGCCGCTGGAACGCCACAGTCGGCACACGTGTCGCGTATGCAGGATCAATCGTCGTGATCGCAGCCGGTACCTACTGGTTTGTGCAGCGCGTGTTTTTTCCTGCAGGAATCTAGATACGTTTCAGCGCCGAGGCGATGATTTCGATCGAGCGATTCGCCGCATCGACTTTCCCGCCCATGGTCAGAAAGCCGTGCACCATCCCGGGTACCACTTGATAGTCCACCGGCACCCGCGCACCTCGCAGACGCCGCGCATAGGCCTCGCCTTCGTCGATCAGTGGATCCAATTCGGCGGTAAGGATCAGCGCCGGCGCGACGCCGTGGACCCACGGCGCGAGAAGCGGCGACGCGTGCCAGTCGTTGACAGCCTGCGGCGTTGGCGCGTACTGAGCGATGTACCACTGCATCGCCGCGCGTGTCAGCAGATACCCCTCCGCATATTTCGAATAGGAGACGCTCTCGGCGCGGAGGTCCACGACGGGATAGACGAGCACTTGCAACGCGAGCCGCAGTTTTCGTGAGTCGCGCGCCATCAGCGCGACGACCGTGGCAAGCCCTCCGCCCGCGCTATCACCGCCAACGGCAATGCGGGCAGCGTCGATCCCGAGCTGGTCGGCATGCGCCGCGATCCATGTGGTCGCGCTCCACGCGTCATCCGAGGCAGCCGGGAACGGATTCTCGGGGGCGAGCCGGTAATCAACGGCGATGACGACCGCACCGGCATCGCGCGCGATCTGTCGGCATACGACGTCGTGCGTATCGAGATCTCCAACGACCCAGCCGCCGCCATGAAAGAACACGAATGCAGGCAGCACGCCCTCCGCGGGTCGATACAGGCGGAGCGGAATCGGACCGCCCTTGCCGTCTGCTTTCAAGTCGCGAATTTCTGCAAGGTGCGGAGCCGGTGGCCGCAGTGTTGCGCGCACCTCGCGATATTGGCGGCGGGCCTCCATCGGCGAAATCTTGTCGATGGGAGGGAGACCGAGGCCCGCGAGGTACTCCATCACCTCGCGTGCCTGAGGATCGATGCGGGCTTCTCCCGGACGAGTGGAGGAGGTCACATCCAGCGGCGGTACCACACAATCGAGATCGCACCCGTGTGGCCGAATTCCGTGGTCCCAAACCGCTCGGCCTGCCGGTGGCTTGCACGAACCGTGATCTCGGGTGTCAGGCGGAAGCCAAGCGTCTGCTCGTTCGCGTTGAAGTGCTGCAGTGTCGCGTCGGGCACCGGCAGCGTCGTGTTGATGCGTTCGATGCGCCCCGCGACAAACCAGCGGGGCGAAATTGACTGTGCGCCCTGAACGTACCAGCCGCTCATCGCGCGATGGCCGAGACTGGTATCGAGTGTGTCACGGACCCATTCGGTGGCGAGGCTCGTGTGCCGGAATGCGAACTCGGACTCGAGTGTCGCGATCGTTGCGTCACGGGTACCAGCTGTCGTTGGGCTCTCGCCGGCGCGCATCCATCCGCCCCGTGTTACCGAGCCGCCTATTCTCAAGCCGACAAACGGCGTGACGCCTGCGCCGATGACCACGTTCGTGAAGCGCGGTGGATTGGGACGCTCGTAGGACGCGAAGACACGGCGCAGGCGCAGTGGAGATGTATCCATTACGGCGACGCGTGCATCCCAGTGGACTGTCGACAACGTCGCCTGCGCCCCAAGCGGATAGAGCCCCGACAGGAGATTCACGCGCGGACCACGGGGTTCGAGCGACGGAATCGAGGTGAACAACTCGGCGGGCTGCGCGATGGTCGGGTTCAGATGAGGACGAAGCGTCAGGTTCGCAAGGCCAATGGGCGAAGGAATGTAGCCACCTTCAATGCGCAGCGCCACGCGGCCCACACGCTCGTACCGCATCTCAGCTACCCAGACCTGTCGATTCCATTCGCCCGTCGCCGCAAGGCGCTGCACCTGCGGCCGCACCATGGCTTGAATGCCGCGGCCAATGTCGACGCTCGCGAGTGAATCCATGAACACGCCTTGGACGTGATTGCCGTTTTCGTCAACGGTGACGTCAAATGAGACGTCCGAATCGATGGCAAGCATTGAAGGCGTCGCCTCCTGCGCGGAGGCAGCGGTCGCGACGAGCGCCGCCAGAATGCACGCGGCGGCGACCTTCCACATGGCTAGACGAGCTGCCTCCCGAGCAGTTGCGCAAGGGCAGGTTCCTCGATGTCGTGAGACGACGGCATGGCCGCCAGCAGCGCCTCCACACATGCCGGATCGAACTGCGTGCCGGAAAACCGCTCGAGCTCCGCGAACGCCACGGCTGCGGCCAGTGCGGCGCGGTATGCACGCGCGCTCGTCATGGCGTCAAACGCATCCGCCACATGGACGATTCGGGCGGCAAGCGGGATGTCTTCGGCGCGCAGGCCAAACGGATATCCGCGGCCGTCCGGGCGCTCGTGGTGCAGCTCGACTATCGGCAAGTGGGGCGCGAGAAACGGCACCTGCCGCAGGATACGTGCGCCGAGCCCGGGATGCCGCTTGATCTGCTCAAACTCCTCCGCTGTCAGCGATCCGGTCTTCCGCAGGATCTGATCGCTGATGCCGATCTTGCCGATGTCGTGCAGCAGCGCGCCCAGGCGCAGTACTTCGATGTCGGCGGCGGGCAGATTCATGGTGCGACCAATCATCACCGAAAGGGTGCTCACCCGTTCGGAATGACCTGCAGTATACGGGTCTCGCGCGTCGAGCGCCGCGGCAAGGGCGCGAATTGCGCCCACGTACGCCGATCGCGTCTCGGCCTGGGCGGCCGCGAGGCTGCGCATCAGATCGTTGAACGCGGTCGTCAGCGAATCAAGCTCGCGGCTGGTTCCGGAGGGTTCGAGGGTTCTGTCGAACTCGCGTCCGGCAGTCATCGTCGCAATCTCGCCGGACAGCCGGTTCACAGGTTCGCTCACCAACCGAGCGAGCCAGAAACTGCCGACCGCAGCCAGCAGAATGCCTCCAAACGCGATCGTCGCGAGTGCGAACAGCGCATCGCGCGTCGCCGCTCGTGCGGCGGCGTCAACGGACGTCAGCATGAAGATGCGCGCCGGCCCTGAAAACAGCATCGGCCGTATCGCATACTCCTCGTTGTTGAGCGTGACCGTCCCTGCGCTGGCGCGTGACGCCACGAGATCGCGTGCGACCTCCTCCGGAACCGTCCGCGCAACGACTGATTCGTTCACGGTGATGACAACGCCGGCTGTGGACAGGTTTGAGAGTTCCTGTGCGTAGTTTGCGTCGAGACTGGTGCCCGCTACCAGCGCGCCGATCGGCCGATCACCGAACGTCAGCCGCGCGCCCGTCACTCGGAACGCACCGGCCGGCAGCATTGCGACGCTTTGAAACGCTGGTTGTGTGCCGCCGGGAATATCCACTTGTGTTCCCGCCGGCCATCGCCCAGCAGCGGGACCGGCGCTGGTGAAAATCTTTCCATCCGTTTGGACGACCGCCAGCACATCTGCCGGAGTCTGCATCGCGAGCTTCGCGGTTTGCCCCATCACCGTGGCACGCAGCTGTTCGTCCGACGATCCGCTGAAGCGGCGCTCCGTGAAATAGGTGTCGAGCGCAGCCTTGAGCGTCGGATTCTCCGCGAGCGTCGTCATCGCGGCAACTTGATCCTGCTGCCGTTTGGTCTCGAGCGCACTGAAGACGTTTTCGCTCACCCGCAGCTTGTCCGTCTCTGCGGCACGCACCCGATCGCGGGCGTCCAAGGTGATCACGACGAAGACGACCGTGAGGATGACCGCGACCATGACGAACGTCACGGTCAACGTTCGCGCGACGAGCCGTGGCGGTGTTTTCACTGCTGCGCCGGAACCGGAAGCACGAAATCGATCGTCTCGGGACGGCCCGGTTCCACACGAACATCCATCGTCGTGTCGCCCAGCCGCTCGTGCCACGCGGTAATCTGATGGGTCCCTATCGGGACGTTGGGCAGCTCGAACGTTCCCCCTTCGTCTGGGACGACAAACCAGGGGTGATCGAACACCATCACTGTCGCCGACATATGCGAATGGATCTGGCAGAACACTTTGACAACGCCTGGTTTGTCGAACCGCTCACCACGGCTCTTCCCTTTGGGAAAGCGGCCCAGGTCGAAGGTCTTGGTGCGCGACAACGAGAACACGTTGTGATAGATGGGATCGTCGTTCGGAAAGTCGACGGTCGAGCCGACAGTGACCGCGACAACACGGGGGACGAAGTTTTCGTTGCGCTGCCGGATTTCGGCGTGCATCACGGGGGCTGGCGTTCGTGGCGCGTCCTTCAGATAGACGACAACATGACGCAGCTCCGATTCAGGCGCGAGGGCCACTGTTGGTACATTGCGGGAGTAGGTTGAGGTCGCGCGTCTCGCGGTTACGGGGATGCCAATCGATACACGACCACGCACGGAGCTGCGCTCCTGCGCGGTCGGTCGAGTGCCGCTCGTCGCCATGAGGCCGAGGACGGCTGCCGCGAGCAGTACGAAATTACGCGCGCCGATACTCATGGGGATGCTGCATTCTAAAGTAAGACGATGTTCACCTTGTTGCTGATGGCGCTCGCTGCCGGTCCCCTCGCCGATGCTGTCGATCGCGGCATCTCGGAATCGCTGGCCCGCGAGCGCGCAGCGGCGTTGACCGCGGTTCGTTACGATCTGGCGTTCACCGTGCCAGAGCGCCGGCAGCAGCCGGTTGAGGGTTCTGTGCGCCTGACCGCAACACTTGCGACTCCCCGGCGCATCGTCATAGATTTTTCGGCTCCAAAGGAGCGCGTCCGTAGCGTCCGGGTGGCGGATAGGGAAGTCGTTCCCACGTACACGGAAGACCACCTCATTATCCCCGCGGACGCAACCCGAGCGGGCGAAAACCGCATCGTTATCGAATTCACGGCAGGTGACGAGGCGCTCAACCGAAACGACGACTTTCTGTACACGCTCTTTGTCCCCGCGCGGGCCCATTTGACGTTCCCGTGCTTTGATCAGCCGGATCTCAAGGCGCGTTATACGCTGACGCTCGATGTGCCCGCCGGGTGGGAGACCGTGGCCAACGCGGGTGAGTCGGGACGCGAAACGACCGGGGCTCGGCTGCGCATCCGGTTTGCCCAGACCAAGCCGTTGCCGACATATTTGTTTGGATTCGTCGCGGGCCGCTTCAGCGTCGAGCGCGCAACGCGCAACGGGCGCGAGCTGCGGATGTTTCACCGCGAAACCGATGCGGCGAAGGTCGCGCGCAACCGTGAAGCGCTGTTCGACCTGCACGCTTCTGCGCTGACCTGGCTGGAAGACTACACGGCGATCCCGTATCCCTTCGACAAGTTCGACTTCATTTTGATCCCATCGTTTCAGTTCGGCGGCATGGAGCACGCCGGTGCAGTTCTGTACAACGCCTCCGGAATGATGCTCGATGAAAGCGCGACGCAGAATCAGCTGCTCAATCGCGCCAGCACCATTGCGCACGAGACCGCGCACATGTGGTTCGGCGATCTCGTCACGATGCGGTGGTTCAACGATGTGTGGATGAAGGAAGTCTTCGCCAACTTCATGGCGGCGAAGATTGTGAACCCGTCGTTTCCGGACGTGAACCACGAGTTGCGATTCCTGCTGTCGAACTATCCCGATGCGTATTCGGTGGACCGCACGGCCGGATCGAATCCGATCCGCCAACCGCTCACAAATCTCAACGACGCGGGCCAGTTGTACGGTCCGATCATTTACGAGAAGGCGCCGATTGTGATGCGGCAGCTGGAAATGATTGTCGGCCAGCAGCCGTTCCGCGACGGCGTACGCGAATACCTGAAGAAGTACGCGTTCGGCAACGCCACGTGGCTCGATCTGATCCGGATTCTCGATGCGAAGACTCCCGACAATCTGGCGGCGTGGAGCCGGGCCTGGGTGGAAGAACGAGGCCGGCCGGAATTCACAGCCACCGTGCGGACGACGAAGACCAACACCATCGAACGGCTGACGATCACGATGAACGATCCGTTGCGCCGCAGGCTCATCTGGCCGCAACGGATGCGCATCACACTCGGCTATGCGGACCATCAGAAGGACGTGAGCGTCTACGCAAACGGACGCGAGACCATCGTTCGCGAAGCCACGGGTCTGCCGAAGCCGTCGTTCGTGCTGCCGAACGGCGGGGGGCTCGCCTACGGTCTCTTTCTGCTTGATGAGGAGAGTTCGGCTTACCTGCTCGGCAACATGCCGAGCATCGGCGACGCCCTTACACGCGGCGCCGCGTGGGTCACGCTGTGGGACAACGTGCTCGAGGGCCGCGTGCCGCCCGGCTCGTTCATCGACGCTGCGCTCCGAGCGCTTGGCGACGAGAACGACGAACAGAACGCCCAGCGCGTGCTGGCATATGTCAGCCGTGCGTTCTGGCGCTACCTGCCGCAGCGAGAGCGGCTGGCCCGAGCGCCCGCGCTCGAGGCGACGTTACGCGCGGGTATCGTGCGCGCGAATACGACCAGCCTGAAGTCCGCCTGGTTCAGCGCGTTTCGAGACGACGTGCTGTCGCGCGAGGGACAGAGCTGGCTCGAACGCGTCTGGCGTCGCGACGAGAAAATTCCAGGTCTTCCGTTTGTCGAGACAGACGAAATCGTGATGGCGATGGAGCTGGCCGTGCGTGAAGTGCCCGGATGGCAGCAGATTCTTCAGACGCAGCTCGAACGCACCGAGAATCCCGATCGGAAGGCGCGCTTTGCGTTTGTGATGCCCGCGCTCTCGGCGGATCCGCAGGAGCGCGTTGCCGCGTTCGAGCGATTCCGGATGCTGGAGAACCGCCGCCGTGAGCCGTGGGTGAGCGAATCGCTTGCCTACCTGAATCACCCATTGCGCGAGCAGGACTCCGAGCGGTACATCCGTCCGGGACTCGAGCTGCTGGCCGACATCCAGCGGACGGGCGACATTTTCTTTCCGTCCAACTGGACCGGCAGCATTCTCTGGGGCCATCGGTCACCGCGCGCAGCCGCGATGGTGCGCGACTTCCTCGCGGAGGAGCTGCAGTTTCCGGAGCGCCTGCGGTGGACCGTTCTGAGCGCGGCGGACGATCTCTTCAGAGCCGCGGCATTGTCGGTGCGGTGACCTCGCTGCCATTCGGCGTGTAACGCACAAGCAAAAATCTGCGTACTTCCGCGGGTCGACGGTACGCGGAAACTGCGAGTGTCGACCCGGCGATGTGGGATTGACGCGGCATTTTGCAGCGGCCGCGGGCTTGCTTCGCATGAGCCGCATGGACCAGGACGAGGAAGATCTCTTTCTGATGCAGCAGCTCGCGCCGGGGAACATCGTCGGCGTTCACAACTACTGCGACGGCTGGTGTGAGCGGTGCGGGTTTGCCAACCGCTGTGTCGTCTATGCGTCGCTTGCGCGGGAGCCGATGCTGCAGGCAGACGATCCGCTGCTCGAATGCCTCAAGGACCGGTTCGATCAGGTACGCACCCTGGTGGCTCGGAGATCGACGTTCAGCATCGAAGAGGCGCTGAAAAACGTCGGGGAGATCGACGTTGCCGATGCCGCGGCCTATGACCGCGAGCAGGCGCGCCGAGACGAGCGGCGCCGCCACGACCCGATTCTTCGCGAGGCACGTGCCTATTCGGATCTCGTTGGAGCGTGGTTCGAAGTCGAATCTGACGGCTTGCGCGCACACGCCGATGCGCTGGTTCGGCGTGCGGAAGTCGAGAACGTCGACGACATCTCGCTCATCGAGCTCGCGCGCATCCTGGACGCGCTCGACATCGTCCGTCATGACTGCCTGCTGATCTTTGTGAAGCTGCGCCATGCGATCGACGGCCTGGAAGACAGCGAGCGCGAGGGCTGGGACGAGGATCCCGTTCAGAACGATCACAACGGCTCGGCAAAGCTCGCGCTGACGTGTATCGATCGATCAAAAGGGGCCTGGCGGGCCATCGACCAGTGGTACCCCTCGGGCGGCGGCGCACGCGCCCTGGCGGAGCAGCTCGCGGAGCTGCGCACCGCAGTCGAGGGACGTTTTCCCCGCGCGCGTGCGTTTCTTCGGCCGGGGTTCGATGGGCTCGTGGGGCCGGATTAGACCCCGCGCGTCCTGCTACTTCCGTTCGTCGATGACCCGAAGAAATCGCAGCAATTCGATGGGAACAGGGAACAGAATGGTCGAATTCTGCTCGGAAGCGATTTCCGTCAACGTCTGCAGATATCGCAGCGTCATCGCCGCCGGTTCGCGTTCGATGACCGCTGCCGCCTGCGCAAGCTTCTCGGAGGCCTGCAGTTCGCCCTCGGCGTGAATGATCTTCGCGCGTTTTTCGCGTTCCGCTTCCGCCTGTCGCGCCATCGCACGCTGCATCTCCTGAGGCAGATCGACGTTCTTCACTTCGACGGAGGACACTTTGATGCCCCAGGGCTCGGTCTCGTTGTCGAGGATGTGTTGCAGCTGCTGATTCAATCGATCGCGCTGCGAGAGCAGATCGTCGAGCTCCGCCTGACCCAACACGCTGCGTAGCGTGGTCTGGGAGAGCTGCGACGTCGCGTACAGGTAGTTCTCGACTTCGACGACGGCCTTACGCGGATCGATGACGCGGAAATAAACGACGGCGCTCACTTTGACCGAGACGTTGTCGCGGGTGATGACATCCTGAGGCGGCACATCGTGGACGAGCGTCCGCAGGCTGAGACGAACGATCCGATCGATCGGACGGAATACGAGGATGACGCCGGGTCCTTTCGGCTGGGGCAGCAGTTTGCCCAGACGGAAAATCACGCCGCGTTCGTACTCCGACAGGATTTGGATCGACGTGAGCAGGTAGAAGATCACCAGGACCCCGAAAATCAACGCAGGCGAAATCGTCATGATGCGGAATCTCCGTGACTGGTGGATGCCGGCAGTGGCTCCACGTCGAGCGTGAGACCGTGGACCTGAAGAACGCGAATCGGCGCTCCGGCCGGAACTGGTGAACGGCTGCTCGCACGCCACAGCTCGCCGCGGACGAAAACGTACCCGGTTGTATCCGGTGTCAGCGGATCGCGCGCCTGCCCGGCGATTCCGACGAGGCCCTCTTTGCCGGTGACGGGCGGATGTCGATACGCAGTCAGCGCAAGCCGGCCAAGGAACAGAAAGATGATGGCGAAGGCGAGCGCGGCGGGGATGATGACACCGAGACCGACGGACACGCCCAGCACGTTACCGGTCATCATGATTGAGCCGATGACGAGCGCGATTGTTCCCCCGATGCCAAGGACGCCGCTCGGCAGTTTCAGTTCCAGTACGAGCAGACCGATGCCGAGCAGTACGAGCAGCACTCCCGTCGTATTGATCGACAGCACCTGCAGGGCAAAGAAGGCGAGCAGCAGGCTGAGGGCGCCGGCAACGCCGGGCAGCACCGCGCCGGGGTTCCACAGTTCCACCGTCAATCCGATCATCCCGAGTGTCATCAGCAGATATGCGATTTCTGGATTCGCGATCGCGCTCAGGAATTGCTGACGACGGGTCATGTCGAGGCGACGTGTTTCAGCGCCCTCCGTCCGCACGATCGTTGAACGGCCGTCGAAGCGCTTGATGCTGCGGCCATCGAGCGTTCTCAGGATCTCGTTGACATCGGCGGCCGTGAAATCAATGAGTGGCGGCGACGCCTCGAGGGCCTCCATTTCGGTGAATGCGCGGCTCTCCTGAACCGCCTCGGCCGCCAGCATGACGTTCCGCCCGCGGGCTTCGGCGAGTGATCTCGCGTACGCCGCGGCGTCCGCCGCCGCCTTCTGCGACGTCACCGCGTCCATCGCCTGACCGTTCCCGGACACCGGATGCGCAGCGCCGATGTGTGTGCCTGGCGCCATCACCGCCACATCAGCGGCGAGCGTGAGGATGAATCCGGCGGAGGCGGCGCGTCCGCCGGCGGGTCCGACAAAGACCACAACCGGTGCGCGCGAGCGAATCATCCGGCTGACGATGTCGCGTGTGGACTCGAGCAGTCCGCCGGGGGTCCGCAGCACGATGATGACGACGTCCGCGCCGGCGGCGTCGCTCTGGTCGATGACGCTGGTGAGGTATTCGGCTGAAACCGGATGAATGATGCCGTCGAATTCCGCGACGATCGCCAGCGGGCGACGGGCGGGCGTCTGCGCCGCGAGCAGGGCGCCCGTGAGGACCAGGGCTGCAAGCAGGACTCGCCGCACGAGACGATTGTATAGGGGTCAGACCCCGGTGATGCGCCGTACCGGGGTCAGACCCCGGTTACGGGGCGTATCAAGTTCGCAGAAAGTGCATTCGTCAATCGACTTCGACATAACTCGGTTCGCCGATGATGATTCCGGATTTCAGCGCCTGTCGAAGCTTATCCAACTCATTTTCTGGAATCTGATGGCCGCAGATCTCGCGCCAGGCCTGCTGGCGCGCCTCTGGTGAGGTCCCGAGACCCAAGTACAACGGATGCTCGGCCACGAGGTCGTCATGCGTTCCGAGCCCATGATGCAAGTAGCTTGACCAGCGATACGTGCCGGGTGCCTCTACGATCCCCGCTCTCACGGGATTGAGTTCCACGTAACGCATACATGTGAGCCAGTACCGTTCGTCATGAACGAGAGAGGGCTTGTATCGGCTCTCGCAGAGCGGGCCCGTCCGTTTGTAACGGCAATTAAAGAACGGCACGTAACGGCGACCGAGCGCCTGCATCATGCTCGGCATCGAGTGTTTGGCTTCCGGTGTGCCGAGGACGTGGATGTGATTTCGCATCAGCGCGTACGCATGCACTTTGAAGCCGTTGCGTTCGCTCTCGAGTCGCAGGATTGACAAGAACACCCGATAGTCGGTTGGCGTCTTGAACATCGCGCTGCGGTTGACGCCACGCTGCGTTACGTGCCAACTGAAGCCTTCTGCGAAAAAACGACGTCGACGAGCCATGCGCGCCGATTCGCAAGTGGCGTTCCTCGAATCGAGCGCGCCGAACTCCGCGAAATGAGCGGAACGTAATTTCCCGTCCGTACCGGAATGACGAATCGTTCGGTCCGAAAGTACGTGAGAATTGCAACCTTGAGTCGGACCGTCACCGGGGTCTGACCCCGGAACAACTGATCACCAGGGTCCGACCCCGGTCATAATCTCCCCATGACCTCCGACCGGTTGTTCCTGCGCCACGCGGTCGCGACGCTCGCGTACCGGGCGGGGAAGGCGTTGCGCGGCGCGCCGGCAACATTTGCGGATTTCACCGTGGCGTCCGGCACGCGGACGCCGGTGCGGATTCTGGCGCATATGGGCGACCTGCTCGACTGGGCGCTCTACCTCGCGCGGGGTGAACAGAACTGGCATGACTCGATGCCGCTGCCGTGGGATCGAGAGGTCGCGCGCTTCTTTGCCGCACTCGACGCCTTCGATGCGTACCTCGCGTCGGAGGAACCGCTCGGCTGGTCTGCGGAACGGTTGTTCCAGGGTCCAATCGCTGACGCCCTAACGCATACCGGACAATTGACGATGCTCCGCCGACTTGCGGGAGCACCGGTTCGCGGAGAGAACTACGCCAGGGCAACCATTACTGCAGGAACGGTTGGCATCTCGCAGGCGGTAGCCACCTATGAATTTGACTGACATGCGACGCCTGCCTATCCTCGCTGCCATCGCCGCGCTGACGCTCGCCGCCACGCACGGCTTCGCGCAACGGGATCCCTTTGCCGATCTTCAGCCGACGGTCATTCTCGTGTCGTTCGACGGCTTCCGGTGGGACTATCCGTCAAAAGCGCCGACACCGAACTTGCGGCGTCTGATGGAGCGCGGCGTTCAGGCGCGCAATCTGATTCCGAGCTTTCCGTCGAAAACGTTTCCGAACCACTACTCGATCGTGACCGGCCTCTACCCGGGGCATCACGGGATCGTTGCCAACAACATCTTTGATCCGCCGACAGGTCGGACATTCGCAACGGCAAAGCGCGAGGAACTGCGCGATCCGATGTGGTGGGGAGGAACGCCGATCTGGACGTTGGTGGAGCGAGCCGGAAGGAAATCGGCACCGCTCTTCTGGCCCGGCTCTGAGGCGCCGCACGCAGCTCTGATGCCCGCGTACTGGCAGCCGTATGAGGAGAACCGGCCCGGGAACGCTCGAATCGATCAGATCCTGAGCTGGCTCGATCTGCCCCCGGCGCAGCGTCCGACGTTTCTCAGTCTCTACTTCGAAGATACCGACGCCGCCGGTCACGCCGACGGACCCGATTCACCACAAGTGCGCGACGCCATCATGCGCGATGACGCGTACATGGGCCGCCTGATGGACGGGCTGTCCCGGCGTGGACTCGTCGATCGCGTCAACGTCGTGGTCATTTCCGATCACGGCATGGCGGCAGTCGATGATTCGCGCGTGATTGTGGCCGACGATTATGTGTCGGCAAACGACGTCGTCATCGCGGACATCAATCCGACGCTGGCGGTCTTTCCGAAGGCTGGCAAAGAAGACGAGGTCTACCGCAGGCTCGTCAAGGCCCATCCGCATCTGAAGATGTTCAAGCGGCAGGAGACTCCCGCGAGATGGCATTATCGCGATCATCCGCGCGTGCCGCCGATCTTTGGCGTCGCAGACGAGGGATGGCAGGTGCTGCGTCGCGCAACGGTCAACAGCATCGGCGCCGGAAAAATTCGCGGGGCACGAGGCACGCACGGCTACGACCCGCAACTCATGTCGATGCGTGCCATCTTCATCGCTGCGGGGCCGGCGTTCAAACGCTCTGCTACTGTGGCGCCCTTCGAGAACGTGAGCATCTACAACGTGCTCGCGAACATCCTCCACGTCACGCCGGCGCCCAACGACGGCGACCCGTCGATCGTCCGCGCCTTGCTTCGTGAGGACACACCCGAGACCGTCCGTTCCAATCGAAACTGAGACTCGCTCGCAAGCTTCTCGCAGCGGGCGCCTTTGCGGTAGTGTGAACCGCAGCACTCTTTCAGTTCATGGTTGATGGGGCCACGCGAGAGTCGGAGACGCTCGCCATAATCCGAAGACTGCTTCTCGGCGCACTCGCGGTCGGCGTGCTCGGCACCTGCGGTGAGCTGATCCTGCTCCGCCACATCGACAAGCTGGCGCAATGGATTCCACTGGTGTTTCTCGGCGTGGCTGTGCCCGTTCTGATTTGGCACGCCGCGGCGCCGAGCGCCGCCAGCGTTCGCGTCCTCCAGGGCCTGATGCTCGCATTCATTGCGCTGGGCATGATCGGCGTCGGCCTCCACTACGACGGCAATGTTGAGTTCGAACGGGAGCTGCATCCCGATGAACGCGGATGGACGTTTATTCGTAAAACAGTTGCAGGGGCGACGCCGGTGCTCGCCCCCGGATCAATGGTGCTGCTCGGCCTCGTGGGGCTCGCGCACGCCTATCAACACCCCAGACGCGGGTTATCCCGCCCGGAGACAGAGGCCAGACGCGGGTCATCCCGCCCGGAGATAGAGGTATGAAGCAATTTGCTCGAATCGTGCTCGTCGCTGCGTCGATCGTCGCACTCCCGCTTGTCGGGCACGCGCAGGTCGGCAAACCGGTCACCATCGTTGACGCCAACCTGGTGACCGAGGCGGACCTCGCGAAGCTGCCGCACATGAACGCGGCGTCGGCGAAGGCGGTCGTGGCCAAGCGACCATTCAAGACCGTCAAAGACCTCGACAACGCCCTCAGCTCGTTGACCAAAGAGCAGCGTACCGAGCTTTACGGGAAGCTGTTCGTCCCGATCAATCTCAACACGGCGACCGACGAGGAAATCCTGCTGATCCCAGGCCTCGGCAACCGTATGCTGCGCGAGTTCAAGGAATACCGCCCTTATGCGGCGCTCGCACAATTTCACCGTGAGATCGGGAAATACGTGGACGACAAGGAACTGGCGCGGCTCGAACAGTACGTCTTCGTTCCGGTTGCAAAGTAATGGGGTCACGGGGCCTCGCTGCGATTGTGCTCGCCGCTGTCGTATACGTCGGCGCTGTCGGCGGGGCCTCGCTGCATGCAGCGCAGGATCCGACGACGCCACCAACGTCGCTGGCGAACGCGCTGCCTCCGAACGCGGACGGCGAATACATCTTCAAGAACAACTGCGCGACGTGTCATGGACCCGACGGCAAGGGTTCGCCGCAGAGCGTCATAGGGTTCGACGCCCCGCTGCCCGATTTCACCGACTGTCCAACGAACACAGTCGAACCGTTCGGCGACTGGAACTCGGTCGTGCATCGGGGCGGGCCGATTCGCGGGCTCGACCACCATATGCCGGCGTTTGGTGATGCGCTCTCGGAGGACCAGATTGAATCGGTGGTCAAGTACCTCTGGACGCTCTGCGACGATTCGAGATGGCCGCGTGGCGATCTCAATTTCCCGCGCGCCTTCTTCACCGAAAAGGCGTTCCCGGAAAGCGAAACCGTCTGGAACATGGGTTTCACTCCAAAGGGCGCGAAAGCCGTTGCCAACGAACTCGTCTATGAGCATCGCATCAAGCAGCGCAGCCAGTACGAGGTCGTCATTCCGCTTGAATTCCAGCAGACGACGCCAGCGGGTTCCTGGGTCAAAGGACTCGGCGACGTGGAGTTCGCGTTGCGGCGGGCGTTCTGGGCAAGCCTGGACCACGCGGCAATTTTCGCCGCTGGAGGCGCGGTGACATTGCCGAGCGGCAAAGATGAGGTCGGCGTCGGCGAAGGCGCAACCATCTGGGAACCATTTGCCATGCTCGACAAGGGCCTTGGCGCCAACGGGTTCGTGCAGTTGCACGGCGGGTACATGGCGTCGAGCAATCGCACCAATGTCGAGAACTCGACATACTTTCGTCAGGCGTGGGGCTACACCTTCGCGCAGGACCACGGATTCGGCCGCGCATGGACTCCGATGACCGAAATCATCTGGTCGAAGGAGAAAGGCGCTGACTCCGTCGTCGATGTGGTGCCGCAGATGCAGGTCTCGCTCAGCAAACTGCAGCACATTCTCGTCAGCGTGGGCGTCAGCATCCCGGCCACTCAGCGCGATGGCCGGCACGCGGAGTTTCTCACCTATTTCCTCTGGGATTGGTTCGACGGCGGCCTGTTCCAGTACTGGCACTGAGTCGATCGATGACGAGTCCTCGAATCATTCTGACCGCCTGCGTCATCTGGCTGCTGGCGTTGTTCACCGCCTTCCCGCGCGCCGCGCAGACGACCGAGACGGCCGAAGGCGGCGTCAAGGAAAACGCGAAACAGATTCACAAGAACCTTTCGCTCTTCACGACCTCCGACAACTGCATCGCCTGTCACAACGTACTCGTCACACCGGAGGGCGAGGACGTATCAATCGGTGCCTCCTGGCGCTCGACGATGATGGCGAACTCGGCTCGGGATCCGTACTGGCAGGCCGGCGTGCGCAGGGAAACGATCGATCATCCGACGCATTCAGCGGCCATTCAGGACGAGTGTGCCGAGTGTCACATGCCGATGTCGACACAGATCTCTCGGGCGTCGGGCGGCAGAGGCGAGGTGTTCGCATACCTGCCATTCAACAAGGCCAATGGCACCGAGATCCAGAAGTTCGCCGCCGACAGCATCTCGTGCACCGTCTGCCATCAGATCTCCAACGAGCGGCTCGGCACTCGGGAGAGCTTCAACGGCGAGTTCGTGATGAAGCCAACGCCGCCTGATGGGACGCGTGTGATTTTCGGTCCGTATCAGATCGATGCCGGACGCAAGACGATCATGCGTTCGGTAACGGGTTTTGTGCAGGCGCAGGGTGCCCATATTCAGCAATCCGAGCTGTGCGCCACGTGCCACACGCTCTATACACAGGCGTTCTCGCCAACGGGGCAAGTGATTGGCTCGCTTCCCGAGCAGATGAATTTCCAGGAATGGCAGCACAGCGACTACAGCAAGACCCAGAGCGCACAGTCGTGCCAGTCGTGCCACATGCCCGAGGTGAAGGGAGCCACGCGCATCGCGTCGGTGCTCGGCGACTCCCGCGACGGTCTCAATCGCCATTTGTTTGTCGGCGGCAACGCGTTCATGGTTCGCATGCTGAACCGCTACCGCGCGGATCTGGGCGTTGTCGCGACGTCATCCGAACTCGAGGCGACGGCGAAGGCCACCGTCCGCCAGCTGCAGGAAGACACCGCGACGCTGTCCATCGCGCGGTCCGAGCTTGCCGGGACGATGCTGAACGTCGACGTCAGCGTCAGGAACCTCACCGGTCATAAGTTCCCGACCGGTTATCCCGCGCGGCGCACATGGCTTCACTTCACGGTGCGCGACGGCGACGGACGAACCGTATTCGAATCGGGTGCGGTGAACGACCGCGGCCTGATAGCCGGCAACGACAACGATGCCGACGCGACGAAATACGAACCGCATTACGACCGAATCACCAGCGCCGACCAGGTGCAGATCTACGAGCCGGTGATGGGGGATCCGAACGACGTCCCGACGACCGGGTTGCTCACCGCGACGCACTATCTGAAGGACAATCGCCTGCTGCCGCGCGGTTTCGACAAGGCAACGGCGGACAAGGACATCGGCGTCTACGGGGCAGCGATGCAGGATTCCGACTTCGCCGGCGGCGGCGATGTCGTCCACTATGCGGTGCCCGTCCCCGCCCGCGCTGGCCCGTTCGTGGTCAGTGTGGAGTTGCTGTATCAACCGATTGGCTTCCGCTGGGCGCACAATCTTGAAAAGTACGATGCCCCCGAGCCGAAGCGCTTCTTGAACTATTTCAACGAGATGTCGTCGTCTTCGTCGGTGGTCGTCGCGAAAGCATCCACGACGCAACAATAGCGATCCGGAACGTCGGCTCTGGACGCATAATGTCGCGCATGGCCGTCGTCAAAGAGTTCCGAGAGTTCATCGCCCGCGGCAACGTCATCGATCTCGCGGTCGGCGTCATCATCGGCGCGGCGTTCGGCAAGATCGTGACGACGCTCGTCGAGGGCGTCATCATGCCGCCGATCGGGCTCGCCCTGGGACGCATCGACTTCTCCAGTCTGTTCTACGTCCTCGATTCGTCCAAGGGCGTCCCCGCTTCGCTCGCCGACGCGAAGGCCAAGGGTATTCCCGTGATTGCCTACGGCCAGTTCGTCAACGATGTGATCGGGTTTCTGATTGTGGCACTGGCGGTCTTCCTTCTGGTCAAGCAGGTGAATCGCCTGAAGAGAGAGGGCCCTCCTCCAGCACCGACGACGAAGGATTGTCCCTACTGTGCGACGGCGATTCCGATCAAGGCGAGGCGGTGCCCGAACTGCACGTCCGAGGTCGGGGCGGCGTCACTCGCGTAAGCGATCAAATTTCAACCTGTACGCCGAGCTCGACGACGCGTTCCGCAGGGAGCCGGAAGAACGCGGTCGCGCGCACCGCATTGCGCGCCATCAGCACGAATAGCTTCTCCCGCCAGATCGCCATCCCGCGGCGATGGGTGACGAGGATCGTTTCGCGCCCAAGGAAGTACGTCACATCGTCGGCGTCGATGTCGAGCCCGTAGGTCTGAGCGGCGCGCAACGCGTCGGGCACGTTCGGATCCTGCATGAACCCGTAGACGAGCCGCACGGTGTACACACCGTAGCCAAGGTTCTGCACGGTGATCTGTTCGTCGGTGGGCACGTGGGGAACGGGCGCAGTCGTGACGGTGAGAATCACGACGTGCTCATGCATGACCTTGTTGTGGCGGAGGTTGTGCGCGAGCGCCGGCGGCGTGCCGCGCGGCTGCGCCGTCATGAACACCGCGGTGCCAGGAACGCGTACGGGCGGCGATGCGAGGATGACCGACATGAAATGATCGATTGGAATCGCGCGCGCCGTGAGCCGCTCGGCGACTATCCGCCGTCCGGTCTTCCATGTCGTCATCAGGGTGAAGACCGAAGCCGCGACCAGAAGGGGCACCCACCCTCCCTGCGCCACCTTCAACAGGTTGGCGCCAAAAAAGGTGAAGTCCACCGTCAGAAATACGGTGGTCATCGCATAGACCGCGGGTTTGGGCCATCGCCAGCGTTCGAGCGCGATGACGTGAAGCAGAATCGCCGTGATCATCATCGTCCCAGTGACGGCGATTCCGTACGCCGCGGCCAGCGAGTCCGCTGATCCGAAACCGATGACGATCAAAATGGTCGCGATCATCAACGACCAGTTCGCCTGCGGGACGTAGATTTGTCCGGCTTCGAGCGACGACGTGTGCTCGATGTCGAGGCGCGGCGCGTATCCCAGCTGGATCGCCTGTTGCGTCAGTGAGAAGACGCCCGAGATTAACGCCTGCGAGGCAATGATCGCCGCAAGCGTTGCAATGCCCACAAGCGGGAAGAGGGCCCATGAGGGCGCCATGAGAAAGAAAGGTTGCCTCGCGGCGTCGCCGTCGATCAGCAGCAGCGCCCCCTGGCCCAGATAGTTCAGCAGCAGCGCCGGCAACACCAGCGAGAACCACGCGACACGGATAGGCGTCTTGCCGAAATGACCCATGTCGGCATACAGCGCTTCGCCGCCGGTAACCGCCAGAAACACCGAGCCGAGCACGGCGATCCCTGCGAAGCCGTGCGCTTCGAAATAACGAAGCGCGTGAATCGGGTTGAGAGCCCCAATCACACGTGGGTCGCGGGCGATCCAGACCACGCCCAGGCCGGCGATTGTGATGAACCAAATGATGATGATCGGACCGAACAAGCCGCCAACACGGTGCGTCCCATACTGCTGGACGACGAACAGCGTGACAAGAATGACTACCGATATCGGTACTACGTACGGTTCGAAAAATGGCGTCGCAACCTGAAGACCTTCCACGGCACCAAGCACACTGATGGCCGGCGTGATCATGCCGTCGCCGTACAGCAGCGCGGCGCCAAAGATGCCAAGGCCGACGAGGACGGACATCTGGAAACCGCGTGACGCTCGGGCGGACGGCAGGAGCGCGGTCAGGGCCAGGATGCCCCCCTCTCCCTGGTTGTCGGCCCGCATCACGATCGCGATGTATTTGATCGAGATGACGATGACGAGCGCGTAGACGATCAGCGACAACACGCCGAGGACGTTCTCAGGCGTGACCGGAAGCGCGTACGGCCCATAGAAGCAGACACGAATCGTATAGAGCGGGCTGGTGCCGATGTCGCCGTAGACGACGCCGAGCGCGGTTAACGTCAGAGCGAACAGCCGGCGTGAGCTGGCGGCGTGCGCGGGGGCCCGAGTTGCTGCCGCCGGCACGGCGACGCCGGATCGGCTGGCACTGGATGATGCCGTCACAAAACACCGAGCATAGCACGCATGAGTTCGTCTCCCGACGCCGGCTCACGTCAGTTCACTTGCAAGATGCCTCCCCTGATTTGAAACCAACATCGATCAGGATGGGAGGGACTGGTCCAATGAAATCCAAGGGTCTTCTCGCACTGGTATGCGCAGTTGCGCTGACGGCGGCATGTAACAACAATCGCACCGCCAATCGCGAAGCCGGAACGGCAGGTACGGCCGGCGCCGGCGTCAGCAACAGCGACAAGAACTTCGTCAGCGATCAGCTGTCGGATGGAATGGCTGAAATCGAACTGGCGAAAGTTGCCAGAGACCACGCCGCGAGCCCGGATGTGAAACAGTTTGCGCAGATGATGATCGACGACCACACAAAGGCTGGCGACGAGCTCAAGCAGATTGCGACAAGCAATTCGATTCCGATCGAGACACAGATCGACGACAAGCAGCAAAACCTTATGGACAAGCTGTCGAAGCTGAACGGCGCGGACTTCGACAAGGAATACATGAGCGCCATGGTCGATGACCATCAGGATGCGGTACGCGACCTCCGTTCACGCGTGGACGAGAATCGCAGCGCGACAGACCGGTTGACTGGGAAGAACCCCGAGAACCTGGCGGCCGTCAAGCCCGAACAGTCGGACAACAGGGTGACGATGAGCATCAACGAATGGGCCGCCAATACGCTGCCGACCATCGAGCAGCACCTTGATCGCGCGAAGGAGATCAAGGACAGCGTCGATCATCCTAGTCGGACGGAACGCGGAACAACCGGGAGCTCTGACAGAAAGTCGGATACGACGCCGAAGGGCGCGCCAAAGTACTGACCTCGGTCAACCCCTTACGGCTTGCACTGCTTGGAGGGCCGCTTAGGCGGCCCTTCCCGGCAACCAGATCGAGCGTACGGTCAGCTCACGGTGGTCGAGTCCCGCTGCTTTGTCCAGCGTTTGAAGCAGGGGAGGCAGTGAGGCGCGGAATCGCCACTCGTCAGTACGTCCGCCCTCCTGCACCGCCTGTGATGCCACATCGTCCCACCACGGGGTGATCGCCCGCCCGATCGGTTCAAGGATCAGCACGCGCACCCCATGCGCTCCGGCTGTAAACAACTGTTCGAGCGCGCGTTGGCGCTTTTCGGAAGACAGTTCATTGAGAACGTAGGCGGCGATGGCAGCGGTTCCGCGATCCAGCCGCGGAAGCCGTTCGACATCACCCTGGCGGGCTGAGCCCTTCAGCCCCAACATCCGGTAGGTCCACCGCGCTTCATCAACCGCCCATGGATGGCGGTCGATGCCCGTCACTGCTGGCGATCCCCCGCAGGCAAAGGCCCATGCGGCGCCTGCGACGCCGGTACCGCATCCGATGTCCAACACCGAGGAAGGTGGCGGCGCCACTGCCCCAGTTACCGCGTGAATGACGCCACTCGTCGTCAAGAAATGAAGCGGCGAATAGAACAGTGCGAAGGCCGCCCGTTTTCCAGCGCTGTCCAGTGGCCCTCCGCGGCCGACTGTGTGGCGTCTCTCGACATATGCGGACGACAGGGCCCGAAGTGCGCGCGTCACCTCGGGGAGCCGGAGATTGGCCAGATGGCGCTTCTCGAGCGCCGCAACCCAGTCCTCGAACGTCATGGGTAGAAGGTCATGTTCAAATGACGATACGGTATCCGGCGAGCACCGACGTGCAATGGAATGCGTGATTCTGATCGGCTTGCCCGCATCCGGCAAATCGACCTTCTTCCGCGAACGCTTTGCCGGAACCCACGACCACGTCAGCAAAGACCTCCTGCGCAACAACCGGAAACCGCAGCGGCGGCAGGAACATCTGATCGCTGAATCGCTGGCCTCGGGCCGATCGGTGGTGGTGGACAACACCAATCCAAGCGCCGCCGTGCGGGCGCCGCTCATCGCCATTGCGAGAAAGCATGGCGCTGAGGTGTCGGGATACTTTTTCGTCACCGAAGCTGGCGACGCGCTGCGACGCAATCGTGCCCGTCAGGGGCGGGAACGTGTCCCCGATGTCGCGATCTTTACCGTGCGAAAACGTCTGGAACCTCCGAGTGCGGCTGAAGGATTCGATCGCCTGTTTACGGTGAAGATGAATGAAACTGACCGGACCTTTGAAGTATCGCCGCTATGAGCCGAAAACCTGATCGATCGCTCCGTTAGAATAGCCCGCGACAGGAGGACGGCCGATGCGCTCGATGTGTGCCTTTGTGGCAGTGGTTCTTTCCGTTCTGATGGCAGCTCCTCGAATCCAGGCCTCGCCGGGCCCCGGTCAGGCCACGGCGCCGACGCATATTGCAGGCCAGACGGTCCTCGACGCGGCCATTCAGGAACACGCCCGCGCTACCGATCAGGACCGCGAGACCGTGCGCTCGTTCCTCGAGCGCGCCGACGTGCGAGCCATTGCCGGGAAATATGGCGTCGACATGCGTCGCGCGGAAAGCGCCGTTGCCGCGATGGATGCCTCCGAAGTCGCAAACATTGCCTCGCAGGCCCGGGCGGCCAACGACACCCTTGCAGGTGGTCAAGGGAGCGTCACCATTTCGACGACCGCGATCATCATTGGTCTGCTCGTCCTGATTCTGTTGATCGTCGCATTGCACTAGCACCGTGAAACGCGAGCGGCGAGCCGTTCTTCTCCTCGCGCTCGCGTTTTCCGTCCATTCGTCTTCTCTCCATTCCCAGTCGCTGACGGTTCTCGACGTTCCCTTCATTGCGCAATCCGAGTTGTTGTGCGGCGGCGCTGCGGCAGCGATGGTCATGCGTTATTGGGGCGAACGTGGTGTCGATGCGGAGTCGTTCCGCTCACTGGTCGATCCGAAAGCCGGCGGCATTCGCACCGACGCCCTCGCGGCGGACCTCCGCGGTCGTGACTGGAACGCCACGGCTCTCGAAGGCTCGTCAGACACGATCGCCCAGGAACTGCGGCAGGGGCGACCCGTCATCGCGCTCGTGGAGGATCATCCGCGCACGTACCACTTTGTTGTCGTGGTGGCGCGCAACGCGGACGGCGTGGTGTTCCACGATCCGGCGCGTGCGCCATTCCGCGTCATGAGCGCCGCGGACTTCGACAAGCGGTGGTCGGCCGCCAGACGGTGGATGCTGGTCGTGACTCCTCCGACAGGGTGGGGTCCGCCTTTAGGCGGACCATCTCCGGCTTCGCCTGCGAGTTCGTCTCCGGTCCAGGAGACGGCATGCGACGCGCAAATCGCGTCCGCCATCCAGCAGGCTCAGCAGAACAGCCTGGAGGAATCGGAACGCACACTCGTCGGAGCCCTGTCGTGTCCGGGCGCGGCGGTGTTTCGCGAGCTTGCCGGCCTTCGCGTGGTGCAGCGCCGGTGGGCCGAAGCCGCGGATCTGGCATCGTCGGCGCTCGCGCGTGAGCCTGGAGATGCCTACGCTTCGCGGCTGCTCGCGACGGCACGCTTTATCGGCGACGACCAGCTCGGCGCTCTCGATGCCTGGAATCAGAGCGGTGAACCGCGTATCGATTTGGTTCGGATCGACGGCCTCATGCGCACGCGCTACGGCGTTGTCGAGCGGTCTGCCGGTTTGAAGCCCGGCGAGGTGCTGACACGCAGCGCGCTCGTCCGCGCCCGTCGGCGTCTCAACGAGCTGCCTTCCGGCTTCGGCACCATCGATTTCGTTCCCGTGTCGTCAGGGCTGGCGGAGGTCCGAGCAACGGTTGTCGAGCGTTCGATTGTGCCGCGCAATTTATTCGACCTCGGTGTCGTCGGCCTCGCGACTGCGGTGACAAGGGAACTGATGGTTCCCATCGTCTCGCCCACGGGCGGTGGCGAGCAGATCACTGCGGATTGGAGGTTCTGGGCGCATAGACCGTTGTATCAGTTGTCGATCGCTGCGCCCGCGCCGTGGGGAGGCATTTGGAGCCTTGGTGTAAGACGTGAACGACAGCCGTTCACGGCAGCGTTCTCACCGACCCTTCACGATTCGGTGCAGCTCGACGTTGCCAATTGGATGAATGGAGTCGTTCGGTGGCAGATCGTCGGTGGGATCGACAGGTGGAACGAACGCCGGGTTTTTCGGACGGCTGCAGCCGCGATGCGCGTGACGTCGACAGGTGATCGGCTCGATGCTCGCGCACAACTCCGAGGCTGGTTCGACGGACGAAATCGGTTCGGGCAGGCGGCGGTTCGAATTCTGGCGCGCTCCACCCCGCGTCTCGAGGGTTTCGTCGTCACGGCCGACGGCGGTGTTGCTGGCGTGACCGATTCTGCGCCGCCAGATTTGTGGTTCGCTGGAGATACGGGTCGAGCGCGTTCACTGCTGCTACGCGCGCATCCGATTCTGACCGACGGCGAACGTTTCCGGACCGAACGGATGGCCCGGATCTTTGCCCACGAGTCGACGGAAGTGCAGCGGTGGTGGCGCGTTGGCCCATTCCGGACCGGAATAGCGACGTTTGTTGATACAGGTGTGACCGCGCGGCGGTTGTCAGGCAGTTCGATTACAGATGTGGATGTGGGAATCGGACTTCGTGGAGCTTACCCGGCCCGCGCTGGCGCGCTTCGTCTCGATATTGCGCGCGGGATCCGCGATGGACACGTCGCTATTTCGGCTACTTACAGCGCCGATATCACTCACTAGGGCGTGCAACCCACGCCGTGGCTGCGTGATAAAGTAGCGCTTCTCCACGATCAGCTCAGGGGTGCCCATGTTTCGGTGCGCGACGGTGCTCGTGTGTCTCGCGACGACGCTGCTGATGTGGCCGGTGTCGGCCAAGGCGCAGTACTTTGGCCGCAACAAGGTCCAGAACGCACGTCTCGAATTCCGTACGCTCCGCACCGAGCACTTCGACATCTACTACTACCCTGAGGAGGAAAACGTCACGCGCCAGGCCGCGCGTATGGCGGAGCGCTGGTACGCCCGCTACTCGCAGCTGCTGGATCACACTTTCACCCGCCGCCAGCCGATCGTCCTGTACGCAAGTCATCCGGAATTTGCCCAGACCAACGTGAGCCCGGGAACGATCAGCGAAGGCACCGGTGGATTCACCGAACGGGTACGTTCGCGCATCGTGATGCCCTTTGCGCCCGGTCTCGGTGAGACCGACCACGTGCTGGGCCACGAGCTTGCTCACGCGTTCCAGATCGACATCGCGAAACAGGCGCATCAGAGTATCTTCGATCTCCCCGGCTGGTTTATCGAAGGGATGGCCGAGTACCTGTCGCTCGGTCCATCCAACACCTTCACCAACATGTGGCTCCGCGACGCGAAGCTGCATCGTCGGCTGCCGACGGTCGAGCAGCTCGACAACCCGCGTTATTTCCCCTACCGCTACGGACACGCATTCTGGTCCTTTCTCGGAGAACGCTTCGGCGACGAGATTGTCGGCAAGATGCTGCGCGCCAAGTCGCGCGGCGTCGTCGAGCGGCTCGAGGAAGTTACCGGCGAAACTCGCGACGAGCTCACTCGGGATTGGCACGCGTCGATTCCGATGGTCGAAGGTGATCCGGATGTGGTCGTCCGGCCACGGCAAATCATCACGTCGGCTGACGGCGAGCGCGTGCACGTCGCCCCGGCGATAAGTCCGGACGGACGTCAGATCATGTTCGTGTCGGAGCGCGATCGGTTGTCACTCGATCTTTTCGTGGCCGACGTGACCTCTGGCGCGGTCGTGAAGAAGGTGATCAGCACCGCCGCCGATCCGCATTTCGATAGCCTTCAGTACATCCAGTCCGCCGGCTCGTGGGACGCGTCCGGCCGCCGATTCGTGGTTGCCGCGGTGCTCGATGGAACGTCCGCTCTCAGCATCGTCGAGATGGATGGATCGTCACGGCGTCGCGACATTCGC
>Ga0207659_10000424_pt1 | contig 25485 bp, 17 predicted proteins | sample KBSM43metaG_FD_184330 | JGI IMG/M metagenome (GOLD analysis project Ga0207659, IMG submission 184330) | Miscanthus rhizosphere microbial communities from Kellogg Biological Station, Michigan, USA - KBS M4-3 metaG (SPAdes) (version 2) | ecosystem: Host-associated > Plants > Roots > Rhizosphere >...
CCAGCACTCGGCACCCCTCGCCCCGCCCCGATAATACCGCCATGCGCATCGGCATCGACCTCGGCGGTACCAAGATCGAAGGCCTTGCCCTGGCCGAAGACGGCCGGGAATTGGCGCGAACACGGCTGCCGTCGCCGCGCGGCAACTACGGGGACACGTTGGCCGCCATTGTGACAGTGGTCGAAAGCCTCGAGCGCGCGGCCGGCAGTCGCGGAAGTGTCGGCATCGGAATACCCGGTGCACTGTCGCCGGCCACCGGTCTGGTGAAGAACGCCAACTCGACCTGGCTGAATGGCCAACCGCTCGCCGTTGATCTGCCGCGCCTTCTCAATCGGCCTGTTCGATTCGCCAACGATGCCAACTGTTTTGCGCTGTCCGAAGCGACCGACGGCGCAGCCGCCAACGCGTCATTGGTGTTCGGCGTGATTGCCGGAACCGGAACCGGCGGAGGTCTCGTCGTCGACGGCCGCCTCGTCGTTGGTGCGAACGCGATCGCCGGCGAATGGGGCCACAACCCAATGCCGGCATCACGTACGGAACTCGCTGATCCGCCGACGCATTGTTACTGCGGGAGACAGGACTGCATCGAAACCTACTTGTCGGGTCCTGCGTTCGAGCGTGATTACGGCAAGGGCGTGCCAGCGGAGAGGATTGCGGAGCGCGCGCGCAGCGGCGAGCCCGACGCGCGCCAGGCGCTCGAGCGCTACGCCGATCGGATGGCGCGGGCGCTCGGCACCGTGATCAACATTCTCGATCCCGATGTGATTGTGCTCGGCGGCGGACTGTCGAATATCGAGATGCTCTACGACCTGGTTCCCGAACGCTGGGCGCCGTACGTTTTTTCCGATCGGGTCGCCACGCGCCTGGTGCCGGCGAAACACGGCGATTCGAGTGGCGTTCGGGGTGCTGCATGGTTGTGGCCGAACGAGGGCGCACAGTAGGCTGTCTCGCATGGTTTACTACCGCTCGCCTATTCAAGATGAACGCAGAGTTCGCAAAGAACGCCGAGAATCCAAGTGAAATTTTCACTCGGCGATCTTCGCGGGCTCGGCGTTCCTCTTGGGGCCAGTACTGCTTTTGCGGATACGCTTCACTAGAGGACAACGGCCAGGGAGGGCGGCCCGGCGCTACTGCGGCGCGGAATAGGATCCAATCAACGACGCCGGTTCGCGTCGTAAGAACTCTTCGAGATCGTTCTGCGCGAGTTCGAGGCGCGGATCGTTGGCCGCGCGATAGCAATCGCGCCGCAGCGTCAAAAAGCCGTAATTCCACAGCGGGTTGGGTTCGAATTGCCCGATCGGCGCAACACAGCGGGCGCTGAAGTTCACGCTGCGGGTCAGTTCGGCTGCCTGCGTCAGGCGCGGCACGTTCAGCGCGTTGACCGCGAACGGCTCGGCCAGCGCGTCCAGCAACGGGCCGGCGGCGGTCAAATGGCGGGTTGCGATCTCTGCAACGAGATTCAAGCTTGCGAGCATTGCGCCCTGCGTCGACCACGGATCCGACCGAAATCCGACGAGCGCGGCTCGCAGCGCAGCTACCGCTTCGTCCGGTCGCCCCTGGTGGTAGCGAAGGCGCGCTACCAGCGAGTCCGCCTCGGGCGGTTCGAAGGCGCGAATGCGATCGATCCATGGCATCGCCTCCTCGGATCCGCTGTCGGCTTCAATGCCGGCCAGCACTCGCGCATCCAACAGGTCGCGCGCCGACTCGCTTTGCCGCTGCCACGACGTGCGGGCGGCGCCCGCACTATTCATCTGGAAGTAATGCAAGAAAGCCGTTTGCCGCGCTTGTTCATTGGGCGGGGGGTTTGCCGGCAAGTCGTCGAAATACCCCTGGATCGCGTTGTAGGCAACCCGAGCCGTCTCGACCGCGTCCCAGTTGACGCTGGCGTCGTCGGTCAACGGCAGGCGGGACGCACGCAGGAGTACGCCCAGACGCCGCAGTTCGAATGGCATCATGCCGTTCGTGACGCCGACCGAGCGGGCAAAGCCGAACTCGACGGTATTGCGATCGTCGGTGTTAATCGGTGGCCTGTTTCCGGACGCCAGCGCGCGAGCCGCCGCATCGCCGGCGACGAAATGCGACAGGACACCCGCGAGCGTGTCGGTGCGCCAGACGTGCGCGATCGCCGAACGGAATGGCTCTTCCGCGATTCGTGCCGCGAGCTCCCGCGCGCTGGCCGGCGGCAGGCGCTTGGCACCGATCAGCACCAGGTCGCCGCGACGCGTCTGCCACGCCTCCACGTAGGGAAAGACCACCGAAATCGTCGTATAGATCGATCGCAAGGTCGTCGCGTCGATTTCGTAGCCCTGCACCCACTGCGCGATCACGCCGTGATCCGACAACCGCGCATGCGCTGCCGCGTAAAACTCCACGGTGAACAAACTGGCGATGCCGGCGCGAAATGGATTCGACGGTTCGGACGCGATCACATCGTACTGCTCGCGCGACGTCAGCAGCGTTTCGCGCGCATCGCCGACGATGATGTGCATCTTGGGATTGCGCATCGCATCGTGATTGACGCTCGCCGCCGCGCGTGCGACTTCGAGCACCAGCGGCTCGAGCTCGACGACGTCGACGCGCTCGATCGATCGGACCGCGGCCAGCCAGCCGGCTGAACTGCCGGTCCCCAGCCCGACGACCAGCGCGCGTTTCGCGGCCGGATTACGCAGTGCTCCGAGCAAGCCGAGCATCACCTGCGTGCCGGCATCGCCGCGCGCCGACCCGTCGGACTTGCCGTTGACGAAGAACGAATAGCCGCTGGAGTCGTTCATCAGCGCAATGCTGCTCTCGACGCCGTCGCCGTCCCAGTTCAAGGACAGCCGATTGATGTTCTGCCAGTTGCGCAGCGCGTTCGCGCCAACCAGGGCGCCATCGACCGCGCGACCTGCACCGATTCCGCTGTGTCGCCAGGCAGCGGTCGGGCCCACGGCAGACACGCACAGGATCACCGCGACCGCAACCGCTGCATGCGGAGCGAGCTTCGACCAGCCGCTCTGCTGTGCCGCGCGGATCGCCGCTGCGCCGCCGAGTAGTAACAGCACGACGGAGACCAGGCGCCAAGCGCCCGGCGCCGATAGCCAGGGCAGCAAACCGAAGCCACCAGCCAACGAACCGAGAATCGCGCCGATCGAGTTGGCAGCATAGGTTTGACCGATTTGCCGGCCGATGCGATCGCGAGCACGACCGAGCAGCCCAATCAGCATTGGGAACTGGTATCCGGATACCAAAGCAGGAGGCAGCACGACAATCGCGGCAACCAGCGTCCAGCCGAAAACGCTGGCGGCGAAACCGCCCGCTCGTAACGGCGCCAGCACCATCGTCAAGAAGGCGAGACGGTCGCCAAGCGCGAAGGTTCCTGCGATGGTCAGCGATTCGAGCAGGCAAGTGGCGGCGAAGCCTTCGAGCGTGGCCGGTCGATCACGTGAGGCGAGCGCGTAGATCAATCCGCCCAGGCCGATTCCCGCGAGTGCGACCGCGAGGATCAGGCCGAATGTGAATACCGAGCCGCCGAGCAGCGGACCGAGCATTCGATACCAGACCAGTTCCATGAGGAAGAACGAAAAGCCGACGATCGCCGACGCGGCGAGGACGAAGCCCTGAAGCGGCGGCGGGGTGGTGGCGCTGCCAGGCCCACCCAACGGGCTTGACTCACCCAACTCGTGCGAGCCGCTCGACTCACCGACCGGATGCGTCCAGCGCCTGTCGAGCGCCCGCGCTGTGATCGCAACCAGCGCATTCACCAGCGCCGCCAGCCACAATGTCGTTCGTGTGCCGTAGATTTCGAGCAGCACGAATGTCGAGACGACGCAACCGGCACGGCACCGAGCCGTGTTGAGCGAGTAGAGCGCCGCGAGATCCTGGCGCCGAGCGTCGATCGTGCGGGTTGCGGCGCGAGCGGCCGCGGGCAAGGTTCCGCCCATCGCGAGCGTTGGGATCGCGAGAACCAGCGCACTCAGGACGAGACGACCAATCGTTCCGAGCGCGAGTCCTAGCGTGGTCGTGCCGCCGAGTGCGAAATAGCTGACGCGCGCCAGGCTCAGGAGGAACGGACTGATCGCCGCGGACAGGGCGACGATCGCTTCAAGCTGGGCGTAGAACAGCAGCGGACGTGGGTGCGCGTCTGCCCGGGGACCGAGCAGCCAGCCGCCGAGGCCGAGACCGCCAATGAAGATCGCGAGCACCGCCGCGGACGCGGCCGTGGACGCGCCGAAGATCAGGCGGAATTCCCGGAGCCAACAAACCTGATAAACCAGCGCGCAGAATCCGGAACCGAGAAGGAGCAGGGCAACGGCCCACGTCCTTGTTCGCATGTCAGCGAGTCAGTGTCCAGACCAGTGCCAGCGCAACCCCGGCGCCGGCCGCCTGCAGGACCAGCTCGATCCGTTCTTGCATGAACAGCAGGCCGACGCCGATCAGCACGATCGCTGCGGCGAGGCAGCGCCAGTAGAGTTCTTCGGTGCCCACTTGCAGGCCCCGCGACCCGGCGCGCTTGCGTGCCGCGTCGATGATGCGGTTGGCGATTTCGCGGTCGCCGTCGCGATCGAGTTCCAGGTACTCGCCGCCTCCGGCGTTGGCGATCAAGGCCAGCGACGAGCGATCGAGCACCGAACGCAGCGGCGGTTCGGGCGGGGTATTGGGCGTTTTCGGCGGCGGTTCCGGAATGAAGCCGCCGGCGGACGTGCCGACGCCGACCACCCACACCGGCAGCCCCCGCTGTTTCGCCAGTTGCACCGAGCGCGACACCGTTCCGCTCCACGCCTGGCCGTCCGAGATCAACACGAATGCTTTCGCGTTCGGATTCTTTCCGTAGATCTCTTCGTCCTTCTCGATCAGCCGCAAGCCCCAGGCGATGCCGAGCTCGATGTTGGTGTCCCAGGTAGTGTCGTCTTCGAGGCGAAACGGCGATTCGATGTTCAGATGATCGAGAAAGAAGAAAAACGTATTCGGATCCTTGGTCAGCCGCACTTGCGGCGCGGCGATGTGCGCGAACAACGCCATTGCGATGCGGTCGTCGCGCCACGCCATCGATTCTCCGAGCGTCCGCAGGAAGCGCATCGATCGCTGCCATCGGTCGCCGGGGACGTCGGGCGTGCGCATCGACGCCGAGCCGTCCTGCAGGATGACCAGGTCGATGCCGGCGGTGCGGATCAGCGATGTATCGGCAGTCGGCCGCGCCAAGGCGAGGATCGTCAGCGCGCTGGCGAAGATCAGGCAGAACCAGAACATCAGCCCGCCGAACACCGGAAACCGCTCGCGCACCGGCAATCGCCGATGCTGCCGAAACCGACGCGCATCGCGCCGCCGCCTGACGACTTGCCAGACCCAGACGATCAACAACACCCCGGGCGCCATCAGCAGCCACAGATAAATCGGCTCCGCAAACCGAACGGTGTTGAGATCGATGCCGGTAATCACACCAATCCCCGCACACTAATCACTGACCACCACTAATCCCCAGTCCCCAATCCCTAATCCCTAATCACCTATCCCTTACGGATCTTTGCTCCACCCTTGCCAGCCTGCGGGTCGTCTTTCCGCTCCTCGCCGCGCTTGGGAATCACAATCTTGAACTGCGCCATGCTTGCAGCCGCCGGCGGTCCTCCCGGCTTGCCGTGCACCGTCGGTCCGCTCGGCAGATCGCTTTCAACCTTTTCCGCGACGGCACGCGCCGCCGGCTTTTGCGGCGGCAACTGCCTGGCCTTCGTCAGCGTGTCCCGCACGCGAATCGCGTACTCGTAGTTGTAGGCCGCGTCGGCGTGCGATCCGCTGTTCTTCAGTACTTCGGCGTAGGTCTTGACGACGGCGTCGAGACGGCGCAGTGCGAGGTTGCGATCGGTGTCGCCCTGGCCGGCGCGGAAGGCGGCGTTGGCCGCGAACAGCAGGACGTCGGGATCTTTTTCGGTGATGGCGCCGCCGGCATCGCGCTTCGGTTCGAGGGCGGCATAACGCGCCTGCCAGTAGTCGGCGGTGGCGTGCAGCTGATGGGCGTCTTTCGCGTCACCGTCTCTCAAACCTCCCTGGGCGATCAGCCGCTGCACCATCGGCGGCTCAGCCGCCGCGTCGTCCGACTCGTTGCCGGCCTCGGCGTATTGCAGCACGGCGAGCTGCTTGTGCGCTTCAGCAAGCCGCTGTTCGGTGTGGCCGAGTGTCCAGAAGCCCCAGCCGGCCACGGCGAGGACGACAGCAAGCACGGCAGGAATCACGATCGATTTGATGGTCATGGAAATTTCCTGAAATAGGGCACCGTCAACTGCAGCACCAGGGCGAGCATCCAGAAGCCGGTCGCCATGAACGCGTAAGGGGTAAAACGCGGCTGCTGCGAGCTGTATCGCTTCACTTCGACGCGCCCGCCCGAGCGGCTGTCGATGTCACGAATCGCGTTGAGAATCGTCGCTTCGTCGGACGCGGGATAGAACTTGCCACCGGTTGCTTCGACCGCAGGCTTCCAGATGTCGTCCGGCAGCACTCCGCCCAGCGCCTTGTTGTAGCTGACGCGGACGAAGTAGACCGGAATCTTGTTCTGCACGGCCAGCGACAGCACTTCCGACACTGGCCGTCCATGAATGGTTACCTGGGTGTCCTGGCCATCGCTGAAGATCAGCATCAGGTTGCCGGCGGCTTCGAGAAAGTTGAACGCCCTGAACAACTGGATGCTTTGCTCCATCGCCATCCCGATCGTCGTACCTTGATCGGGAAACTTCATGAATTCGGTCCAGTCGCCGACCAGCGACAGGCTGAGCAGGATGTTGTCGTAGTCGGTGGTAAACGGCGTGACCACGTAAGCTTCGTCGCCGAATTCGACCAGGCCGATCAAGTCGTGATATTTCCCGGCGATCCGTTGTTTGATGAAGGTTTCGGCGGCTGCGACGGTGGTGAAGAACGTTGCTTCGTTCGGCGCCTTCTTGTTCAACTGCGCGGCCGGGAACCTCGCCATCATGCTCGACGAGGCGTCGATCATCAGTGCGATGCGCCGCCCGGGATACGACACTTCCTGGTGCGTCAGCGGAGAATACGGATCCGCCAGCGCGAAAACGAAAAACGGCAATCCGGCGAGAAACAGGATCAACGTCCCGTGGCGGACGAACGACATCCACGAGCTGCCGCCCCAGTTGAGCACGGCCGGCAGGGCCACTTGCGTCCGGCCGGCTTTCCGCGACGCCATCGCGCGCAACACCAGCACAGCGGTCGAGATGCCGATCAGCACCACGAAGGCCAGCACCGCCGTGTTGCGGCGTGAAAACAGCAGGTCGGCGGCGCGCACGTTGCGCCAGTCGAGCACCACCCGCTGCAGCGCCGCCGGAACGGCGCTTAGTGGGACCACATCCGGCTTTCTCGCAGCATCGGCTTGCGCTGGAGGCCCAGCCGCTTCATCACCCAGGTCTGTTCGAGTTTCAGCCGGCCAAGTGCGCCCTTGGCCGCCGCCAGCGACTCGTCGAGTGCCGTGTCATCGAGCCGCTCGCTCTTGCCTTCGATCGGGCGGGTGTACTGAGCGGCGGTGAAACGCTCGAGCGCCTCTTCGATCCCTTCGAGTTCACCCGGACGCCGGCCATTGCCTGTCAGCTTGATCGCACTCGCCATCGATCGTGTCGTCGCGGCGCCCGAAACCGCGATGTGTTTGGTTTTGGGCCAGCCGCTCTTGATGATGATGCGGCCGTCTGAAACCGCGCCATCGTCCGCCCGCGCCGTCGTGAGCGCACGCGCCGCGCGCTGGCCCAGGGCATAGGTACCGATGATCCGCACCGCTGCTGCGCCGCGCGCCGCCAGCGGTACCGTCCAGCCGCTACCCTCGCGTTCGCGCTGCACCGCCGAGAGCTCGCGGCCGACGCCGCGCAGAATCGCGCCATCGGAAACCAGCCGATCGGCCGCCGCGGCTGGCTTGCGCGATGCCAGGAAGGCGCGAACCAGGGTCAGGAGTGCGACCAGGCCCGCGAGGGTAAACAGCACGCCGCCGATCACGACAAACAGATTGGCGCGGAAAGCACGGCGATCGACGTCAGCGAACGTTTCGGCCGAGGCATCTCGAATGTCCGTAGCATCGCTCGGCACGAGCGACAGCATGCGGATCGACAGCGGCGGCAGCAAGTAGGTCTGATCCCGCCCTTCCACCGCGGCTTTCTGGCTGACTCGGCTCTGAATCCGGTAGGTCAGTTTCGTTTCCGGCAAGGCGACGTCTTTGCCGAACATGTTTTCGGCGATCAGCCGCATCCGGTATTCGTATTGAAAGAAGCGCCGGTCACCGTTGCGCAGGTCGGCGGCGTGGCTGCCGCCGAGGATTTCGAACGGCACGAACTGTGCGACCGACGGGTCGAGGCGCGATTCGTCGACGTTCACCTTGACCTCGTCGGCGTCGATCACCGCGCAGGTCAGTACTGCGGTGAAGCTCTCGCCGACGCGAATCGCGCCGCTGCTGGTGCGCCACCAGCACTGGAGCGGATCGGTTTCGATGGTTTGTGCGGCTCCCGGTACAGCGAGCAGGGTCGCACCCAGCACCCCAGCACCCAGCACCCTGCACCAGCACCCAGCACTCAGCACCCAGCACCCAGCACCCTTCGTCATACTTTCCTCAACCGTCTTTCGGCAATGAACTCGCTCATCGCAATGGTCGTCTGCAACTCGTCGACGCCGATCCGCAGCACGTCCATTCCGTAGTCTTTCGCCTGTTTCGTCACGTCGTCCTGCCACGCGCGGGTTTTTCTCGACAGCGCCTTCATCGAACCGCGCGACATCACCTTGGCCTGGCCGGTCTCGACGTCGAAGGCTTCGATCCAGCCGGCCGAAATCGGCGGCAGCTCGAACGCAAAGGCGCTGTCGATCAGGACGATGAATACATCGTGCACCGAATTGACCTGGGCCAGCTCCTTCAGAACGTCGCCCGGATTGTCGAACAGAAAATCCGAGATCACCGGAACCATCGACGTTTTCCGCATGAACCCGGCCAGCGTCATGCTGAGGCTGTCCGCCCGCTTCAGTTCGAGCAGCCCCTTTTGAAACTGGTAGGCCTCGAGGCAGTGGATCACCTGATTCTTGCCGATGCGCGGTCGAATCGCCGCCAACTGTTCGAAGCGCGCATCAAAGGTGATCAGCCCGAACAGATCCTGAAAAAACACCGCCGACATGCCGATCGTGCCGATCGCGCGAGCGATTGCCGCCGCAATCGGCACGCCGTCGATGCCGCATCGCGTCGATAGCGATCCGTCGGCCACCGCGACCACCGTGGCGGTGCTGGGCTGCTCGAAATCGCGAACGATTAGCGGGCTGAAATTGGTCAGCGACGACTGCGCCCAGTCCACTTGCGACGTGCGGTCGCCGGGTTGCCATTCGCGCAAGCCGACGTAGTCGAATCCGGTGCCGTGAAACAGGCTGCGGTGCTCGCCGATCGTGTATTCGCGCATCCGGCGGAGGATCAGCAGCTCGATTTCGGTAAGCTCCGACAGATTGACGAAGGGTTCGACGTCGGCTTCCCGCGTGCGCATTACGGGATCGGCACCTTGTCGATCACGTCCTCGATGACCTTGTCGGTTGTCAGCCCGTGGCTGGCGGCGTGCGGGCCAAGCCAGATGCGGTGTGGCAGGACGTACTGCGCCAGATCCTGGATGTCTTCCGGGTAGACCTCGGTGCGGTGGCGAACCAGCAGCGCCCAGACTTTCGCGAGACGGCCCCAACAGATGATGGCGCGCGGCGACGCGCCGAGATCGACGCCGTGCTCCACCAACTCGGACGGCGACCGCGTGTGCCAATCGGTGTCGGGATTGTACGGACGCGTCGCGGCCACCAGGCGCTGAATGTAATGCCCCAGCCGCTCGTGCAGGAACACCTGCTGGTTGATCGCACTCCGCAGCTCGACGATGCGCTCTTTCGTCATCAGTACGTTCAGCTTGACGCGCTTGAAGTCGAAGTTGACCAGCTTGGCCTCTTCCTCCGGCGGCAGATAGCCGATGTTGATCATGATCGCGAAGCGATCGGTCGCGGCTTCCGAGAGCGGAAAGGTGCCCTGGCCGAGTTCCACCGGGTTCATCGTCGCGATCGCGAAACTGAACGTCGGCATTTCGTAGGTCTGTTTGCCGACGGTGATGGTGCGGTCCTGCAAACCTTCGAGAAAGGCGCTCTGCGATTTCAGCGGGATGCGGTTGATCTCGTCGAGCAGGATTACCTCGGCTTCGGCCAGCGGTCCGAATTCGGTCATCAATTCGCCGGTCGCCGGGTTGATCATCTGGAAGCCGACCACTTCGGTCGGCTGCAGGTCGGCGCGGCCTTGCAGCCGCACGAACTTGGCGTTGCTGATCGCGGCGAGGATGACGCCGAAGAACGTCTTACCGACGCCCGGCACGCCACGCAGCAGCAGGTTGCCCGCGTTGACTTGTCGCTGTTCGCGTTTGTCGTACGACGTCGGAATTTCCGACATCAGGACAACGTTGGCGAGCGCCTTCGCGGTGTCGTAGCCCACGAGCGCTTTGCCGCCTTCGGCGACGATCGCGTCGTGGAAACTGATGGCTTGTTCGAGGTCTGCGTTCACGGGGTTCGTTATCTTACTTGATAGAATACTTGGCTATGAACAAGGTTGTGCCGAGCGCAGAGGAGGCGGTCGCGCTCGTCCCCGACGGAGCCACCATTATGATGGGCGGCTTCGGACTCTGCGGCATACCAGAAAATCTGATCGCGGCACTCCACCGCCAGGGCAGCAAAGACCTCACCGTCATCAGCAACAACGCGGGCGTCGACGATTTTGGCATCGGCGTGCTGCTGCGGGCGCGGCAGGTACGCAAGATGATCTCGACCTACGTCGGCGAGAACAAGGAATTCGAGAGACAATTTTTGACACGCGAGCTCGAAGTCGAGCTCGTGCCGCAGGGGACGTTTGCCGAGCGGATCCGCGCCGGCGGCGCCGGGATTGGCGGGTTCTTCACGCCGACCGGCTATGGCACGCTGGTCGCCGAAGGCAAGGAGACGCGTGTCATCAACGGCAAACCATACGTGCTCGAAGCGTCGTTGCACGCCGACTTCGCGTTCGTCAAGGCCTGGAAAGGCGACCGCGCCGGCAACCTGGTGTATCGCCGGACCGCCCGTAATTTCAATCCGGTGATGGCCACCGCCGCGACGGTGACGATTGCCGAAGTGGAGCAACTGCTCGAACCCGGTGCACTCGATCCGGACCAGGTGGTGACGCCCGGTATTTTCGTGAAGCACATTCTCCAAGGGGCCCGTTACGAGAAACGGATCGAAAAGCGGACTACTCGAATGGCCATCAGCCATCAACCATGACCACCGCGATGGATCCACGCATCCGCATCGTAACCCGCGTCGCCCGCGAGCTCCGCGACGGCGACTACGTCAACCTCGGTATCGGCATGCCGACGCTGGTGGCGAACCATATTCCTTCCGGCGTCCAGATCACGCTGCACTCCGAGAACGGCCTGCTAGGTATCGGTCCATTTCCGACTGAAGCCGAAATCGATCCCGACTTGATCAACGCGGGCAAGGAAACGGTCACGGAAATCCCCGGGTGCTCGTATTTCAGCAGCGCCGATTCGTTTGCGATGGTGCGCGGCGGCCACATCGATCTGACGGTTCTCGGGGCGCTGCAGGTGGACCAGGAAGGGAATCTCGCCAATTGGATGATCCCCGGCAAGATGGTGAAGGGGATGGGCGGCGCGATGGATCTCGTCGCCGGGGCCAAGAAAGTGATCGTCGCGATGGAGCACACCACCAGGGACGGCGGGCACAAGATCCTGAAGAAATGTACGTTGCCGTTTACCGGCTTGAGGGTCGTGAACCTGATCGTCACCGAACTGGCGGTGATCGAGGTCACCGATCGCGGACTGGTGCTGAACGAGATTGCGGCGGATACCACAGTGGAGAACGTTCGGTCCGCGACCGGTGCGGAGCTGATCGTTGATCGGACTCCTTCGACGTTCTAGGCCCTGGTCCAGAAAGAACCGGTTTCTTCTTTTCTTCAGTCGGAATTACGGCGCCGCCGACTTCGCCGCGGCCGAAACGACGTCCAGCGCGAGTTTCAGCGTGGTGGGCGTGCCGGATTTCTGTGTTCCCGACGGTCCGCCGAACGCCGCGGACGTCAACTCCGCATCCTCCATGACGCCGCTGACTTCGATGCGCGTGCCGCGCGGCAGCGGCAGCGGAGCGTTCAGCCAGTAACGGCGCGTCCAATCGGCGCGTGTCACGAACCGCAGCAGCGGCGTGCGGCGGCCGTCGGGTGTCACCGCCTCCATCTGCAGCGAGACGTCGTCCGGCACCTGGGCGGGATCGATGGCGTAGGCCTGGACGTCCTGTTCGATTGTGCGGCTGAATGAAAAGCGCTGTCCCTTTTCTGCGGGCAATGCCTGGGCGGCCAGCGCCAACGCCGTGATTTCGCGAGCGTCGCTGTTCCTGGCGAAATAGATGCCGACCGTGCTGCGGTCGGTCATCGTCTTGCCTTCGTACGACCAGGTCTTCTTGTAGCGGATGCGCGCGACCAGGGCTGCCCCGGCCGGCAGCCGGAACGCCGCGTTGCCGTCGAGTGGCACTAAATCCTGTCCCGGCACCCAGCGCGCCAACACCCGATCCGGTGCGTCCTTCAGCACGATGACCGCGCTGCGCACGATCGCCGGATTTCCGGGCAGCAGATCGACGGCCCGCACCCAGCGCGGTTCTTTGGTCCCGGTCGCGATGGTGATCTCGCGCGTCTCTTCCATCGCATCAGCGGCGATGGTGACTTCTGCCGGAAGCGACAGTGCCAGGTCGGGTGTGCCGAGCGACCACTCGTTGCGCAGCGTGACCGGCGGCAGTTTTTGTTCGAGCGCGCCGCGCGGGTTGCCACCGCTAGCCCAGGTCAGGAGAACATCCACCTCTTTCGGCGTCAGCGAGACCACGTGGCCGCGTTTGATGTCGCCGAATCCTTCGTCGGCCGCCGCAGGCGGCATGTGCGCGGCGACCAGTTCGGCGCGAATCGATTCGCCCCACGGGAATGCTTCTTCGTAGGTCATCAGCGACATCGGCGCCACACCGCCCTGAACGTGACAGCGCGAGCAGCGTTCCTTCAGGATCGGAAAGACGTCGTCGTTGTAGGTGTATTTCGAGGTGATCGGCTTGTGCGCTTCGCCCGGCTGAACGAAAACGCTGGCAAAAAACAATACGCCACAGAGCCACAAAGCCACAGCGAGACGCGATTCGACGGGTTGGCCGGCGGAGCCGGCCAACGCAACGACCGAGGCGAGCCGCGGAAGCGAGCCGATCGGCGCGGGGCATAGCTCGTTTCCGCGGCTCGTCTCGGTCGTTCGCGCCGCTTCGCGGCACCCGTCGAATTTCTCCATGTGCATATTGTTACTCTGCGAACTCGGCGAACTTCGCGTTCGATCCCCTCTGTGTCTCTGTGCCTCTGTGGCCCGTACGTCAGCCATCACTTCTGGAACGCAGCGTCGATCTCTTGCACCGCGCCCGAGAAACGTGCGTACGCCTCCACGATCTGCTGCTTGTTCCCGAGGTCGCCAAACGCATCCAACAAGTACGCGCTGCGAATCAGCCGATTGACCGCCGGGCTGAGCGCGCGTTGCTTGTCGGGCGAGAGCTCGGTTTTCTTGGCGTCGAGCGCCAGCGCCACATCCTTGGCCTGGAAGGCTGGCACGTAGACCGCGGCAAACGCGCCACGGTCGATGAACGCCTTGATCTGCTCGTTGCGGGTCTTCAGCTGCGCCAGCATCTCTGGCACCGTCTCTGGAATCGGAAGGGGGACCAGCCCCGCATCCGCCGGCGTCGCGGCCACTTCGAGAAGCGGCGGGCCCGCTGCGGCCGCGTCGGTTGACGTCGGCGGTGCAGCGGTTGGCGTCTTCGCGTTCGTCATCGTTGTCGTTGCTGCCGGGGCTGCCAGTACCGGCGCGTCGATCGAGAATTTCTCGAACGTGAAATCAAACTGGTGCTCGGGCGACGTTTCCTTGAACTTCACCTTGGCCTGCACGCTGACCGGCAGCGGCAACTTTCCAAGCTTGGCTTCGAGGAAGCGGCCGTTCCGTGCCAGCGGCACTTCCTTGCCGTCATTCAGAATCAGCCGCGCCTGTGTTGCTTGCACTTCCTGCAGCGGCAGCGGCTTCGTGAAATCGTCGTAGAGGTAGAGCCGAAATGCGCCGCTCGCGTAATAGGCACCTTCCAGGTGGTGCCAGTTATCGGGGGCCATGAAGAACCCGCCACCGTGCTGCGGATTGTGATTCCCGTGGGCGCGCGGCGAATATTTCTTCTGCTTCGCCGATCCGTCCGGGCAGTTTCCAGGATTGATCGATTCCTTGACGTCCGGCGCACTGGGACACACGAACGACAACGACATCGTCATTGGTACGAGCGGCCGTCCGTCCGTCGGGCACTTACCGGGCTGTTCACGGATGATCGCCGTGTTGGTCAGGCAGGTGTAAACGGTATCGAGGCGTATGCCCTCGAGTTCCATGCCGCACTTTGGGCACGACCCGGCCTTGTCTTCAATGACGTCTTCGTCGCCCGGCATCGGACAGATGTACGAGACCGGCGGCAGCTTCGGCTGCTGAGCCCACACTGATTGCAGTGCGACGACGCTGGCGAAAACGAAGAGGAGTGGGACTGTGCGCCGCATGGCTTACGATTAGACTCCCTTCATTATGTTATAGATTCAGCCCCATGAGGTTGCGCGTCGCCGCAGTGCTTGTCATTGTCCTGCCGCTGGGCGGAGCGGCCGAAACCCGCAAGGACGTGGCGTTCGATGAGGTCTACCGACGGCTGCAACACGGACAGACCTATACGCTACAGAAGACCGGGCTGATCCGTTTGACCAACACCACCGGCGACGGAACCGTCCATCACTTCGCCGTTACAATTCCCGACGCGTACGATCCGTTCCGAAAGTATCCGGTCCGTTTCCATCTGCACGGCGGCGTCAGCGGAAGACGCAGCAACGTTCCGCCTGCGAATGCCGGCGGCATCGGTGCGCTTGCAGGTGACGACGAGTTCATCTACGTTGTCCCGTTCGCCTGGGACGCCGCACCATGGTGGAGTGACGATCAACTCGACAATCTTCACGGCGTTCTCGAAGCGGTCAAGCGGACCTACAACGTCGACGAAAACCGCGTTTACCTGTCAGGCGTGTCGGACGGTGGCACCGGCGCCTACTACGTCGCGCTGCGCGACACGACGCCGTACGCGGCGTTTCTGCCGTTGAACGGCTATTGGGGCGTTCTCGCGAACCGCGATCTGATGATCGACGCGCCGCTCTTTCCCGGCAATCTCCGTAACAAGCCTCTCTTCGTCGTCAACGGCGAGCGCGATCCGTTGTATCCGACGTCGGCGGTTGATCCGGCGATCGCACATTACAAACGGATTGGCGTCACCGTCGACTATCGTCCGCAGGCTGGCGCCGGCCATAACACCAACTGGTGGCCGACGGTGAAGGCTGGCTTCGAGGCGTTTGCGCGCGCCCATCCCAGGAATCCGCTGCCCGACGCGCTGACCTGGGAAACCGCCGATCCGGTGCGCTTCAACCGCGCGCACTGGTTGATCATCGACAAGCTCGGATATCCCAGGAATGAAGCGAAACTCGACGATCCAAATCTGATCGAGTCCGAGCCGCGCAGCGAATTCGGTGTCCGCAGCGTCGGCAATCGCATCAACCGCGTTACGCCCGGATCGAACGCCGAAAAAATCGGTCTCCGCGCCGGCGACGCCTTCGTCCGGTTGAACGGTGAGACGGTGCGGATCAACATCGACGTGGAGGAAGTGTTCGCGCGGCTGAAACCAGGCGATGCGATAACCGTGCTGGTGGCGCGGAACAACGAGCCGGTCGAGCTGACCGGCACCTACGCGCCGCAAGCGGTCGTCGACCCGCCGCACCCCGTGTTTGCGCGCGGCGTGCCGTCGGGACGCGTCGATCTGGTACGAGGCGGTAACACGATCACCGCGCAAACGCGCGGCGTGACCGCGTTCACGCTGCTGCTGTCGCCGGATCAGTTCGACTTCGAGAAACCGATCACCGTCGTCGTCAACGGCAAAACGGTTCACAACGCGAAGGTGACCAGGGACATCCACACGCTCGAGAAATGGGCGGGCATCGACCACGATCGGACGATGCTGTTCGGCGCCGAACTCAAGATCAAAGTGAGCTGACGACGCTCGTCACTCGACTCTCGACTCTCGACGAGCCGACGAGCGACTAGCGACTGACGATAGCCACGCCCCACGGTCCTCGCCCCGCCGGTACCTTCTTCGTAACCGCCTTACTCGCCAAATCGATGACTGACACGTCGTTCGACGGTCCGTTCGCGGTGTAAACGGTTTTTCCGTCGGGCGACAACGCGACACCCCACGGCCGTTGCCCGACCTCGATGGACGCAGGTGCTTCGTTGCCGGATGGGCTGGCGAAGAACAAGTGCCCGAATCGGCCGGACGTGATGTAAACGACCGAGCCGTCCTTCGCAACCGTGATGCCCATTGGCCGTGCCTTGGGCGTGTTGCCTTTTCCGGGCAGTTGCATCAGGCGCAGGAAGCGGTGGGCCTTTGCGTCGATCACGGCGACCGCGCCGTCGTTTTCCAGCGAGACATACGCGCGCGAGTTGTCGGGCAGGAAACCGATCGACCGTGGGCGCGCGCCGACCGGAATGCGTTTCAGCACTTTATTGGTGGCGGTGTCGATCGCGAACACCGCGCCGTCTTCCTCGCTGGTCACGTAAACCACTTTGCCATCCGGGCGGATCGTCACGCCTTCCGGCTCGTCGCCGATCTTCACCGTCGCCACGACGTTCCCCGACGGGATGTCGACGACGCTGACCTGGCCGGCGTCTTCGTTGGCGACGTACATCCGCGTCCCGTCGGCGCTGACCGCCAACTGTTCGGGATCGTTGCCTGCCTTGATCACCCGCGTCACCTTGTAGGTTTCTGCGTCGATTTCGCCGATGCCATCGGCGCTCCGGTCGGGCGGCGGCAGCGTTTTTTCGTCCACTCCCGGCGGTGCGCTCGGCGAGCCGCTGAGCGCGACGTAAAGGAACTTGCCGCCGGGCCCGGCCTGAATGCCTCGGGGACGCTTGCCGAGCGGCGCAGTCGCGACCACCGCGTTGGTTGCCGCATCGATGACCGTCAGATCGCCAGACGATTCGTTGGTCACGAACACCCGCACGGCAGGAACCGGTGGGGCGGCCGGCGCAGCGCCTGCGCCAGGTGTTGCTGGTGGCGGGGCGGTTGCGGCCGGCGTCGTTTCGCGGTTACACGCCAGTGACAACAGAAGCGGCAGGGCGGCGAGCCATCGATGCGGCAGGGTCATGGCACCGATGATAACGCAGCACTGATCCGGTATCTCGAAAACAGATGCATCGTATGTATAAGTTCTATTTTACTTATCGAAACGGTACAGCGATAAACGCGCATGCACCACGACGCGTGCGGCGTTGGCTTCGTGGCCCGGATTTCCGGTGAACCGGGACACGACATCGTCCGTCACGGCCTGACCGCGCTGGTCCGCCTCGCGCATCGCGGCGCACCGGCGTCGCTGGGTGCGGTCGATGGCTGCGGTTTGCTGACCGCAATCCCCTGGCCGGTGGTGCTGCAGTCGTTGCGCGGCGCGCCGCCAGCTGGACGGACCCGCGCCCTCGCCATGCTGTTCGTGCATCCCTCGGATCTGGAGCGTGCGACCGCGCTGGTGGAACGGGAACTGCGATCGCTCGGCGTCGCCTGGGCCTGGCGAACGGTGCCAACCGATCGCGCGGCGGTTCTCAAAGCGCAGCGGCCGTCGACGCCTCGGGTGCTGCAGGTCGCAATCGGCATGGCCGATGCCCGTGGGACCGCCGAGGAACGGCTGTTCGGCGCGCGGCTGCGCTTGGAATCGGCCGCACGCGCCGCCGGCATCCGGCTCGATGTCGTTTCGCTGTCGACGCGCACGGTTGTTTACAAGGCCCTGACGACACCGGAAGCGCTGCCGGTTTTCTATCCGGATCTGCACGACGAGGCGTTCGTCTCGCGGTTCGTGGTGTTTCATCAGCGCTTCAGCACCAACACCTCGGCGAACTGGGCGCTGGCGCAGCCGTTCCGGCTGCTGGCCCATAACGGCGAAATCAACACCATCGCCGGCAATCGCCGCTGGATGCGGGCCCGGTTGCTCGATACGACGTCACTGCCCGGGTTCGGCGACGAATCGCCGATTGCCGACGACGGCTCCGACTCGCGGACGCTGGACGAGGCGGTCGAACTGCTCCGACATCGCGGCTACCCGGTCGTTCACGCGTTGTCGCGGCTGATTCCGCCCGCCTGGGAACGCGACCGCGACCTCGCGCCCGACGTACGCGCCTTCCACGAATTCCAGTCGCTGGTCAGCGAACCGTGGGACGGACCATCGGCGCTGGCGTTTGCCGACGGCCGTTTCGTCGGCGCTGCGCTGGATCGCAACGGCTTCCGTCCGGCGCGCATCGTCCGCACGGCGGCGGACCTGATTGCGGTTGCGTCCGAAACCGGCGTGCTCGGCGCATCGGAGCACGACATTGTCGAACGCGACCGACTCGGCCCGGGCGACATGCTGACCGTGGACCTCGAGCGCGGCGCGGTTCTCCGGACGAACGACATTCAGCGCCGCCTCGCCTTCCGCCGCCGCTACCGACATCTCGTCGAGCAAACCCTTCGAACGCTGCCCGAGTCGGTCAACCTCGCGAACCACGTGAACTCTGGGAACCTCGTGAACCCCACGAACCCTGGGAACCTCGTGAACCCCACGAACCCTGGGAACCTCGTGAACCCCACGAACCCTGGGAACCTCGTGAACCCCGCGAACCCGCCGAACCCCGCGAACCTCGTTCAACGGCAACTTGCCAACGGCGTGACCCGGGAAGAAGTTGACGTCTTGATCAAGCCGATGATCAGCGACGCGCACGAGGCGGTCGGTTCGATGGGCGACGACACGCCGCCGGCCGTGTTGTCGTCACGCTCGCGGCTGTTCACCGACTACTTCCGCCAGCGCTTCGCGCAGGTCACCAATCCGCCGGTCGACCCGTACCGCGAATCGAGCGTGATGTCGTTGACCACCTACATCGGCGGTCAGGGCAGTTACGTCGATGAAACGGCGGCTCGTCCGACGCGGATCGGGCTGCGGTCACCTGTTCTCACCAGGTCGCAGCTCGCCCAACTGCAAACCGCGTCGGCACTGGCGCCCGTCGTCGTCGACACGACCTTCGCGATCGCCGGCGGCAGCGGCGAGTTCACCCGACAGCTCGAGGCGTCGACGGCCATGGCGTGTCAGGCGGTCGACCGCGGCGCCGCTCTGGTCGTCCTGTCGGACGGCAATCTGTCGCCATCCAGGGCGCCGCTGCCAGCGCTGCTGGTCGTGTCGGCAGTCCATCACGCGCTCGTCGCGGCCGGCCTGCGGATGCGCGCCAGTCTGGTCGTCGACTCGGCTGACGCGCGCGACGCTCATCAAGTGGCGGCGCTCTGCGCCTTCGGCGCGTCGGCGGTGTGTCCGTCGCTGGGCTATGCGATCGTCGAGAGCATCGCGCCAGTCGACGACACCGGGTGCGCTCGGCCGCTCGCGCGGTATCGGTTGGCGTTGGAACGAGGACTGTTGACGATCCTGTCGAAGATGGGGGTTTGCACGTTCAGCAGCTATTGCGGCTCGCAGTTGTTCGAGATTCTCGGTCTCGACCGCACCCTGACTGACCGCTATTTTGCCGGCGCCGCAGTGCATCCTGGCGCCGTCGATCTGCAATCGCTGGCTGAACTCGCGCTGCGCCGCCACGCGCAGGCGTTCAACGGCTCCGCCGCACTGCTCGAATACCCCGGCCTGCATGGCTACCGCCGCGATGGTGAATACCACGCAACCAATCCGGTGGTCGTGCGTGGCCTGCAGAAATCGGTGGCGCAGACGCCCGCTTACGACCTCTTCAAATCTCACGTCCACAATCGACCGCCTACGTCGGTCCGCGACCTGCTCGAGTTCGTGCCGGTGAAGACCAAGGTCGCATTGCCGCAAGTCGAATCGGCCGACGACATTTGCCGGCGATTCTTCGCCTCGGCGATGTCGGTCGGCGCGCTGTCGCCCGAAGCACATCGCACGATCGCTCGCGCGATGAACATGATCGGCGCCCGCAGTAACAGCGGCGAGGGTGGCGAAGAGCCGGACCGGTTCGGTCGAGAAGACGGCAACCGCACGCGGCAAGTGGCGTCGGCGCGCTTCGGTGTTACCCCGGCGTATCTCCGTTCTGCCGACGAGTTGCAAATCAAGATCGCGCAAGGCTCGAAGCCGGGTGAAGGCGGCCAGTTGCCGGCCCTGAAAGTCGTGCCGCACATCGCGAAACTGCGTCACGCCCAACCCGGCCAGACGTTGATTTCGCCGCCGGTCCACCACGACATCTACAGCATCGAGGATCTGGCCGAACTGATCCACGACCTGCGTGTGTTTCATCCGGCTGCCCGCATCAATGTGAAGCTGGTTGCCTCGTCGGGCGTCGGGATCATCGCTGCCGGCGTTGCCAAGGCGGGAGCGGATGCCATTCAGATCAGCGGGCACGATGGCGGTACCGGCGCGTCGCCGCGTGCGTCGATCAAGCACGCCGGGCTGCCATGGGAATTTGGACTGGCCGATGCGCATCACGCGCTGGTCAAGGCCGGACTGCGTAATCGCGTCGTGCTGCAAACCGACGGCGGGCTGAAAACCGGCCGGGACATCGCCATGGCCGCGGCGCTTGGCGCCGACGAATATGGATTCGGCACCGCGGCGTTGATCGCGATCGGCTGTGTGATGGCGCGGCAATGTCACGCCAATACCTGCCCGGTCGGTATCGCCACACAGCGTGACGACTTGCGCGACGCCTTCACGGGCACGCCTGAGATGCTGATTGGCTACCTGCGCCTGGTTGCAGGGGAAGTGCGCGAGATTCTCGCATCGCTTGGACTGAGGTCGCTCGGTGAACTGGTGGGCCACGCGGAGCTGCTTCTGCCGCGCAAGGACGTCGCAGCGGCGCTCGACGTGGAAGAGCTGCTGCGAGTTCCTCAGGCCGGCGGTCACAACCCCGCGGGACAACTACGACGCGAAGAACCTAAACCTGTCGCGCTGAATTTGCCGATGTCGCGGACGGCTACGATCGCCAACACCGATCGCGCGTTCGGCGCCGACATCGCCGGCGCGATCGCGGCGCAGTTCGGCGACAGCGGCGCCCCCGACGGATCCGTCTCGCTGACGATGACCGGCAGTGCCGGCCAGAGCTTTGGCGCGTTCGCGCTGCCGGGAATGCGGCTGTCGCTGACCGGCGACGCCAACGACGGGCTCGGCAAAGGCATGCATGGAGGCCGCATTGTCGTTGCGCCCTCCGCGCGCGAGCGTGGCCGCGCCGATCAGGTGATCGCCGGTAACGCCGCGCTGTACGGCGCGACTGGCGGCCGCGTCTTCATCGGCGGCCGCGCCGGCGAACGCTTCGCGGTGCGCAACAGCGGCGCGACCGCCGTCGTCGAAGGCGTCGGCGATCACGCGTGCGAGTACATGACCGCGGGGACGGTGGTCGTCCTCGGTTCGGTTGGCCGCAACTTCGCCTCAGGCATGACCGGCGGCGTCGCCTATGTTTGCGATCGCAAGCAGGTGCTGGTCGAGCGGACCGCGCCGCAGCATGTGGCGGTGGAACCACTGACCGCTGCCGACCATCGCATCGTCATCGAGCTGCTCGAGACGCACGAACGTCTGACCGGCAGCCGTCTCGCCCGTGCGATCCTTCGCCACGACCGCGGCCTGACGACGTTCAGGCGGGTGGTGAGCGCCGCGGCCCGCCCCGCCTTCGTCGACGCACCCGCGATCGAAGAGATCGACGAACGCTCCGCGCGCGAGTTGTCCGCTTAAACGCACGCCTCCGGCGTCGGAGCATCCACGCCGCACTTTTTGCTAATTCTTTGGGGCGCTCCGATGGATCACGTCTCCGCGCCGAGTTAACGGAGCGACCGAGTTCACGGAGTTTTTGTCGCGGCGTGGATTGCTGTCGGTGCGGTATCGACAGGAGGACCGTCCAGTCCGGCGACGGCGCGTAAGCGCCGTCAGGCTGCCTTCGGCAGCCCACTCGCCTGACTGACACCCGTTCGTAATCTGTCGCTCTGAATCTCTGTGTCTCGGTGATTCGGTGGTCAGCCTTTCTTGTGTTTCGTGGGTTTCGCGCATTGCGATGGGCCGGCCTCTGCGGTCTCTGCGCACTCTGCGGTTTCTTCTTTTGACAGCATTCGTGCGGCCGTCTGCGTGGGATAATTACCCAACCTATGACAACGGTTCGGGCGGTTCTGGCCGTGGCTCTGCTATATGTATCCCAAGCCGCTGTGCTCCAGGCCCAGACGGATGTGACCGGCGAGTGGGCCGCTACCATCGCTGCACCCCGGGGTGTCCTCGAATACACGATGTACCTCAAGCAGGAAGGCCCGCGGGTAACCGGTTATTTTCAGTCGGAATACGGCGAGATTCCGCTCAAGGGCAGCATCAAAGACGACACGATCACGCTCTCGTGGATCCTGCCGGACGCGAAAGAGCCGATCGACTGCACAATGATCGGAACCGTCAAAGGTGAAACGATTTCCGGCGACGCCACGCTTGCGAAAGTCGGCAAAGGATCTTTCCGCGCCGAGCGCACAGCCAGCTGAAGAACAGGGTATGCTTGCGAAGGAGTTCCTTATGAATCGAACGAAATTTTTACTTGCGGCCGCGCTCCTCGTCTGCGTGGTCCCGGTGTTTGCGCAGACCAATGTTACCGGCGACTGGGAAGTCACGATCACTTCACCGCAAGGCTCGCAAACCTCGCGCGTCACGTTGAAGCAGGACGGCGAGAAGGTGTCGGGCCTGTTCAAGTCGCCAGCGGGAGAACTGCCATTCGAAGGCGGCACGCTGACGGGCAACGAACTGAAATTCGTGTTCACCGTGAATTTCCAGGGCAACCCGCTGCCGATCACGCTGACCGGCAAGGTTGACGGCGAAGCGATCACGGGCAAGGCGGATTTCGGCGGCTTCGCCGAAGGCGATTGGAGCGGCAAGAAAGTGGACGGCGCGACGGCTGCGGCGCCAGCGGCGACTGCGGCTGCCGCGGCTCCTGCAGCTGCGAAAACGGCCAGCGGGGGTGTCGGCGGCAAGTGGGATCTCATCATCAAGACGCAGATGGGCGACCTCCCGGCAGCTGCTGAATTCGTGGATGCCGGCGGCAAAATCACCGGAACGCTGACCGGACCACAGGGCCCGATCAACATCTCCGGCACGTTCGACGGCAATGTATTGAAGCTCGAGTTCACTGCCCAGACGCCGAACGGCGACATTCCGATCAAAATGACCGGCGACGTCAGCGGCGATTCCATCGCCGGCAAGGCGGACTTCGGCGGGATGGGAGAAGGGGAATGGACCGGCAAGCGCGCCAAGCAGTAACCCCCGGCATCACGGGCGCCGTCATCGCGATGGCGCTCGTTGCCGCACCAAATGCCCAGGGCGGCCAGGGCCGAACCGCCCCCCAAGGCCATTTGAATCGCGCGGCTGACGCCGTGCTGAAGCTGAAGAGCGCGCAGTTTACGATCACGCGTGAAGGGACGCCGGCGTTCCTCGACGAAAAGACCGGGGTTACGTTCACCACCGCGCAGTGCCTCTACGCGGCGCCGGACCGGGTTTCCTGCGACGTCAAGATCACCAGCAAGACCGGGACGGTCCTGCAGCTCACGCGGGTGTGGGTTCCCGAAGGCACGTTCCAGAGCAATCCGCTGACCCGCCAGTTCGTCAAAGTGCCGCCCGACGCGGTATTCAACGGCGCGCTCCTGTTCGCCAAGGCCGGCATTCCCGAGATTCTTCAGAAGGGCGTGTCGCAACCGCAGCTGGCCGGCAGCGAAACGGTTCGCGAGAAGAACACGCTGCACTTGAAAGGCGAGGTCAAGGGCGACCGTCTGATTCAGTTCATGGGGCCGATCTTTACGGCTGATCAGCTGTATCCAGTCGATCTGTGGATGGAGGAGCAGACGGCGAACCCTGTACGGATGCACGTGACGGAGCCGGGCGGCAATGGCTGGATGATCGATCTGTTCGCGGTCAACACGCCGGTTGACATTCCTTCGCCGAAGGTTCCTGCCGCTCCAGCGCCGTAACGCTGCATGGCGCACGCCCATCGTTACCCGTGGCTGATCCTCGCGATCGTCTGCCTGCCCGTCTTCATCGGCGCTCTCGACCTCACGATCGTTTCCGCAGTTCTGCCGGAAGTGATCCGTTCGCTGACAGTCGAAATCCAGAAGCTCGACATCGCCGGCTGGGTCGTCACCGGCTATTTCGTGTCGTACGCGATCAGCATGACCTTCATGGGCAGGGTCTCGGACCTCTCGGGACGCCGCATGGTCTATCTCTCCTGTCTGGTCATCTTCTTCGTGGGCTCGTGGCTCGTCGCGGCCTCACCGGGCTGGCCGGCCGCCATCGCGTCGCGGATCATGAAGGGCTTCCAGAGCGACGTGCCCGATCCGGCGTTCGCGCCGCTCTACGCGTTGATTTTCGGCCGCGTGGTTCAGGCGTTCGGTGCGGGCGCGATGGTGCCGGTGAGCATGGCTCTCGTCGCCGATCTCTTTCCACCGGAGAAGCGCGCGCTGCCGCTCGGGATCGTCGGCGCGGTTGATACGGGAGGCTGGGTGCTCGGCCACCTCTACGGCGGGATCATGGTGCAGTTCATGACCTGGCCGTACTTGTTCTGGATCAACCTGCCGATCATCGCCGTGATGTTCGTGGCGACCTGGCGGGGACTGGCTGGGTTGCCGCACGCCAAAACCGAGGGTCGCATCGACTGGATCGGCGTCGTACTCCTCGGCGTCGCCCTGGTGCTGCTCAACGTCGGCCTCGGCTCGCCGGAGGTCACTTCGGAAGTGACGACGGCGCCGCCGCGTCACCAGATGTACTGGGTGGTCGGCGCTGCAGTGACGTTCGTGATTTTTCTCTTTTCACAAAAGCGGCTGCGCGACCCGATCCTCAACCTGGGGATTTTCTCGAACCGCAATGTCGCCGCTGCGAACGGCGTCAACCTGCTCGTCGGCTTCTGCATCATGGTGGCACTGGTCAGCGTGCCGATCTTCATCAACGTGGCCGGCTCGGCGCAGGACACCCGCCGCGCGGCGCTGGTGACGGGCTACCTGCTGTGCGCGTTTACGGTGCCGATGGCGCTTGCGGCTGTGCCTGGCGGCTGGCTCTCCTCTCGTCTCGGCTATCGCTGGTCCGTCGTTTTCGGACTGATCGTCGCTATCTCCGGATTTCTGATGATGAGTTTCTGGAGAGTCGAGATGGCCGGGCAGGCCGTCGCCTTCTTCGAACACCTTGCCCAGGGCCCGAGTGCCGCCGAGGCCCGCGGCACAGGATTCATGGCCCTCGGCCTCGCACTTGCGGGAGTTGGTGTCGGACTGACCATCGCGCCGATCGGCACGGCCGTGATCAACGGCGTCCGCGATCAGGAGCGCGGCATGGCCTCGTCACTGGTCATCATCCTCCGCCTCATTGGCATGAGCGTCAGCATGAGTTCGATGACCGCGTATGGGCTG
>Ga0207659_10000427_pt1 | contig 25427 bp, 25 predicted proteins | sample KBSM43metaG_FD_184330 | JGI IMG/M metagenome (GOLD analysis project Ga0207659, IMG submission 184330) | Miscanthus rhizosphere microbial communities from Kellogg Biological Station, Michigan, USA - KBS M4-3 metaG (SPAdes) (version 2) | ecosystem: Host-associated > Plants > Roots > Rhizosphere >...
GCATTCCTCGAGCGTCCATGTGTGGCCGGCAATGCTGATGACGACGTAGGCGGCTGCAGTGATGCCTTCTTCGGCGATCACGAACTGTAACTCTCGGCTGCCCGGCGAAGCGAGTCCCGCGAGCAGGCGCTTTTTCGTGATCACGTACTTCACGAAATCGACATCTCGATCAACGTGGAACCGGAATTGATCGGCGCGGTTCTGTCCCATGGCCACGATCGCTGCTAGATCTCGGTCTTCGCCGCCACGCACCAGCGTCATGGGCGCTCCGTGACGCGACGATTCGGTCACCCCGAGCTCGACATCTACCAGCGGAATTGCCTCGAAGCCGTCAGGCACGGGCGACGATGGTCCCGGCGGCACAAAGAGCAGCGCCATGTCCGCGCCATCGCGCTCCGCTTCGTTGAGCAGTTGCTCAACCAGCACTCGGGGATGGCTGCGGTCGGACTGGGCGGGGTCAATGAGCACGCTACCGATGCCGCAGATGCGCACCGGTTGCCGATCGAGTATCCCCGCAAGATCGTAGCGTTGCGCGCTGGCGAGCACCTCACCACCCGCCACCAGCGCATACCGTCGCTGATGGCGGAGAGCCCAGGCGGTTTTCGTCTGGGCGGCGTGAAAGGTAGCGAAGGCTCGACAACTGAGGCCTTCGGGCCAGACGGAATATTCCGTGTGGAGGATGCGTTCGAGGATGACTCCTTCCGGGGCAATCAGGGCGGGCATCACACCTCAGCGGCTCTACGGACGTTTCGCGTCTGAACCAGCTTGCCTCAGAACGTCATCCCGCAGCCGGACATTAGCTGTACACAAGGGAACATCAAGGCGCCCGTGATGGGCGTACGCTGAAAGGGCATCGCTTTCCGGGTCCTGATCGTTCCGCCCATTCCTTGACAGTGGTCAGTACTCATCAAAGCCCTCTCGAAAGGCTTCTATGACGTCGTCGTCCCAGTATCCGAAGCGATTCATGCGACGGAGGTCCACCGAATGAAGATGAGGCTTCGCGCCGCCGAGACGACACACGAGCTGCTCGGGTTCGCGACATGCCCGTCGTGCCGCACCACCGACGCGACCATGACGTATGACGCGCTCGGGAAAGGCACCGACTGGCAATGTGCACGATGCGGTCAGAAGTGGAGCGCCACCGGTCTGGCCACGGTTGCCGCGTACTCCGCGTGGGTGTCGGGTCAGACGGATCTCGGACGGAGCACGTGAGGTGCACGAGACGCAGTACCTGGAAGGGCAGACGCGGGGCGAAAGGCATTCCATGGAAAGACGCAGGCGAGCCTCATCAGAGCCATCCTCAAAGATGCCCCCGCACCGATGGCCGTGAGGCGAACAACCTTCGACTCTCTCGCCTCCAGCGTTACTCGATTCCCAAGAGACGATCGACGAGAGCGCCCACTGCACCCAGCAATAGCGGCAGCGTCCAAATCAACGCCGTCGCGATCAGAAGATCCGAGACGACTTCCCAAACCCCCCGCAGCCCTGAATGGGCGATGGGAGTCGGTAGCATAGACATACACGCTCCGAGACTGATGCCGCGCGTTATTGCCGCACGTACCAACAGGAAAAGCAGGATTCAGCTGATGAATGCATGAGACCGCCTCGGTCGAGTAAATCGACACTTTGATGGCGGCTGTCCGGATGGCCAGAACGTCAGGAAAGCTGTTATCAGTGTACGCGAATATTCGTCGTGCCGCTGCGAATTCCCTCGGCGATACAGCCGACTCACCGAGCGCGGCCAGTATTCTCATTGCACTGCCGAAGAGAATGAAACGGCGGCGCGCCTTGAACTATGCGTTGATGGCGGCAGTTGCCGCGGTGGGGGATTGCTGCTGCTTCGTGCGCCATTCGGCTCTGGATTCTCTTACGGCTGACTTCTTCTCGAACCGCTACACGTTTACGTATCTATTCGTGGCGATTGCCGTGACGTTTCTCGGACTTGGTTACGTGTTGGGTCGCCAAGCCCACACGCTGCGCCGGCTTTCATCGACGGACCCGTTGACCGGACTGTCGTCTATCTGAGGGCGAGGTCGTTGTAAGCATCGCGCACCTGCTGGATTCGCTCAATCGACACGGATCGTGCGCGTAATGCGGTGATCGGTCACGGCCGCGAAAAGACCGGCAGCCGCAGCGCTGCCGGACGCCTTCGATGTGCAGGAATTTCTTGATTCGCTCGCCGAGATGGTGCGTACGACACGCTTGCGCGTGAAGTGTTTCATGAACAGCTTTCGAAAGCTCGGATTCATCGAGTACAACGGCGGCCTGAAGATGAACACGGCTCTTCTTAGTGTCGTTCTGCACGAGTGAGTGATGTGCAGAAATGAACATCGCTGCTCGGCAAGTCCCTATACAGTATCGATGTGCCTCCCCCTCTTCTCCAGGACTTTCCGAATGACGCCGCGGCTCGGAAGCTGATTCCGGGCGTCTACGAACAGAACACCCGGACCCAGCGGCGGCCGGGCACAATGGGCGGAGCGCCCTTTGGTTCCACCGACATGCCCGTCGGAGCGAGCACGATGTCTGCCGCGACGATTGGCGAACGCCGGAAAGAGGGTGGCGGAGGCACTGTTCACATCAGGAACGAAAGTTGGTACACGTTGCTATCTCGCTGTTTCCATCGTGTGAGTCTCGTAGCCATACTCCTGCTCGTGTCGTGGCCGGTCGCGGCTGCCGACCTCGGCACATATCGTGAGTTCGCGATCGGGACCTCGACTGCCGACGTGATTGCGCGCACCGGCGCCGCGGAGCGGGACGTGAAGACGATCCACGAACGGCCGGCACTCTTGCAGGAACTGACGTGGCGCCCGCGCTATGCGAGCGGTCGCACTTCCGCGGACCGCGATTCAGTCGCAGCCATCGTCTTCAGCTTCATCGACAACCAACTCTTCAGGATGACCATCGACTATGAGAGGAGCCGGACGGAGGGGTTAACCAAAGAGGACATGATCACGTCGCTGTCTGCGATGTACGGACCTCGCTCGACGCGACCAGCGCCGATAGCTCCCCGACCTGCGTTCGACAGCCTCGACACGCCGACCGTGTTTGCTACATGGCGTCAAGGCGACGTGATGCTCACCCTCAACCAATCGACGTACGGCGGTGGCTTCAGCTTGGTCATCATATCGGTCCCTCTCGAGGCGCTTGCCAGGAAAGCACAAGCAACTGCGGTAACCATGGACGCACGCGAAGCACCCGCGCGTGACGCCGCACGGGCCAAGGAACAAGCCGACGCGGCGCGGGCCGCTGCAGAGAAGACCAGGACAACCAATAAGGACACGTTCAAGCCATGACCCTCACTCCAATCGATTGATGGAGCGCCCCAGGTACGTCCAAGGCTCAAGGGACGGTGACTACGTCATGCGGTTCACCGGCTTGACATGGAGTGTTCTCCGCAGGACAGGTGAAGAGGGCGCCTTCATTCTTTCGACGGGTCATCGCGACCGAAAGACGGCTCTGTCGCTGGTGCAATCGCTGACCGAACGCGACCAGTCCGACGGGTGGGAGCCGGTTGGTGCCGACTGGTTCCGGCAAGTCACTCACTTCAGGAGAAATTGACCGGATTCCGCCATTAAACACTGCCAGCCGCAGCGATTGTTCAATTGAGCACAGCGACGGCTGAAGGATGCCGGTAGACTGCGATCATGCAACCCACATACATGAAAGCAACGGTTTCTGCCGCATGGATAAGTGCGCTGGCCGCAATCGCGTTTTTCGGAAATTTCACGTCTTCGGCACTCCTCCTTCTGGCCGTCTTGGCCGTTCTCGGTCCAATCGTGTTGATCTGGTTCTGGAGACCTCCGGTGCAGACCACGTCGCAAAGCATTCAAGACGCGCTGCGTTAAGTACCGTTGTGGGCTGCCGGTCGCCCCAAGACGGGCGCACGACCCTTCAGTTCGATTAATCAGATATCGTCAGGGCCACGCCTTCGTTTCCTCGCCGAGAGCTTAGGTGTCGTAGCCGCCTTTCGGAGACACTGACGCGAGTTCATGGCACAGGGCCAGACGCTGCTCCCGCGCGGTGTTGCTTGGCGTAGGCACATCCTTCAGTACGTGAATGATATTCAAGCGGTAAAAGAGACTCTCCGAAAATGCGCCGTCGGCGATGCGATCGCGGAGGGACACGGTGGTCCCGGCCATGAGGCGGACTGCAACTGACGGATCGCGGATGCTTTGCAGCTGGGCGAGGGTTTCAATGAATCGATCCTGGGTGCTTGCCGGCATCTCTTCGACGGCAGTGAGGAGCAGGGTTCCGCCGGCCGCAGCGTCGATCAGGCCGGCGCAGGTCTCCAACAACGCCCGCGCCTCGACAGGCAACGCGGCCGCCGAAGCCTGTACGAAGGAACACGCGGCGCGAGAACTCGCCGCGTGTATGCGGCGCGCGAGATGCTCCACGTCTGTCGCGGTCGATGCTGTAATCAGCGTCGTCACGGCGCAACGCGCGGCGACATCCTCGTGTTCAACGGCGTGCGCCGAGGGCTCGGCAACAGCTGCAGACTTCATTGACGTCAGACCTCCAGCCTCAACATCGATTGTTTTTAGGTTTCGCAGGAATGGGATTTTGGCGAGGCGCGGATTCCCGCGCTGTTCAAATTTGCACAGACGTCAGCACCACGGCGGGCCTGACCTCTCACGGGAAGGACCCCGCGTTGGCGAGCGTGCGGGAACGGCGGCGCAGCTGGGGATCGTCCACGTCCTGTCGCACTCGAGACACCGCCAGTACGTCATCACGGTGACGATTGTTGCGCGCGTGTCGACGGCCTTGCCGTGGCAGAAGGGGCAGATCGCCGGTCGCGCGCCCTCGTCAGCGGAGCGTGAGTCAGGTATCGTCATTGGTCTCCTCCGCAGCGCGTGTTGAATGAGACGAGTTCGACGGCCCATCAGAGCAGGATGGCGATCGTCAGCAGCAGTCGCAGGTCCCAGGCGAACGGTCGTGCAGGGCGCGGCGTTTTGTCCAGCTAGTGGTCTGACGCGAAGCGCATGCACGCTGTCAGGCCAAGATGATTCGGTCAGCAAGGACCCTTGTTGGTGACCGAGATCTCGTCGCACTTCTGGCACCGCCAGTAAATGGCCATACTGGTCACAAGTGTCGAGAGCACGTTCGGCGATCCGCAATTCTCGCAACGAGCAAGCGACACCATGCGCGGCGCAGTCACTTCGCCCACTGACCGGGGCGCAGACCTTTCATGTTCTAACGTGGGAGTGGTGCCCATCGTGAGTCCCCCTCTGCTTTAGTGAGGGAGTCCACGGGATGTGGGCAGTCTCAGGAAAGTACCGCAAGCCTATCACACTCGCGTCGGTGCGGCGATGTTCAGCGGCCGAGTAACGCGTAGGCGAGGATAGCGGCGACAGTGATCAAGATCGGCACGGCGATCGCCATCCTACGACGGACGGCGCGATCGCGGGCGGCGCCCTTCGCTTGCCATGCCGCCCATCGCTCATCGAAACTCGCCGGCTCCACGATGGGCGTGGTAAGCACCTCGTGCGCGGCAACGGGCGGTGTTTGTACGGACATGCGACCCTCACACAAAAGGCTTTGGTGAGGGCTTGGCCGGAACGGCCGAGGGCTCAGAAAAGCGGAAGCAGCGGGTATATCCGATCGACGATGCCGCGGTAGATTCGCGTGGCAGTAAGCCGCTTACTTCGCCTCGCGCGGTTCATCCGTCGTAAGGAGTTGATACACGTAGTCGGTGAGCTCGCGCAGCCGAACGCCAGCGGAATCCGGCAGCCGCTGACCGGGCGACGGCAACGTCGGGATCTCGACCGCGCCTCGTAGGATCAATGCCGCCGCGATGATTGCCCTCGCCTGTGCTTCCAACGGATCCATCATGACCTCGTCCGCTATAGGCCGAGTCGCGCGAACTGATCGCGGATCGCGGCGTAACATTCACACGACGCAGCTTCGAGGCGTTTGCGCTTCAGTACGCATATTCGCCCATAGCGCGTGGAGATCAGCCCGGTTTTTTTGAGCGCGCGCAGAACAACGGTCACGGTCGGACGGCGCACACCGAGCATGACGGCCAGAAACTCCTGCTTCAGCGGAAAATCGTCCGCGTCCACCCGGTCGTGTATTTGGAGCAGCCAACGGCAGCAGCGTTGCGAGACGTCGTGCAGGGCGTTACAGGCAGTGCACTGCATGGCCTGCAAGAGAGTCGCCTGCGCGTAGAGCGCCATGATCTCGCGAAACGTACCGTCAATCGCTGTCTCTTTGAGGAACGACGTCACGGCCAGCGCGGCCACTGCGCCGTCGGGCACCCGTTGCATGGTGCGCCCGGATCCCGAGCGATCTCCCAAGAAGACGCCGATGCCGAGCATCCCTTCGCGACCGACGGTCGCGACCTCCACCAGTGCGCCATCGCGCATTCGATTCGTAATCGAGAACACGCCGCCGTTCGGGAAGTAGACATCGTCGATGCGATGTCCGTGCTCGTGGAGCGTGGTGCCAACACAGGTCGACTGGAGACGCAACTGCTTGGCGATCCGAACGTAATCGGCGGCTGGCAGTGCAGCCAGCAGCCGGTTCTGCAGTGGTGTGCCGTCAGGAAGTACGCGAGTCGAGGATCGTGTCCGCCTGCGCATCGCGTCTCCACTGAATCAACCTGACGGATCACTTCGATGAGACTGGAGGGGCGCAGGCGTGGACGACTGCGAGCACAGCTCAGAAAAGCAGGAAGGCAGAGCGTATCACGCAACAATATCGGCCCGCGCCCGAATGTACGGTAGACTACATTCCCCCCGCCAGACTGGTGCCACGCCTTTAATGACGTCGCCTCAGCCTCCAAGGTTCGGCAGCCAGACGAGCTACCGCATGGGAGCGTGACGATGTCAGAAGCAGTTAGCGTCCAGTACTTCCCGGTTCGTGCGACGGCGACCTCCGTAACTGCGCGAGCGATGTCCGTCCATCTGGTGAACCCGAGCCATATCTCATTCGGTGTTGGTGTGATTACACCGCGCTGGCTTTTTGTGCTCGGCGCAGCCACGCCGGCCGCGTACGGGCCGCCGAACATTGTCGATGAAACGCTCGAGCCACTCGACATCCACACCGTCAACAGCGGTGACATCGTTGGCATTGGGATACACACCGGCAATGCGTTACGCGGATACGAGATCGGCACGGCCGCGAGGGCCAGGGGTGCAACAGTGGTCTTTGGCGGGATACACGCTACGCTGTATCCGGACGAGGCGCACGAACTTGGCGGCGCACATGCCGTCGTCCGCGGCGACGGCGACGTGGTATGGCCGCTTGTGATCGACCACGCGGCGCACGGCACGCTTCAGCGGCGCTACGAAGGGGGACGCGTAGACGCGGACCGCTTCGTCCCGGCGCGATGGGACCTGCTGCCGTCGGGTCGCTACATGTGGGGCTCGGTGCAAACGGTGCGCGGGTGCCCGAAACACTGTTCGTTCTGCTCGGTGTGGCGTACCGACGGCCAGAAGCCACGGCAGCGCGGGGTGGACAGCGTCGTGGCCGAGATCATCGAGCTGCGTCGTCGGGGCTTCCGATTCGTGGCGCTTGCTGACGACAACTTCTATCCCGTCGCGCTGGCGGATCTGGCGATGGCGGAGCGGCAGGGCAATGTGAGCCGTCTCGAACAGCTGCGAGCTTTGCGAGCGGAGCGATTCGAGCTGATGGCCAGGTTGGCGGAGCTCCCCGCCGACATGGTGTTCTTCACACAGATCACCATGGAAGCGGCTGAGGACGTGTCATTTCTCGATGCTATGCGCCGCGCGAATATCAAGGGAGCGCTCGTCGGCGTCGAGGCCGTGACACCCGAAGGGCTGAAGGACGTCTACAAGAACTTCAATGAGGCGGGCGAGGCGTTGGTGGATCGACTGAAGAAATTCCGCGAGCACGGCGTCCACGTCCTCGGCTCGTTCATCTTCGGGCTGCCGAGCGATCGGCCTTCGACCTTCGAGGCGACAGCGGATGTCGCAGAACGTGCGGAACTTGCCTTCGCGCAGTTCGTCATGCTCACACCGTATCCGGGCACCGTCGATTTCGAGGCGTGGGAGAAGAAGGTTGGCGAGTCGGCGGATCGTGTGGCCGGTATTCCGATCACCCGCCATTGGCTCATTCCCCAGGCACAACGACCCAAGGTCTACGCGCCTCACCCGGTGATGGCTCCTGACGAGATTCGTGCGCGGACACAGGCGGTGTGGGATCGGTTTTACAGTCTTCGTCGCATCTGGGTGCGCTCGCGGTGCACGCCGACGCTGCGTGCACGCCTGGCGTTCGTGTTGATTTCGAAGCTCTATCGACAAATGTACGCGAACACCGGCATCGCGACCGACAGCGCTCGCGTGAATCGCGCCAACCGGTGGGCGCGGCTCATTGCACGACCGTGTCGTCGGCTCTTCGTCGCACGGCCATTGCCGGCGTGGGAGAACGCGCTGTCGCAACCCGGTCCCAGGAAGTTGTTTGCTGCGAGTGGCGACAGCCTTCGTCCCGAAGGTTGATCCGCACCGCGACTCCTGCTGTCCGTCGGTTCGGCCGCCGGCCACCGTTCACAGTTACTTCCCGGGTTTCATTTTGAGCTTGGTGATAGCTCTGTTCAGGTCGGTGTTCGCCTTTTGAAGCGCCTGGATATCCGCCTCCGCTATCAGGTACTGGCCAGGGTTCGTCACACGGAGCCACAGTCGTTCGGACGCCCGGTGCAGGCTTCTGGCGAGTTCCGCGAGTCTTCTATCTTTTTGCATAGCATTCACCGCTAACAGCTGTGATTTCTAATTACGTTGTTACTCGGGCGTCCTTGGACAGAATGGACGTGACCAAACGCTTCGTCCGTCCGAGAACATCGACTTCGATTATGGTAAACGAGCATTCGCCGCAAGCTGTTGAATGTGAAATCCCAAAACCAGGGTGACACATCGAGCTCTCCTCACGAGGCTCGTCAGCCTGCAGGCGATCGGCCACGGGACACCCGCGGCGTCGCGAGCGCGCCTGCAAATGTGCGTATCCTCGAGCGGTATGTGCCGTTTGGAACAGTGCGCCGAGTGGCGCAGCCCCGTTACGCTGGGTGACTCCATCTTCTCCTCAACCATTTCCCGACGAGCTGAACGCGGCGCATAGCCGTCTTGTTCGCAATCGCGTTGATATCGCTGCCGACCTACATGTCCGGCAACTCCGCCCAGAAGTCGGTGCGCGGCGTTCCGGACGTCTCGCAGGACGTCATCGTTCTGCATCACCGCTCGGCGCTCTTCGCGCTGATCTTCCGTTCGTATCGATTACCCGCCGGATCGAGACTTGTATCCCACCTGAATATGGGTGCTCGAGTTGATTCAATCGTGGAATTGGAGGAGCGTCCATACGGTCCGGAGTCGACTCACGAAGAGCGCGAGGCGATTGCTGACAGGGCATCGGTTGTCGACGACCGGATCTTGCTCATCCACGAGATAGCGGTTCAGTCTCCGTTCTCGGTGAAGGTCATGTTCGACCGATTTCAGTCGCTCGCGCGTGATTGGGATCGATTTGCCTACGTGGTCGACCTAACCGACGCGAAGCGCCCCGATCCGGAAACCCGCGCGGCGCTCAAGGCCCAGATTCTTGCCATCAGCTCGCGCGTCACACATCTCGCGGTCGCGGTCGGTGACAATCAGCTGATGCGCGCGATGGCGCGGCTGTTCGCGTACGGCATGGGGTTGACGAACGTGAGTATTCACGCGACACGCGCCGAGGCGATTGAGGAGGCCCGGCGTGCCATGGGCAGGTAACGGCCCGACCGATCGCATCTTGATGCACCTGGCCGAGATTGGCGCCGGTCGATGCACGATCACCGACGACACCGTCACTTCCGAGCATGATCCGGAGATGAGTCAGGTGCTGATGGGACTGCTCGTGCTGTACGAGGATTTGAGCTACGCGAGCCGGCAGCGCGCCGAAGCGGAGACCGCGCTCCGGCTCGTCGCGGAGCAACGCGCGCGCCTGCTCGAGGATCGACGGCAGGCGGTTGCGGCCCGCGACCAGTTTCTCGCGGTCGTCGCGCACGAGTTGCGGACGCCGCTGGCAACGCTGACGTTGCTCGTTGATTGCCTGATCACGCCGCTGCATCCCCACTCCCCAACAGAGCCTGGCGATGTCGTCGTCCAGAAGCGGCAATTGGTGATGCTGAAGCGTCAGGTCGACCGGCTGACGACTCTGGTCGTCGAGATGCTGGACGTCTCACGAATCACCGGCGGGGGGCTCCAGCTGAGCCTCGGCCCGGTCGATCTGCGCGATATCGTCCGTCACGTACTCGACCGGTTCGATCTCGAGATCCAGCGGCGCCATGTCACGCTGATGGTGAACGCGCCGGACCCGGCGCGTGGGATATGGGATGCCGCTCGTATCGATCAGGTTATTACGAACCTGATCTCGAACGCGCTCAAGTACGGGGCCGGGCGCCCCATCGAGGTTTCGGTCCGCGTCGAGGCGTCGCAGGCCGTCCTCGTTGTTCGCGACCATGGGATTGGGATCCCGGACGAGGAACAGAGCAAGATCTTTGGTCCGTTTGCACCCGTCCTCGCTGCCACACATCACGCCGGACTGGGGCTGAGTCTCTGGATGGCACAGCAGATCGTGCAGGCGAGCGGAGGCCGCATCAAGGTGGACAGCCGCCCGGAACACGGTTCGACATTTACCGTGGAGCTGCCGCTATGAGCGCGTCGCCCTGCCTGCCCTTGATGATCGTCGACGACGACGACGACTTGCGAGACGCCCTCGCCGACATCATGACCGCGCAAGGATACGAGGTCGCGGCATTCGGCGACGCGAGGGCGGCGCTGACCGCGCTGGAGGGTGGAGTGACGCCCTTTCTGATCCTGCTAGACCTGATGATGCCGGGAATGTCGGGTTGGGAGTTCCGCGCGGCCCAGCTCGAGAACCCGACGTTGGCCTTGATTCCGGTCGTGGTGGTGACTGCAGCCGGCCACTTGAGTGATGCTGCTCGAACGCTATCGAGCGTGGAGGTTCTCCACAAACCGTTCACGTTCGAAATCCTCTTGCCGGTCGTTGCCCGATACGCTGCCGCGCCGCGAGCGCACCCAGGACCGCTGACGGATTAGCGCGACGATCAATCGATCCCACACCGCCCCGGCGGTAATGATTCAATCCTCCGCCCATGGGAACTCGTCCACAACATGGCGGACGTGGTCGACAGCCGAGCCACATGCCTGGTGGCACTAGCGGCCGTGAATCGTCGTCTGTGTGGCTCGGTGGATGCAACTGACAGTTCTGTTCTTTGGTGACGCTCATGAAAGCACGCAGACTCGACCGCCGGTTTCTTCACGACATGTTGTGAATCTGTGTCATCGCTGATGAGTCAAGGTCTTGGGCACTATCGAACATAGCGTGGCGTCGATCTCCGACAACGATGCGCGGTTCAGGGCCATCTTCACGAATGCAGCTGTCGGGATTGCGCGCGTCGCGTTGGACGGGCGTTTCCTGGAAGTGAACGAGCGGTTGTGCGACATCCTCGGGTACACCAGCGACGAGCTGTTGACGAAGACGTTCGGTGACATCACCCATCGGGGCGATCTGACGACCGACCTGCGGGGAATGAAGCGGATGCTCGCGGGTGAGATTGAAACCTACCTGAGAGAGAAGCGCTATCGTCGGAAGGACGGCTCCGTCGTGTGGGCCAACCTCACCGTCTCTCTCTCGCACAAAGCGGACGGATCCCCCGATTACTTCATCTCTATCATCGAAGACATTTCTGCGCGTAAACAAGCCGAGGTCCATCTGCGCGAGAGTGACGAACGCCTGTCGCTGGCCCTGAATGCAGCCGGGTTGGGCATTTTCGAGTGGGATGTTCAGGCCGACCGCGCTGTTTGGGAAAACGAGCGGATGTACGAAATTTTCGGACACACGCGAGCCGACGGCACGCTCGGCAAGGCGGAGTTGCTCAAGCGCTCTGTCCATCCCGACGATGCCGAGGCCCTCGATCAGGCGCTCGCCGCGGGAATGGCGTCAGGCCGCCCGTTTCACACGACGTACCGTATCCGCCGAAAGGACGGCGCCCTTCGCTGGCTGGACCTGGTTGGACACTTCCTGCCGCCTGACGGTGGGCCAGTGCGAATGATCGGTGTGCTGACCGACAACACTGAACAACACCTGGCTGAGGAGACTCTCCGCGCGAGCGAGGAACGGTTCCGCATCATGGCAGATACGGCGCCCGTGATGATTTGGATGTCAGGAACCGACAAACTGTGCACCTTCTTCAACAAGCCGTGGCTGGACTTCACCGGACGCCCCCTCGAAGCAGAATTTGGGAACGGCTGGACGGAAGGTATTCATCCCGAGGATCTCGAACACTGCCTGCAGACGTATGTCGCATGCTTCGAGGCGCGCCGCCCTTTCGGGATGGATTACCGGCTGCGCCGTCACGACGGGCAGTACCGCTGGATATTTGACCAGGGCGTTCCGCGATTTTCCTCGAGCGGCAAGTTTCTCGGCTACATCGGATCGTGCGTAGACATCACTGAGCGCAAGCAGGCCGAAGCAGCGCGTGAGAAACTCGCCGAGGAGCAGGCCGCTCGAGCGCTCGCCGAAGCGGCGAGCCGTTCGAAGGACGAATTCCTCGCGCTGGTTTCCCATGAGCTGCGGTCGCCCTTGAGCGCAATCCTCAGCTACGCGCACCTGCTTCGGGTTGGCCCTGTAGACATCGATGCGATCAACCGCGCCGTCACGGTCATTGAGCGCAACGCGAAGGCGCAGATTCAAATCATCGAAGACCTGCTCGACTCGGCGCGCATCACCACGGGCAAGCTGCGGATCGAGCCGGCGCTGATCAAGCTGGTCCCAGTGCTCCAAGCCGCGGTCGACACCGTCCGTCCTGCGGCTTCGGCAAAGGGCGTCACGCTGGTCCTCGATTGCGAACCGAAGCCCACCGAAGCATTGGGCGATCCGGCGCGTCTTCAGCAAATCGTGTCGAACCTGCTGACCAACGCCATCAAGTTCACGCCTGAGGGTGGACGCGTCTCGTTGGCGATGAAGCACGACGCCGACCAAATCCGCATCATCGTCAGCGACACGGGAGAGGGCATCGAGCCGGGTTTTCTGCCGTTCGTCTTCCAACGCTTCAGTCAGGCCGATACGTCGAGCGCGAGACGGTTTGGCGGATTAGGACTGGGGCTGTCGCTCGTCAAGGATTTGGTGGAACTTCACGGCGGCACGATTTCAGCACAAAGCGAGGGCGTTGGGCGCGGGGCGACCTTCACGGTTACGTTTCCGGCCCGCCACGCCGAATTCGTCATGTCGCCGCCGGCGGAGGATTCGAGTCGTTCTGATTAAAGGCCTTCACGCTATACGCGCGCACGCGCGCAGTGCGGACACCCACGATCGTCGGCTGCCGCACCGGCGACGGATCGTGGCTGCCGGCATTTCCGCTGTAAATGGACCAGTGTCTCGGCACAGGAAACTCGCGCCCCGCGGTGCGCGGCTCGACGGTACGGTTCCTGCCTCACGTCGGTCATGCTCGATGGCGCCCGTGTGCTCGTCGCCGATGACGACCCGCTGTTGCTTGCGACAGTTACCGACGCATTGACACACCTCGGAGCGAAAGTCACGAGTGCCGCCAGCGGCGCCGAGCTCATCGAGCAGATGGCGAACGAAGGGCCTTTTGATCTCGTTGTCACCGACATCTCGATGCCTTGGATGAACGGGCTGCAGGCGATGCAGGCCGCGCGCACCGCCGGTGTCGGCACGTCCGTTATCTTCATGACCGCGCTGGCCGACGAGCGCATCCCTGCGCAGGTACGCGCGCTCGGCGAGAACGCCCTGCTGCTGCGCAAGCCGTTCGACCTCTCGCAACTCGGTGCTGCGGCCTCGGGCTTGCTCGCGCGAAAACGAACGACCGCCGGATCTCGTACGCCGCCATGACCACGTCGCGCGCGGTTCGGTTGAGTGCACTTCTCCCGATGGCGGTCGCGTGGCGCTGATGCCCGCCGACGCTCGCGCCGTCGCGGCCGCGACGGCGCACGTGTTCCCGCCGGCGCTGGTCCCCGTGTTGCGCGAGCGATTCGCATCGAGCGGCGGATCGCTGGCCGAGATCAGTGACGGCGTGCTGATCGAATTGCTGACGACGATCTTCTTCGCTGGGCTTGCCACGTACGAGGGCGAACATCGTCCCATCGGCGTCGTCTTTCTGGGGCGCAGTTCCACCGACGTGGTCATCCCCGACGCGAGTGGTGTCGCGCTCCTCTACCAGTGGAAGATCGTACGCTTCGAAACGCCCCGTCCGTTCATCATCCCGGAGCTGGTGAAGCTCGCCGTCGCGGGCGCCGAGCGTCGCATTCACACTGGGGTGAACGTCCTCGACGATGGGCGCGTCGCGATTACTGGTCTTGCCCGGGAAGGCTTCAACGCGGACGGCGACCCATTCGTTCGCGTTGTGGCGTCCAGGCCAGGGTGCCTGTCGATCCGCTGCGGCCGCGAGCTAATCCTGGGATATGAGCACGGATCGATCCTCACTGGCGGCGAGAACCTCGTCTTCGTCGCGGGCCCTGTACGGCACGCGCTCGAAACGATTGCACGTGCCGCCCATATGGATGACGCCGCCGTGCCGGTCTATCTGGATGCGGTGCGCTCGCTTGTACGCGAAATGGCGGCTCATGGCCACGGCGGCCTGCTCGTGATCAGTCCGGAAGAGCGGCCCCTCGTCCACTCGGCGCCGTATCGAATGGCGCTCGATTCCTCGATCGGGGCGCTGCTGCGACTGGGCCGGCGGATCGACCCAAGTAGAAGCCCGTCGGGTGAGCTCGCGTTCGCGCAGCTGTTGCGGAATGCCTTCCTGACCGAAACCGAGCGTGTCATCGAGGAGCTGGGCGCCCTCACGGCGATCGATGGAGCCCTGATCCTCAGCCGGAGCCTCGCGCTGATTGCGTTCGGGGCGATCCTGCGCGTTGGACGCGCAGCGATGATCCGCGAAGCACTTGATGCTGAGGGTACCCGGCACCGGGCCATCGACTTCGGGAGCCGCGGCACGCGTCATCGCGCAGCGGCGACCTACGCGGCCGACCACCCGGGAGCGGTGGTGTTCGTCTCGTCCGAGGATGGGCAGGTATCATGCCTGCTTCGCGATCACGTGCATCGATATGTCCTGCTCTGGCGCCTCGGGCCGGCCGACGGCCACGGCGTGCAACCGATCCGCTCAGTCTCGTGAATCGTACCTATTGTCTCCGGGGCTCGCTGCCGAACAACTGTGCGTCCATCATCGTCGCATCCAATGATTCATCGCCCGGACTCCACTTGTGCGCGTCCTCGTAGCGGGTGAGAGCATGGCTCAGCTCCGTCAGCTTCTCCACCGCGCGGTCGAGTCGATCAAGAGTGGGCTTCAGGTCGTGAGTCTTCGCCCGTAACAACTCGGTCGTGAAGGCAATAGTCTGAATGGGCGTGTTGGAGTAATCGCTCACGCGCAGGAAGGTCCGCGCCAGTTGCTCGGCGGCTGCTGCTTCGGCCTGAATGCGCAGCATTTCGCGTTCGAGTGCCAAGCCACGCAGACGGTATATGAGCAGCACACCGGCGAACAGTGCGTAAATCAGAATGAGCCAAGGTTCGCCCACAGGAAATCCGCGCTGAATTTCCGGATCGAGGAAGTAGAATTTTCCAATCGCCATTGCCGCGAAACCGGCAATCGACGCCAGCCCGACGCCCAACTGGGGCGCCAGCAGCGAAACGGCCAAAGCGCCGAGCTTGTTCGCCTGAAAGGGCGTCCACGCCCTCCCGGTCGTCGCCCAGTAACCGCTGGTGATCCAGAGCGCCACCAGCATTGCGACCATGTTGACGAGGAAGACGGCGGAGCCGAGCCGGACCGTCGCTCGCGGCCGTCGGATCAGCAGGAACACGATGAGACCGATCCCGACCAGCACAGACATCGCGTACGGATAGATCGGCATTGTCGGTACGGCGCGTGCGAGGAGGAAGTCAGCAGACATCCCCGCCGCGTTGAGAACCGCGGCGGCGAATGCGCCTCGCCACGCATGCCTCGCAGCCAGATCGCCAGAAAGCATCACTGGCGAACCTCCTCGACAATCGACCGGAGGCGATCGGGTTCGATGGGTTTGGAGAAGATCTCCGCATCGCCGATTCGGTGCGCCTCGATGACGAGGGGATGAGTGCTTGCGTGGCCTGTCAGAAAGACGATCCGTCCGCTGTACCCCTTGTCGCGAAGCCACCTGTAGGCGTCGATGCCTGATGGTTGGTTGGGACCCAGGTTGATGTCGAGAATCGCGATGCTGCACCCTAACGCTTCGTCCCCCAGACCCACCAGCTCCTCGTAGCTGCCTACCCCCACACATCGATGCTTGAGAACAGCCGTGACCAGTTCGACGACGAGTTCGCGCAGGTCGTCGTTGTCCTCCACGTATAGAACGAACTCGGTTCCCGTCACCGATTCGGGGACGTCATTAGACGGTGCGGCTGCTGGACTCGACATGGCTGGGCGCACCTATGCGGCTCGGTAACCTTCCAGATGCGAGGACCCGCTGGGCTCCGACGGTCGACCCTGCTCTGTGGTTGCCTTGGGAATCGTAAAGGAGAAGGTCGCGCCCCGAGACGGCGTGCTCTCGACCCAGATTCGACCGCCGTGAGCTTCGACGATGCCCTTGGTGATGGGAAGGCCGAGCCCGGCCCCTTGACGGTTCGTGCTGGTCGCTTGCCAGAATCGGTCAAAGACGCGAGGCAGGTTCTCGGGCGCAATGCCAGGGCCCGTATCTGCGACGCGGAAGATGACCTCCTGATCCCGCGAGGTCGCACCGACCGTGATACAGCCGCCAGCGTTCGTGAACTTGATCGCGTTGCCGATTAGGTTCTCGAACACTTGCAGGAGCCGGTCTCGGTCACCGAGGATTTCGGGAACTTCACGGTCCAAGTCGACCCGAAGCTCGAGAGACAAGGAAGAGGCGAGTGGTCTCTGCATATCCACCGCCCCAACGATCAGATCACGTGCAGACAGTCGCGCTCGTTCGATGGTCAGCTGCCCTGACTCCATGACCGCGACGTCCAGGAGATCTTGAATCAACCGGTTCATCCGCGTGGCTGCGCGGTGGATCGCTTCAGCCCGCTTCTGAGAACGCCGCTCGGGATCGGGGCCCTGACGCCTGAGGGCCGCCGCGTTCAACAAAATCGCCGAAAGTGGATTTCGGAGGTCATGAGCCACGATGCCGAGCACTTGATCGCGGAGCTGGGTGGCATCGACTGAGGCGCGGTAGAGACGTGCATTCTCGATTGCCACCGCCGCGCGGTCCGCGAGCGCCAAGGCCAGACGAAGATCGCCAGGCCCGTAAATGCGAGATGGAGTGGCGGCGACCAGAGTGATGGTCCCAAAGAGTTGTCCACGCATCAGTAGCGGCACCGCCATGAGGGATCTGGGCCTGATGGAGCGAAGCGCCTGCAGGTGCTGTGGACTTTGCGCGACTGATTTGAGGTACCCGGAGCTGACGTGTTCGATGAGGAGAGGCTGCTTCTTCTCAACCACCGCTCGCCCGAGGTACGATCGATGTCGATCGGTAGGCACGTGCTCGAGGCGTGCACCGAGCGCCGCGTCCGCCGCCTTTGCGCTCGCCACCTTGAGCCGTTGGCGGTGCTCGGGCTCCTCCATGATTTCGACGATGCACCAATCGGCGAAGTCACGAACGACCAGCTGGGCAACGGTCGCCAGCGTCTGTTCGTAATCGAGCGAAGCGGACAGCGCGACGTTCGCCTCGGCCAGAAACTGCCGTTCCTTTTCAACGCGCCGTCGCTCGGTAATATCTACCGAGATACCAAGTAGATATGTCGCGTGACCCTCCGCGTCCTGGATGGGCACTTTCCTCGTATGCAGGAAACGGAGGCCGTGATCGTGCGTTTCTAACGGTTCTTCCTCGATGTCTACGACCTTGCCGCCGTTCAGGGTCTCGCGATCTGTTTTGGTGAAGAACTCAGCTTGCGCCCGCGGCCACAGATCGTAGTCGCTCCGGCCGAGAATCTCTTGCCTCGGACGGCCGACCAGGTCTTCGCCCGCACGATTGAAGCGCACGAACCGCAACGACTCGCTCTCCTTGATAAACAGCATGAGGGGAATGTTCTCGATGATTGCGTCAAGGAATGCGTTGGCATCCTTGAGTTCGTGCTCGATGCGTTTGATCTGTTGGATGTCGGTGCACGTACCAAACCACTTGCGAATCTCCCCGTTCGCGCCGCGGAGCGGCACTCCTCTGATCAACCACCACTGATACGCGCCATCGGCGCGCCGCAAACGGCCTTCGAGCGAATAGGTGTCACGACGTTGTACTGCACGCTGCCAGGCATCCCACGCGCGCTGCCGATCGTCAGGGTGGAAAGGTTTGATCCAGCCTTCGCCGTAGCTCTCTTCCAGGGTCAGGCCGGTGTAGTCCATCCATTGCTGATTGAAGTAGATGTTCCGCCCATCGGCGCTGGTGGTCCAGACGAGCTGCGGCATCGAATCGGCCAACTCCCGAAGCTCGCGTTCGTTTGTCTGCAGCGCCTCCTCGGCACGCTTGCGCGCCGTGATGTCTTCGATCTGCGAGATGAAGTAGATAGGTGTGCCATCTCGATTCCGAAGAATCGAAACGTTCAGCAGGACTTCGACGATCGTTCCGTCCTTGCGGACATAACGCTTTTCGCGATGGTAGAGCGGAATGTCCCCACGAGCGAGTTGACCTGCGGACGCGAGGTCCGCGTCACGATCATCGGGATGGGTGATCGCCTGGAACGTGAGCCCCGTCAACTCGGCGGAGCTGTAGCCGACAATTTCGCAGAGCGCACGATTGACACGAACGAAACGCCCATCGAGCGCGACCAGTGCCATACCGATGGGTGCTTCGTCGATCGTGAGTCGGAATCGCTCCTCCGATTCATGCAGCGCCTGTTCGACGTGTTTGCGCTCACTGACGTCGCGCACGAACGCCTGCCAACGGCCGTCCGGCAGAATGTTCGAACTCACCTCGACCGGAACGAACGTTCCATCCTTCCGCTGTTGCGTCCACTCCGCGGTGTGCACCCGGCCTGGCAGAAGAAGATCGGCCCTCACCGCCCTCAGCCTGCCCGCGTCCTCGGCCGGAATGAGGTCGAAGATGGTCTTGCCCATCAGTTCGTCCCGTTCATAGCCGAGGAGCCGGCACGCGGCCTCGTTGACGTCCGTTAAGCGACCGTCGAGATCCGCTTGGAAAAATGCGTCTGGCGCGAGCTCAATGACCTCGCGTGTCCGCGCCATCGATCCGATGATCTCTTCGTTCGCCCAACGCAGTCGCTGGTTCGCACTCTGAGCTGCCTGACGATCCTTCTTCAGCAAGAACGCCAGATAGACGAGGGCGATGCCGTCGACCGCAAACAGCAGCGCCTGAACGGCCGCTTGAAACGGAGGGTCGCCTGCGCGCGTCACGAACGTGTACGCGGCTAGTGGCGCGCTAAGCACGATCGCGCAAATACCCGGGCCGATCCCTGCAGCGAGGCTGATCGCCAGAACCGCCGCAAAGAACAGCACGAATGGAGCGCCTGTTCCGGTGAAAGGGATCAGCCATACCCCGAGGGCAAACGTACTTGCTACCGTAGCGATGGCGAAAAGATATCCGACGAAGGTGTTATGGAACAGCGTCCCGAGGCGAGCCGCCATGCCGGCACTGCCGCAATCTATTGGCCATCAGCAGATCAATCAACTGATGGCTGTTGCCCTTTCCCGTTGGCGGCGTGTGTATGCCTCGCTATCGACAACTTTGAGGCTGGATCTTGCGCAGCAAATTCCCGCAGAGGCATTTCACAGACGTTTCGAACTCACGACGCTTCGTCAGCTATGATTGGCGGCCCGTGAAGCGACGCGCGAGATTGCCCGTCGAGGTCATGTAGAATCCAGCCTCGTCTTATCGAGTCCTCATGACGACGCGTAAGTCGATGGAACCGGAGTTTGAACGACTGCTGGTGCGGGAGGCTGGAACGGGGGCCGACGCACCAGCCGTTGCCGCAGCGGCTCGTCGGTTGTGTGAAGAATTCGCCCAGCATCTCACGCCGCTCATCGGCGATGGCGGTGTCACCGCAATCTGTGGTCGCAGCCTGCAGTTGGCAGAGCGGCGATTTCCGGGGCTCGCGCCGGCCCTCGCGGCAGGCCAGGATGGTGAACCATTCACGCATATACAGCACTTCCTGGAGCATCAAGATCCGGTCGTCGCCATCAGGGCCGCGGTTACCGTGCTCGCCGTAGCCAGCGAGGTGTTGGCCTCGTTCATCGGCGAGACCCTGACACGCCTTCTCTTGCACGAGACGTGGCCCGACCATTTTGATCGCATTGCAACGGAGCCTACGACATGACTGACAAGGTTCCCATCCGTCGCCTATCGACGGGCGTCCCTGGACTCGATGCCGTTCTGGGGGGAGGCCTCCCCGAATTCTCGTTCAACGTCGTTGCAGGTTCGCCCGGGGCCGGCAAGACCACGCTGGTGCAGCAGATCATGTTCGCGTTGGCGCGTGCCGATCGGCGGGCCCTTTACTTCACGGTGCTCGGCGAACCGCCGCTGAAGATGCTCCGCTATCAGCAGCAGTTCGAGTTCTTCAACATCGGGGAGGTGAATGCGTCGGTGCGGTTCGTAAACCTGGCGAAGGAGGCGCTGGAGGGCGGGCTCGGTGAGGTGCTGCAGCGTATCGTCCAGGAAGTGGAGGCCACGTCGCCCGCGATCGTGATCGTCGACTCATTTCGATCGGTCATCGAAGCCGCGAAACGGCACAATGGAGGGTCCGACGTGCAGCACTTCATCCAGGACCTGGGCATGCGGCTGACGCAGTGGCAGGCGACGACGTTTCTTGTTGGCGAGTTTCACCTGACCGAGACCCAGGACCACCCCGTCTTCACAGTCGCGGACGGCCTTGTCTGGCTGCACCAGAGCCTCGACCGAAACTCCATGGTGCGCAAGATGCAGATCATGAAGATGCGCGGCCAGGCGCCCATTCCGGGTCTGCATACATTTCGCATCACCGACAGCGGCATTCAAGTGTTTCCCCGACTCATTCTCGCCCCGCAAACGCCACCGGTGGGTGGAGAGGCCAAGACGACGCGTCGACCGCCACGACTGTCCCTTGGGGTACCAGGCCTGGACGAGATGTTGGGCGGCGGGATTCCGGCAGGGCAATCCGTCCTCGTAGCCGGACCGTCGGGATCGGGGAAGACTGTCCTTGCCACGCAGTTCATTCGCGAAGGCGTCCGTCGCGGCGAACCGGGCGTCATCGCCATCTTCGAAAAGCGCCCGAGCGAGTATGCACAGACCAGCGCCATCGGGCTTGACCAGGCCGTTCGCGACGGCCAGGTGGGCATCATCCATACGCGACCGTTGGATCTTTCTATCGACGAGACGCAGCACGAGTTGACCACGGCGATTGACCGGCTCAAGGCCCGGCGCGTAGTGATCGATTCGCTGTCCGGATTCGAACTCGCGCTCGCCCCCACATTCCGTGAAGATTTCCGCGAATCGCTGTACCGCTTGGTCGCGGCCTTGACCGGGATGGGCGTCACGGTGATGATGACCGCGGAATTGGAAGACACCTACACGCACCTTCGGTTCAGTCCGCACGGGACCGCGTTTCTGACCGACGCGATCATCCTGCAGCGATATCTAGAGCTCGAAGGTCAGCTGCAGCGCGTGATGGCAGTGGTCAAGGTCCGCACGAGTGCGCACAGCACAGACCTGCGCCTGTTCGAGATCAGCGCCGACGGTATCACCGTCGGTGAACGGGTCGGGGACTACGAAGGACTACTCACGGGCAGCCCACACGTCATCTCTCACGAGCGTCAGCGGCCACGTCGTCGGCCGCACTCCCGACGATCGAGATCGTAAGACGATGACACCACGCCATCGTTACCTCGCCGTTGATGACGCGGCTGCAGCCGCGCCGGCCGAGCGCAAGGATGCGTCAGTGGCCCCGGTCCGGACGCGCGCTGAGGTCGAGCGCCTGATGGTCCAGCTGCGGGAGGCCAACGCGCGGCTGATCGTCGCGGCGGTGCGTGCGCAGGACCTATCGGACGAGGCGCACATGGAGACGGCGCAGGCCAAGGCGGAACTCGACGTTCTCATACGCCACCTGGGAGACGCGAATGAACGCTTAGTGGCCGCCACCATGGATGCACACACCATGGCGGAAGAGGCCACACAGCGCGAAGAGGCGTATCGGCGTCTTTCCGGCCGGCTGCTTAATTTGCAGGATGACGAACGGCGGCGGTTCGCCGCCGACCTGCACGACTCCATGGGGCAACGCCTCGCGGCCCTGGTGATGAATCTCGATCTGCTCAAGAGGGCCGAGGGGGCCCTTGACGCCCGATCACGACAGGTGCTGATGGAGAGTCGATCCTTGGCCGCGCAGTGCGTTCAAGAAGTGCGGACGATGGCGTATTTGCTGCACCCGCCCTTGTTCGAGGAGATAGGGTTGGTGTCAGCAGCGCGCTGGTACGTGATGGGGTTCATGAAGCGCAGTGGCATTCATGTGGCCATGAGCCTGGACGAGATCGGAAGACTGCCACGGCCGATCGAAATGGCTCTCTTCCGCGTCGTACAGGAAAGTCTCACGAACGTCCATCGTCACGCGTCAACGTCGACTGCGTCGGTTCGCCTGACGAAGACAGCCAACGAGGTCGTGCTCGATATCCAGGATTGCGGACATGGTCTGCGTGAGGATCTGGCGAAGCAGAATGACGCCCCCATGCCTGATACGTTTGGCGTAGGCATCCAGGGGATGCGCGAGCGCATACGTCAGTTGGCCGGGACCTTCGATGTCGAATTCACCGACAAGGGTACAACGGTCCGCGTCACGGTGCCATTAGGCACAACAGCCTTCTGAAGCCAGCGGCGAATCGCGGCTCACGATATGTGGTGAGCCCGAATCGTGGCCATGGATTGGCCGCTACTTTGCCACTCTCGACCCAGCCTTCGAAGTCGCCGACACACGTGCGCGCGGCGAGCGGCGGTCGCCCATCATTTAGTCCGCTGATTTGGCCGATGAATTGCGCGGTCCCCAGCATGGGTTCTCGCGGCTGGACGCTGTTCCCCAACACCTTCGTCCGCCACTTCTTCGCCATCGCATTAGCGGCAAGCACGTTCGCCCTCAGGTCATGGCTGATCCCTTTGACGGGAACAGGCGCTCTCATCGTCGTCTATCTGACGTTTCTCACGAAAAAGAGGGCGCGGTCACGAAATGCCAACCGGCAGCTGCGCGAGGCTGACGAGAGATACCGCATCAACCAGGCTGTCCTGGACTCGATGGCGGCCAACATCGCCGTGATCGACAGGGAAGGAAACATAACCGCCGTCAACGACGCATGGAAACGCTTTGCCTATGAAAACGATGGCGCGGCTGTAGCGGACAGCGTGGGCGTCAATTACCTGCACGTCTGCAGCGATGCCCCCGACAGCAGGAATGGAGGATGGGCGGCATTGAAGGGGATTCAGGCGGTGCTCAACGGCACACGTCACAATTTCGAACTCGAATATCCCTGCGACTCGCCGAGTAAGAAGCGCTGGTTCCTGATGTCGGTCACACCGCTGCGTGGTGAGCGTGGTGGGGCTGTCGTCACGCACACGGACATCACCACGCGCAAGCAGATCGAGGACGCATTACATGAGAGTGAAGAGCGGCTCGCGCTGGCTATGGAGGCAGGCGCGATCGGGACCTTTGAGTGGGATATCCGTACCAACGCGGTCGTGTGGACGGAACAGTCCAAAGCCGCATTCGCCCGGCCTTCGGGAGCATCTCGCGGTGTGTATGACGATTGGGCCAAGCGAGTCCGCCCGGACGACCGGCTGGTTTGTGAGGCCAGCATTCAAGAGGTTCTCGGAAAGAAGCACGATCACTGGGAGGCCGAGTATCGGACGACGAGCGCCGATCCAGCCGAGGAAAGGTGGATCTACTCCCGGAGTCACATTTTCTACGACGCGCAAGGCGAACCGCTGCGCATGATCGGCGTCAACGTCGACATCACGGAGCGTAAGCACTTCGAACTGGCTCTGCAGGAATCGGAGGAGCGATTTCGGCTCACGATCGACGAAGCCCCCGTTGGGATGGCATTGGTTGCGCTCGATGGGCGTTTCGTTCGTGTCAATCGTGCGCTCTGCGAAATTGTCGGCTACACCTCCGCCGAGTTGACGGGGCTCACGTTCCAGGCGATCACCCATCCCGATGATCTTGACGCGGACCTCGCGCTTCGAGATCAACTCGCTCGTGGAGAGATTCCCCGATATCAGCTCGGCAAGCGTTACATCCGCAAGGACGGCACAATCGTCGATATCGAACTTAGCGTGTCGATTCTTCGTACTCGAGAGGGCGCGCCGTTCTATTACATCGCTCAAATAGAAGACATCACAGAACGGAAACGAGCAGAAGCAGCGTTGAAAGACAGTGAACGGCGCCTTACCCTCGCGCTCGATTCCGCCCAGATGGGCATGTGGGATCTGGATCTCCTCACCGATACATCCGTGCGGTCACTCAGGCATGACCAGATATTCGGATATTCGGCGGCCATTCCGACATGGGGAGCAGCGATCTTCATGACTCATGTGGTCCCCGAAGATCGAGACGTTGCGAAACGAGCCTTCGAAAAAGCCTTCGTGTCCGACAACTTCAATATGGAATGTCGAATACGTTGGGCGGACGAGTCCATTCACTGGATCTCGGCCAAGGGTCGCGTCTATCGGAATCCCAAGGGCGACCCCGTCAGAATGATGGGCACCGTGTTGGACGTCACCGGGCAGAAGCGCGCAGAGGAGGCGCTGCAGAGAAGCGAACGCGAGTTTCGCCAGTTGGCCGAGGCCATGCCGCAGATCGTCTGGGCCACGACGGCAGATGGATTGAACATCTATTTCAATCAGCAGTGGGTGGACTACACCGGCCTCACCCTGGAAGCGAGCTACGGCGAAGGCTGGATCACTCCTTTCCACCCCGACGACCGGCAGCGCGCGTGGGATGCCTGGCAGCGTGCGACGAAACACCGTGACATCTATTCGCTTGAATGCCGTTTGCGGCGCGCCGACGGCGTCTACCAGTGGTGGTTGATCCGCGGGGTCCCTCTGCTGGACGCGAATGGCGAGATCAGTAAATGGTTCGGCACGTGCACCGATATCGAACAAATCAAAGTCGCGGAACAGCGGCTTCAGGAATCAGAGGCGAAGTTTTCCGGGATCGTGTCGATTTCTGCCGATGCAATCATCTCCATCGACGAGGAGCAGCGAATCACCATCTTCAACGATGGAGCGGAGCAGGTCTTTGGGTACTCGAAAGCCGAGGCAATCGGGACTCCGCTCGGCAATCTAATGCCCGAGCGCTTTCGCCAAACTCATCGCCAGCACGTCGAGCGGTTCGCGTCCGGAGCTGTGACCGCGCGTCGGATGGGAGATCGCCTCACCACAATCGCTGGCCTACGCAAGAACGGCGAAGAATTTCCCGCGGAGGCTGCGATCTCCAGGCTGCAGGTCGGCGACAAGACC
>Ga0207659_10000430_pt1 | contig 25306 bp, 22 predicted proteins | sample KBSM43metaG_FD_184330 | JGI IMG/M metagenome (GOLD analysis project Ga0207659, IMG submission 184330) | Miscanthus rhizosphere microbial communities from Kellogg Biological Station, Michigan, USA - KBS M4-3 metaG (SPAdes) (version 2) | ecosystem: Host-associated > Plants > Roots > Rhizosphere >...
CGTCAGGCTTGCGCCCATTGCGAACAATTCCCCACTGCTGCCTCCCGTAGGAGTCTGGGCCGTGTCTCAGTCCCAGTGTGTCCGTCCGCCCTCTCAGGCCGGATACTGATCGTCGCCTTGGTGAGCCATTACCTCACCAACTAGCTAATCAGGCGCGGGCCCCTCTTCGAGTGCCAGGTCTTGCGATCCCCGGCTTTGATCACCATCTGTTAAAAGACAGGATGTCATGCGGTATTAGCGTCCCTTTCGGGACGTTATCCCCCGCTCGAAGGCAGGTCACCCACGTGTTACTCACCCGTTTGCCACTCTACTCATGGATTGCTCCACTTTCGCGTTCGACTTGCATGTGTTAGGCACGCCGCCAGCGTTGATTCTGAGCCAGGATCAAACTCTCATGTTAAATTGGCCGGGCTTTTCTCACAGCCGACTTGCGTCGGCTCCGATCCAAGCCACAACTCGTTTAACGCGAGGCCGATTTGGCTTCTGCGTTGTTCAATCCGTTGTTATATGTCGTAGTTAACCGCTGATCGCTTTCGCACGGACTGACGACTCCAGTCGATCAATTCCGCGGCCCTACGCGCTGACTCTCATTGTCCGACGTCGCTCTCGCGCTGACGCGCTCGAGCTCCGCCGGGACAGGGTTCTTAGGTTGTGCTTGCACGCACTATCCAGTTTTCAAAGAACCGACCGACAGGCCCTGGGGACCCAGCCGTTTTCCCTCGATTGCCCGAATCGGCGTCGCCGCCAACCGTCTTTAGGGGAACCTTCTAAGGTTACTAGCCCCTTCACTGGCTGTCAATACTTTTTTGCGGGCTCTCAGCACCACCCAAAAGCTCTGCCGATGACGCGTGAAAGGGACGTTGGTGCTTGGGAACCTGCGCGGGAAGTGCCCTGGCAGAAATCGCTTGGACCGAACGTTCAACGAGTATCGCGTACCGGTTTCGACTCGTCAAGTTCAGCGTTTATTACCGGGCCGCTGCCTCCGCCATCGCTCGCTCCGCTCGCGCCAGGTTGTTTGCCGCCCGCGCATCACGTGGACGCCACAACAGTGCGCTGCGCGCCGCGCGAATCGCTCCCTGAAAATCGCCGGCGCGGTAATACGCATCGCTCAACTCGAGATACTCGTCCGCCATCTTCTCGCCGCCCCAGTTCGCCGACGGCGGCGTCATTCGCGATCGCTCGAGCAGCGTGAACGTTACCGGATCGTAGACGTCCAGCTCCGCGAAGTAGCGCTCGAAAGCCGATACATCGGAAATCAGCGCCGCCGCGATCAAACCACCACCCGCCAGGAGTGCCGACGGACGACCAGACACGCGAGCGCGCGCGACCAGCAGCACGATCGACGATGCCGCGCCGATTCGCACCACCGCATCGAGCGGCAGAATCAACCGCGGGTTCTTCGGCAGCAACGTCAGCGACGCGATCGCATACGCAAAAAACGCCAGCAGCACGGTCGTCGCGAGCCGCCAGCGTGCGACGCCGACATACCCGCCGGCGAACAGCAAGAACAGCAGGGCGACGACTGGCGAGAGCAACAACAGCGCGATGAAATACTCGTACCAAGGACCGGACCCGTAGGCGACGAGATAGGGGTTCGGCGAGACCACGTTCATCCGTCCTGACGTGCGCACGATTTCGATGAACGGACCGACGCCGAGCAGGGCGGCCTGCACCACGATTACCGCAGCCGGCACGGCCATCGCGAACACCGCGATGTGATTCAGGGACGGCCGCCGCTGGCCGATTCGATTCATCAGTACCGCCACCGCGACGAAGAATGGCAGGTACAGCCACGTCGTTTCTTTGACCAGCAACCCGCAGAACAGCGCCGACGCAAATCCGGCAAGTGCCGCCAGGCGGTTCGTCGATAGCCAATGGACGAACAGGAACAGCGCAAGCACGATAAACAGCGCGTAGTCAGTGTCCATCAGCGCCCGTCGCGCGAGTCCGAGCGCGAGCGGCGAGAAGGCTGCCAGCGCGCCGGCGATCGCCGCCGTCAACGGGTCCCAGTACTGCCAGGAAAAGACAAACACCGCGGCCGCCGTTGCCGCGAAGCAGACCAATGACAGCACCGACAGCGCCGTCATCGAATCGCTGAAGCGGACCGCGATCGACGCCAGCAGAATGTGACCAACACGGTTCGGTGCAGGTAAGCCCTGAAGATCACTGTTGGCGAGATACTGGTGGGCCAGGCTCCGAAAGCCCCGGAGTCCCTCGGCGCGAATGGTAACGGCCTGATTGTAGTAGGCGCCTTCGTCGGCCGCCATGTGGTACATCGTCACGTCAGGAAAGTGACGGGCCGCGGTCACAATGCCGACAGCGAGCGCGAGCCCGAACGCCGCAGCGCAGGCCGCATCCGCTCGTGTCATTGTTGACAGGGTTGACCGGGCGTCATTTTAGCGTCGCAGGCGAACCACGTGCTGTTGCTTTTGTCCTTTACGCAGCAGGATCACCGCCCCGCCAATCGCGTCTGTTGCAGTTACCCTGGCGCTGACATCGGTCATGCGGCGGTTGTTCAAATACACACCGCCGGCCTGCACGATGCGCCTTGCCTCGCTTTTTGAAGGCGCCAGTTGCACCCGCGCGACGAGATCGACAATGCCGATCCCCGTTCCGGTGTTGAACTCGTCCGACGGAATGTCGGTCGACGGCACGTCCCCCAGCACCGCCAGGACATCGTCAGCACCCAGAGTGGTGATGTCCTCGGCGAACAACAGCGACGAAGCGTGTTCGGCGCGGGCGACGTTGTCGGCGCCGTGCACCAGGGTTGTCACTTCTCGCGCCAGAACTCGCTGGCCTTCGCGCTTTTCGGGTGCGGCAGCCGTCGCCGCCTCGAGTTGGTTGATCCGATCGCGATCGAGAAAAGTGAAAAACTTCAGATACGGCACGACGTCGCGATCGTCGCTGTTCAACCAGAACTGGTAGAAGGCGAATGGTGATGTCCGCTGCGGATCGAGCCAGATCGTGCCCGCCTCGGTCTTACCGAATTTGGTGCCGGCCGCGGTCGTCATCAGCGCCCATACCAACCCGTGCGCCTTCGCGCTGCGAAGCTTTCGAATCAGCTCGATGCCCGCGGTGATGTTGCCCCATTGGTCGCTGCCGCCCATCTGTAGCGTGCATTGAAACCGATCGAACAGTTCGAGGAAATCACGGGCTTGCAGCAGCAGATAGCTGAATTCGGTGTACGAAATGCCTTCCGAACTTTCGAGCCGGCGGTTGACCGACTCTTTCTGGAGCATGTAGTTGACGGTGAAATACTTGCCGGTGTCGCGCAAAAAGCCCAGGAGATCGAACGACGCCAGCCAGTCGGCGTTGTTGACGATCCGCGCCGCATTCGGCGCCGCGTCGAAATCGAGGAAGCGCTCCAGCTGTGTGCGGATGCCGGCGACGTTCTGGTCGATCTGCTCAGGCGTCAGCAGCAGCCGCTCCTGTGACTTGCCGCTCGGGTCGCCAATCATGCCGGTGCCGCCGCCAACGATCGCAATCGGTGTATGACCGAAACGCTGCAGTCGCGCCAGTCCCATGACGGTGAGCAACGAGCCGATGTGCAGGCTCGAGGCAGTCGGATCGAAACCGATGTAGGCAGTCACGCGATCCTTGTCGAACAGATCGCGCAAGCCGTCGGTCGATTCCGAGACTAATCCACGCCACTGCAATTCATCGAAGAGGTTGGCCATGACCGCGGTCGATAACTATATCAGGCACGCGTTATCATGCTCAGGCGATGGCCGTGATGACGCGCCGGACGGTTTTGAAAACGCTGCTCGCGACCGGTGTCGGCGCGGCGACCGGCACGGCCGCGTACGGATTCTTCTACGGCCGTCATGATCTCAGTGTCACGCGCGCCGATCTCTCGGTCCGCTCGCTGCCGCCCGCGCTCGCAGGCTTGCGCATCGGCCTGCTCACTGATATCCATCGCAGTGCGCTCGTGCCGCACGAGGATGTCGCCCGCGCGGTCGCGTTGATGATGGAACAGAAGCCGGACCTGATTGTCCTCGGCGGCGACTACGTCACCTGGGGAGATCGCGCGTTCGTCGCTCCGGTCGCCGAAGCGCTGGCGCCGCTGTCGGCTGCCAACGGCGTGTTTGGCATCCTCGGCAACCACGACGACGACCACGACATGCCGGCCGCGTTGACCCGCAACGGCGTGCAAATGCTCAAGGACGCCCGCACCCGTTTGACGATTCGCGGCGAAACCGTCGATCTCGCTGGCATTCGTTTCTGGACGAAGCGCCAGATGGACATTGCGCCGATCGTTCGCGGCAGCGCGCCGATCACGATTCTCCTGGCGCACGATCCACGCCGGCTTGCCGAAGCGTCGGCGCTGAATATCCCGCTCGTCCTCTCTGGACATACCCACGGAGGCCAGGTCGTGCTGCCGGTAGTTGGCGCCTGGGCGGCCCAGAAATTTCCGGTTGCCGAAGGCGTCGCCAGTCGCGGCGAGACGACGATGTTCGTCAGCCGTGGAGTGGGAACGATCTATGTGCCAGTGCGCGTGAATTGTCCGCCGGAAGTTGCCGTGCTGACGCTGCAGCGCGGATGACGGCTCGCGACGAACTGTCGTTCAAACGAAGAAACCGCAGAGGACGCTGAGAGCGCGGAGCCCAACCTGACTCGGCGTTCTCGGCGCGCTCTGAGGTTTCTGCTTCTGAATACCTATTGACAGAGGGCGGTGTCGGTGGTGGTTCCGTTTTTGCCCGCGAACCGATAGCCGTACGACACGAGGAAAATCCGCTTCGGGAACGTCGCATCACCGGCGTTGCCGGTGTTCGGGTTCGGGAAGCGATTCCGGTAGTAACCCATCGGCACGTTGAACGCGACGAACTGGCTGCCTTTGGCGTAGCTGATTCCGGGCTCGATGAACATCTCGACGCCTGGACGTCGAAAGCCGTGGCTCTCGCCGAACAGGTCGTAGCGCGGCAGCCCTTCGATCCTCCATGCCATCGACGCGACGAATCCGGCTTTCAGTGGCAGCGCAGCGCCGGTTCGGACGAGGAACGAATCGGGCACGGAGTTATATGAGGTGCCGTCGGGGTTGATCGGCGGATTCTGCGCGACTGAACGATTGATGCCTCCTGACGTCGTTTCGTTGCTATCGCGCGGGTTCGCGAGATACGTCGCCGACGCGAAGAGCTGTGCATGCGGAACGCGCCGGAACGCCTGGGTTTCGAAAATCAGGCCCCAGCCGCCGTCACCCGGTTGCACCGACTGATCGACAAAGCGCGGCTTGTTGTCGAGGCCGGCGCTATTCGGGTACGTATCCTTGTACCCCTCGTTCCCCGTCGGGAACTTCACGCCGACGCCGACCGAAACGTTGCCGGACTTGTACTTCGAAGTTGGCAGCACCCAGAACCGTCCGCCGAACGAGATGTCGCCGACGCCGCGGCCATTTTCCATCGCGCGCGGACCTGGCGTCGGCTGCGTGTTCGGGCTCGGGATGCCCCATGCCGCCGCGACATACGGAATGCCGAGACTGAGGTTGAGCCGCTCGGTGATCGTGCGATTGATCGACAGATCGATCGCGTTCTGCGTGTTGACGACGTAGGTCTGCAGGGTCTGACGCTGAAGCTGCTCGACGCTGCCGTTGTAATGGTCGGTCGAGCGCAAACTGCGAACCGACAGGGTGACCTGGGTCTCGCCCGGTTGCGAGTAGGGATTGGACGAGCCAAACACGGGCCCGTTTTGTCTAATGAGGACTCAACCCTGGGCCCACGCCTGCGGCGTGGGCGCAAACACGGCCACGCATGCAGCGGCGACAACGTAGCGCAGAATTTTCATGGTACCTCCAAGCGTGGAGCGACGAGGACGAATCCTCGCAGAGAGATCCGGGCAGGTAAATAGTACGAAAAGAGTAGCCGGGTCTGGCCGGCGAGATGTGCCGGCCGAACGTGTTACGCGATTACCTTATTGGCACAACGCCGCATCGCTCGTTCCGTTTCTTCCTCCAAAGCGCCAGCTGTACGACGCCAGGAAGATGTAGTTCGGGAACGTCGCGTCGCCCGCATTCCCCGTGTTCGGGTTCGGGAACCGATTGCGATAGTAGGCAATCGGCACGCTGAAGTTGTAGATGTGACTGCCTCTCGCGTACGACAAGCCTGGTTCGATAAACATTTCAACGCCGGGACGCCGGAAGCCGTGGCTTTCGCCGAAGACGTCGTAACGCGGAAGCCCTTCGACATGCCACGACATCGAGCCGACAAATCCGGTCTTACCGAGCGGGAACGCCCCGCCCAGTCGCGCCAGGTATTGATCGGGCACCGAGTTGTACGACGTGCCGTCCGGGTTAATCGGTGGCGTCGCTGCCGCCGAGATGTTGTAGCCGATCGACGTGGTGTCGTTATGATCGCGCGGATTCGCCAGGTAGCTGAACGTGCCAAACAACTGGCCATGCGGAATCCGTCGGAATCCCTGAAGCTCGAACGTCACACCCCAGCCGCCATCGCCCGGTTGAACCGATTGATCGACCGGCTTCTCCTTCGGATTGGTGCCGTTGATATTCGGGAAGACGTCCGTCGCGCGATGGTCGCCGGTCGGTGCCTTGACGCCGGCGCCCACCGCGAGGTTGCCTGCTCTGAAGCGATTGGTCGGGAAGATCCACGTCCGGCCTGACACCGAAATGTCGCCGATGCCGTTCGCCTGCTGATTGGCACGCGCGCTCGGGCCCGCAGTGGTGGGGCTTGGGATCCCCCATGAGGCGGCGATGAAGGGAAGACCGAAGCTCATCGAAAAACGTTCGGTAAAGACGTGCGTGACGTTGAAGTCGAACGCGTGCTGAGTATTCAGCACGTAGCTACCCAGGGTCTGACGCTGCAGTTGCTCGACGTTGCGGTTGTAATGGTCAGTTGAACGCAGATTGCGGGTCGAAATCGTCAGCTGCGTTTCACCCGGTTGCGCGTAGGGATTGGACGAGCCGAACACGGGCCCGTTTTGTCTGATGAGGACTCAACCCTGCGCCCACGCGTTGGGCGTGGGCATCATCGCGGCAACAAACGCCGCGGCCGCCAAAAATCTCAGCATTTTCACCGACAATCCTCCAGGATGAGACACACATCATGCGCCGAGCTTTCGGGAGGCGTAAATAGTACAAAGAAGCTACGACGAGAGCAGCAAACGACGGCCGTCGATGGTCCACCGCCCGCCCAGCACCGTCGCGATTGCCTCGGGATAGATCCGGTGTTCTTCAATAAGGATTCGCGCCGACAACGTGTCGACGGTGTCGTCCGCACGGACTGGAACACAGGCTTGAAGGATGATCGGACCGCCGTCGAGTTCGCCGGTCACGATGTGGACGGTCGCGCCCGAAACGCGCACACCATGTTCCAGTGCCTGACGCTGCGCATCAAGACCGGGAAAAGCGGGGAGCAACGAGGGATGGATGTTCAGGATTCGACACGGAAACGCGGCAAGCATCGGCTCCCCTACCAGCCGCATGTAGCCCGCCAGGCAGACCAGGTCGACCCGTCGCGTCTGAAGTTCGCCAACGAGGGCGCGGTCGTAGGCGTCGCGATTGCTGAACGACTTCGGATTGAGAAACAACGTTTCGATGCCGGCCTCTCGCGCGCGTTGCAGTCCTGCGGCGGCTTCGCGATTCGAAACGACCACGCTGATCGAAGCGTCGAGCGTCCGATCGTTGATCGCGTCGATGATCGCCTGCAGATTCGAGCCGCGGCCCGAAATCAGCACAGCAAGACGGCGGGTCATAGCGGAATGCAAAATGCCGAATGCAAAATGCAAAATGCGAAACGCTGAATGCAAAATCCGGAGCGGAGAAAATCAGCTAGAACGAACAGTTTTTGGTCTTTATTCCGCATTCTGCATTTTGCATTCTGCATTCTGCATTCTGCATTTCTTCTCAGATATAGCGAACGCTGCGCTCGCCGGCAACGACGAATCCGATGCGACCCGCGCCGTTTTCTCCGGCCGTGCGAATGGTATTGAGAACGCGATCGGCATCGCTCCTCGCGCAGGCAACGACCAGTCCGATGCCCATGTTGAACGTACGGAACATCTCGTCGCCGGCGATATTGCCACGTTGCTGCAGCACACGAAAAATCGCTGGAACCTGCCAGGCTCGTGTGTCGATTTCCGCGCCGCAACCTTCCGGCAGGATTCTCGGCAGGTTTTCCGTGATGCCGCCGCCGGTGATATGCGCGAGCCCTTTCGCCCAGCGACGTTCGATCACCGGCTTCAAGAGATTCAGATACGACCGGTGCGGCGCCAACAACGCGTCGCCGGCGGATTTGCCAAGCTCGCCAACGTAGGTGTTCACTTTCCAGCCGGCGATTTCGAAGAACACCCGCCGTGCCAGTGAGTAGCCGTTAGTGTGCAAACCGGCCGACGGCAGTCCAATCAGCACGTCGCCGGGCACGATTCCGTGTCCGTCGATGATTCTCGAGCGGTCGACCACGCCGACGATGAAGCCGGCAATGTCGTACTCGCCTTGCGCGTAAAAGCCTGGCATCTCCGCGGTTTCGCCGCCGATCAGCGCACAGGAGTTCTCGCGGCACGCACGCGCGATGCCGCCGATCACCTGCTCCGCGATATTCGGTTCGAGACGCGCGGTCGCGAGGTAGTCGAGAAAAAACAGCGGCTCCGCGCCTTGCACCAGAATGTCGTTAACGCAGTGATTGACGAGATCGCCGCCGACGGTGTCGTGTCGGCCGGTCATGAACGCGACCTTCAACTTCGTGCCAACACCGTCCGCGCTCGACACCAGGACAGGTTCTTCGAAGCGCTCGCGATCAAGCCGGAACAGACCGCCAAACGAACCGATCTCGGAAAGTACGCCCGGCGTGAACGTCGACTTGGCAAGACCCCGGATCCGCCGGACGGCTTCGTTTCCGGCGTCGATATCGACGCCGGCTGCTTTGTAGTCACTCAACGCTTGAGCCTCGTTTCGGCATCGCGAATCCCGGCCTTCAGCCAGCCGCGCTCGTTGCTGTTACCGGATCGGGACTCAAGCACCCGCAGAATCGCCAATCGCGTCTCGAGCGCCTGCCGATCGTTGCCGTCACCATCGAGCGCGATGTCGGTCAGATACAGTGCGGTGATCGGATCACGGCCCGCCAACTCGCGGGCGCGCGCCACGATCGCCGGGCGTCCCGCGAGCTTGACGATTTCGCCGTACGCCATCGCGGAACTGCCGAACATCGTCGAAGGGTTGCCGTCGAACCAACCGGCGTAGCCTTCGTAGATCCCGCGGACGGACCACGAAATCCGCCCATAGGTTTCGCCGATATCGAGATCCGGCGGCAGTTTCACTTCGCGCATCAACGTCAACACGTCTTTGCCGGCGTTCATGCCATTGACGGTGGCGTCGTGGACAAACTGGATGGCGTCGCGATACCGCGTCAGCTTGCGCCGAATCTCATCACGGCCGCGAATTGGCTGTCCGTGGCTGGGTAAGACCAGTTCCGGGTCGAGCGCCAGTATGCTGTTCAACGATTCGACGTAGTCCAGCGCCCAGCGCGGGCGCGTGCCGCGAAGCGTATAGATGTTCGGAAACGAATCGTAGTAGTTATCGCCGATGAACGCGGCGCGATACTGCGGGATCCACACCGTCAGGTGATCGGGCGTCTCGCCGGGCGTGTGCAGCAACTCGAAACTCACGTCGCCAATCCCGAAGGTCATGCGCTCGTCGAAGGTTTTGGTCGGCTCGATCGGTGCCGCAGCGGGTGCATCGGGCGCCGGCCGCGCTGCTCCGCCAAATTGCGCCGCGTTGCGGGAGGCAAAGAAGCCGGCCAGCCGCCGCTGATACTGCAGAAATTCCGCGAAGCTGCGATGCGTGATGATCTCGGTGCCGGTCTGCCGCCAGCGCGCGACGCCGCCGGTGTGATCGCCGTGCCCGTGCGTAAGCACGATCGCTCTGATTGGCGCACTGCTGATCGCCGTCAGGCTGCGATGATGAAGCGCGGCGCCGGCCGGACCGCTGGTGTCGACGATGACGTTGCCGTCGCTGGTCGTCACCAGGAAGGTATTGCTCTGCGGCACTGCCACGGCGGTCGCACCGCTTGCTCCACCGGCACCGACCGCGACGCCGATGGCGGCGTAAATGCCATGACCCAGATCGATCGGCCGGGCCGTCTGGGCGAGAACGGCACTGGACGAAACCGCTAACGTGCCGGCAATCAACCTGCAAACCATCGATTTCATCGGTGTTCGCGCCAGCTCAAAAATCGAGTTTGCCGATCAGCGTCTGCATCAGCGCGCGGCGCGGCGTGCCGGCGGCGGAGTCCCAGTAAATCCGCCGCGCCTGAACGAAGAAGCGCTCTTTGTCGAGATCTTCTTCAAGCATGTCGAACCCTTCGGCGAGCAGCGCCAGGGCGCCGTCCAGGACGTTCTTGTTTTGAATCGCTTCGAGCTTTGCCAGCATCAGCGACGAATTCCGCAGCGCAACCGTGCCGAGCGCCAGCGCGATCGGCGCGCGCGTCGGATCGCGCGACGGGATCCCGATTTCAATCAGTGCGTCGGCGGTTTCAGCATGACCCAGAACCGCCAGTGCGCCGAGACCGGCGGCCGCGCCGCGCAGCAGTTCCTGGTAGCCGAGGTTCCTGTCCGAAAACTTGAGCGTTTCAGTCAGGTAGTTCACGTGCGAACTGCAGTTGATTCCCAGCAGGCAGATCGCGGCGGCGATCGACGGCTGGGTGGTCCGCGGCGCACTGCGCTGCAACGTCGCGAGCGTCTCGAGCGCGCGCTTGTCGCCGATTTTCCCCAACGCCAACGCCGCATCGTCCTGGAGGGGTCCGTCGAGCTTGGCGATGCCGTTGATCGTCTCGTACGCGTACTGCGCCTTGTAGTCGCCGAGCGCTTCGACGACGACGCTGCGGAAGAAGTCTTCGCCGCGGGTCGCCTCGCGTAAGACGGCCTGTCGAAGCGTCGCATTGTCGGACCTGGCGGCCAGCGCCGCGACCGCCCTGACCACCGCTGGCCGGACGAACTCGCCCTGCTCTTTCTCGAGCGCCGCGAGAAACTCCGCCTGCAGCGCCGGCTCGGGATTGTGCTCGAAAAAGCTGTAGGCGACGGCGCGCAGCCGATCGTTAGGACTCTTCAAGGATTCCCGCATCGCGTCCTTGGTTCGGGGATCGTTGAAGCCGGTCAGGAGCACCAGCGCTCGATAGCGGACGTAGCCGTCGCCATGCTCGGCGACGGTCTGCAGCAGCGCCTGGACAGCCTGCGACGATTGCGCACGGCGGATCGTCCGCGAGGCGGACATCCTCGTCGCGTAGTCGAGATCGCTCAGCTTGTCGATCGCCGCCTTGAGCTGAGCGGGCGAGACCACTTGCGGTGCCGGGGGTTCCTGGGCGAATACTGAAGCGACACGAACGACACAAAGGACACAAAGGATACAAAGGACACGAAGTAGGAGGCGGGGCGAGTCGGCGGCGCTCATTGCCTACTTCGCAACCGCTTCCTTGGTATCCAGTTTCAACGCCAGCTGCAGATAGGTCGCCTCGTCGCGCGGGAATTCCACTGGATAGACCCCGGTGTAGCAGGAGCTGCAATACGACGAACGCTCGCGCCCGACCGCGGTGAGCAGGCCGTCGAGACTCAGGTAGCCGATGCTGTCGCATTCGAGGAAGTCGCGAATTTCGGTCAGCGTGTGCGTCGCCGCAATCAGTTCCTGCTTTCGCGGCGTATCGACACCGTAGAAGCACGGTGAAATCGTCGGCGGACAGCTGATTCGGACGTGTACTTCCTTCGCGCCGGCGGCGCGCACCATTCGCACGATCTTGCGGCTGGTGGTGCCGCGAACGATCGAATCGTCCACCAGGATCACCCGTTTGCCGTCGAGGATGCTGCGTACCGGATTCAGTTTGACCTTCACGCCGAAGTGCCGGATCGACTGCTGCGGCTGAATAAACGTGCGGCCGACGTAATGATTTCGAATCAACCCCATGCGCAGCGGCACGCCCGACTCTTCGGCAAAACCCATCGCCGCGCACACACCGGAATCGGGAACCGGGACGACCACGTCCGCACCGGCCGGCTGTTCGCGCGCCAGGATGCGACCGAGCTCCGTGCGCACTTCATTGACGCTCTTGCCGAACACATAGCTGTCGGGCCGCGCGAAGTAGACGTGTTCGAACACGCAGTGCGACAGCGGTGCCGGCGGAAATGGTTTCACCGACCGGACCCCGTCGGCCGAGATGATCAATACCTCGCCCGGCTCGACATCGCGTTCGTAGGTGGCGCCAATCAGATCCATCGCGCAGGTTTCAGAGCACACCACCCAGGCATCGCGCTCGAGGCCGGGGGTTTCTTCGGCACGGAGTCGTCCGAGCGCCAGCGGGCGAAAGCCGTGCGGGTCGCGTACCGCGATCAGGCGATCGTTGGTCAACATCGCCAGCGAAAATGCTCCCTGCACCTGACATACCGATTCCACCACCGCATCGTCGATATGGCGCGCTCGGGAGCGCGCGTACAAATGCAGGATGACTTCGGTGTCGCTGCCCGATTGAAAAATCGATCCCTGCCGGACCAGCTCGTCGCGCAGCTCGCGCGCGTTCACCAGGTTGCCGTTGTGGCAGATGGCGATCTGGCCGTGGGCGCAGTCAATCAGAATCGGCTGGGCGTTCGAAAGCTTGCTCTCGCCGGCCGTCGAGTAGCGGACATGGCCGATCGCCGCCGACCCTTTGAGGAGCGACAACGCCTCGCTGTCGAAAATGTCCGCGACGTAGCCCATCTCGCGCGACATCCGCACCTGGGTACCGTCGGTGGCGGCAATCCCGGCGCTTTCCTGGCCACGGTGCTGCAACGCGTAGAGGCCGAGATACGTCAAGTTGGCGGCTTCTGGGTGACCGAAGATGCCGAAGACGCCGCATTCGTCTTTGAATTTGTCCATTGTTTCCTCGCGACCGGACGCAGGGTCTACGCGACGCGTCGTGCGAAATGCGATTCGATCGCTGACGACCACAACTGCTCGGCTTCCTCGACTGCCATATCGATCGCCAGGTGTCCGTCGATAGCGATTCGCAGGCGATTACCGCCGGTTTGACCAATCACCTGCGCCGGAACACCTGATGCTGCCGCACGTTCGAGAATGCCGGTGACCGCGTCGGCCGCCGCCGAGAGCACCACCCGGGAGGCCGATTCTCCGTATAGCGCCGCCGCTTCGTTGATGCGCGCATCGTTGGCGACGCGAACCCCGGCGATCGAGATCTCGGCGCCCATGCCATGGGTGTCGAAGCAGCATTCGGCGATCGCCACCGCCAGGCCGCCGTCCGAGCAATCATGCGCTGAACGAATCAGCGCTTCGCTCGCCAGCGAGACGATCAGTTCCTGAAGAGCCCGTTCAGCCTGCAGGTCGATCGCGGGCGGAACACCGCCGACCCGGTCGAAGATCACCTTCAGGTATTCGCTGCCACCGAGTTCACCGCGGCCTTCGCCCAGCAGGACGATTGTGTCGCCCGATTCGCGGAAGCGGCGGGCAACCACACGATCGGCGCGCTCGAGCAGCCCGACGACACCGATCGTTGGCGTGGGATAGATGGCCTTGCCGTCAGTCTCGTTATACAAACTGACGTTGCCGCCAGTGATCGGTACGCCGAGTGCGGTGCACGCTTCGCCGATTCCTTCGACCGCCTTGGCAAATTGCCACATGATGCCGGGCCGCTCCGGATTGCCGAAGTTCAGGCAATTGGTCGCCCCCAGCGGCCTCGCGCCGGCGCAGGCAACGTTACGGGCCGCCTCGGCGACCGCGAGCATCGCTCCACGTTTCGGATCGAGATAGACGTAGCGGCCGTTACCGTCGACCGAGAGAGCCAGCGCGCGATCGGTCCCCTTGATTCGCACCACCCCGGCGCCCATGCCAGGCAGATTGATGGTATTGGTGCGCACCATGTGATCGTACTGCCGGTAGACCCAATGTTTGCTGGCAATGGTGGGCGTCGCGAGCAACGTGCGCAACGCAGCGTCACCGCTTGCGCGCGCCCGGCCTTCTGGCGCGACCAGCGCGTCGAGATCGAGTTGCTGGGCGCCGCGGAGATAGTCCGGCTCGGTGAACGGACGGTTGTAGACCGGTGCTTCGTCAGTCAGCGCGCGATTGGGAATTTCGGCGACAACCGTTCCGCTCTGCTTGACGCGCAGCATGCCGTCGTTAGTGACTTCTCCGATTTTGACAGCATGGAGATCCCATTTCTCGAAGATGCGCTCGACCTCGGCCTCGCGGCCGCGCTTGGCGACCAGCAGCATCCGCTCCTGCGATTCAGACAGCATGATCTCGTACGGCGTCATACCGGTCTCGCGTTGCGGAACCAGCGACACATCGATTTCGACGCCGGCGCCGCCACGCGATCCCATCTCGGTGGTGGAACAGGTCAATCCAGCCGCGCCCATGTCCTGGATGCCGATCAGCGCGTCGGTCCGCATCACTTCCAGGCACGCTTCGAGCAGCAGTTTTTCCATGAACGGATCGCCGACTTGCACCGCGGGCCGCTTCTCCGCAGATTTCTCGTCGAATTCCGCCGACGCCATGGTTGCGCCGTGAATGCCATCGCGGCCGGTCTTCGCGCCCACGTAGTAAACGGCGTTGCCGACTCCTGAAGCGACGCCCTTGATGATGTCCGAGTGTTTGGCCACGCCGAGACAGAAGACGTTGACCAGCGGATTGCCGGCGTAACTTGGCTCGAAGGCGATCTCGCCGCCGACCGTCGGTATCCCGATGCTGTTGCCGTAACCGGCGATGCCGGCGACCACGCCTTCAACCAGGCGGGGCGTGCCCGGCGCCTGCAACGGACCGAAACGCAGCGAATTCAACAGCGCGATCGGCCGCGCGCCCATCGTGAAGATATCGCGAATGATGCCGCCGACACCGGTCGCCGCACCCTGGTACGGCTCGATGAACGACGGATGATTGTGCGATTCGATCTTGAAGACGGCGGCCAGGCCGTCGCCGATATCGACCGCGCCGGCGTTTTCCCCCGGTCCCTGGAGAACCTGCGGCCCGCTGGTCGGCAAGGTTCGAAGATGGACGCGTGAACTCTTGTAACTACAGTGCTCCGACCACATCACCGAGAAAATCCCGAGCTCGGTCAGGTTCGGCTCGCGGCCGAGAAAACCGCAGATCCGTTCGTATTCGTCCGTTGTGACACCGTGACGTTCAAGCAGCTTGGCGTCAATCATCGAATGGCCATCGCGCTGACAATCGACTCGAAAATCATCCGGCCGTCGACGCCGCCGAGCAGCGGCTCACAGGCACGCTCGGGATGCGGCATCATGCCGACCACGTTGCGGCGCTCATTGCAGATGCTGGCAATGGCGTTGACCGAACCGTTCGGATTCCATGGTTCGGCGATCGTTCCAGTTGGATCGGTATAGCGGAGCACGACCTGCCGGTTGTCTTCGAGGCGCTTCAGCAGGTCAGGTGGCGCATAGTAGTTGCCTTCGCCGTGGCCGATCGGAATTCGCAAGATCTGTCCAGGCTTGGCGGCGCTGGTAAACGGCGTGTCGGTTTGCTCGACTCGCAGATACACATGCTCGCAGCGATACTTCAACGATTTGTTCCGTAACATTGCCCCAGGCAGCAGACCCGCTTCGAGGAGAATCTGAAAACCGTTGCAAATCCCGAGCACCGGACCGCCGCGTTCCGCGAAGCCGCGCACCGCGTTCATGATCGGGGAAAAGCGCGCCATCGCGCCGGTACGCAGATAATCGCCGTGCGCGAACCCGCCGGGCAGAATCACGACCTCTGCGCCTTTCAGATCGGTGTCCTTGTGCCAGAGATATTCGGCCTGCTGGCCGAACACATCGGTCGCGGCGTGATATGCGTCTTCGTCGCAATTGCTGCCGGGAAAGACAACGACACCGAAACGCATGGTCAGTCTCCCACTTCGATGCGGTAGCTTTCGATCACCGGATTCGCGAGCACCTTGTCGGCGACTTCTGCCGCCAGTTGTTTCGCCTGCGCGGCCTCATTGGTCGCCAGATCGAGTTCGAAGTATTTGCCCTGGCGAACGTCGGCGACCGCACCGTAGCCGAGCGAGTGCAGCGCGTCGGCGATCGTCTTGCCCTGCGGGTCGAACACTGAAGGTTTGAGCGTAACGAAAACGCGTGCGCGCATGCCGGTTAAATCCTCACGGGTTGGAACACTCGATCGAAAATATGATCCACGTGCTTGAGCTGTTCGTCGAGGTCGAAGGCCCGTTCGATCTCGGTCGGCGACAGCACCCGGGCGACGTCGCCGTCGGCGAGCAGCAGGTCCTTGAAGTCGAGGCGATCGGCGAACGACCGCATCGCATTCCGTTGCACCAGCTCGTAGGCCTGCTCCCGCGACACGCCTTTCCTGGCCAGTTCGAGCAGCACGGTTCCGGAGAACACGACGCCGCGCGACCGATCGAGGTTTTCACGCATCCGTTCGGGATAAACCACCATGCCGCCGGTAATGCGGGTGAACCGCCGCAGCATGTGATCGAGGGCGATGAAACTGTCGGGCAGAATCACCCGCTCGACCGACGAGTGCGAAATGTCGCGTTCGTGCCAGAGCGCGATGTTCTCCATTGCCGCGTGGGCGTTGCCGCGCAGCAATCGCGCCATGCCGACAATTTGCTCGCAGCCGATCGGGTTCCGCTTGTGCGGCATCGCCGACGAGCCTTTTTGGCCCTTGCCGAACGGTTCTTCAACTTCCCCAATCTCGGTTTTTTGCAGGCCGCGGATTTCGAGCGCGAACTTTTCGAGCGACGCACCGGTAATCGCCAGCACCGCGAGCAGTTCGGCATGGCGATCGCGCTGGATCACCTGGGACGCAACCGGCGCCGGCTCGAGCCCAAGCCGCCGGCAGACGGCGGCTTCAATCGACGGCGGTAAATGACCGAACGTGCCGACTGCTCCCGACAACTTCCCGACGCTGATCACCGCGCGCGCGCGAGTGATCCGCTCGATGTCGCGCTGCAGTTCGGCATACCACAGCGCCAGCTTCAGACCGAAGGTCATCGGCTCGGCGTGCACACCATGGGTGCGGCCGATCATCGGTGTTTTACGATGTTCGAACGCTCGATCGCGAACCGCGTCGGCCAACCCATCGAGGTCTTTCAGGATCAGGTCGCACGCTTCGCGCATCTGCAACGCCTGCGCGGTGTCGATCACGTCGGACGAGGTCATCCCGAAGTGCATCCACCGCGCGGAAGGCCCGACCTTTTCCGCGACGGCCGTGGTGAAGGCGATGACGTCGTGTTGGGTGGTCTGTTCGATTTCTTCGATGCGCCCGATGTCGAATGCGCCGCGCTCCCGGATGTCGCGCGCCGCATCGGCCGGCACGATGCCGGCAGCCGCCATCGCCTCGGCCGCTGCCGCCTCTACAAGCAACCAGGTCTCGTAGCGACGCTGATCGCTCCAGATCCGGCCCATGTCAGGGTGCGTATAGCGAGGTATCAACTCAAATCTAGCCGCGCACGCGGTATCTGCAGTCCATTGACATTGCCCAAGACCGTGGCCGACAACGATCCGTTCTGGAAGAGATCGGCGGCGACGCCCTGCACCTCGACGGCGGTGACCCGCTCGATGCCAGCCAGCGTTTCGTCCAGCCCGAACTGGCGGTCGAAGTAGATCTCCTGGCGCGCAAGGTGCGACATCCGGCTGGCGGTGTTCTCGAGGCTCAGCATCAGGCTGCCCTTGAGATGATCTTTCGAGCGCTGCAACTCGGAATCGGGCACCGGCATCGTCTTGACGCCGCGCAGTTCCTCGACGATCAGGTCGATCACTTCACCGACCGCTTCATTCGAACAGCCGGCATAGACGGTGAACGAGCCCGCGTCGCGATAGGCGCTGAGGCCGCTGAACACCGCGTAGGCGAGGCCGCGCTTTTCCCGGACGTTCTGGAACAGCCGCGAGCTCATCGAACCGCCGAGCAGCGTATTCAACACGTAGCTCGAATAGCGAGCGTCGTGATTCTGTGGATAGCTGCTGACTCCGACGCAGAGGTGACTCTGTTCGAGCTCTTTGTTTCGAACCAGAATCTTCGGCACCACCTGCGGCGCCTCGTCGCGGAACGATTCGCCCGGTTCGACCAACGACCCGAATTTCTCATTCACCAGATCGCGCACGCGGTGGTGTTCGAGGTTGCCGACGGCGGACACGATCAGGTTCTTGGCGGTGTAAGCGTTCCGGAAATAGGCACGCAGCGAGTCGGTGGTGAATGATTCGACGGTTTCCTTGGTGCCGAGAATCGGCCGGCCGAGCGGATGGTTTTCCCAAAAGCCCTGGGTGAACAACTCGTGAACCAGGTCGTCCGGAGTGTCCTCGACCATCTTGATTTCTTCGAGGACGACCTTTTTTTCGCGTTCGACGTCTTCCGCCGAAAACGCCGGATTGCGGACGATGTCGCTGAGGATGTCGATCGCCAGTGGCAAATGCTCGTCGAGCACTTTGATGTAGTAGCTGGCGTACTCCTTCGCGGTGAACGCATCGAGCTGCCCGCCGATCGAATCGATCTGCTGCGCAATATCTTCGGCGGACCGCGTTGACGTGCCTTTGAAAAGCATGTGCTCGACAAAGTGCGCCATGCCGCTGCGCTCGGCAGTTTCGTGCCGTGAACCGCGCGTCAGCCAGACCCCGATGCTGATCGAGCGGACCTGGGTCATGCGCTCCGTCAAGATGCGGAGACCGTTATCGAGAACGTCCCTGACGATCGGTGAAGTGGACACGCAACCTATTGAGCGAGAAGGAATTACGGACTAGAATGCACATTATAACATGGTGAGCCGACCGGACCTCGCGGAACTGGAACGGCCCGCGCTCGAGACTGCGCTCGAAGCACGTGGACATGAGCGGTTTCGTGCGCGACAGATCTTCGGCTGGCTCTACAAGCGCGGCGTTTCCGATGTTGCGGCGATGACTGATCTGTCGCGCGAACTGCGTCTGACGCTTTCGTCCGACTTCACCATCGCCACACCAGCGCTGGCACACCGCGACACGTCGATTGACGGCACTGAAAAGTTCCTGTTGAAGCTCGGTGACGGCCTGCAGGTCGAATCGGTGTTCATACCGGACACCCCGGCGATGACCTTCTGCATCTCCACCCAGGTCGGATGCGCGATGGCCTGCGCGTTTTGTCTGACCGGTAAAATGGGACTGGTCCGTAACCTGACCGCAGGCGAAATCGTCGGACAGGTCCGCGTCCTGGTCCACGCGACCAACCTCCACGACACGCCATTCAACATCGTGCTGATGGGGATGGGTGAACCGCTGCACAACTACAACGAAACAATGAAGGCAATCCGAATCCTGTGCGACCAGCACGGTTTCGCGCTGCCGGCGCGGCGGATCACGCTGTCGACCGTCGGGCTGTTGCCGCAACTCGAACAACTGGCGCGCGAGCCGCTGATGCCAAACCTGGCGATTTCGCTGCACGCGCCGACCGACGCTCAGCGCGGCGAGCTGGTCCCGATCAACCGGAAGTGGGGGATCGCGGAGATCATCGCGGCCTGCAAACGGTTCCCTCTGAAAAAGCGCAGTCGCATTACGTTCGAGTATGTGTTGCTGGCTGGCGTCAACGACCGGCCCGAAGACGCGCGCAAACTCGCGCGACTCCTGCAAGGCGTGAAAGCGAAGGTCAACGTGATTCCGCTGAACGCGGCGGCCGGCATTCCGTTCGAGAGACCGTCAGACGCCGCTGTTGACCGATTCGCGAAGATCGTGGCCGAGCAGGATGTGACGGTGTCGGTTCGCAAGAGCCGCGGCCGCGACATCCGCGCCGCATGCGGCCAATTGATCGTCGAGGGGCAGAAGAAGTCAGCGGGCCAACAGTTGGCGGCAGTAGCCTTCCAGCGCTAAAAGTCTGAAGTTTGAAGTCCGAAGCTTACCGGACGGCAGCCGTTCCGTCACCAGTCACCCGCACCGACACCCATTGATTGCGGGATCGACCTGCTGGAATTCGCAGCTTCAGATAGTTACCAGTGACCACGACTGATCCGTCCTCGAGCGTCAAGGCACGGTGGACCGTCCCGACCTGGCCGTCCCGGAAGCGCTGCGTCAGCGTTGCGCCGATCTCGCGGATTCGCCGACTGCGATCGCGGATCACGGCGCCATGAACCTTATTCGGCATCGACGTCGCTGTGGTGCCCGGACGATCGGAATACGGGAACACGTGAATGTGGGTAAGCGGCGACGTGGCGAGATATGACGCGAGCTGCTCGAAGTCCTCGTCGGTCTCGCCCGGAAAGCCGACGATGATGTCGGAGCCGATCGACGCATTCGGGATGCGTGCTCGGATGTCATTGACCAGCGCCGCGTAATACTCAATCGAGTACGGCCGGCGCATCGCGGCGAGCACGCGATTCGAGGCGTGCTGCAACGGCAGATGCAAATGCGGGGCAAACCAGTCGGACACTGCCACAAGGCCGACGATTTCCGCTGTGCAGTCCATTGGTTCGAGCGAGGAAATCCGAAACAAGACGTTTTCCGCGGCCGACGGCAGCGCGCGCAGCAATTCGATGAGAGACGCCGGCGGTGCCAGATCGCGGCCGTACGAACCGAGATGGACGCCGGTCAGAGCGATTTCCTTGAAACCGGCGGCGGCCACGCGCTCGGCCTCGCGCATCAGGTCACGGACCGGAACGCTGCGCGAGGCTCCGCGGGTTGACGGGATGATGCAGTAGGCGCACGGTTCGTCGCAGCCGGTCTGCACGCGCAACGTATACGCGGTGCGCCCGGCGACACCAGGCTCGAGCGCAGCGCCGCACGGCCCATCATTGCCCGCTGTCGAAAGCGAAACCGCGGAGAACGCGGCGCTCGCAGAGAAAAACCTTAACTCTGCGCTCTTTGCGCGCTCTGCGGTTTCTTCTGTGATCAGTAGCGGCTTATCGTCATTGGCGATAACCCGCGCGACGTTCGGCAACGCAGCGACTTCCTGCGGGCTGCGCGTTGCGTAACAACCGGTGACGACAATCCGTGCGGATGGATTGTCGCGCGCGACGCGTCGAATCGTCTGACGAGCGCCTTGATCGGACGTTGCCGTCACCGAACAAGTGTTCACCAGCACGAGATCCGCCGCGTCAGGGGAAGTCGCCACTGCTCCGCCGGCCCGCAGTTCTTCCTCGAAGCCGAGCGAATCGGCCTGATTGACGCGACAACCGAACGTGATCACGGCGTACTTCATCGCGCTGTCACGACTGATTGACCAGTGCCTTCCGGCCGATGTCATGTCGAAACTGCATCCCTTCGAATCCAATCTGCAGCACGCCGGCGTACGCGCGAGTCATGGACTCGGTAAAATCGCCGCCGCTGCCGACGACCGTCAAGACCCGCCCACCCGCGGTCACCAGCTGGCCGTTCTTGCGCGCCGTGCCGGCGTGATACACCGCGACCCCGGCGATCTTCTCCGCGCGCTCTATCCCCGCGATCGTCACGCCCGATTCGGACGATTCGGGATAGCCGCGGGATGCCATCACCACGCCGGTCAAACAGCGGTCGGCGATGCGCACCTCTGCCTGTCGCAGCTCACCGGCCGCCGCAGCGGCAAGCAGCGGCGCGAGCGGTTCGTCGATCAACGGCAGAATCACCTGCGCTTCGGGATCGCCAAGACGTACGTTGAACTCGATGACCTTCGGTCCGCCGGCAGTCAGCATCAGGCCCGCATAAAGAAATCCGCGGAACGGATGTCCCTCGGCGGTCATTCCGGCGATGACCGGCTCGACGATCTCGCGCATGATCCGGTCGCGCATCGCGGCGTCGACCAATCGGCTCGGGGCAAACGCGCCCATTCCGCCGGTGTTCGGTCCGCGATCATCATCGAACATTCGCTTGTGATCCTGCGCCGTGCCGATCGGCAAGGCGCGCCTGCCGTCGCTGACGACGAAGAACGACACTTCCGGACCAGTCAGACACTCTTCGATGACGACGCGGTCGCCTGCGGCGCCGAAGCGCCGATCGGCCATCATCGACTGCAAGGCCGCTTCAGCGGCCGGACGGTCGTCCGCGATGACCACTCCTTTGCCGGCCGCGAGACCATCAGCCTTGAGGACGATCGGGAATCCGAATGGTTCGTCGCGCACCAGTCGCAGAGCGGCGTCGAGCGAGTCCGCGGTGTGAAAGCGCGCGGTCGGCACGCGGTGGCGCGCCATGAACGCTTTGGCGAATGCCTTGCTGGTCTCGAGCCGCGCGGCGTCGGCGGTCGGTCCGAAGACCGCGCGGCCGGCCGCGGTGAAGCGATCGACGATACCGAGGCTGAGAGGGAGTTCGGGACCGACCACCGTCAAATCGACCGCTTCGCGCTCCGCCAGCGCCAGCAGTGAGTCGATTTCCGTCGGATCGATGGAGATCGTGCGGGCGAGGCGGGCAATTCCCGGATTGCCGGGCGCGCACATCACACCGGACGGCCCCAGGTCGCGGCTCAAGCGGGCCGCCAGCGCATGTTCACGCGCGCCGCTGCCGATGACAAGAGCCTTCATGGGCGGTTTTCGGGCCGTTTTTCGTTCCCGGGGCAGGGGCGCCAGGCGCGGGAATATCGAGACAAGTCTTCGTTGACGTTCTAGGGAATTACGCCTAGAATCCGCGTTTACCCATGATAGCCTAACATATTTGGTTATGTGGTCATTGAGTCAATCTGGTTTATGCCACCCGCGAAGGGGGTGTTTGTAAGTGGCGGAAGTAAAAATCCAGGAGGGCGAGTCGATTGAGAGCGCTCTCCGCCGGTTCAAGCGGAAGGTTCAGCAGGAAGACATCATCAAGGATATCAAGAAGCATTCCTTCTATCTGAAACCCGGTGACAAACGTCGCGCCAAGCAGGCGTTGGCGCGTAAGAGAAATCGCAAGAAGCTCCGGCGAGAGTCGGAGTAACGACGGAAGACCGACCCCGACGAGGTAGCGACCGATGGAGTTCCAAGACCGGCTGCTGAGATGCGTGGACTGTGGCGCCGAATTCGTTTGGACGGCGGGAGAACAGCAATTCTTCGCCGACAAGAATTTCAAGAACGAACCGAAGCGCTGCAAATCGTGCAAGACGAAACGCGCATCGCGGCCAGCCGGCGGACCCGGCGGCGGTGCTCGCGAACGGGTCGAGACCGTCACGACGTGCTCGAACTGCGGCAAGGAAACGACGGTGCCTTTCAAGCCGACGCAGGGGCGCCCGGTGTTCTGCAAGGAATGCTTCCAGTCTCGGAAATTCGCCGGGGCCGGAAGCTAACGCAGTCAACCGTCACAATTGATGTAATCAGACGCGCACGCCAGCGTCAGGCTGCGTGTGCGCGTCTTCGGCGCCCGATAGAGATTGCGATCGGGCGTAGGCAGATGTAGGCTTTAGGCGCATTCATCGGGAGCGATTCCATGCAGATCGACCAACGGAGTGTCGGAGACGTCATCGTCCTTGATCTGAAAGGCAAGATCACCCTGGGCGAGGGCGACGAGCTCCTCAAGGACAAAGTCAACAGCCTGGTCAACCAGGGACATAAGAAAATTGTGCTCAACCTCGCCGAAGTGCCGTACATCGACAGCGCCGGCCTTGGCGAAATCGTGCGCACCTACACGACGGTGAGCCGCCAGGGCGGCAGTCTCAAGCTGCTGAATCTGACCAAGCGGATCACCGATCTGCTGGCGATCACGAAGCTGCTGACAGTCTTCGAGACGTTCGAGGCCGAGGGTGACGCAATCAAGAGTTTCTCGGCGGCCAAGGTCTAAGCTCACCCGCGCTTGATGGCGCGCAGCACTTCATCACCCGTGACGATTCCCGGCACCCCCGCCGCGGCGGTGCCGGGACGTCCGGCAGTCGTGAGCCTGTTGCTTTCGCTTCGTCCCGGTCAGTGGACGAAGAACCTCCTGATTTTTGCGGGCCTGCTGTTCGGCAAGAAGCTGTTCGACGCGCGCGCGGTTGCCGACGCGATGCTGGCGTTCGGCGTGTTCTGCGGACTGTCGGGAATCGTCTACCTGATTAACGACATCGCCGACCGCGAAACCGATCGCCGGCACCCGCTCAAGGCGCGCCGGCCGATCGCCTCGGGCGCGCTGCCGGTTCGCACCGCTATCCTGGCGGTGATCGTGATCGGCCTGGCGTCGCTGATGGCGGCGACGCTCCTCGGCAAATGGTTTGCGGGCGTGGCGCTCGGCTACGTCGCGCTGCAAGCGCTCTACTCCGGCCCTTTGAAGCACATCGTCATCATCGACGTGTTGACGTTGTCGATTGGATTCGTGCTGCGCGCGGTCGCCGGCGCGGTGGCGGTTGACGTCGAGATCAGCCACTGGCTGCTGGTCTGCACGGTGCTGCTGGCGTTGTTCATCGCGCTCGCCAAGCGGCGCCACGAAATCGTGCTGCTCGCGGGAGACGCCGTGTCGCACCGGCCGATCCTCGGCGAGTACAGTCCGTATTTGCTCGATCAGATGATTAGCGTCGTCACCGCATCGACGTTGATCGCCTACATTTTTTACACGATCAGTCCCGAGACGCAGGCGAAATTCGGGACGGCGTGGCTTGGGTTAACCATCCCGTTTCCGCTCTACGGGATTTTTCGGTATTTGTACCTCGTCCATCGACGCGAAGGCGGCGGCAGTCCGGCCGACCTTCTGCTCACCGATCGCCCGCTGCTGCTGTGCGTAGCGCTCTGGGCATTGGCGGTGGCCGCGATCATCTACCCGCCGATTTGAACTTATGGCCGAATTCAGTGTCCGATCTGATTCTGTCAACGTCGAACAGATCATGGAACAGATCCGCTCGCGCATCCGCGAGAAGCGCGGCGTCGACTACACCGAGGAACAGATCCGTGAGCTGGCTGCGGTCAAGCTGCAGAAGTTTCTGGATCCGCGGGGTGTCCGATCCGATCTGCTCGATCAGTTTCGCAAGACGCAGCCGCCGTACGAGCCGCCCCAGCTGCCGAATTATGCGTTCGAGGACCAGACGTTGTTCGATTCGCATCGCGGCGGCCTGCGTTTCATCCGCAAGCTGTTAAATCCGATCCTGAAGCTGTTCTTCAATCCCAACCCGCTGATTCAGGCACTCAACATCCAATCGAGGATCAACACGACGTTGGCGGAACGCGAGGCACGCCTCGAAGCGTCACGCCGCTCGACCGAATCGCTCTACTACGAGTTAATCCACAACCTGGTGGTCGAGACGACGCGTCTCGGCATCGAGGTGAAGAACCTGTCGATGCGCCTCGAGTCGATGTCGAGCCGCCTGGAATTCAACGAGCGGCGGGCCCGAGCGCTCGAAAGCGCCGTGGTCTACAAGCCAGGGCCTGGCGACATCGTCGTAACACGGGGTTCGCAGGGTTCGAGGGGTTCGGAAAGTTCGAGGGGTTCTGAAGGTTCGAGGGGTTCTGAGGGTTCGCGGGGTTCTGAGGGTTCGCGGGGTTCTGAGGGTTCGCGGGGTTCTGAGGGTTCGCGGGGT
>Ga0207659_10000433_pt1 | contig 25123 bp, 19 predicted proteins | sample KBSM43metaG_FD_184330 | JGI IMG/M metagenome (GOLD analysis project Ga0207659, IMG submission 184330) | Miscanthus rhizosphere microbial communities from Kellogg Biological Station, Michigan, USA - KBS M4-3 metaG (SPAdes) (version 2) | ecosystem: Host-associated > Plants > Roots > Rhizosphere >...
TGATCGGCTCGAGAACCTCGTAATCGACCTTCACCTTCGCCGCGGCCTGACGCGCGTGGAACTGCGTATCGGCGACGACCATGGCGATGAAATCACCGACGCAGCACGTCAACTCGCCCGTTGCAATGAAGATTGGGAGATCGGGCACGAAGAGACCGGTTCCGCGCTTGCCGGGTACGTCCCGAGCCGTGAGGATACGAACGACACCCGGACTCTTCGCCGCTTCCTCGGTGTTGATGGCGAGCACCCTCGCTCGCGGATGCTCCGCGAGCACCATCGCGCCGTGAAGCATCCCCGGCATCCGCATGTCGTCCACGTATGGACGCTCGCCGAGCACCTGCTCGATGCCACCGATGCGCGCATGCGATTCGCCGATGCCGTGCCCCTTCGCCGAGGCGAACTCGAACTGGGGATTTCGGTGAAGACCAAACTCTTCGCCGAAAAACGAATGGCGACGCGGCTCACTCGGCAGCGTTCCACCGTTGCGCAGCGCCTCGCCGGCGGTTTGAATCGCGTCGATGATGCGCCCGTATCCGGTGCAGCGGCAGATGTGTCCGTCAAGCGCCTTTCGAATGGCCTCGCGGTCGTCGCTCTTTCCCTGTTCGATGAGATGCGCGGCGCGAATGACGATGCCGGGGATACAGAAGCCGCATTGCACGCCGCCTTCGAGCACGAACGCTTCGCTGATGACTCGCCTGGTTCGCTCGGGAAGCCCGTCGACGGTCTGGATGTCATGGCCGCCCATCTGCTCCGGCTTTCGCAGACACGACAGCGCGGGCTTGCCGTCGACCATCACGAGACAGCAGCCGCACGCGCCTTCTGGCGCACACCCGTTCTTGCACGAGGTAATGCCGCATTCTTCACGCAGCACCTCCAGCAGGTGCATTCCGGGTTCGTAATTGGCTTCGGCTTCCTTGTCGTTCAGCTTGAAGGTTATCCGGGGCATTGGGATCGATTCTTAACCGGAAAGGGATGGCTGTGAAGTACTTCTGGCGTGTAAGATGATCGGCTGCTACAGCTTGCACCAGGGCGGACAGGACGCTGCGCACCAAGGCGGACCTGAAGGTCCGCCTCTACGGGGAGGAAACATGCAGGAACCTTGGAAGACGGACAAGTGGTACACGAGCCTGTGGAACCACCTGCCCGAAGCCCGGAAGAACACCCGATTCCAGAAAAATCTGAAGATTCACGACGTTACGCTGCGCGATGGCGAGCAGCAGACGGCCGTCGTCTTCCGGCGTGAGGAAAAGGTCGCCATCGCCAAGAAGCTCGACGCGATGGGGATCCACCGCATTGAGGCCGGCATGCCGGCCGTCTCCGAGCAGGACAAGGCGGCCATTTCAGACATCGCGGCGCTCGGGCTGAAGGCCGAAGTTTTTGCGTTCGCCCGCTGTATTCCTGATGAGATTAAGGTCGTCAAGGGCTGTGGCGTAAAGGGCGTGGTCGTCGAGATTCCCGCGAGCGACCACATGATCCAGCACGCGTACGGCTGGTCGTTCGACCGCGCGATGAAGTCGTCCATCGATACGACGCTCGCGGCAAAGGAGGCCGGGCTCTATACCGTCTTCTTTACCATCGACGCGACCCGCACCGAGCTGAACCGTTTCCTGGACATCGTCTCGAAGGTGGCCACCGAAGGCCACATGGATGCGCTGACAATTGCCGACACGATGGGCGTCGTCACCCCAGAGGCAATCTCGGTCGTCATCCCGAAGGTCATCGATCGCCTCAAGAAGCCCGTCGAGATTCACTGCCACCAGGACTTCGGTCTCGGCGTCGCCAATACCGTCGCAGCGCTGCAGGCGGGCGCGTCGGTCGCGCACACGACCATCACGGGCCTCGGCGAACGCGCCGGCAACGTGCCGATGGAGGATGTCGTCCTTTCGCTCCTCTGCCTCCACGACGTGAACATCGGGATCAAGACGGAGAAGTTCGTCGAGACGTCGAAGTTCGTCATGGATCTCGCGAAGGTGCAGCAGCCGCCAAACCGGCCGATCGTCGGCGACAAGCTGTACGAAGTGGAGTCGGGCATCATCGCCGGCTGGGTGCGCCTGTGCCGCGCCGAGCATCCGCTCGAGTACGTGCCGTTCGCGCCGGAGCTGGTCGGACAGAAGCCGGTGAACATCGTCCTCGGCAAGAACAGCGGACCGCCGTCGATCGAAGAATGGGCGGAAAAGACCGGCATTAAGATCACCGACGAAGAGCGCATGGCGCTGCTGCTGGCGGTGAAGGCGAAGTCGTTCGAGAAGAAGGATCTGCTGACCGCCGAGGAGTTCAAGGAGATCGTTGGCAAGACGCTGAAGAACGTCGCTTTGGCGTAGGCAAATCCCAAATCCCAAGCCCAAATCCCAAATCCCAACTCCCACAATGGGGGTTGGGATTTTTCGTTGATGCCTCCCACTTTCGGGTTCTTCAGCCGCGCGCTGTACTACGACTTCCTATACAACCGCTTAGGAGCGGCGGAGATTCCGGCGCCGGCGCTTGCGCTTTTGCTGTTCATCAGCCTGCTCGTGCCGACGTTTTTCATGGGGGCGTCGCTACCGCTGCTCTCACGAGCGCTCGCGTCGCGGCTCGAGCGCGCCGCGTCGGTCATCGGCATCTTGTACGGCGTCAACACTCTCGGCGCCGCAGCAGGCGCCCTGGCGTCTACCTGGGTCCTGCTGCCACGACTTGGTCTCGATGGCAGCATTCGCGTCGGCGTGCTCTTCAATGTGCTCTGCGCGCTTATCGTCCTACCTGCGGCCGCAGGATTTCGATCCCGCATCACCGCCGAGATGCGGTCTGGTCCACCTTCAGGCGATCCGGAAATGCGGTGGGGTCCGCCTTCAGGCGGACCTTCCGAAGTGAGCTTTCCATTCTGGATTTGGGCCTGCATCTTCGCGACCTCGGGACTGCTGGCGCTCGCGCTCGAAATCGTCTGGTTTCGCGTACTCGCCGTGACGATGAAGGGGACGGCATTTACGTTCGGCACATTGCTCGGTGTGTACCTGACCGGTCTCGGCGCGGGAGCGCTGATCGGTAGCGCGCTGGCTCCGCGGCTCCGGCGGCCCGCGGTCGCCTTCCTCGCACTGCAGGCCGCGATCGGCGCGGTCGCCATGTTCCTGCTGACGGCGTTCATCCGGTTCGCTGACAACGTGGCTCCGCTGTGGGCGTACCTCGGGTCGTACGAGCCGCTCGACATCCGGACCGCGGTTGGAGGAGGCGACGCCGCATCTCTGCGGACATTCCTCGCGCTGTACGTCGCGATCCCTGCCGCGCTCGTGTTGCCGCCGACCCTGCTGATGGGATTTTCGTTTCCCGTTCTCCAGCGCGTCGTGCAGACAAGCCTCCCCCGCATCGGGCGTCGCGTTGGAGTGCTGCTGCTCGCGAACGTGATCGGCAGCATGATCGGTGCGGCGTTAACGGGGTTTCTGCTTCTCGATCGCGTGGGAACGGCCGGAACAATGCGGCTCATGGCGATTGTCAGCGGCGTATTCGGTGCATTGGCGATCCTGGTTGCATGGCGGTCGCGCGCTCAGCCTCGGCGTCTGCCTGCCATTCCGGCCGCGGCTGTTGGTTCGGCGCTCGTGTTCGTGCCGCTGCTGATGGTGATGCCGCCATCCGGGACGCTGTGGGCCCACTTGCACGGCACGGTCGTCGAGGCAATGGCGTACGCAGAGGACGGGTCAGGACTCTCCGTCGTCAACACCGACGGGCGGAACGCGATTCTCTACGCCAACGGCATCGGCCAGGGCTCGATGCCGTACGGTGAGGTTCATACGGCGCTCGGCGCGTTGCCGGCATTCATTCACGCTTCGCCGCGAACCGCCGCCGTCATCGGCCTGGGGTCTGGCGACACGGTTCACGCGGTCGCGGGCCGCCGTGAGATCGCGCGCGTGACGTGCGTGGAAATCATCCGTGGTGAGCTCACCACGCTGAGGGAGTTGCGGCAGCGTTTTCCGTATGGGGGGCTGCTCAATCTGGTTGAGGACGGCCGAATCGAGCAGGTCTTCGGCGACGGCCGCATTCATCTTCGCCGCGGCGGCGTCTACGACATCATCGAGGCCGACGCGCTGCGGCCGGGCAGCGCCTACTCGGGAGCGCTCTACTCGGACACGTACTTCGCGCTCGTTCGCGAGCATCTCGCACTGAATGGATTGGCGGCGACATGGGCGCCGACGCAGCGTGTTTACAACACGTTCATCCGGGCATTTCCGTATGTGGTCGGGATGCCCGGCATTCTCATCGGCAGCAACGATCCCATTCAGATCGATCGAGCGGCCATCGAGACACGTCTCGCTGATGCGGCGACGCAGGAATATTTCGACAGGGCGGGCATCGATATCAGGAAGCTGCTGGCAACGTATCTCGATGCGCCGACGCTGTACACGCCCGCGTATCCACGACAGCAACTAGTCGACGTGAATACCGATCTCTTTCCGAAAGACGAGTTCGACCTCTCACCTCGTTGAGGACCGGACAGAAACGCGACGCAGGCACAGAAGCATCAGGCCCAGGCCGAAAAGCACAACGGTTGATGGTTCGGGGACGACCTGGCCGACCACTTGAATCGCCACTCCGGGATTTCTTGGAAACAGCACCGAGGCCTCCGGCGAGAAGGCTAGAGTGCGCCAGGCCACATCGGGACCTGAGCCCACCATCCCAAACCCAGCGACCCCGACGTAATATCGCCCTCCATTCTGGAGAAAAATCGGGTCATCCAAAGTTCCCTGAAAAAAGAAATACGGCGTCCCATCGATGCCGTCCCTACCGAACAGCGTTATCGTGTAGTCGATCGAATCCCGCCGAATCGCTGCCAATTCGTGACCCGGAAACGGGGAGGCGGAAAGGGCGATGGCTGAGTTGTGCTGTCCCAAATCCCCACCGCTTCCGTGTCTAACCCCCACAAATCTATCTCCTCAATCAGTGAGTTTGCTGGTATGTCGATGGGAACATAGTTTGGACCCTGCCATACGATCGGAAACCCAGGGCCACCACCAAAGCACGTGAGGGGTAGGGTTGTTCCGAAACACGGCAGCTGCGGCGCCAGGAAAAGGATTTCACTTGCTTTAGCCGACTCGGTCGTAACGATGTTGACTGAGACGGCCACGAACGCGACGAGTAACGCGCGACGCATGCAGTCCCCCCTTCGGAAATTCGGCTGGGAGGAGTGTAAGTCCCAGCGTCGTGACTGCAATTGGGCCGGTCTCGAATCCGTGCAAAGTCAACCTCACCTATATTCAATCTTTGGCTCGCGTCAGAACACGTACCTCAACCCCCACTGCATCTGACGCGCGTCCCTGGCGGCAGTGCGCACAAGAAACGCGGGCGCAATGATGCTGGCGCCGGCATTTGGGGGATTTCCGAGCGGCGGTCTGAAATTCACGTGATTGGTCACGTTGAATCCTTCCATGAAGATTTCCACTCGCCTGCTGCCTCCAGCGCGCACGGCTTTGGTCACGCGTAGATCCACGGAACGGTACGGATTGAGTTCCAGCAGCGAGTCGTTGAGAGACAGCAGATTGCGAGACGCGCGGAACGCGTTGATTGCGGCAAGCGTTTCCGCGACTCGCTCCCTACCGACGGTAATCGGTATGCCGGCAGGCAGATCGCCCGTGATGATGGTGTCGCCATCCAGATCGACACCCGATTGGACCTTGATGGGCGATCCGCTGATCAGACGCGCGACGCCGCTCAGCTCGATGGACCACGGCATCGTGAGTGTCCCCGCGATCGTGAGGTTGTGCCGCTGATCCGACGGGTTATATCCGCGCTCGTGGGGAGTTCGTTGCGTGCCTCGGGTCGTGAGGAAGAAGTCGACGCCGTCGAGGTAACTGCGCGACAGGGTATAGGAGGCGTGTACGGTCGCCCGGGATCCGAACTGCGTGCGAAACTGCGATTCGAGCGCGTCATACCAGCTTCGACTGTAGTTCTCCAGCGTGAGCACCTGACCAAGCTGCTGAACCGGACGTGGATTGGCCGGTCCGCTGGGCGGCAGGTTCCGATCGGTCAACCCAACCTGATGGTCGGCGTACGAATGCACATAGTCGACGTCGAGCGCGCTGACGTCGTTGATCTGCCACCCAACGCCGGCTGTCGTATTGAGGGCGTATGGCAGCACGAAGTCATCGGGAATCAACGTCCCAACCTGACGTGGCGTGGTTGACGCAAACACCTGGTCAAGTGTGCGACCGCCCAGAACGGCGCTGACGTCGGGAAAAGATCCCATTCGCGCAGCATCCGTTGTGCGAATCACGCTGCTCGCGAACTGGTTCATGGACCGCAGCGGATACCAAGGGCGGTTCCGCGTGACGTACATGCCCCATCCGCCGCGCAGGACGAGCCGGCCGTCACCTCGCGCATCCCACGTCCCGCCGACGCGCGGCTGAAGGTTGTTGGTATCTGTTCCCCTGTCTGTACGCACAAACTGATCGAGACCCGACCAGATCGGATCGGCGAGGAGTTGCCGGTAGAAACCGTTGAGGCGCAGGTTGAAGTCGACGTCGTAACGGAGGCCGAGATTCAGCGTCAGGCGGCGGCTGATTCGCCAGTCGTCCTGGGCAAATACGCCCGCCTCGCGCGATCGGTAGGTCACAACCGTGGCCTTCTGTTGACTGAATGCGGTCGGCCATGTGCTCCGGTTGTTCACGTCGAACGGAGCATCCGTCTGAAACTCCCATAGTCCATATTCAAGGACGTGCGAGTCGTTGTCCTGTGTCCCGACGGATGCCTCTCCGCCGAACTTGAAGTCATGGCGCGCCGTGTGGCGATACAGCACATCGACAAATGTCGCCTTCGTCTGTGGAAGCACTTGCGAGTCGTTATTGGTCTGGCCGATGGTTCCTGATGGCCTGCGGATACCGACATCCGTGCTGCGCGGCGTCGTGCCGAGCGTGTGGTTGAGAACGTGAATCCGAAACGCGTTCGCGGTGGTTTGTCGCGGTGTCCACATGTGCTCGAACACCAGACTGTGCGACCGGTTGCGAATATCCACTTGACTGGTATCCGACGACACCGTCTCGCCCGAGCGCAGTGACTCCTGCCGATCGAACCCGTATCGCAGCGCAAATCCGTGAGCCGGGCTCATTCGATGATCCAGTCGAAGGATCCCAGTGTGATTGTCCGTGGTCGCCGGAAATGTGCCGTTGTTGTCGCGCGCAAACGGATTGGCGGGCGGCAAGGCGATGATTCGAACGGTATCGACCCGATCGCGCTCGTACGTGCCGAAGAAGTGCGTCCGATCGCGCACGAGCGGACCTCCGACCGACGCACCCAGCCGGTACTCGCTGAACGGTGGCTTATTCGATGCAAAGAAGTTGCGGGCATTGAGAGCCCTGTCGCGCCCGAAATAGAACGCTGTCCCGCTCAGCTGATTGGTACCGGAGCGAGTGGCAACGGTGACGACAGCATTGAGCGCGTGGCCGTACTGCGCGTCGAACTGGTTGCGAAAGACTTTGAACTCCTGCACCGCATCCTGGCCGACATTGATCGTCGGACTCCCCCATTGCGCATCGTCAATATCGCCGCCGTCGATGAGGGTGGTGTATCCGCTTCGCTGATCCGCGGGGCCGCCGAACTTGGTGACGGCGAACCGGCCGACTGTGCTTGCGATCGGCGCGGACCCGGGCAGCAACTGCGCGAGCACCAGGAAATTGCGGCCGAACACGGGGAGCTCGTCGAGCTCGCTCTTCGTGATAGAGGAAGAGGGCTGCGATCGCCCCGCTTCCACGAGCGGAATCGATGCTCTCACCGAGGTACGTGATTCAACTCCGGCAATCCGGAGCGTGAAATCGACAACCGGATTCGCGCCGACGAGCAGTGTCACGAGCCGCGTGTCCGGCATGAAGCCAGACCGCTCGACCACGAATTGATAGTCACCAGGCTGCAGCGCGACGGCGCGGTAATCTCCGCGATCCTCAGTTGTCATGACGAGCGTTCGTCCGTTCGCCACGTTCGTGATGGTCACCGTCACACCAGGAAGCACGGCGCCCGTTTCGTCGCTGACGACACCGCCCACGCTGGCGCCGAACGACTGCCCAAACGAGTTGGCCCCCGTCAACAGGCAGATGGCAACGACCGCCGACACGACTGCACGCATGGCTACCTCGCTTCTGGCAGGGCGATCCTCGCCGATCGGCTCCTGTGCAAAACGGTCGTAATATGAGCCGTCCGGCCGCGGAAGTCTTTTGAAAACCGTGGGAATTCCATGGGTTTTCGCGGGTGCCTGTCGCATGACGGTCAGATTCGGCGAGTTCACACTGGATACGGACTTGAGGCGTCTTCACGCACGATCAGGCGAGATCCATCTCTCGCCAAAGGCCTTCGACCTGCTGGTCCTGCTCGTCCAGAACCGTTCACGCGTCATGTCGAAAGTCGAGTTGCAGCAACGACTGTGGCCCGACACTTTCGTCGTGGACACCAATCTCGCCAGCCTCATTGCGGAGATACGCGACGCGCTGCAGGACGACGCGAAGGAGCCACGCTTCATTCGAACGGCTCATCGCGTCGGGTATGCGTTTTGTGCTGACGTCGTGGACACGCCTGACGGCTCGTCGTCAGCGATACCGACCACGCTGTGCTGGTTGATCGTGGACGGTCGGAGAGTCCCGCTCCAGCCGGGCGAGAACATCCTGGGCAGAGATGTTCACGACGGCATTTCGATTGACTCTTCATCGGTATCTCGACGCCACGCGCGGATCTCGGTGACCCCCGCGAACGCGACGATCGACGATCTTGGAAGCAAGAACGGAACGTACGTCCGCGGTGAGCGGATCGCTACGCAAGTCCCGTTGCATGACGGAGACGAGGTGCGCGTCGGTTCGGTGATGCTGCAGTTTCGCCAGCCTCCCGGCCGCCGCTCGACCCTGACGCTGGTCGTCGATCGGCGCGTGTAGGAGACGTCAACGAGCCGCGTTCAACTCCCGTTGCCAGTTGAGCACGACGGCGATCCCGCGCGGTGGCGGCTGCTCCGGCGGCGTGCTGACAAGAAATCCCTGGCCGTCAGGTGCGACGTCGTACCCGATCTCGCGTGGCCGCCGGGCGGTATCCGCCGGTTGTACGTCGAACAGTCGAACAGGCAGACCGGCGGTGAACGTCGGCGTCCCTGCGACAGCAACGGCCATGACGCTGCCCGAATCGGGTGAGACATAGAACAGTTCCCTGCCGTCGCGTCGCCATCGTGGCGAGATGCCTCCCGCAGTCGAGATCCGCTTCTTGTCACCGACTCCGGCGAACGGCATCACGTACACCTCCGATGAACCCGATTCGTCGGTCACAAACGCCATCCATCGGTCGTCGGGTGACAAGCGTCCTCCCCATTCCTGGAATCGCGTACGAGCGATGGGCCTGGGCTGAGGTGTTCCATCGGGCGACACGATCCAGAGATCGCGTCCCGTGTCACGACTGTTGTCCTCGACCACGAGCCATCTACCGTCGGAAGACCAGTCAGTCGCCACCTGTGGGCCATTCCGCGAAAAAACGACCGCCGCATCTTCCCTTCCGTCAGTGGTCTTCACATACAGATCGTTGGCTCCGGCGCGATCCGAGCTGAATACCACCCGGCGGCCATCTCGAGACCAGATCGGGCTGGACTCGTCCGTCACTTCGGCAGTGAATCGACTCGCAACGCGTCGCGACAGATCGAATGACCAGATGTCTGACGTTCCGACGTGCGGGTCCGTCAGGTCCGCAAGGATTCTCTGCCCATCCGGCGCGATCCGGATGCTGCTGGCAAACGGCTGATGAGCCCAGGGCGTGTCGCTCTTTCGACCTGATCGATCGAGCGCGATCAGATCGGATGCCAGCGTTCCGCCGTAATACGCCAGGACCCCGCTTTCCGAGACGGCAAAAGCGCCGTTGCCGGTTGTCCGGTAGTAGGCGAGATCTTCGGCAACCTTGACAGCGTCTCCACTCACCGCCCGCTTGTCGGCGTCGAAGACCTGCGCGAGCAGCGCGCCTTGATCGACATACAAAAGGTATCCAGGTGGCGAATACTGCACGCGCGATTCAGCACGCATCAGCAGCAACGGGTCGCCCGCATCCACTGAACGGACGTACACGCTGCGCGGCGCTCGCACGCCATGTGCATCGAGGGACGTTGCTGTGTAGATGAAATGCCGGCCATCAGGCAGCCATGCGGGCCAAAGGTGATTGATTTCCCGGCGGCTGCCTTCGAGGGCGGTCACCTGGACCGGCGTTCCGCCGTCGGCGGGGACGCGGAAAATTCCAACATCGGTTTGAGCAAACAGGATCGTCCCGTTGCGGTGCCACGTCGGAACGTCGATGATGGCCGCGGCGCAGATCACACGTGGTGGGCCCCCGGTGATCGCAACTTTCTTCAGTTGACCTTCGCCCGGCGCGAAGAAGCCAACCCACTCACTGTCAGGCGACCAGAACGGCGACTCTGCGCCGTCCATAAGCGCCTGGGGAGTCAACGAGTCGAGCGACTGCACCCACAGTCGATCCACACCCGCCGTCGTCGTCACGAAGGCAATGCGTCGCCCGTTTGGAGAGAGTGCAAGTCGTGTCGTGATGGGACCGCGAGCGACGGCGCTGCCAGTCGGGATCGGTATCGTGAAGCGAACGACCTCGTCAGGAACCTCGGGAGTCCGTGCTACGAGCAGACCGACGCCGATCAGCGCGACCGCGGCCGCCGCAGCCCAAGTCGCCACTGACCGCGCACGGCGGTGATTCTGTGTTTCGGCGCTGGCGACGGGGCCGGAGCCTGTGGCCGCGATCCACTGCAGCTCGGATTTCAAGTCACGGGCGCTTTGCCAGCGATCGTCCGGATTTTTTGCAAGGCATCGATCGACGATGTGGTCGAGCGCCGGCGGTAGTAGCCCGACGCCGTTCGGCGGGCGCGCCGATGAAATCGGCGGTGGCTCGCTGGTCAGGATGGACGCGATGAGACTCGCCTGACTCTGGCCTTCGAATGCCTTCTTTCCGGTTGCCATCTCGAACAACAGGGTTCCGAAGGCAAAGATGTCGGTCCGCGCATCGGAGGTCCGCCCTTCCAGCTGCTCCGGCGCCATGTAGTGGAGGGTTCCGACGATGGTCCCTTCGCTGGTGAGCTTTCCACCAGGCATCGACAACGTCGATTCCGGAGTGGTTACGGCGAAGGCAGGTCCTTGCGCCAGGCCGAAATCGAGGAGTTTGGCCCCATCGGCCGTCAGCATGATGTTGGAAGGCTTGAGATCGCGATGGGTAATCTGGGCGCGGTGCGCATGATCGAGCGCGTCGGCGATTTCAATCGCGTATCGCAGCAGGTTGTTCGCCGGCAACGGACCGCGCATGAGGCGATCGTCCAGCGTCTCGCCCTCCACATATTCCATGACGAGAAAGGCGATCCCGTCCTGCTCGCCAACGTCGAACAACGAGCAGATGTGCGGATGATTCAGCGCGGAGATGAGTCGCGCTTCGTGGTGAAACCGCTGCCGCCGGTCGGCTCGCCCGCTGAACTCCTCGGGAAGAAGCTTGATCGCGACGGTCCGGTCCAGACGAACATCGCGGGCGCGATAGATCTGGCCCATGCCACCAGCGCCGAGGATCGAGACGATTTCGTACGGACCAAGCCGGACACCTGGACCCATGACCGGCGCATATCTTACGTCTACAAGTCGTTCGGATCGTTCGAGTCCTTTGCGGCCTGGTTCGCGCATTTCAGGTGCGCCCGGACATGCCCAGAAGCAAACTCGCGAGCATTTCACCGGCGATTACGTCGTCGGTTCGATCATGGGTGGCTGGTACGACTGGCACCTTCGACGCGTGTGATTACTTTGCCACCATGCGAGCGATCCGGTGCGTTTCGCGAAGGACGCGTCTGCACGCGGCCGGAGCGAAATGCACCGGGTCGCTCGCGTTCGACGTACAAGAAGAAGGCCGACCTGAAGGTCGGCCTCTACGCTCGGATAAGTGTCCGCGCTACCGCGCCTGATCGGGGCGGCAGGGGGTCGGATCCCAGCCCTGCATGTCAGGAATCTTCTTGAACTGATTGGTCGTCGCGTACGGACCGGTGAGGTACGTCGGATCCGTAATGATCGATGTCACGACCAGCCAGGACGTGCCTTCGGGTTCAGTGAAGGTGTCGAAGTACTCCTGCAGCGACGTGTTCTCGCTGTAGGGGACGCCGTTCTTGCGCAGGTAGCCGGCCTTCATCTTCGTCGTCGTCACGCCGAGGTTGCCGTTCGGCCCAGGCGTTCGGCCTGCACGCCCCATGTTCACACCCGCCCAGTACGCGTTCGAATAGCCCTGCCACGTCGCCTGGAAATCAGATGGAACCGAACCGCCGAAATGCAGCATCCGCGTCTGCGTGCCGGAGTCGGTGTCGATCTGCAGCGTGTTGTCGTCGGCCCAGTGGAGGTGCAGCCGGCCGGGAATGCGCATGATTGAAGCAGCGCCGTATGAGCGGCATTCGTTGCCGCCGGTGTCCTGCGCGGGCGTCCACGTGCCGGCGAGCCGCCGCGCTTCCGCGTTGACGGGCAGCATCGAGAAATCGTTCTTCGGTGGCATCAGCATCCGCAGATGCCAATGCTCCGTCACGACGGCGACCCAGTAGCCCGTGAAGTCTTTCGGCGCGCTTGTGCGGGCAGTCGCTGGCGGTCCGCCGCCGCGCGCGGCGCCACCGCGACCCTGCGCTATAGGTGCGGTGACGAGCGCTGGTGCGATCAGGAATGCGAGCAGGATCGCGGACCCCAACGGTCCGCGCCGCACAGTAAGGGAACCGAGGACCAACTTACTGGACCCGGCCCTTCCATTCCCAGCCGTCGGCTGGCCGCTTCAGCGTTTCGATCAGGACACGAGGCGCCGCGGCGTCCCGCGCCGGCTGACCGGTGACGACGATCTTGTCGCCAGGCTTCAACGACGTTCGCGTGATCGAATACTGCGACAGCTGGCTGACCGACCCCCACTCGAGCGTCCAGCTCTTCGTCGCCCCGTCCTTATCGGCCACGTCAATCTTCATGAACGAATGCGGATTACGCCAGACGAACTCGGTCACGACACCCTGGATTTCAACCTTCTGCGAGGAGTCGTATTCCGCAGAAAACGAGTGATGCGCGAAGACCTGACGGCCGCCCGCGACGAGCGCCAAGCCGGCAATCAGCATCACAACCGTGCGTTTCATGAAACGTCTCCTTGTATTGCTGGGCCGACGCAGGTCGGCCCCTACGTTCAAAGCCCTATTTCTTAGGATTCAGGCTGTTATACGCAGCCTCAACAAACATATCGGTCGTCCACGCCCCGGTCGTTTTCCCGTACCGTGCGTCGTAATCACGGGTCGGCCGCGCCGCCTTCACCTGCGCCAGGGTCATCCCGTTCTTTATCATGTCCTGAATCCGGTCCCGCACGATGGTGATCATGTCGCGGTAGTAGACGACGTCCGCATGATCGCTGATGCGCCCATGCGCCGGGATGACCTTGGTCCCGCCCTCCGCGTTATTGCTTGGGACGGCAAATTCGATGAGCTTGTTCAACGCATCGACCTCCGCGTTGATGCTGCCCCCGCTTCTCAGGTCGATCATCGGATAGCCGGTCAGGTCGAACAGATCCCCGGAACTCAGCACATCGGATTTTCGAAACAGGACGACGCTGTTGCCGTCGGTCGTGCCAGCCACTTTGGTGATGACCACGGGCTCGTCGTTGAAATACAGCCGCTTCCACGGTGTCGTGAACGTGTTGTCCGGCCACGCTCCTTCCGCCCGCGCCGCGGCCGCGCCGGTTGGAGCCGACATCCGATTCAACACCGCCAGGGTCGAGACGACCGACGCACGATGCGTGTCGATGGCGCCCTGAGGTCCGGCCGTGTAGTCCGGCTCGCGGAACGGAACGATTTCTCCTATTGGCGCAATCTTTTCGTTCCCGCCGGTGTACTCGTCACGATGGTTCGTGTTGATGATGTAACGAAGCGGACGCCCCTTGGCCAGCGACTGGACCGCGGCTATCACTTTGTCGCTCATCGCCGCCGTCCCGGTGTCCACCAGCATCACACCCTGCTCGCCGGCCTGGACGGTGATGTTCCCACCGGCGCCGGCAATCATGTAGATGTTGCCCTGTACTGGCAGAATCTCGACCTCGCCCGGGGCTGGGACTTCGAGCCTCGGTGGCCACGGAGTCTGCGCACGTGCCGGCGCCTGACCACCGCGCCCTTGTCCGCCCGCACGACCCTGCGTGTAGGCAGTAACGCCGAACAGCAGAACCACTGCGACAGCAGCAAGAACCTTCAATTTCCACCTTCTCCTACGCCCGTCGCCACCTTCGCCGGCTTCGGCATGGTCTTCATCTTCGCGATGTATTCCGGATACATGGTCTGTGCACCGCCGAGTCGCGGCTCGTACGGCGTGCCGAATCGATCCGTGAGGTCCTTGTTCAGACCTGGAAGCGGACTCTTGCCGGGAAGGAAATGCGGCACATGTCCGCGCGCAAGCGCGGTCTCTGTGGCCTCCTCACACGGATACGGCGACATCGGCAGCGCCGGGTCGAGTACCCACATCATCGTGCTGCGGATATACGGCTCGGTCATCATCACCGGGTCGTACACAATCGAGGTCGTCTGCAGGTAGTCGCCCATACGACGGTAACGGGTGCGAATCGTCGCCTGATCGCTGTGCATCAGGCCTGAGCGGCGTAAATAGGCTTCCTTGAGGTGCGTCGTCGTCACGACGAGGACGTCACCGTCCCACTCGCCGGTCGAGAAGCCGCTCCATGTATGAAGCGCGTTTGCCGCCGGACGCGGACGACCATCCATCCAGATGGTGGTCTCCTGTTCCTGTTGATTCAGATGACCGTGATAGGCGGTGACCCTCTGCGTCGCCTGATCGATATCGGCCCAGATTCGGAGTGCCGAAAGCGGACCTTCCAGTGAGTAGTCCCAGGCGTGCGGCCGGCAAGCCCACTCGGTGACGTCGAAATCCTCGGGCGACCAACTCTGTAAACGCCAGCGTGCGGCATCGCTGACGGGAACGCCCGCCACGTCGCCGGTCATCCCGCTCCCGTCCTGATTGCGCGGCAGTGGACGCCAGACACCCTGGAAATCGACCTGCGCGAGTGCCGAGTGGCACCACAGCATCATGAGCGTGGCAATCAGGGGCGCGCGGCGTAACATCTTCGACTCCTGCCGAGGGTTATGGGGACAGATCTAGCCGCGCGATTCTACCTGCGCGCAAAGAAAAGAGTCAACGAAACCTTGACAGTTTGAAACTCGAAGTGATAGACAGCGCGAACCTTATGCGCACACTCCTTCGATCCGTCGTTTGCCTCCTATTTGCCAGCGCGTCGGCGCAGGCGCAGGCGGTTTCAACCGCGCAAATCAACGGGACCGTGAAAGACAGCGGCGGCCTTCCGCTCCCTGGCGTCACCGTCACGATGACCCAAACCGACACCGGGCTGGTGCGCGACACGGTCACCATCGAAACCGGTGGGTACGTCATCACGAACCTGCCCGTTGGCCCTTACAAGCTGGAAGCCTCGCTGCAGGGTTTCCGCACCTACGCGCAGACGGGCATCATCCTGCAGGTCAATTCGAACCCGACGTTGAACGTGACGCTGCAGGTTGGGCAGCTGGCGGAGACAATCACGGTTGAGGGTACGGCGCCATTGGTCGAAACCCGCAACCCGGGCATCGGCCAGGTGATCACCAATGAGCAGGTGCTCGAGCTGCCGCTGAATGGGCGCCAGCTCACACAGCTGGTGCTGTCGGCTGGAATGGCGACGCCCGCGGGCGGCCTCGGCTCGACGGCGCTGTCGACGCCTCGTAACTATCCATCCGCGCTCATCTCGGTCGCTGGCGGTCTCGCCAACGGGATGAACTACAGCCTCGACGGCGCCAATCACAACGATCCGTACGGCAGCGTCAATCTCCCGTTGCCGTTCCCCGACGCGATGCAGGAGTTCAAGGTCGAAACCAACGCGCTGCCAGCGCAGTACGGTTTTCACTCGGCCGCCGCCGTGAATGCCATCACGAAGTCGGGGACCAACACCGTTCATGGCGACGGGTTCGAGTTCCTACGCGATCACCGCCTGAACGCCAAGAATGCGTTTGCGGCCATTGGCCCCGACGGCAAGCGTCGAGACGACGGACTGCACCGCGATCAGTTCGGCGGCACGATCGGCGGGCCCCTCATCGCCAACAAACTGTTCTACTTCGCCGGATACCAGGGCACGCGCATTGACGTCACACCCAGCACATTCTTCGCCTTCGTACCATCGGCGCAGATGCTGGCGGGCGATTTCACGGCGATCACGTCACCGGCATGCAACGGTGGACGCAGCATTCCGCTGCGTGCGCCATTCGACGCGAACAACCGCGTTTCGCCAGCGGCCTTTTCGCCGGCTGCCGTGAACATCGCGGCGCGACTCCCGAAGACCACGGACCCGTGCGGCCGAGTCGAATTCTCGCGTAAGCAGCACAACTTCGAGAATCTCGGGATCGGCCGCGTCGATTACACGATGAGCAGCAAGCACACGGTGTTCACGCGCTACCAGCTGGCGCGCTACGAGGCGCAGCCTGACAACGACCCGAACAACGTACTCGCCTATTTCTCGTCGCCGATCAACGACACCGTGCACTCCGTAGTCGTCGGCGACACGTACCTGCTGGGCGCAAACTCCGTCAGCTCGTTCAGGTTTGGCTACAACGGCATCGATATCCAAAAGCCATGGATACGGCAGTTCGATGGACCCGACGTCGGCATCAAGATGGCGAACATGATGCCTGGCTTCCTGCGAGTGACGGTGACCGGCGCGTTCACGCTCGGCAACACCGGTGCGAGCTCGTCGAGCACTCCGACAAAGAGCGTACAGCTGTCGGAAGACTTGAGCGTCATTCGTGGTTCGCACCAGCTCGGATTCGGCGGCAGCTTCATCCGCCAGTCGGTCGATGGCAGCACCTACATCAACACGACCGGTCCGTTCACCTTCAGCGGCGCGACAACGGGACTTGCACTCGCGGACTTCATGATTGGACGCGCGCAGACGTTCGCGCAGGGAAACCGCATCTTCATCAAGGACCGTAGTTCGTATGTCGGGCTCTACGCGCAGGACGCGTGGACGCTTACCCCCAGGCTGACGATCAACGCTGGGCTTCGCTGGGAACCGTTTCTCCCGTTTGTCGAGGAGAACGGCCAATTCAGCCATTTCGATCTGGCGCAGTGGCAGAGCGGCGTCCGGAGCACCGTTTACAAGAACGCGCCGACGGGCGTGATCTTCTCCGGCGACCCGGGCTATCCCGGCAAGGCGGCGGGCAAGAAGGACCTGTGGGAGTTCGCTCCGCGGGTCTCCGCGGCGTTCGATGTGAACGGCGACGGCAAGATGACGATCCGTTCCGCGTGGGGACGGTTCTACGATCTGCCGCACCTCTGGATGTTGTTCGGATTCGCGACAGCCCCGCCGCTGGGCAGCACGCTTGTGGTCGCGGGTCCACTGCTCGACGACCCGTTCGCAACCGTGCCCGGAGGCAACCCCTTCCCGCTCGTGCGCAACGCGGACATGACGTTCCCGCAGTTTGCCAACTGGGTGACGTTCCCGGTCGATATGAAGAAGTGGTACGCCGACCAGTGGAATATCAGCTTCCAGCGGCAACTCGGATCGTCCTGGGCGGCATCGGCGAACTACGTGAGCTCGCGCGGACATCGGCTGCCGGTTGGTGACAACATCAATTCGGCAGTGTTCCAGCCGGGCGCGACGACGGGGAACGTCAACCAGCGTCGCCAGCTCTATCTACAGAACCCGCAGCAGGGACAGTATTACGGGAACATCATTTCGATAAGTACCGTTGGCACCTCCATCTACGATGCGCTGCTGCTCTCGCTCAATCGCCGCGCCGCCAATGGCCTGTCGCTCACAGGCAACTGGACGCTCTCCAGGTGCGTCACCGATCTCATCAACTATGAGCCCGGCATGGCCGGCTACGCGCTGTCGAAGCCGGGCGACGTCGCCTACGACCGCGGCAGCTGCGGCGCTGGCGACCGTAAGCATGTGGTCAACGGTACCGCCGTCTACCAGATCCCAATGTTTGCCAAGGGTGCGGTCGGGGCGATCACCAACAACTGGCAGGTGGCAGGCATCGTCCGCGCCCAGTCGGGTGACCACTTCAACGTCACCACCGGTGCCGACAGTGCACTCACCGGCCAGGCGATGCAGCGCCCGAACCAGATTTCATCGGATATCTACAAGAAGCAGGGCAACCAGTGGCTGAATCCAGCGGCCTTCCAGGCGCCGGCGCCCGGGACGTACGGCAACGTGCCGATTAACGCGTTTGTCGGACCCGGCGCGTTCAACGTGGACATGGGCATTACGCGTTCTTTCCACACAGGGAATAGCCGTGAGATCCAATTCCGGCTCGAATTGTTCAACGTCTTCAACACGGTCCAGAAACTGGATCCCCTGACGCCGCCGAACGCGTACGCGGTGCTGAACAGTTCGAACTTCGGCATGATTACAGCCGCCGCCGATCCGCGGATCGTGCAGCTGGCGTTGAAGTACGTGTTCTGAGGCTGGTTAGCAGTTGGCGGTTAGTGGTTGGTAGTGGGTTCGTGGCCGCAACCACTAACCAGAAATCACCAACCACGAACCTACTTGAAGGTCTCGTCCGGCAGCAAACCCCAGCTCCACTCGGTCGTGTGATTCGCGTCCTTCGGACGACGGAATGTGAGCAGGCGGACGCGGTGGTCTTCGGTGTTGCGCCCGGGGCTTCCGGTGATGATGACGTGATCGCCGGGTTTCAGCGTGTCGCGATCGACTTTGCCTGCCAGCTGCGCAGGCGCCGCCCACTCCACGACGTACCGGGTCTTGGTCCCGTCCTTCTCGGTGACATCCACATCCACGAACGAATGCGGGTTCCGCAGCACGAACTGGACGAGCTCGCCTTCGATGGTGACGCTCTGGTTCTCGATGTACGTCGCCGCGAACGAATGGTGCGCGAACGTCTGGGCCGCCGCGCCAATGATCAGCAAAGCAAGCGGCGCGACGAGATAACGCTTCATACCAACGATCCTCCAGCGGTTTTGGGCCGGCGAACTATAGCACACCGATCCCGGCCGATTGCTCGGACGGCTCGGAAAATGATATATGCTGCGCGACCCTGGCCGCCACGCGAAAGATTCCACCGTTCAGCATGGAGTCCTTCTGACGATGGGACGAGAAATCCGCCGAATCGTTCCGCTTGTGCTCGGTTTTCTGATCGTCACCGTGCCCGCAGCTGCACAGGTCGATCTCACCGGGTCGTGGGCACCCCGACTCTACGAGGACTACATCGAGCGCGGACCTGGATCCGACCTCGGCGATTTCACCGGCATGCCGATGAACGACGAAGCGCGGGCCAAGGCGCTGCTCTACACGTCGAATCTGCCGTCGACGGTCGAGCGCCAGTGCCTGCCACAGGCGCCGTGGGTCATGCAGTACAGGCCGCGCGGAATATCGATCTGGGCTGAAGAAGATCGTGACGGCCAGGTGATCGCATGGAAGCTGGGAGGCGATTACCTTCGCGACACCGTGACGATTTGGATGGACGGCCGCCCCGAACCGTCGCCGAATTCGCTGGCAACCGGAGCCGGCTTCACGACCGGCAAATGGGAAGGCGACACGCTCACGGCACGGACGACGCATGTGAAGACCGCGTGGATCCGTCGCGGCAACGGCATCCCGGGCAGCGATCAGAGCACCTACACGACTCACATCACACGTCACGACAATTTGCTGACGATCGTCACGATTCAGGACGATCCGGTCTATCTCACCGAGCCGCACGTCGTCAGCCGCGTCTGGCAGCTCGATCCGCGTGCGACGCCCGGCAATTACGTCGAGACCAACTGCAACACTGCGAATGAGATTCCGAGGCTCGAGGACACGGGCATCGTGCCGCACTACCTGCCGGGACAGAACCCCGAAGCGGATTTCATGATTCGCACCTATAACCTGCCCAAGGAAGCGGCGTTGGGATATGCGGAGTCGCTGTATCCCGAGTACCGCAAGAAGATCAGGAGCCTCTACACGCCCCCCTCGTCATGCGGCCGCTACTGCTGCGGGTGGATCGAGCGACAGGGATTGCCCGGTGCGGCGCCGGGCCTCTCGTGCAATGACGGTGGACTCGGGACGTTACACCCGGTCGTGCGCGGTAAGTCAGAGGGCGCCCCGAAATGATGCGTGCTTGGTACGTAGGGTCCGGCTTTAGCCGGGCCGTCCTGACCCTTGCCTGCCTGATCAGCGCCACCACCATCGCTCACGCACAGCAACGGCCCGACGTGTCGGGCAACTTCATGCTGAATGGCGGCAAGACGACGTTCGGGGAATGGCATCTCACCGACACGGGTGAGCGGCGCTTCAAGGCGTACGACTACAGGAAGGATGATCCGGCGCTGAAGTGCATTGGCACCAGCTGGACGCGCGTCTGGCTCAATCCGAACGTGCTCGTCAAAATCACACAGAACCCGAACGACGTCCGTCTCCAGTACGAGTGGATGGATATCGATCGGCGCATCCCGCTCGTCGATCCGACGATGGCGCGCGTGAAGCGGTCCACGCCGATTCCCAACATGCCCGGGCTCGGTACATCGGTCGCGTGGTACGACGGCGATGCGCTCGTGATCGAAACGCGCGACGTCGAGCCGGGCTACGTCTCGACGATGCAGGAATGGGCGGGGCTGCCGCAAAGCCGGATGATGCGGACGATCGAGCGGCTGTCGCTGGCAAACCCGAATCTTCTGAGCATTCAGATCACGCACGTCGATCCGGCGAACTACCGAGAGCCGCTGCCGGTGACCATCACGTATCCACGTTCCAAGTTCGAACTGATGCACTATGGCTGCGATCCCAAAGATGCCCAGATCACTGAACCGAACCAGTAGCCTCGCGACGCTCGCGCTCGTCGTCGCGACGCTCATCGCGCTCGCAAGCCCCGCCCTCGCTCACCACTCGGTGCCCGTGAACTTCGATCAGTCCAAAGAGATTACGATTTCGGGGGTACTCACCGAGGCGAAATGGATCAACCCCCATTCGCGATTCCGCATTGACGTCAAACAGGACGACGGCAAGACGGTCGAGTGGCTCGTAGAGATGGGTGCGGTCAACACCATGCGGCGAGCCGGTTTCGAGATCGAGAAATTCGTCGTCGGCGACACGCTGACGATCATCGGCTGGCCGAGCCGCGGACGTGATCGATCGATGCTGCTGCGGACTGCAGTCCTCAAAGACGGCACACGGCTGACACCGTAGAACGTCGTCCGACCAATCACTAAACCTGTACGTATGAGGCGGACCTTCAGGTCCGCCTTGGAGTCAACGCTACCGCGGTTGATCGGTTCTGCAGGACGTGGGATCCCAGCCTGACGCGTCGCGCTGCTTCTTGAATGAAACGCTGTTGACGTACGGCTGCGTCAGGTAGGTTGGATCGGTGACGATCGTGTCGATCACGAGCCAGGCGTCGCCATTGGGCTCAGTGAACGCATCGAAGAATTCCTCGACAGCCGCGTTCTCGCTATAGGGCACGCCGTTTTTCCGCAAGTATCCCGCCCGCAGGCGTGTCGTGACGACGCGAAGATCTCCAGCGCTCTTGTTGCTCTGCTGATCCGTCCGTGTCGGGCGACGCCAGTTCGCCACCGAATATCCCTGCCAGCTCGGCGCCTGACCCGCTGGCGCAGGACCGCCGCCAAAATGCAAGAGCCGCGTCTGGGTGCCAGCATCGGTGTCGATCTTCAACGTGTTGTCGTCGACCCACGTGATGTGCAGCCGGCCAGGCACGCGCATGATGGTTGGCGCGCCGTACGATCGGCAGGCTTCACCCGCCGCTTCGTCCTTCGCCGGGTCCCACTGGTTCGTGATGCGGCGCGCTTCCGCATTCACCGGCAGCATCGTCACGTCACCTTTCGGCGGAACCATCATGCGGAGATGCCAGTGCTCGGCGACGACCGACACCCAGTAGCCGGTGAGGTCTTTGATTGCGCCTGCACGGCCGGTCTGCTGCGGCGCCTGCCCGCCGCCGCCTCCGCGCCCCTGCGTCAAAACCATCGCAGGAATGGCGAAAGTAATGAGCAGCGCGATCGAAGATCCGGCCAAAGCCGGACCCCACCGATGCGGAATCACTCGACGACTCCCTGCCACTCCCAGCCGTCAACCGGCCGCTTGATCGAGAAGATACGGATGCGATGCGCCTCCGGATCGCGGCCAGGCTCCCCCGCCGCGATGATGCGATCGCCGAACTTCAATGTCGTCCGCGTGACCGGATACTTGGCGGCCGAAAGCTGCGTGCTCGAACCCCACTCGAGGTTCCAGACCTCCGGCTTGCCGTCCTTTATCACCTCGATGCGAACGAAGGAGTGCGGGTTGCGCCAGATGAATTCCTTGACGACGCCTTCAATCTCGACGCGCTTGCCCGACTCGTAGGCCGCTGTAAAGGAATGATGGGCGAAGGCGCGGCCTGCGCCGGCGATCACGATGAGCGCCGCGATGATGATAAGTGCACTGCGTTTCATGCCTATTTGCCTCCGAGACTTCTGTACGCCGCTTCGATGAACATGTCCGTCGTCCACGCACCCGTCGTGTGACCGAATCGCGGGTCGTAATCGAGGGTCGGCTTCTCCGCCTTGATCTGCGCCAGCGTCTGACCGCGCTTGATGCCATCCTGGATGCGGTCGCGGATGATGCCAATCATCTCTCGGTAGTACGCCACGTCGGACTGGTCGAGCAGACGGCCCCGTCCGGGAATCACGAGTGTGCCGAGCTCGGTTTTGGTGTCGGGCACGGTGATCTCGAGCAATCGATTGAGTCCTTCGAGCGCCTGGTTGATGCTGCCACCGGCCTTGAGATCGATGTAGGGATAGCTGGTCATGTCGACGAGATCGCCGACGCTGACGACGTCATCGAGCCGGAAGTGGACGATGCTGTTGCCGTCGGTCGTCGAGGGAACGTGCATGATGAGCACGGGCTCGTCGTTGAAGTACAGCTTCTTCTGCGCGCTCGAGTAGGTGTCGTCGGGCCACGCATCCTCCGGATGTTTGGACTTCTGCCCTGTCGGCGCCGACATCCGTTCCAACACCGACACGAACGAGATGATCGACGCGCGATCCTTGGCGAGGGCATCGGACACGCGCGGATCGGTGGCGACACGGAAACGGATCGTGTTGCCTGCGAGCGCCATCTTTTCGTTGCCGCCGGTGAAGTCATCCCGCTCGTCCGTGTTGATGACGTAGCGGATGACTCCGCGCGGCGCGATCGACTTGATCGCGGCGAGCACCTTGTCGGTCATCGCCGCGGCGCCGGTGTCCACGACGAGGACGCCGTCGCTGCCGGCCGATACCGTAATGTTGCCGCCCGCGCCGACGAGCATCGACACACGCCCGCGCACCGGCAGGATGTGCACCTGCCCGTCGTTGGCCGCGGGCAGCGCAGGTTTCCATGCCCACGCCGGGCGGGCAGGCAGCTGCGCGGTCTGCGTGTGAACGACCGGCGCAACAACAAACAGCACGAAGGCGGCAAACGCGAGTGTGACTCTCATTGCCCTCGTTCCGCTGAAGGTCCCTTCTTCACATTCGGTCTCGGGAACGGCTGCATTTTCTTGATGTACTCCGGATACATCGTCTCCGGGCCGCCGAGACGTGCCTCGTACGGCGTCCCGAACTCGTCGTTCTCGTTCCGATTTTGCGCCGGCAGCAGGCTCTTGCCGGGAAGATAGTGAGGTACAGATCCGTGCTCGACGACGCTCTCGGTGGCCTCTTCGCATGGATACGGCGGAAGGATCAGGTTGGGATCCAGCGCCCAGATCAACGACGTGCGGATGTACGGCTCCGCCATGTAGACAGGGTCGTAGATGATCACGGTGGCGCGGAGATAGTTGTTATTGAGTCGCTTGTACCGAATGCGCACCGTCGCGTCGTCACTGCGCATCGGTCCCCAGCGGCGAATGTAGTTCTCCTTCAGATGCGTCACCGTTTCAACGAGGACGTCTCCATCCCACTCGCCGGTCGCAAAGCCGCTCCACGTGTGGATGGCGTAATCGGGTGGACGCGGCCGGCCGTCCATCCAGATCGTCGTCTCCTGTTCACGCATCGAGAGCCGACCGTGATAGGCGACCACGGACTGGGTTGGATCGTCGATTTCCGGCGTCATCCGCATCTGCGCGGCACCTGCTTCAACGGAGAAGTCCCACGCATGCGGCCGGCACACGAATTCAGGTACGTCGAAGTTCTCCGGCGCCCAGCTCTGTGCACGCAGACGGCCGGCGGCACTCAGCGGAAGGCCCGCGTAGTCGCCGTCCAGCCCGCTGCCGTCTTCGTTGCGCGCGAGCGGACGCCACATCCCCGTGATCACATCCGTCTGCGCGAGCGTTGGAAGACCCGAGAGGGCAACTAACGCGATGAGCAAACCGATTCGTTTCACTTACATCTCCGTGTTTGGGCCGCCTAAAGGCGGCCCCTCCGTACTCCCGAGGCTTCGGACTTCCGACTCCCGGCTTCCGGCCAACCAGAAGCCGGTAGCCGGTAGCCCGCAGCCGATCAGAATGTGTACTTCAACGCGAGCTGAATGATCCGTGGGTCGGCGGCGGACGTAATCAATCCAAAGTTCGGGCTGTTCAACGCCGATACCGGGATGCCAAGGTTCACCCGGTTGAACACATTGAACGCCTCCGCGCGGAACTGAATTGCACGCTCACCGAACCGGAACGATCGCACAATGCCCATGTCGACGTTGAACCGACCCGGACCAATCAGGCTGTTGTTTTCCAGATTGCCAAACGCACCAGACGCGGGTGCCCGGAACGCCGCGGCATCCAGCCACCGATATCCGTCCTTCACATATACGTTGTCGGACACTCTGTCGGGCCGCTGATTCGCCTGGCCGTTGAGCGCGTTGTCGACGCCGGTCGTCGCGGAGAAATGCACCCCGCTGCGCGCGCTGATGATCGTCGAGAGCTGCCAGTCGCTGGTCAGCGCACGCACGACGCCGGTCGACGTCCCAGGCACCTGATAGACCGCGGACACGTTGACGACGTGCTTCTGATCCGTCACACCGCAACTGCCCCGATCGAACGCCGGATCACCGGGTTTGGTGAGCTCGATGCCTGCAACCGACGGCTCGTAGTTGACGATGTCCGACACGCAGTTGGAGATTGTCCAGTTACCCGACAGGAACAGACCGTTGGCGGACCGGCGCTGCGCCGACA
>Ga0207659_10000439_pt1 | contig 24940 bp, 22 predicted proteins | sample KBSM43metaG_FD_184330 | JGI IMG/M metagenome (GOLD analysis project Ga0207659, IMG submission 184330) | Miscanthus rhizosphere microbial communities from Kellogg Biological Station, Michigan, USA - KBS M4-3 metaG (SPAdes) (version 2) | ecosystem: Host-associated > Plants > Roots > Rhizosphere >...
GGAGCTCGTCGATCAACAGGTTCTTGGCGAAGCAGATCTCGTTGCACGCGAAGCGCCGCGCGCACGAGAGGCAGTCCCGGCGGATCTTCTCCGGATAGCGTGCGCGGTCGACGCGCTGGTAGCCGATGGCCGCGAAGAACTCCGGCTGCAGCGTCAGAGCGAAGACGTCGTAGATGTCTCGCATGCGCGCGAGATCCTCGACCGCGTGCACGATCGCGCGCCCCAGGCCCTGGCCGCGCGCGTCGCGCGAGACGGCGATCGCGGCGATCTCCGCCACGCTCGGCGAGTATTCCTTGAGCGCCCCGCACGCCAGGATCTCGCCGCTCGGCCCCTGCACGACGACGTAGTCGTCGATGGCGAGCGAGATCATCTCGGGCGTGCGGAGCAGCATCAGCCCCTCGTTGGCGAACGAGTTGTTCAGTCTCGAGATCGCCACCGCGTCCTGCGGACGTGCTCGACGCACGAACACGTCAGGGGCCATCAGAGGACCTCTTCGAGGATGTGCAGCCCGCGTGCGAGCTCCTCCTTCGTCGTCACGAGCGGGGGAAGCAGGCGAACGGTGTACTCGCCCGCAGTGAGCACGAGCAGCCCGTGCGCCATCGCTTCGCTCACGACGTGGGCCGCCGTGCCCATCACGTCGACGCCCCACATGAACCCTGCGCCGCGCACCTGCCGGATGCGGCTCGTGCGATGCGCGATCTCGTTCAGCTCCCGGCCGAACCACGCCCCCGTCTCGCGCACGTGCTTGAGCAGCGCCGGATCGGCGAGCCGCTCGAGCACGTGCAGAGCGACCGAGGCCACGAATGGCCCGCCGCCAAACGTCGTCCCGTGATCGCCGTACTGCATCGCCGCCGCGATCGGCTCCGTCATCAGCACGGCGCCCATCGGCAGACCGCCGGCGAGTGGCTTCGCGAGCGTGATCATGTCGGGCTCGACACCGACCTGCTCATAGGCGAAGAGCGTCCCGGTGCGTCCCAGACCGCACTGAATCTCGTCGAAGATGAGCGCGATGTTGCGCGCCTTCGTCACGGCGCGCAACTCACGCAGGAAGCCCTGGTCGATGACGCGAACGCCGCCCTCGCCCTGAATCGGCTCGACGATCAGCGCGGCGACGGTGTCTTCGTTGAGCGCGGCGTCGAGCTCCTTGAGATCGCGCTCGAAGATCGAGATCCCCGGCGCGAGCGGACGGAAGGGAAGTCGGTAGCCAGGCCGGTCGGTCGCGGCGAGCGAGCCGAAGAGCCGTCCGTGGAACGCGCCGCGCAGGGCGATGATCTCGTGCTTCGCCTCGCCCAGCGTGCGCGCCCAGCGGCGCGCGAACTTGAAGGCGCCCTCGTTCGCCTCTGCCCCCGAGTTGCAGAAGAACGCCTTCGATGCGAAGGACCGTGCGATCAGCTCCGCCGCCAGCCGCTCGCCTGGCGCCGTGTGGTACAGGTTGGACGTGTGGATCAGTCCTTCGGCGGCGGCGTGCAGCGCCGCCTTGAGGCCCGGATCGTCGTAGCCGAGGGAGTTCACGGCGATGCCGCTGCCGAAATCGAGGTACGACTTCCCCTCGGCGTCGTACAGATACACGCCGCTGCCCCGCACGAGCTCGATCGGCGCGCGCTTGTAGGTACCGAGGATGGCGCTGTCGAGCGGGGTCGGGTTCGAGCGAGCGGCGAGCGCGCCGGTCTGGGCGGAAGTATCGCTGGTCGCCTTCAGGGTCGGTGCGGTCATACGGCCATGCTCCCCACTCGGGTGAGTATCGTGCCACGATGTGCATCCGTGATCGCGGCGATGTCGGAAATTCGAACGCGCTGCACGCCGCCGTCCAGCGCCGAGAGCGCCGCTTGCAGCTTGGCAGCCATTCCGCCGCGCGCGGTTCCGTCGTCGATCAGACGCTGCGCTTCCTCGGGATTCAGTGCGGCCACCGCCCGCTCGCGGAGGAGCACGCCCGCCACGTCGGACACGAGCAGCAGCTCTTCCGCACCCAGCGCGGCGGCGATCGCCGCCGCGGCGTCGTCGCCATTCACATTGAGCGTGACGCCCATCGCCGGGTCGGTCGAGCGGCTCACGGGCGAGATCACGGGCAGATGGCCCGCGTCGAGAATCTGGCGCAGCAGCACGGCGTTCACGGCGGCTGGCGTGCCCACGTGACCGTACTGCGCCGGGTCCAGCGGATCGGCGGTGAGCAGCGCGCCATCCTCTCCCGAGAGCCCGATCGCCGACACACCTGCGTCGATGAGGGCGGAGACGAGACGCTTGTTCGCCGAGCCGGAGAGCGCCATCCGGATGATCTCGAGGTCGAGGGCGCTCGTGACGCGCCGTCCGCCGGCGAACCGCGCTTCGACGCCGTAGAGCCGCTGCAGCGTGCTGACCTCGTCGCCGCCGCCGTGCACGACGAGCAGCGAGCCGGGCGCGGCGCGCTGCGCGGCCGCCACCGCCGCCGGGAGCGCCGGATCGAGCTGCGGACGTCCGCCGATCTTGATGACGCGCGTCACGCGGGCAGCCCGAGCGTCTCGTCGAGCCCGAGCATCAGGTTGGCGTTCTGCAGCGCCTGGCCGGCGGCACCCTTCACGAGGTTGTCGATCGCCGACGTGACGAGCAGCGTGGGCGTGCGCGTCCCCTCGATCATCGTTGCCGCGATGCGTACGACGTTGCGCTGCACGACGTCGTGCAGCGTCGGCTGCTGCTCGGCGACCTCGATGAACGGCTCGCCGGCATACGCGTCGCGGTAGATCGCCAGCGGATCTGCCAGCGGCGCTGTGAGCGGGATCGTGATCGTCGACAGGATGCCGCGCGCGACCGGCAGCAGATGCGGCGTGAACACCAGATCCGCATCGGCGCCGAGCGTGCCGAGGGTCGCCGTCATCTCCTTGAGATGGCGGTGGGTGTTGCCGACGCCATAAGCGCGGTAGTCGTCCGACACCTCGGCGAACAGATACTCGCGTTTGGGGGTGTTCCCCGCCCCGGTCACGCCGCTCGCGGAGTTCGCGATCACGGTTGCGCCGGGGGCGACGACGCCGGCGCGAACGAGCGGGGCGAGCGCGAGCAGGATGGACGTCGGGTAGCAGCCGGGGTTCGCGACGATGTTCGCCGTGCGAATCTTCTCGCGCAGCAGCGCGCCGGACGGGCCGGACCGCAGCTCGGGCATTCCATAGACGGCTTCCCCGTTGGCGTGGCCGGGACGCAGGTCGCTGGACAGGTCGACCACGCGGGCACCCGCCTCGCGCGCGCGGTTCACCCACGGCAGCGACGCGCCATGCGGCAGGGCGCAGAACACGATCGCCGCACGATCGAGCGCCACGTCGTCCGGGCCCTGGAACGTGAGAGAGCGCCCGCCGATGCGCACGGTCTGTCCGCGTTGCTCGTTCGCGGTCGCGAACGCGAGCTCGAGCTCGGGATGCAACGCGACGAGGCCACAGAGCTCGCGCCCCGCGTAGCCGCTGGCGCCGAGGACACCCACAGGGATCTTATTCACGATATTATGTATAATCATGCATGGAATCGGGGTCAACGGTCTTCCCTGGCGAAGCCAGGGATGGTAGAATGGGGCGACTCGAGAGGAAAGCGATGACGAACAAACAGGCACGCCAAGCCGCGATCCTCGATCTGGTGGCCGAGCACGTCGTCGGCAGTCAGGAGGATCTTCGCCGACTTCTGCTTGCGCGCGGGATGGACGTCACTCAGGCGACACTGTCGCGCGACTTGCGCGACCTCCATTTGGCGCGGGTCCCCGAGGCGGGTGGCGCGCGCTACGTTCTGCCGGAATCGTTCGCGGCCGACGACGATAAGCCATTGCTGGCCAGCCTGTTACCGCAGCTGTTCTCGAAGGTGGACGGCGTCGGCGAGCTCGTGGTCCTGCATACGGTTGCCAGCGGTGCTCAGCCTATCGCCGAGGCGATCGACCTCGAGGAGTTCCCGGAAGTGCTCGGCACCATCGCGGGCGACGATACGATTCTCATCGTCACGCGCTCGGCCGGCGCCCGCGTCCAGTTGACGGAGCGGCTGAGGGCGCTCGCCGGCGCGGGCTGAAACCGGGTCGGTTCCCGGGGAACCCTGAGGCTTGACTGGTGTTCTGTTTCTGTGTAAATATGCAGCCAGACTGCATAAATTCTTATCTCAGGAGCAGCCATGCCGCGCACCATCGTCCTCGCCTACTCCGGTGGTCTCGACACGTCGATCATTGTCCCCTGGCTGCGTGAGAACTACGACGCACGCGTCATCTGCGTCGCCGCTGACATCGGACAGGATCGTGAGGAGCTGCGGGGCGTCCGCGAGAAGGCGATCGCCTCCGGCGCCGAGGAGTGCTACATCGAGGACCTCCGCGAGGAGTTCGTCCGCGATTTCATCTTCCCGACGCTGCGCGCGGGCGCGGTCTACAACCGAAAGTATCTGCTCGGCACGGCGATGGCCCGGCCCCTCATCGCGAAGCGGCAGGTCGAAGTCGCCCGTCGCGTCGGCGCCGACGCGCTGGCGCACGGCTGCACCGGCAAGGGCAACGATCAGGTGCGGTTCGAGATGACCTTCGCTACGCTGGCCCCGGATCTCCCCGTGATCGCGCCGTGGCGCGAGTGGGACATCCGCAGCCGCGAGGATGCCATCGATTACGCCGCCTCGCGCGGCATCCCGATCGCCGCGACGAAGGAGAAGATCTATTCGCGCGACGCCAACCTCTGGCATCTCTCCCACGAGGGCGGGAATCTCGAGGATCCGAACTCCGCGCCGAAGCCGGACATGTTCATGCTCACCACCGAGCCCGCTCAGGCGCCGAACACGCCGGAGGATGTGGTGATCGGATTCGAGCGCGGCACGCCGGTGACGGTGAACGGCAAGGCGTTCGGTCCGGTGGCGCTCGTCGCGGAGCTCAACGCGATCGGCGGGCGGCACGGTGTGGGCCGCATCGATCTCGTCGAGGATCGCATGGTGGGGATGAAGTCGCGTGGCGTGTACGAGACGCCGGGCGGCACCCTGCTCTACGCGGCGCACTCCGAGCTCGAGCAGCTCGTGCTCGACCGCCGCACCCTCTCCGCCAAGGACCTCATCGCACCGCGCTACGCGGATCTCGTGTACGAGGGTCGCTGGTGGACGACGGAGCGGGAGGGCTACGACGCCTTCGTGAACGTCACGCAGCAGCGTCTCACTGGCACGGTGACGCTCCGGCTGTACAAGGGCTCGGTGAACGTGGTCGGCCGCGAGAGCGTGCACGCGCTGTACGACGAGCGCTTCGTCACGTTCGGCGAGGACGACGTGTACGAGCAGAGCGACGCTGCCGGCTTCATTCGCCTGTTCGCGCTTCCGGCGCGGGTGCGGGCGATCAAGGATCAGGAACTGGCCGCGGCGCACACGTCGGGCAACGGCACGTCGCCCGTGCCCGACGTCGAGTCGGCGCCGGCAGGCGAGCTGGCCGGCGTCTAGGCGACGCGTCGAGGCGTCGCCATGACGAACATCGACGTGGGAGCACCCGCCGCGCCCCAGGGTGGGAAGCGGACGCACAAGCTCTGGGGGGGAAGGTTCGGCGCTGGCCCGACGCCGGAGTTCGACGCGCTCAACAACTCGATCGGCGTCGACTTCCGGCTGTGGCCGTACGATGTCCGCCTGTCGAAGGCGTGGGCCGTGGCGCTCTGGGGCGCCGGCGTGCTCACGCTCGAGGAGAGCAAGGCGATCGAGCGTGGGCTCGATGCCGTCGCATCGCGTCTCGACGCAGGCGAGCAGCCGCTTCCGTCCGACGAGGACGTCCACACGTTGATCGACCGCCTGCTCCACGACGAGATCGGCGACGTCGCATCGAAGCTGCACACCGGTCGCAGCCGTAACGATCAGGTCTCCACCGCCGCGCGGCTCTGGACGATCGACGTGTGTCAGCAGCTGGACGGTGCCGTGCGTGGGCTGCAGAGCGTGATGCTGGAGCAGGCACGCATGCTCGAGACGGCGCTGATGCCGTCGTACACACACCTGCAGCGCGCCATCCCGGTGTCGGGCGCGCACTGGCTGCTCTCGCATTTCTGGCCGCTCGAGCGCGACCGTGCGCGGCTTCGCGCCGCGCATCATTCGGCGGCCGTCCTGCCGCTGGGCTCCGGCGCGGTGGCCGGATGCGCCTATCCGATCTCGCGCATCCTCATCCAGGGGACGCTCGGATTCGATGCACTCTCGCCGAACTCGATCGACGCCGTGAGCGATCGCGACTTCATCGCCGAGGTCCTGTTCGCCGCGACGATGATCGGGACGCACCTGTCGCGGCTCGCCGAGGATCTGATCATCTACGGGTCCAGCGAGTTCGGGTTCGTGCAGTTCGGCGAGGGCTACACCTCGGGCTCGAGCATGATGCCGCAGAAGCGGAATCCCGACGCCCTGGAGCTCGCGCGCGGCTCGGCGGCACGCATGCTCGGCAACCTCACCACGCTGCTCGCGACGCTCAAGGGACTGCCGACGAGCTACAACAAGGACCTGCAGGACGACAAGCGCGTTCTGTTCGACGCGACCGACACCCTGCTCCTCGTCTTGCCCGCGGTCGCCGGCGCGCTCGGCGAGTGTCGCTTCCGCCCCGAGCGGATGCGTGCCGCGCTCTCGAGCACGATGATGGCGACGGATCTCGCCGACTATCTGGTTCGAAAAGGCGCGACGTTCCGCGAGGCGCACGGCGCGGTCGGGCAGCTCGTGCGCGAGAGCGAGACGACGGGTCGCGAGCTGCAGGACCTTCCCTTCGCTTCGTTCGCCGCGGCGCATCCGCGATTCGCCGAGGATGTGCTCGACGCCCTGAGTGCGGAGCGCTCCGTGCTCCAGCGCGAGGTGGAAGGCGGTACGGGCCCGGCGGCGGTGCGTGCACAGATCGACGCGGCGCAGGCCGCGCTCGCTCCGCCGCCGACGCCGCGCTCCACGAACGCGGTCGCGTAGCGCGCGTTACCGCGCGGCCGGCGGCGGATCGAGCTCGCCGTCGCGCGTGTGCGACGACTCGGTCGGATGCTCAGTGGGCGCCGGCCCTTCCGCCGCCTGGCCGCTCGGCGTGGCCGATGGACTCGCCGGCTCGCGCACGACGAATGGGCCCTCCGTCGGTATGACTGCTTCAATCAGCTCGAGCTCGCAGTAGAGCTCGCGCATGCGCGGATCGTGCGCGACGTACCCGGGCCGCGTACCGGCGAACGGTGCGTCGAGCACCTGCAGTGCGCTGACGTCGCTGAGCAGATAGTTGCGCCAACCGCCGGCCGGATCGGACCGGCTGTAGCCCGCGCGGAGCCATCCGCTGAGCATCTCGTGTCCCGCGCTGTTGACGCCGAATCGATGTGGCTCGACGACGCGGATCAGATCGCCGTACTCGAACATGACGAGCGAGCGTCCTCGGATCGCGGCGCACAGTTGCTCTCGAAGGTCGGTCACCTCCATCGTCGCTCCTCGAAGGGCTCCGATAATTCGGTGCGAGAAACGGACCGTCGCAACGCACGACACGGCCGGGTACCGCCCGGACGGCACCTCGACCGTGTCGCGCCGGAGAGCCCGGACGAGCACCGGGATCCGACCGTGCGTGGAGCGCCGACGACGTACGCTGCTCGAATCGGCTGCGCGAATCTCTCGCGCGATCCCGCGTGTGGCAAGCGGTGCGCGACGCGAGCGCCGCGCGCCGCGTGTGATGCGAAGTCTAGTGTCGCGCGAAGATGCGCGTCGCGCCACCTGGTGCGAACGCGATCACGTCGTAGCGATCGACGCGACCGCCCATCTCCATCCCCGGCGATCCCGCCGGCATGCCGGGCACGGCGATACCCATCGTCTTCGCCGGCGTCGCCGCGAGCAGTTGCTTCACGTCGGCCGCAGGGACGTGTCCTTCGATCACGTACTTGCCCACCACGCCGGTGTGACAGGAACGCAGCGCAGCAGGAACGCCGAGGCTGTCCTTCAGCGCGTTCATGTCCGAGCGGTCGTGGACCTCGGGGGCGAATCCGTTCGCGCGAAGATGCTCCACCCAATTCTTGCAGCATCCACACGATGGGTCCTTGTACACCGTGATCGGCGTCGGCTTCGGGGCTGCTGCGCCGATGCGTGGCAGCAACGTCGTCATCACCGCACCCCCCAGCGCGGTCGTCGCCGCGCGCGCGATCCAGGCGCGTCGCGTCAGTGGGCGGTCGGTCATCGGCCTGATCTCCTGGTGCGTTGATGGGTCGTCATGGATGCGGATGTCATGCGGGCCTGCTACCCCACGAACCTATTGCCGTTCGGGGATCGCGTCGACGTCGACCGGCGAGAGCCGGCCGCGACGAACGTGCTTCTTTCGAGTGTAGAGCTCGGCGTCGGCGCGCTCGATGGCGTCGCGCAGCGAGAGCATCGGATCGAGAGTGCACGTGCCGACGGTCGCGCTCACCACGTACGGCAGATCCGGCGGCGCCTGGCTCGCGATCGCGGCGGCGAGTCGCGCACCGACATGCTCGGCCGCGCCTGGATCGCCATCGCTCAGCAGGGCGACGAACTCATCGCCGCTCCAGCGGGCCACGATATCCGTCTCGCGCAGGATGCTCTTGAACGCCGTCGCCACGAGGCGGATCGCGGCATCGCCGCTTGCATGGCCGTGCACGTCGTTGATCCCCTTCAGGTCGTCCAGATCGGCGAAGACGAGTGATGGCAAGCGGCCGCTCCGGCGTGCCCGTGCGATCTCCTGATCCGCGAAGAGCGTGAACCCGCGGCGGTTGTGCAGACCCGTCAGCTCGTCGACGAGGGCCAGGGTGTGGAGGTCGCGCTCGTAGCGTAGCTGTGCGCTGATGTCGCGGGCGAGCACCACGACCGCCGGTTGGTCGAGGTACACGCACGGGCTGGAGCTGATCTCCACGTCGAGCGCACTGCCGGTGGACTTCACGAAACGGCCTCGCACGCGAGGCGGGCGACCGCCCTGTGCATCGGTCAGCCCCTCGAGCGCATCCCGCGACTCCGGCGCGGCGAAGTCGGCGATCGACCGGCCGACCAGTGCCTGCTCATTGGCCACGCCGAGCAACTCCGCGGCGGCGGGATTGGTGAACAGGATTCGGCCGGCACTGTGCACCAGCACCGCCTCCGGAGTCATCGCCAGCAGCTGGCGGTAGCGTGCATCGGTCTCGCGCAGGGCGCGAAGGTGCCGCCGCGAGTTGAGCCGCGTCAGGGTGAGCACGCCGAGCACCAGCGCCGCGGCGGCGAGCAGTGCCCAGAGCAGCCACATCGGCCAGACCGCGGCGGTGGCCGAAATGACGACGTCGGCTCCCGTGCGCGGCACGAGCTGCCACACGACCGGATCTTCGACGTTGTCCTGGTAGGAGGTGACGATCCCGGCGACGGTGAGACGGTCATTCGGGCGCGCGTGCGAGAGATCGATCGGCACGCCGTGATTGGCCGGCACCCAGACGTAGATCGTGTCACGCGCGGTCCCGCCGTCGCTCAGGCGCAACCACTGTCCGCCCTCGCTGGGTCCGAGCGCATCGACACGGCCACGTACGCGCACGAGCTGGCCGCGGTAGCGCTCCATCTTCGCGACGTCGATCGGTACGTCACGTGGCTCGATGAGACGAGGCGCGCCCGGCACGATGGTCACTCGCGTGGCGACGAGCTCGAGATCGCCCCGGTAGCGCTTCACGGTTCCCGTCGCCACGAGGCTGTCGCCCTCGCGCACGGGGACGTTGACCGTGCGGGAGAAGATGCGGATGCCGCCGCTCGTGTCCTGCAACGCGACTTCGAACGCACGCGACTGCATCTGTCCCGCCGATACCGTCGCACGGCCCGAGATCGTCACTGGTACCAACGTCCCTTGCGTCGCGATCGCCATTCGGATCGGACGCACGGCGTCGCTCTCCTGCGCATGGAGAGCGGGCGCGACGAGCGTCGCGAGTGAAGCGAGCGCGATCAGGAGTGGCCGACGGATCATGTCCGTGGTCAGCGGGGGAGAGGAGCGTGCGAGCAGCGATGGGGACGGCCTGCAAGATAGCAGTACCGGAGCGGGGCGTCGATCAGGAGCTCGTATCAGCTCGTATGTCTCGACCAGCCGCACGGCAGCGAACGCACAGCGTCTGTGCGCCGAGGTCCGTCGCGAGTCGCCGGACGAACGAGCCGTGAAGATGCCTGAAGCAGAGGATGCGGCGGCAACGCACACAGGCGCCTCCCTTGAGCAGGTCGACTCGGCCGCCGCACTGATCGCAGTCGGTAGCTAGCTCCGTATCGCGGAAGATGCCGAATTTCGCCATTTCGGACGTGAGGTGATTCGAGCTGCCGGCCGTGCCGCGAGGCGCGGCCAGCGAGACGTGCAGTGATCATACCCGCCGTCACGCCGGAGTTCGATGGGCGCGCGCCGCCGAGCGCTAGATTGCACGAATGGCGCGCACGTCCCCGTCCCCGCCCCTGCCCCGCCTTCCGATCGACGACGTGCTGCCCGCGCTCCGCACCGCGCTCACGCATGCGTCGAGCGCGGTGCTGCAGGCACCGCCGGGCGCGGGCAAGACGACCCGTGTGCCACTCGCGCTGCTTGGCGAGTCCTGGCTCACGCCGCAGCGAATCATCATGCTCGAGCCACGCCGGCTCGCTGCCCGCGCCGCGGCGCGACGCATGGCCGATTCGCTGGGCGAATCGGTCGGTGCGACCGTGGGGTTCCGCGTGCGCGGCGAAACGCGGATCGGCGCGCGCACGCGCGTCGAGGTCGTCACCGAAGGCGTGCTCACGCGCATGCTGCACGAGGACGCTGCGCTCGAGGGGGTCGGCCTCGTCATCTTCGACGAGTTTCACGAGCGTAGTCTCAACGCGGATCTCGGCCTCGCTCTCTCGTTGGAGACGCAGGCGGTGCTTCGTCCCGAGCTGCGACTGCTCGTCATGTCCGCCACGCTCGACGGCGTCGCGGTCGCGAGCCTGCTCGGCGACGCGCCGGTGATCGCCAGCGAGGGCAGAACGTTTCCGATCGAGATCCGGTACGTGCCTCGACGCAGCGAGCAGTCGACTGATGCGGCGGTAACGGGCGCGATCCGCCGCGCGCTCGGCGAGGACGACGGCAGCGTGCTCGCCTTCCTTCCGGGGGCGGGCGAGATCCGGCGCACCCATGCGATGCTGACGTCCGGCGCGTTGCCGCCCGATGTGCGCGTGCTTCCACTGTTCGGCGCGATGCCCGCTGCCGCGCAGGACGAGGCGATTCTTCCCGCACCGGCCGGTGCGCGGAAGGTCGTTCTCGCCACGTCCATCGCGGAGACCAGTCTCACGATCGAGGGCGTGCACGTCGTCGTGGACAGCGGGCTGGCGCGCGTACCGGCCTTCTCGCCGCGGACGGGAATGTCGCGGCTCGAGACGGTTCGCGTGTCGCGCGCGTCCGCCGAGCAGCGCTGCGGACGTGCGGGGCGCACCGCACCTGGAGTGTGCTATCGCTTGTGGGCCGGCGAGGAGCACGCGGGCCTCCTGGAGCGCGATCGACCAGAGATCCTTCAGGCCGATCTCGCACCGCTCGCGCTCGATCTGGCGGTCGCGGGAGTCGTCGATGCCTCGTCACTGCGATGGTTGGACCGGCCCCCTGCCCCGGCGCTCGCGCAAGCCCGTGAGCTTCTGAGACAGCTCGGCGCTCTCGACGTCGATGATCGCATCACCCCGCACGGTCACGCGATCGCGTCGTTCGGCGTGCATCCCCGGCTCGCCCACATGATGCTTCGCGGACACGAGCTCGGATTCGGCGCGACTGCGTGTCTGATCGCAGCGTTGCTCGACGAGCGCGACCCCATGCGCCACGGTGCAACCGCTCCCGACGCCGATATCCAGCATCGTGTGGCGATCGTCGAGGGGCGCGAGCGATCGTCGAACGTCGACCGCGAGACGGTTCGACGCGTGCGGGAGCAGGTCCGCACCTGGCGTGCGATGCTGGGAATCGCGCATCGCGCAACCGCCGACGAGAGTGGGTGCGGGCGGGCGCTCGCGCTCGCCTTCCCCGATCGGGTGGCGCAGCGCCGGAGTGGTGCCGAGGAGCGCTACGTGCTCCGCAACGGGCTCGGCGCATTGCTGCCCGAAGGCTCCTCGTTGACGGGAGCGGCGTACCTCGCCGTCGCGGAGCTGGGTGGCCAGCGCCCGGACGCACGCATCCTGCTCGCCGCGTCGCTCGAGCGTGCCGAGCTCGATGAACTGCTCGGCGGCGACGTTCGACGCGAGGATGTCGTGGAATGGCGTTCCGCCGATCGCGCGATCGTCGCTGTGCGGCGCGAGCGGCTTGGGGCCATCGTGCTTCGTGAGACGACGCTGCGCGATGCCGAGCCGGAGGCTGTGGCCGAAGCGCTGCTCTCGGCGCTCACGACGGAGCAGGGACTGTCACTGACGTGGAACGAGAGCGCGTCACGCCTTCGAGCGAGGTTGGCCTTCCTGCATCGTCACGTCGCTGGCTGGCCCGATGTCGGCGACGACACGTTGCGCGCCACGGCGCGCGACTGGCTGCTGCCTCATCTCGTCGGTCTTCGACGACGGGAGCAGGTGGAGGCGCTCGACCTGGGTGCGTTGCTGCTGTCGCGACTGAGCTGGCGACAGCGCGCCGAGCTGGACGAGCTCGCGCCGACGCATTTCGAGGTTCCGAGCGGCTCCAACGTGCGTATCGACTACTTCGATCCCGACGCGCCCGTGCTCGCGGTGCGGCTCCAGGAGTTGTTCGGGCTCGATTCTACGCCGAGCGTGGCCGGTCACGCCGTGCCACTGACGCTTCATCTCCTTTCGCCGGCGCATCGACCGGTGCAGGTCACGCGCGACCTCGCCGGGTTCTGGCGCAACTCGTACTTCGAAGTGCGGAAGGAGCTGCGTGGCCGGTATCCGAAGCACGCGTGGCCCGACGATCCGATGCGCGCCGAGCCGACGCGCCGTGCCCGGCCGCACCGTCGGTAAGGGGCGCGTCAGAAGACGACGCCGAAGGTGATCGGGATGAACTGAAGGTTCGCGCCCACCTCGCGATCACCGAGCATCAGATGGTAGCGCACCTCGAAGAAGGTGGTGAGGTCACCGACGGGGAATCGCAGTCCTCCACCAATGTTCAGGCCCATCGCCGTCTCGGAATCGAGGTTCGAGAACTTGCTGTTGTAGATGCCCACGCCGCCGATGAGGTAAGGGCTGGTGGGTATCTCTGCGAGGTTGAACACGGCGTTCACGGTCGCGTCGATGACTCGGACGTTGTCGCTGAACTTCTTGAGGTTGAACCCGTTCAGGCTTCCGTCGACGCGTGCGCCGATCGGCACGTGGGTACCACCGAAGAACAGGCCGGCGGTGATGTTGTAGCCGAGCTCGGCTTCATCGGCGAGATCGCTCACGGGCGCGGATAGCCCTCCGGAAAGTCCGAATCGCGCCTGGCCGGACATGACCTGCGGCGAAAGGGTGATTACGCCGGCGATGAGTGCGGCGAAGAGTGAGCCTCGCATCATGATCTCCCGAGTGGTTGGTCCTCCGAGGAAGCGTTCGAAAGACATGCCAGAAGGCGGACCGGCCAGGGTGTACACTGGGCTTTCGGGCAGGGGCTTTGGGGCAATACCTATCCCAGGGCGGCATGCGGTGCTTGCTCCATCAGACGCTCTTGATATATTCCTATTTCTATATTGGTAAATAGCTTGCGGGTATTGTCCTCAAAAGAGAGGAATATTTGTTGCGCCTCTACAGCGTTGCCGTAGCTTCACTTGCGATCGGGGCGCCCACAAAGTGGATCGACAACCTGATCGCACACCATGAGATTCCGGACGTGCGATCGCGCACGCGTGGAGTCGCACGCGGGATCTCATGGGCCGGCCTCGTGCGGATCGCGCTGATCCGCGAGCTCCACCTCGCACTCGGGTGCGGGGTCCGGGAAGCGGTAGCGCTGTCGGACGACCTGCTGCGCGCACCGACGGGCCAGGTGGTGGTGGGCCGCTGGTCGACGCTCGGGTTCGAGCGTCGAGCCTTGGAGGAGGACCTCCAGCGGCGGCTCGTCGAGGCGCTCGAGTCCGCCCCTCGGCCGCGTCGCGGCCGCCCCGTACGCCGCGCGGTCGCCGCGCGTGAGAGCCGGATGGGGTAAAAACGATGCGGGGCGCCGGTGAGGGCGCCCCGCATCGCGTCAGGTCCGAGTCGACTCAGGTCTTCGAGACGTTTTCGGCGGCCGGTCCCTTGGCCCCCTGCACGATGTCGAATTCGACCGAATCACCCTCGGCCAGTGACTTGAACCCGCTGCCCTGGATCGCGCTGTAATGCACGAAGCAGTCTTTCTCGCCGCTGTCGGGTGTGATGAAGCCGAAACCCTTCGCGTCGTTGAACCACTTCACCTTGCCGGTCGTACGCATGTCCCACTCCTGAGAAAACTGATTGTCTAGGGAGCGGAACGCGCCTGCCCTGACAATAGCCAGCGCGGCGGGTGCACCAGTGTCCCGTCGCTACGATCGTCGCTGCACCCCGGACCGCCGAGGCCCAGCGAGCGCAAACGTAGCAAGTCCTGAAAAACCGGTCAATAGCGAGCTCGTGGCCTTCTCACGCCCCCTGAACCGGTCCGCCTGACCACTTCCGCTCACTTCCCGACCGGACGAACGGAAGTCACGTAGTAATTGGTCTCTCCGAAGCAGGTCCCGGGTACACCCCGGTGCTCCTCGTAGGTCAGGGAGACCTGCGATCCCATGTCCCGGGTCATCACCGCAGCGAGGCTGTCCGAGCGGACGGTGAAGGGAAAGCGCTCCTGCATCGCACCCGGGATGTTCACCATGGCGAGCTCGCCCTCCCACGTCTTACAGAGCCAGCCCTTCTTCGAGAGTTTCTGGATGTATCCGGCGCGATCGCCTCTGGAGTACGTGTACGAGAGGGCGATCATCGTCCATGCCGCGAGCATCAGGGCAGGGAGGCCGACCAGCGCGCCCGCGATGATCCACGGCCAGCGCCGTCGGCGGCGTGACGTCGGCAGGTCGTCCAACGCGGCACGGTGTTGCCCTTCGTCGCTCATGGCACTCCTCCCGGGTGGGTGCTCCGATCCGCTGCCACTGAGCAGAAACTACGCCTCCCGTGCGCGCGCAGCAGGGGGTGCTCTTAGATTTCGTCGTAGACCCTGACCCGCTGCCCCTGTGTCGTTCGCCCCTCGCAGACCAACCGTTACCGCGCTCGTAGGCACGGTCCCCGTGGGATCCGCGCATCCGATCGTCGTGCAGTCGATGACGAACACGGATACGGCGGATGCCGCCGGTACGGCCGCACAGATCGCGGCCCTCGCGCGCGCGGGCTCCCAGATCGTTCGCATCACGGTCAACAACGAGGAGGCGGCGGCCGCGGTCCCGGAGATCGCAGCGCGCCTCGCCGACTCGGGCGTCGCCGTGCCGATCGTCGGCGACTTTCACTACAACGGGCATCTGCTGCTCGCACGCTACCCCGATTGCGCGCGTGCGCTGGACAAGTACCGCATCAATCCGGGGAACGTGGGAGGCAAGCGGCGCGACGAGAACTTCCGCACGATCGTGCAGCTGGCCGTGGAGCACGGAAAGCCCGTGCGGATCGGCGTGAACTGGGGCTCGCTCGACCAGGACCTGCTCACGCAGATGATGGACGAGAACGCGCGCGCGGCGCCGCCGCTCTCCGCCAAGGACGTGTACATCGAGGCAATGCTCGCGTCCGCGCTCCGGTCGGCCGAGCTGGCGGAGGAGGTCGGTCTGGGCCACGACCGCATCCTGATCTCCGCCAAGGTGTCGCAGGTACCTGATCTCGTCGACGTCTACGAGCGGCTCGCCGCGCGGTGCGACTACCCGTTGCATCTCGGGCTCACCGAAGCGGGAATGGGGATGAAAGGGCAGGTGGCCAGCGCCGCTGCACTCTCGATCCTCCTCGCCAAGGGGATTGGTGACACCATCCGCGTCTCGCTCACCCCGAAGCCGAATGGCGACCGCACCGAGGAGGTGCTCGTCGCGCAACAGATTCTGCAGTCGCTCGGACTGCGGAGCTTCGCGCCACAGGTGACGGCGTGCCCGGGATGCGGGCGTACGACGTCGACTTTCTTCCAGCACATGGCGGAGGACATCCAGACGTATCTGCGCGAGCAGATGCCCGTGTGGCGCGAGACCCGGCCTGGCGTGGAGACCATGCACGTCGCGGTGATGGGCTGCGTCGTCAACGGGCCTGGCGAGTCCAAGCACGCCAATCTCGGAATCTCGCTCCCGGGCACGTTCGAGGAGCCGAAGGCTCCCGTCTACGTCGACGGCCGGCTCTTCACGACGCTCAAGGGTGACCGCATCGTGCAGGAGTTCCTCGTGATCCTCGAGGAGTACGTCGCGCGTACCTATCCCGCGGCGCCGCGCACGTCGCTGCCCGCCATTCCGGTGCCGGCCGCGGCGCGCTGACGCGCGCTCAGCGCGACGTCAGCGAGCTCGAACTCGCGACGCGTTCGAGCTCTCCGGCTACGTCGCGCAGCTCGTCCATGATCGGCGCGTCGAAACCCAGCTCGCGAAGCCGCTCGTAGACGCGCCGATACCAGCGTACGGTACCCGTGCGGCCCGCGGCGAACCGCGACCAGACGGTATCCGGGTCGAGCGTTCGCATCAGATCGGCGAGGATGGTGCTGCCGTTGTGGATCTTGTCCGCAGCGCACACCCAGAGCGCGCGCTCCGGTGCAGCGGCCAGGCGCGCGAGGTAGTCGTCCTTCCGTTCCTCGCTCGAGAGCTCGACGCCTTCCTCGTCCACCTGGCGCTCGGTCACCGCGAGCACGGTGTCGAGCACGTCCTGACCGAACTTGTCACCGAGGCGCTGCTCCAGCGTGTCGCGCGTGTAGCCGTCGCGCACGCAATCCTCGACGACGTCATGCAGGATGCCGGACACCACCGTCTGCTCGTCCTGACCGTAGCGCGTGAGGATCACGGCCACGTTGGCGGGATGCGTGAGATACGGGAGACGTGTTCCGCGCCTCACTTGCCGATCATGATGCTTCGCCGCGAAGGCGAAAGCGTGGTTGATGCGGTCGGAGTAGCCGCGGATCGACATCAGGTCGCGGAAGTAGAAGTCGCGGGAAGGGCGGGGCCGAAAGATACCGTGCGCCGTTCCGCGCTGCACGCGCTGTCGCGACGCACGCGTCGCGTGCGCTCAGCGTGAGATCTGGCCGGCCAGCACAAGATCCAGCAATGCGAGTGCCGCCCCCTGAACGATCACGGCCAGGCCGGCGCCCACGAGACCCATCCGCCGGGCCAGCCGCCATCCGAGCACGAGCAACGTGCCCCCCACCAGCACGTAGCCGGCGTCCAGGCCGATGTTGAGCCAGAGAAACCGGTCGAGGCGTGTCGCGCCGGCAAGGTCACGAAGCTCGAGGTGGTGAAGTTCCGTCAGCGCGAGTGCGAGCTCGATGGCGCCCCATGCCATCGTCTGGATACCGAAGTGATCCAGCAGGGAAGACCGATAGCCACGGATCCGCATCAGTCCGAGCAGCGCGCTCCCGACGAACAGGCTCGCTCCTCCCCATACGGCCAGGCGTATGAGATGAGCTCGCTCGACGGCGAGCAGTGTGTCCGCCCACATGAATTGCATGAAGGAACGCTAGCGGGTGCAGCACGCGGCCGAGAGCGGTGGCGCGGTTCGTGTGTACCCTCCTGCCATGACGGTACAGCTCGCAGGAACGGCTGACGCGTTCGACCGCTGGGCTTCGGTCGCTGATGCAGTGCGCTCCACGACCAAGCGCCTGCAGAAGCTCGCGGCGCTCGTCGACTACCTGCCGACGCTGCCCGATGACGCGCTCGCGATCGCGGCGCGCTTCTTCTCGGGCATCGTGTTCCCTCGGCACGACGCGAGGACGACGCAGGTAGGTGGCTCGATCCTCTGGACGGCGCTGGGGACGCTCACGGGTCTGCCGGACGAGGTGCTCGCCGAGGCGTACAGCCGACATGGCGATGCCGGTGACATGGTGGGTGACGTGCTCGCGTCGCATCCGGCTTCGATGCACACCCTTGCCTGGGTCGAAGGACGCTTTGCCGATCTGGCCCGAGCGAGTGGCTCGACGGCTCGACGCGAGATCGTGCGCGAGGTGCTCGCGACGCTCGGCGCCAACGAGGCGCGCTACTTCGCCAAGCTCCTCGGCGGTGAGCTGCGGATCGGTCTCAAGGAGGCGCAGGTCGAGGAAGCCCTTGCTCGCGCCTTCGAGCGACCGATCGAGCAGGTCCGTCATGCCAACCGACTCCGGGGAGACATCGGCGAGGTAGCCATTCTCGCTCGGCAGGGGAGCCTCGAGTCGGCGCGCCTGGCGCTCTTTCACCCGATCGGCTTCATGCTGGCGCAGCCGCTGGCGACCCCGGAAGCGATCGTCCAGGCGATGCCATCGCCGTTCGCGGTCGAGGACAAGTACGACGGCATCCGCGCCCAGGCGCACGTGGAAGGCGACGAGGTTCGACTGTTCTCCCGCACGCTGGATGACATCACGCGCGGATATCCGGAGGTGGTGGCCTCGCTCTGCGGGCTCGGCGCCGGACTGGTTCTCGACGGGGAGCTGATCGCGGTCGATCCGGAAGATCGACGCCGGGCGCGCCCGTTCGCAGCGCTTCAGCGGCGGCTCGGGCGGAAGGCTCCGACCGCGGCCGTCCTGAATGAGACGCCGGTCGCGTTCGTCGCGTACGACCTGCTCGCGATCGAGCACGAGCTCGTACTCGACTCGAGCTATGATGCCAGACGAAGCCGCCTATTGTCGCTATTGTGGCGCGAACAGGATGCGTTCGTGGCGTCCAGCGTACTCTGTTCCAGCCCACATGAAGTGGAAGCCGCGTTCGCGCGAGCGCGCGCGGCAGGGAACGAGGGGTTGATCGCGAAGGACCCTGCGTCCCCCTATACCCCGGGTCGGCGCGGCAAGAGCTGGGTCAAGCTCAAGCGTGCGCTCGCCACTTTGGACGTCGTCGTGACGGGAGTCGAGCGAGGCCACGGCCGGCGCAACCGCGTGCTCTCGGACTACACCTTCGCCGTTCGTGCCTCGGAGACGGATCCCACGCTCCTGAACGTGGGCAAGGCATACAACGGGCTGACCGACGCCGAGATCGCCGCGCTGACGACACACTTCGAGTCGATCACAACCGAACGGTTCGGACGCTATCACGCCGTTCGTCCGGAGGTGGTGCTCGAGGTCACGTTCGACATCGTTCAGCGCTCGACGCGCCACAAAGCCGGCTACGCGTTGCGCTTCCCTCGCATCGTGCGCGTCCGCGACGACAAGCCGCCAGCGGAGATCGACACGTTGGCTCGCGTCCGAGAGCTCGCCGGCGAAAGCGCGCCAAACGTCGACGACCACTGAGCTCGGCGATGGCCGCGACTATGCGGTCACGGGCACCGGTTCGGCGGGTTGTTCCGGCGCACGGACCTCGGCAAGGATCGGATCGGGAGCGTTCCACAGTACGATGCCGCGGATGCGGCCCCCCGTTCGCTCGGTATCCTCGAGTGCGCGCTTGAGGTGCGCGATCGGCGTCTGTCCGGTCCGGACGCAGTAGATCACATCCGGGATGGGCAGCACACTCGGGAGTCCGTTCAGCACCTGCTCGGCGGCGCTCACGATCACGATGGTGTCGTAGCGTCGTGCCAGCCGCTGCGCATCGTTCTGGAGGAGCGCGCTCACCCCCTGGAACGAGGGCGCATCCGGTCCCGTGGGCACCACGTCGATCGAGCTCTCGCGCCCGATGCGCACAGGCCGCGCGGCCTCGGCCCAGCTCACCTTTTCCCCCACCAGGCCGCTGACCCCGTCGCTCGCTCGCAGCCTCAGTGCCGTGGCAACCGTCGATGCCGCGGCATCCGTGTCGATCAGGAGCGTGCTGCGCGCTTCGTCCGCGGCGATGGCGGCGAAGTTGATCCCGACCACCGCGGACACGGCGGGGTTGTCTCCAGTGACGGTGAGCATCAGCACGTTCGCGCCGGCGGCGGCGATGTGCAGGTAGATCAGCTGATGGCCGTCGGCGCCCGGGTCGATGTACGGCGGTGCAGCGCGGTCGCTCGAGCGACGGCCACGTTCGGGCGACGGTGGCAGCGGACTGATGATGCCGAGCACTCGGACGCCCGTGGCCCGCTCTACCTCGTAAGCGTCCGCGATGCGCGGATGGCGGAGCTCGTCGATGAGCGCGAACCCGAATCCGATGACGGCGCCGAAGATCAACGCCGCCGCCAGCATTGCCGGAGGCGACGCGCCGAGGTTCGCGAGCTCGCGCGCGCGCACCTCGAGCGCGTCCAGCCGTGCGAGCTCGGCACGCTCGCGGGCGAGCCTGTTCGCGACCCCCGCAGCGGCGGTGCGAGCGGCGTTCAAGGTGGCGACGTGCTGCAGCGTATCCGGTATCGCACGCGAGGAAAGGTCGGGCGGTGCGGGGGCGAGCGCCGCAATCTGCCGTCGTAGATCGGCGCGACGTGCGATGGCGACAGCCTCGATCGCACGACCCAGCTCGTTCGCCCGCGCGGTGAGCGCCACGAAGACGGGATCGACGCCACCCACCGCGTTGTAGCTCTCGCGCTCACGCTCGATCTCCACGAGGGAGTCGAGGAGCTGGCGAACGCTCGCGTCGCTACGCATGGCAGGCGCTTCGGCCAGCGCGCGATACGAGCCGAGGAGCGGGGCATTCTCCGCACGCGCGAGCAGGCGTCCCAGCTGCGCGGCCTGCGTGGCGAGCGAATCGCGGGCCGTGAGGGTCGCGCCGGTGATCGGCTCGCCGGTGACGAGGGTGTCCGAAACGGGCGCCGTCGCCGTAGAAGCGATGAGCTGCGAGAGGTCGTTCCTTGCTCTGACGAGTGCCGAGTCGGCGGCCGCGACCTGGCGCTGGGCCTCGGTCAATGCCGAGACTGTCGGCTCGGTGTCGGGACGCTGTGCCGCCGCGGGACGCAGTTGGGCGGCACTCCGCCGAGCCTGTTGAGGCACGACCACCAGCGCGACGAGCGAGGCGATGAAGGTGACGATGCTCACCGCGCCGATGAAGACGGGGCGGCGCAACGCGTTGCGCGCACGTGCCGCCATCCAGGTGGCGCGCGTGTGAGATGGAGGCTTGGGGCGGTGCCGCGGCTGGCGGCGACGCTGGTTCATGTCGGGATGATGGCTTCGCGATGGTCGGCGAGCAACGCGCGCCGTATCGCATACGTCGATACCAGGTTCAGTTGCACGACCTGCACCACGAGCCCGACGTCGTCAGTTCGATGCCGGACGCGACACGGGGTGGATGTGCATCTGCACATCCACCCCGCGAGCTTTCAGTCGCGATGAGCGACGGAGAACTACTGCACCGTGATGCTGCCCTTCATGTTCATCGCCGCGTGCGGCGTGCAGATGAAGTCGTACTTGCCGGCCGGGACCTTGGCGAAGGAGATCGTGTACGCCTCGTTCGGCTGCATGATGAACGGACCCGACAGCTCGCCCATCTTCTGCCCGGGCATGTTGGCGTCGAGCTGCGCCTTGGCCGCCGCGTCCGTGACGTTCTGGAAGGCGACGTTGTGGGGGCCGCCGGACACCATGATGAACTTGACCGCGTCGCCCTGCTTCACGGTGAGGTTCGCGGGGTCGAACTTATAGCCGGTGGCATCGCCGGTCATCTTGACTTCGTGCGTCTTGCCGGTCGCCGGAGCAGCAGCGGCAGCACCTGCCGCGGGAGCTGCGGCAGCACCAGCCGCCGGAGCGGCCGCGGCCGTGGCCGAGTCAGTCGTCGGGGTGGTGGTCGCCGCCGGAGTCGTTGCCGGGGCCGCCGCGCTGGTATCGGCAGCGGGCGTCTTCTCGCCGCCGCAGGCGCCGAGGATGGCTGCGCTGGTGAGGAGCGCAATACCGTGGAACCGCATTTCTGAAGGCCTCCAGTAGAACCTGATCGTGGTGTGGTGACCGGCGCGGGGCCCCGCGCCGAATTGTGAATTTATTCACAAGGGGGGCGCAATGCAATTCGCGGGTCCGAGGCGCTGTTGTGGGCGGTGCTCTGCGTGCAGACACCGCGCCGCTACGTTGACCTCTGCTCGGGTCGCCGTTAGGTTCCCCGCCATGATCGCCCGCACCCACCGCCATGCGCATTATCACCACGGTCCGACGGGCCGGGGCGAGACGCGCATGCACGGGTAGACGCGGAGAGCACTCCCCCCCGCAGCGCCGATCGACTCGCAGCCCGTCCCCGAGGACGGGCTTTTTTTGCGCCACTCACCCGCGCATCTCCCTCTCAGGCCGCTTGGCCCCCATGCTCCGAATCGCACTGCCCAACAAAGGACGGCTGTCGGAAGAAGCCCGCGAGCTGTTCACCGACGCCGGCCTCGAGATTCGTGCCGCCGGCCCCCGCGCGCTGACGGCCTCGCTCGGCGGTGAGTTCCAGGCGCTGTTCGTGCGCGCGCAGGACATCCCCGAGTTCGTCGCCGATGGCGCGGCGGACGCCGGGGTCACCGGAGCCGACCTCGTGCGCGAGTCCGGACGAGACCTCGACGACCTCGCGGACCTGACGTTCGGCCGCTGCCGTCTAGCCGTTGCCGCGACCGAGGAGAGTGGGATCACGAGCATCGACGCGCTTCGGCCCGGCACCCGCGTGGCGACGGTGTTCCCGCGCGTGACGGCGGACTTCTTTGCCGCGCGCGGGCAGGTGGTGGAGATCGTGCCCGTCTCCGGCGCCGCGGAGATCGCACCGCACATCGGGATCGCCGACGTGATCGTCGATCTCGTATCCACTGGATCGACGCTGCGCGTGAACGGGCTGCGCGAGATCGCGACGGTGCTCGAATCCAGCGCGCGTCTCATCGCCGCTCCGGGGACACGCGCGGATGGTGCGCGCGGCCGGGCGCTCGAGGAGCTGGTCGCGGCGCTCGGGAGCGTGCTCGCCGCGCGCGGCAAGCGCTACGTGATGGCGAACGTTCCCCGCGCGCAGCTCGAGGAAGTGAAGCGCGTCGTGCCCGGACTCAACGGCCCGACGATCATCGACATCATGAATGGCGGGCACTACGTGGCGGTCCACGCCGTCGTCTCGGCCGCCACCATCTACCGCACGATCGCCGATCTCAAGGCGCTCGGTGCGGAAGGCATCCTCGTCACGCGCATCGAGAGGTTGATGTCGTGAGCGACAGCGCGGCGGTGAGCAGACCGACCCTCCGCTGGACGGGGACGTGCGCCGAGCTCACGGCGGCGGATCGCTGTGCGCTGTTCGAGCGCACAGCCGCGATCGACGTCGCGGTCGGCGAGCGTACCGCGAGCATCGTGGCGCGCGTCCGTCAGGAAGGCGACGGCGCGCTGCGCGCGCTCGCCCACGAGCTGGATGGTGTCGACCTCGACGCGCTCGAGGTGCCGCGCTCCCGCTGGCAGTCGGCGCTCGATGCGCTGTCCCCGACGCTGCGCGCCGCGCTCGAGCGGTCGGCGGACAATGTCGGGCGCGTGCACCGCGCCTTCCGTCCGGTCGCACAGGAGACGGAGAGCGAGCCAGGAATCACCGTCGGCCGACGCCCCGATCCACTCGGCCGGGTCGGTGTGTACGCGCCCGGCGGGCGAGCCGCCTATCCGAGTAGTGTGTTGATGGGAATCGTCCCCGCACGAGTGGCCGGCGTGGGCGAGATCGTGCTCTGCTCGCCGCCGGGTCGTGATACGGGCGCTCCGTCTGACGTGGTGCTCGCCGCGGCGGCGCTGGCGGGCGCCGATCGCGTCTTCGCGCTGGGCGGCGCGGGCGCGATCGCGGCGATGGCATACGGCACCGCGAGCGTACCGCGCGTCGACCGCATCGTCGGTCCGGGCAACGCGTATGTCGCCGAAGCGAAGCTCCAGGTGGCGAACGTCGTGGCGATCGACTCTCCTGCCGGCCCGAGCGAGCTGCTCGTGGTGTGCGACGATTCGGCGGATGCGTCGCTCGTCGCGCGCGAGATGCTGGCCCAGGCGGAGCACGACCCGCTTGCCGCGGTCGTCGCCGTCACGACGACGGCGCGCCTGGCACAGGCGATCGTCGAGGCGCTGGCCGCACAACTGCCGGCGCAGCCACGAGCCGAGATCTGCCGAACGGCACTCGAAGGGCAGGGTGCAGTGCTCGTCGCCGGCTCGCTCGACGCGTGCGTCGAGTTCGCGAACGACTACGCGGCGGAGCACCTGCTCCTCGCCGTCGAGCCGCTCGACGACGTGCTCGCACGCGTGCGCAACGCCGGAACGGTGTTCGTCGGGCCATCGGCGTCGGTCGCGTTCGGCGACTACATGACCGGCGCGAATCACGTACTGCCGACCGGTGGGCTCGCCCGGTCGTACTCGGGCCTCTCGACGCTCGACTTCGTGCGCTGGACGACGTATCAGCGAGTGACGGTGGACGCCGCAGCGCGGCTCTCCGACGACGTCGGCGTCTTCGCCGACGCCGAACGGCTTCCGGGCCATGCCTTCGCTGCGCGCGCCTGGCGCGCGGGGCCGACGCGATGACCACCGACGATCGCGCCACGCCGCTGCCGCAGCCGCGAGCCGCGGTGCGTGGACTGCCGCTCTATTCCCCCGACGTTGCCGCGTCCATCGTGGACGTCAGCGAGAACGTCAATCTCTGGGGGAGCCCGCCCGCCTCGCTGCGTGCGCTCGCGAGCGCACCGGCCGAGCGCGTCAACCGCTACCCGTCGCTGTACTCCACGACGCTCCGCGACGCGGTGTTGGGGTATCTCGGGCTCTCGTCTGCGAACGGGATCGGGCTCGTGACGGGGTGTGGCTCGGACGATGTGCTCGACGCAGCCATCCGCGCGTTCGGCGAGCCCGGCGACGAAGTCGCGTTCGCGGCCCCGACGTTCGTGATGATCCCGATCTTCACGAGGCTGAACGGGCTGGTGCCGGCCCTGGTACCGATGGGTCCGAACTACGAAGTGGATCCACAGCAGCTGGTGGATCGGCGCGCCAGGATCACGTACCTCTGCACGCCGAACAATCCGACGTCGACGGCGATGTCGCGCGCGGCGGTGGAATACGTCGTCGAGCGCGCGGCAGGTCTCGTCGTGCTCGACGAGGCGTACGCCGAGTTCGCGCCCGACGTCTTCACCTCCCTCGTGACACGGTCCGAGCGCCTGCTCGTCACGCGCACGTTCTCCAAGGCGTTCGGCCTCGCCGGCCTGCGCGTGGGGTATGGCA
>Ga0207659_10000443_pt1 | contig 24848 bp, 20 predicted proteins | sample KBSM43metaG_FD_184330 | JGI IMG/M metagenome (GOLD analysis project Ga0207659, IMG submission 184330) | Miscanthus rhizosphere microbial communities from Kellogg Biological Station, Michigan, USA - KBS M4-3 metaG (SPAdes) (version 2) | ecosystem: Host-associated > Plants > Roots > Rhizosphere >...
CTTCGATGGACCCACCGAGCAGGCGCTGACCGTGTATCTCCAGGCCGCCCAGACGACGAGCACCCGTGGCGGCACCGATCGGCCGCATTTCCGTGTGCTGAATGCGGCGTTGAAGACCAGAGATGGACGTGTGTGCCACACCCTTCGCCCACATACCGAGTGCCAGCTGACTGCACAAATTGAATGCTTTATCGACGCCGAGGACTATTGTGTCGGCATCGAGCTGGAGCGAACGCGCGATCTGCTGTACTGCTACGGAACCACTTCCGAAGAACTTGGAATGCCCTTGCGCTTTTCGCGCAGTGGAGAACGCCTCACGATCAGCATTGATTTTGCCGCGCACCTCACGCGCGGGCATTACCGAATCAATCTGAATATCCGGCAGCCGCGCGTCGGACGCTTCCTGCTCTTTGCCGAGAGTGTCGCCGACTTCGTGATCGAAGAGCACGAAACCTATGACGGCGTCGTCGACATCGAGCCTCGGATTGCCTTGTCCACGGAGACGGCGAAGACCAACTATGTTCAGCCAGCCACAATTGCGTGAGTTCTGGCGAGGCGTGATCGACCCGAAAGGATTCGGGCGGCTTCAGGGAGTCTGAGTGCTCGTCACGATTGGAATCTGCACGTTCAACCGCTGTGAATTGTTGGCTCAGACGCTGGACCAACTCACCCGGATTGACGTGCCCGCTGACGTGGATTTCGAGGTGTTGGTGGTCGATAACGCCTCCACCGACGCCACGGCCGAGACCGTAGCCTCCGCCTCGGACCGACTACCGGTCCGCTACGCCCTCGAATCTCGTCGCGGTCAGTCGCATGCGAGAAACCGCATTCTCGCACACGCACGTGGAGAGTGGATTCTGTGGACCGACGACGACGTCCTGGTCGATCGTCACTGGCTGTCTTCATGTATCGACGCCGTCCGCCGCCACGATGACGCGGTTGTTGTCGGTGGACCGTGCGAACCATGGTTTCCTGCCGATCCGGATCCAGACCTCTTGCGCACGTTTCCAGGCTTGGCGAGCGGCTTCTGTGCCGCGCCATACGCCGGAGGAGACGGTGTGATGAATGCGTCCGGCGTGAGCAACCTGATGGGCATGAACATGGGCATGCGCAGATCGGCGTGCGCTGAGCTGTTCTTCGATCCGGCCCTCGGCTATTCGGATACATCCACGGCGGCGGGCGAGGAAACCGATTATGTACGCCGTCTACTTTCGCGCGGTGGTGTCGCCGTATGGGCGTCGGGGATGAGGGTGCGACATTACGTCCTGCCTTCGAGAATGACGCTCGAATATCTGACCGCGTTCACGTTCGGGCTAGGTCGGATTTCGGTTCGCGAGGAAGGCTTCCCCTCGGGCCGCACGCTTCTGGGTGTTCCGCGCTGGCTCTATTCGAGCTGCATAGCCACGTACGTTGAGTACTGGATTCAGCGCTGTGCAGGCTCACGTCAGAGTTCGCTGGACTCTTTACGGCAATACCACTATTTCAGAGGCGTGCTTCACGAGTGTCGGTCTATCAGCTCCGCCCGGGTGAAGAACGAGCGCCTAGCTCTGAGCGCCCGATGAAGATCGGGATCTACTCACAACCATCGGGGCCTGTACTGGGCGGAACTGACGTTGCTGTCGCCGTTCTGGCGGAGGCGCTTGCAGACTCGCACGCGGTGGAAGTGCTTCATCACGCGGAACAGCTATCGGCGGAGCAACTGGGGGCATTCTCGGGAACCGACCTCTCGCGCGTGACTCTGCGCCGCGTCTCGCGAACGTCGCGACCCGACCACGAGCCGCTCAATCCATACAGTCGCCTTCGAGGCGAACGGAGGCGAGAAGCGGAGATTAGCGAGGGCTACGATCTTTTCATCCCGTTCACACACGAACCGCCACCCTTCTGCCACGCACGTTACGGGCTGATTTCCGTTCTCTTTCCGACGTCGTCCCCGTTGCACCGCGATGGTCGGACGCCCACAACTCTGTGGGGGGCCGCGCGACGCATGTATTCGGCGCTCGAGTGGTCTCGCCGTCTGGGCTCCTACCACGGATCGGTGGCCATCTCGAATTACACCCGCGAATGGACCAGACGACGCTGGGGTGTCGATTCGGCCGTGGTCTACCCGCCGACGGAGTCACCCGGTCGAAGCGCCGAGAAGGAATCGCTCATTCTGAGCATCGGGCGCTTCGCCGCCAAAGGGTTCGTGAAGTGTCAGGCCGAGCTCGTGCACACTTTTAAGCGGCTTCCGGCCCGCGGCTGGCGGTACGTTTCGGCCGGAGCTGTCGCAACAGTTCCCGCCGACCAGGCGTACCTGGCCGCCGTGCGGGACTCTGCGGGTCCTCGAACCGATATTCAAATCGCGGGCAACGTGCCACGCTCGAGGGTTCGCGAATTGTATGCACAGGCCAGCATCTTCTGGCACGCCGCTGGCTGGACCAACGCCATCAACGACCCCTCATTCAACGAACATTTCGGAATCTCGACGGTGGAGGCGATGTCGTATGGTGCAGTACCGGTTGTGATCAATAGGGGAGGCCAGCCTGAAATCGTCGAACACGGAATCAGCGGATTCGTCTGGAATGACGAACGGGAGCTCGTCGAGTACACGCTGGCGCTCATGGATGACTCGGATCTATTGCACCGAATGTCGGAAGCCGCGCGACAACGCGCGCAGCATTTCAGACGGCCCCAATACGTCAACCGCTTCCGTCAGGTTATCGACGATCTGATGAATGGCACCCTGAACGCGTCCTCGGGGGAAGCTGCGTGAAGCTTTCGGTCGCTATCTGCACCTGGAACCGCGCCGAGAACCTGCGGCGGACGCTCGACGAACTGACGCGCGTCGTACTGCCTGCCTCGTACGACTGGGAACTCCTCGTCGTCAACAATTGCTGTACCGACCACACGGATGACGTTGCCACGTCGTTTCGCGGTCGACTTCCGATTCGAGTGCTGCACGAGACCACCCCAGGCCAATCGCACGCCCGCAACCTCGCCATCCGGGAGGCGACTGGTTCGCACATCGTCTGGACGGACGACGATGTTCTCGTCGAGCCGAATTGGTTATGCGCTTTGATGGCGGAGTTTGAACGCCACAACGCCGATTGGGTATTCGGACGCTCTGAGCCTGAGTGGCCCGGAGCCGCGCCATCGTGGTACTCACCGCGATTTCGCGGGTACTTTGCCGCACTCGACTACGGACCAGATACCCATGTGGTCACAGACTGGGATCATCCATTTTTCGGCTTGAATTTCGCCGGCACCCGCGAGGCGCACACCGCGCTCGGCGGCTTTCGCACGGAGTTCGGCTTTCGGGGGACCGAGGGCGGCGTCGGCGAGGACGTCGACATGTTCGAAAGGGCGTTACGCGCGAGCATGCGGATTGTCTACACGCCGCATGCGTGCGTCCGCCACATGATCCCGGCCGCTCGCGTAGGCAAACAGTACCACCGCCGCCGGCAGTGGGTCGCCCAACCCGTCGTGTTTCAGTACCTCGACGAGATGTTCCCGACGGTGCCGTACCTGCTCGGGCTGCCACGTTTCTTCTACTCGCTCGCGGCGAACGACGTGCTTGGGTACGTCAAATCGGCGCTTCCAGGACGCGGCAGCGAGCGATTTCACTACGAGCTCCAGTTGGTGCGCTTCACAGCGCTGCTTCTCGCATCGGCGCGTCATGGGTTCAAGCGGCCGGCGCGCGATCCGAAGTCTCAGCCTCGCGAGCACGCCGGGACGGTGCGAACGTGAAGGCTGTGATCCTCGCGGGTGGCCTCGGTTCGCGGTTGGCCGAGGAAACCGTCGTGCGACCGAAGCCGATGGTCGAAATCGGCGGTAAGCCGATCCTGTGGCACATCATGAACATCTACTCGTGCTACGGGATCGATGAGTTCATCATCGCGCTCGGCTACAAGGGCGAAGTGATCAAGGAGTACTTCCTGAACTTCTACGCGATGAACAATGACATCACGCTTGACCTCGCCACGGGCGGTACGGTCGTGCACGACGGCCGTCAGCCGCGATGGAAGGTGCACCTGGTCGACACCGGAGATTCCACGCAGACGGGAGGTCGCGTGCGGCGTCTGGCGCGGTGGCTGGGCGAGGACAAGACATTCATGATGACCTACGGCGACGGCGTCGCCGACGTCGATATCCGCGCACTGCAGTGCTTCCACCAGTCGCACGGCAAGCTCGCGACCGTGACGACGGTTCGCCCGCCTGCGCGCTTCGGCGGCATCGTCTTCGACGGGTCCCGCGTCGCGCAGTTCACCGAGAAGCCGCAGACCGGGGAAGGGTGGATCAACGGCGGCTTTTTCGTTCTCGACCGCCAGGTTATCGACTACGTCGACGGCGACCAGACACTGTGGGAGCGCGACCCGATGGAACGACTTGCCGCCGATGGCCAGCTGATGGCGTTTCGGCACGAGGGCTTCTGGCAGCCGATGGACACCCAGCGCGAGCGGAAACTCCTCGAAGACCTCTGGGCGAGCGGCACCGCGCCATGGAAGCTGTGGGCCTGACAATGAACTGGGTCGAGCGTCGAGTGCTCGTGACCGGTGCCACCGGCATCGTCGGCTCGTCGATGACGCGGCGGCTCCTGGACGCGGGCGCGTACGTCGTCGTGCTGGTGCGCGACTGGGACCCGCAGAGCGAGCTCGTGCGAACCGGCGATATCCAGCGCACGAGCGTGGTCAACGGGCGGCTGGAGGACTATGGTGCGCTCGAGCGCGCGATCAACGAGCACGAAATCGATACGGTCTTCCACCTTGGTGCGCAGCCGATCGTCACGACCGCATTCAGGAACCCGCTGCCGACCTTCGAGGCGAACATCCGCGGCAGCTACAACCTGCTCGAAGCCTGCCGTGTGCACCGCTCGCTAGTTTCCTCAGTTGTCGTCGCGTCAAGCGACAAGGCGTACGGCGATGCGCCGTCGCTGCCGTACACCGAGGGCATGCCGCTGAACGGCAGACATCCGTATGACGTGAGTAAGAGCTGCACCGATCTCCTCGCCATGACGTACGCGCACTCGTACGACATGCCGGTCGTGGTGGCGCGCTGCGGCAACATCTATGGCGGCGGCGACCTGAACTGGAGCCGCATCGTGCCGGGAACCATTCGTAGCCTGTGGCGCGGCGAGCGGCCGGTCATCCGCAGCAACGGTCTCTTCACGCGCGATTACATCTATGTGGAGGACGTCGCCGACGCGTATCTGGCGCTGGCGGCGCGGGCCGGCGACGCCGGCATCAAGGGGGAGGCGTTCAACTTCAGCCCTCAGACGCGGATGACAGTGCTGGAGATCACGCGGGCGATCCAGCGGTTGTACGGCCGCGCGGACCTGGAACCGCTCATCCTCGACCAGGCACGCGCCGAAATTAAGGATCAGTATCTCGATTCGGGAAAGGCGCGAGCGCGGCTCGCTTGGACGCCGAAGTGGTCGCTCGAAGCGGGTCTCACGGAGACAATCGCGTGGTACAGGCGCTTCCTGGACTCTACGGCGCGCCAACCGGCGCTCGCGGACTGATGCAGTTCGTCGCGACGCCGATCGACGGGGCGTACCTCGTCGAGCCGACGCCGCGGGGTGACGACCGGGGCTTCTTCGCGCGCGTGTGGTGCCGCGACGAGTTTGCAGCGCACGGACTCAACGCGGCGTTCGTCCAGTGCAACGATTCGCTGAGCCGGCATCGCGGTACCCTGCGCGGCCTGCATTACCAGGTGGCCCCCCATGCGGAGGTCAAGCTGATTCGCTGCGTGCGTGGCGCGGTATTCGACGTGCTTGTCGATTTGCGCCCGAGCTCGCCGACATATTTGCGTTGGTACGGCATTGAGCTCACAGCCGCAAATCCGACTATGTTGTACGTGCCAGAGGGGTGTGCGCACGGGTACCTCGCGCTCGAGGATGACACCGAGGTGATGTACCCGGTAACGTCCGTGTATCGCCCGGAGGCGGAGCGCGGCGTCCGGTGGAATGATCCAGCGTTCGGAATTGCGTGGCCGGACGTCGGTCCGCTGACGCTGTCGACGAAAGACCAGGCGTGGCCGGATTACGTGAAATGAAACGAGTGCTCGTGACCGGCGCCAGCGGCTGCATCGGCCGCCATCTCGTTCCTGTTCTCGTGGAGCGAGGATGGGACGTGCACGCGCTCACATCGGGGCGAACCCGCGCGGAAGGGGTTCTCGATTCAGGCGCGAAGGTGGGCGACGGCGTGACGTGGCATACCGGCGACCTGCTGCGCACCGGTGATGCCGAAAGGGTCGTGCGCGCGGCGTCGCCGACGCATCTGATGCACCTTGCTTGGTACATTGCGCCAGGACGCTGGGCGGCTGCGCCTGAGAACTTCGATTGGGTGCAGGCGAGTCTCGCACTCGTCCGGGCGTTCAAGGCGCACGGGGGTAGCCGCGTCGTGACCGCCGGGTCATGCCTGGAGTACGACTGGAGATACGGCTATTGCTCCGAGGCGCTGACCCCGTGCACGCCGCACACGATCTACGGTGCCTGTAAGCACGCACTGCAGATCCTCACTTCTGGGCTCGCGCGCGACGGGTCGCTCGCGAGCGCCTGGGCGCGAATCTTCTTCATCTACGGACCGCACGAGCATCCGGATCGACTCGTTGCCGCCGTAGTCCGATCCCTGCTTGCCGGGGAGCCGGCCCGCACCTCGCACGGACGCCAGGTTCGCGACTACCTCTTCGTCGAGGATGTTGCCGACGCCCTCGTACGGTTGCTCGAGAGCGATGTGACCGGTCCCATTAACATCGCGTCGGGTCAGGCGATTACGCTGCGGGACATCATTTTTCAAATCGGTCGGCAAACGGGACGGTCCGATCTGATTCAGCTCGGCGCGATTCCACAGGCGACGACCGATGCGCCGATCGTTGTCGCCGACACCTCGCGGCTGACCGCGGAGCTTGACTGGCAGCCGCGCTGGGATCTCGCACAGGGCATCGAGAAGACCATCGCGTGGTGGCGACAGGAGCTGACTGCGCGAACGGGTCAAGGAGCGGCACGGTGAACCAGCCGCGTTACTCGATTGTCATTCCCACGTACCGCCGTGGCGACTCGCTCGCCGAATGCCTCGAAAGCATCTGCGCGCTCGACTACGAGCACGATGCGATCGAAGTCGTGATCATCGACAACGGCGGCGTGGAGCACACGAGAGCCGCGGCGGCGCCGTTCATGGACCGGCTTCGCATCCGGTATCTGATCAATCCACGCAACCGGGGATATGGCTTTTCGGTCAACCGGGGCATTGTCGAAAGCAACGGCGACCGCATCCTGTTGCTCAACGACGATGCACGACCGTTTCCCGATGTGCTGCGTGAATGCGATCGCCTGCTGACGGCGGATCCGGCCATTGGGTGTGTCGGCTGCCGCGCGATCGAAGAAGGACACGAGCGGTGGGGCAACGACGTCGGCCGCGTGCTGCACGGCGGCGCTCTCGTGGGCAACTTCGATATCGACTGCGGCGAACCGGTCGAAGTCGACCATGTGTACGGCTTCTGTTATGTGTTCACCAGAGAAGCCGTGCGGCGCGCTGGATTGAACGACATGACGTTGCTCGCGCGCCCCTACAGCAGCGGCAACCGAATCGAGACCGATCACTGCCTGACGATTGGCCGGACCGGGTTGAAAGTCGTCTACAACCCGCGAATGGCTGCGCACCATCTCGCCCGGCCCCGGCCGGACATGAGCGAAGTGTCGCTCCGCTGGCACCTCAATGCGATTCGAAACACGATCTATCTGTATCTGAAACACTACGGGTTGTTCGGGAAGGGTTTCGCCGCACTTCGGTTGACATTCCTGCAGCACGTCGGAATTCTCTCGGCCGTTCGTCATCCATCCAAGTCGAACCTCGCGTACTTCCTGAATGGGCTCCGCGCGCGCGCAAGTGCCTACGGCCACTACATCATGTACCTGCTCGGTCCGCGCTTCGATTCTCCGGAAGCGTTCAAGCGCATGCTCGACGCCGACACGCGGGCGACCGCGACGGGCAGCCTCGCGGGCGTCTCCGCGCCACGGAGCCGTTGACGTGCGCCGCATCAAAGTCGGTTTCGTCCTCCACGTGATGAACGTCGCCGGAGCCGAGGTGCTCGTAGCCGAGACCGTCCGTCGGCTCCGCGCACGAATCGCTCCCGTTATCTTCTGCATCGACGAGATTGGAGCGCTGGGGCAGCGCATGCGCGAGGAGGGCGTCGATGTGATTGCGTTTGATCGACGGCCAGGTCTCGACCTGCGGGTCGCGTGGCGGATGGCGGCCGAGATCCGCGCCCGCGCGCTGGATGTCGTTCACGCGCATCAGTACACGCCGTTCTTCTACGGCTCCATTGCGGCGCGGCTGTCGCACGTGCGGCCGCGCGTCATCTTCACCGAGCACGGGCGTCACTTCCCGGATGTGGTATCGCCGAAGCGGTGGATCATCAATCGGGTGGTGTTCGATCGCCTGGCCGACAACGTAAACGCCGTGTGCGAGTTCAGCGCGCGAGCGCTTCGCGACAAGGACGGATTCGTCCACCGCGCGATTGAAGTGATTCCCAACGGCGTCGACCTGCCGCGTTACGCGCCAGTGGATCGCGACAAGACACGGGCCGCGCTGGGGCTCGACCCGACGCGTCGGTATGTGGCCACAATCGCGCGGTTTCATCCGGTCAAGGATCACCGGACGCTGCTGACCGCATTTGCGGAGGTGGCCCGTGTGCGCGCTGACGTCGATCTGCTGCTCGTCGGCGACGGTCCACTTCGCTCGGATCTCGAACGTCAGTCCGCGGACCTTCACATTGCCGATCGCGTGCGCTTCCTGGGCGTACGCGACGACGTGGCGAGCATCCTGCGCGCCAGCGACGTGTTCGCGCTGACATCGGTCAGCGAGGCGGCCTCGATCACGCTGCTCGAGGCGATGGCATCCGAGTTGCCTGTCGTCGTCACCGCCGTGGGCGGTAATCCCGAAATTGTTCGGGACGGTATAGATGGGTTCCTCGTGCCGCGTCGAAGCTCCGCGGGCGTCGCGAAGGCGCTGTTAAGAATCCTCGGCGACCGTTCGGTGGCTGCGGCGATGGGACACGCCGGGGCAGAGCGCGTGCGAGCGAAATTTTCGCTGGACGCCGCAATCAACCGGTACCACACGCTTTATGCGAGTGCGGCGGCAGTCGATCGCTGTTCGGAGGCTGCCTGATGCTGCGCATGATTTTCGTCCTCACGATTATCGCCTTCGGGACAGCCGCGTCGCTCTTCAGTCCCTTCTATGCGCTGCTCTTCTATCTGTGGAACGCGTACTTCCGTCCCGAAGGCTGGACCTACGGACCCTTCATCGCGTCATTGAACCTCTCGTTCGTCATCGGAGCGTATCTCGTACTGGCAACAGCCGCATCGCTCCCCAGGCTCCGCGTCAACACGCGTGTGATTCTACTCGCGGTCTTTTTCGCCGACTCGTTGATGTGCACGATGTTATCCGAGCACCTCGACTGGTCCTGGAATGCGTGGATTGTCTTCTCCAAGGTGATCGTCATCACCTACATCATCGTGGTGCTGGCGACCGATCGCAGCCGGTTCCGGGCGGTACTGACGATCATTGCACTCTCGCTGGGATTCGAGTGCGCGAAGCAGGCGTACGCGCAGCTCGTCATCGCCCCAGGCGCGTTGAACAACAACACCATCGCGTTCCTGGGCGACAACAACGGGGTTGCGCTCGGCACCATGCTGCTCGTGCCGATCATCGGAGCGCTGGCGCAAACGGCCACGCGACGATGGGAGCGGATCGGCTATCGATTCCTGTTCGTCGGCGTGTTCATGCGAGGCATCACGACTTACTCACGCGGTGGGTTTCTGGCCGCATCGGTGCTTGGTCTATTCGCAGTGGCGCGATCACCTCGAAAGTTTCGTGCGCTGATCGGAGCGGCAACAATCGCGGGCTTGGTGTTCCTGGTGATGCCGCAGCAGTTCTGGGACCGGATGAACACGATCAACGCATCCGAGGAAGACCGTGGGGACTCGGCGGAAGGACGACTGCACTTTTGGAGCGTCGCGCGGGCCATGGCCAACGCGAAGCCGCTGACGGGCGTCGGTTTCGACGGCTTCAGTCAGTCCTACGAGGACTACAACACGTCCGGCGACTTCGGCGGGGAGCGTGCTGCCCACAGTGTGTGGTTCGGTCTGCTCGCCGATATGGGATACCCGGGTTTGATCTTGTTTGTGTTGTTGTGGGGCTCGAGCCTCGTGTCCTGCTGGCGCGTGAGCGTAAAGTGCAAAGGCGATCCGCAACGCAAAGACTTGCGTCTGTACGCCAACGCGCTCATGACAAGTCTGGTGACCTTCGCTGTCGGAGGCACGTTCCTGCCGTATCAGTACAACGAGATGATCTGGCACTTCTTTGGTCTGGCGACCACGCTGACATTCCTCGCCGAAGAACAGCCGGTTGAGGTGACAGCACCGGTCGCGGCGCCGGTTGCAAGACCGCCGCAGCCGTTTGCCGCGGCGCTCAGAACCTCATTGCCGAAATGATGATCACGTTCATCATTCCGGTGAAAAACGATGCGCGGCGGTTACAGCGCTGTCTCGCGTCTGTTGCGGCCAACCCTGGTGTATCGCCCGAAGTGATCGTCGTGGACAACGGGTCGACCGACGAGTCAGCGACCGTTGCGGGCGCGGCGGGTGCGCGTGTGCTGTCAGTTCCATGCAAGCGTGTTGGCCAGCTGAGGAACGAGGCAGCGGCGATCGCGCAGGGCGGTCTCCTCGCGTTCGTCGACGCGGATCACGAACTGACAACCACCTGGATCGCGGCAGCGATCGACGTCATGAGGCCTTCAGACGTCGGCGCTGCGGGTGCACTATATGTCGCGCCCGACGACGGCACATGGGTGCAAGGCACGTACGGCGCGCTGCGCGGTCGCACCGTTGGGCGCGCGGACGTCCGCTGGCTCGGCAGCGGCAACCTCGTTGTCCGGCGTGAGGCGTTCGAAGCCATCGGCGGCTTCGATGAGACCCTCGAGAGTTGCGAGGACGTGGACTTCTGCCAGCGCCTGCGCGATGCGGGGTGGCGCCTCGTCGCCGATGAGCGCCTGGTCAGCGTTCATTACGGCGATCCCAGCACCCTCGGCAGCCTGTTTCGAGCGGAACGGTGGCGCGGCCGCGACAATCTTCGCGTCACCTTACGCGGGGGCGTCACCGCGCGAGACCTTCCCAGCATTGTCTCGCCGATTGTCGTTGTGCTCGCCGTTCCGTCGTTGCTTGCCGCAACCGCGGCGGCGCCGTTTACTAATGGTCGTTCCTTGTCGATTGCGGTCGCCGCGGCAGTGGTGTTCACCATCATCGCGCTGGCGCGCACGGTACGCATCGCGAGTGCCGGTGGCCGTTGGGGAGTCGCAGCGGTCGCACGTGCGTTTGCGGTGGCGACGACCTACGAGTTGGCGCGTGCGTCGGCGATCGTTACTCGCGCCGTCCACCATCGACCCGCGTCCGCGCCCAACGCGCGACCGGCGGGCGCCCCGGCAAAATGAGCCCGATACGCGTCCTCGAGCTCCGCAGCGTCTGGGGAACAGGGGGCGGGCCCGACAAAACGATTCTGTCCGGCGCCGCACTGAAGGGCAGTACCGATATCGAGACAACCGTCTGCTACATTCGCGACGCCCGCGACCGCGTCTTCTCCATTGATCGCAGGGCGAAGGATCTCGGAATCGACTACGCCGAAGTCGTGGAACGCCACTCGTTCGATCGCGCCGTCTGGCCGCAGCTGCGCACCCTGGTCAGACAGCGGGGCATCCACATCGTTCATGCCCACGATCACAAGACCGACTTTTTGACCTGGCTGCTCGCGAAGGTCGAACCAATCATCCCGTTATCGACCGCGCATGGCTTTGCGGGCGAGAGTTCTCGAGAGAAGGTCTATTACGCCGTTGAGAAGCGTCTTCTCGCCAGGTTTCCGCATGTCATCGCGGTATCGAGGCCTATCCGCGACGAGCTGCTGCGTACCGGATCGCGTCCGGAGCACGTGACCGTCATCAATAACGCGATCGATCACCGCGTGTTCGCACGCGATCGCCAGCGCGAGGCCGAGTTGCGGCGGAACTACGGCTACGCCTCCGATGACATCGTCATCGGCGCCGTAGGCCGTCTCGAGTCGGAGAAGCGGTTCGACCTGCTCATCGAGGCGTTCGCCCTGGTCTCACGACGAACGCCGCGGGCACGCCTTGCGATCGTGGGCGAAGGATCGTGCCGACCTGCGCTCGAAGCGCACATGGCAAGGCTGGGAGTGGCGGATACCTGCCGGCTGCTCGGACATCAGGGCGATGTGATCGCGATGCACCACTTATTCGACCTGTTCGTGCAATCCTCGATTCGTGAAGGGACGCCGAATGCCGTCCTCGAAGCGATGGCGCTCGAGACGCCAATTGTCGCGACGGACGTGGGCGGCACCGCGGAGCTGGTGACGCACGGCGTACATGGCCTGCTCGTACGCCCCGGCAGCGCAGCGCCGCTCGTCGAGTCCATTGAGACGGCATTGTCGGATCGCGGCGCGTCGACGCTTCTCGCCGCGACGGCGCGCCGGCGAATCGAGACCGACTTGTCGTTCGAGCGGCGGATGCAGAAAGTGGAGTCGATCTACGAGACGCTTGCCGGGAACGCGTCCGCCGCGCGCTGTCTCGACAACGGTACCCCAGCCCTAGCGCAAGAGCAGCGCCGCTAAGACGAGCAGCGCGGCAACCGCCCCAAGGCCCACCAGCAGCACCGCTCGCCGCTTTGCGCGCTCGCGCTGCGGTACGAACCGTTCGATGGTGCCGAACCCATCAGATTGAGCGGTCTGGGGCGCCGCGACGTCCGGCTGCCGCTCGACCGCTCCGCTCATGAATCCTGATGTCAGCAGGACCGCGACCGGGCGCGCCAGGGCTCGCGTCGAAGAGCTGATAAGGGTGCGCATCGAATAGTCGTAAAAGAAGCGCGCGCGCTCAACGAATCGTTCGCGCTCGCTGCCCTGAGTATGCAGTGCGGCGAAGTAGAAGACGTCGCTTTTTCGCACGTCCTGCGCCGCCCACGTTTCCGTCTTGAATTCGAGCTTCTCGGGTTTGTCGAGGTACGGGTACTCGTGTTCGGCCATCCATCGCGCATAGTGGAGAAGACTCGCGCGGCCATACGCGTACATCGCGTCCAGTTCTCCACGCTCGGCCTTGTAGTAAAGGTACTTGCCGAGCGACTGCAGGAACATGGTGTAGAACCACCGCTGCTCGGGTACATCGAGGCGGCGCTCCGTGATGTCCTCCTCAGGATGGATGACGCGGCGAATCAACCGCTCGGCGTGCGCGATGAACCGCGGTTCACCGGTGAGCCGGTGAGCATCCAGCAGCGCGCTGACGGAATTCGCGGCGGCGCGGCCGGGTCCGTAGTAGCCGGTGGCCGACAGCGTGGCGCGCCCGGTCTCGCCGCGGTCCAACCAGCGGAACGGCGTCCGTCGTCCATCTTCCATGTCGATGACGAACTGTCCAAGCGCCACAGCCGTGTCGCGTGCCATCTCGTCGCCGGTCATGAAGTAATGGTGCATCAGCCCGGTCGTGTAGTTGTGATCGGCCGACGGTCCGCCGCCATGCGTGCGACCGAGCGCAATACGCGGGTACGACCGGTGATGCGACGTATCAGCATCTCCGTAGTGAAAGGTGTGCCAGAAAAGCCCGTGGTTGTAGGCGGCCTTGTCTCTGTCGGTGTGGTACACGTCGATGTCGATGACGTGCGTGGCGAGTTCGACCATCAGGCGCCGCCATCGCGCATCGCCGGTGCGCAGGAATTGGTACGCGAAGCCGGCAATCGGGTCGTACTGATTGTTGTAATGCGACACGAGCACGCCTGGTCCGCTATGACGGACCGCTTCGTGATCGCCGTAGATATCCCCGAAGTGCCGCCAGCCATACTCGTCGGCGACTTCTCGCTTTTGCTCGAAACGATGGGGGCCATCGACGGCGGCGCCGACGAGCGAAGCGTGTCGAGCCTCGAGCGGCGTGAGAAACGGAACCGCCCCGGTCGAAAACGTCCATGTTGGATCGACGGATGCGACGACCGGCGTGCGGCACCATTCGAGCTGCTCATCGGTGATCGGATCATTGCCGAATAGGACGAACATCTCGTGGGTCTTCTGCTCACCGCCCTGGATCTCGAATACGTCCGCGTGCTGCTGGGGGAACAAGCCGACGCTGATCGACTGCTCGTCCACGGCAATGGCCTTCGGAAAGTTCTCCCAGAAATAGGGGAGACAGATCCCGACTGCACCGCCTTCGGCAGCGACGATCGGCGTCGCCCTCAACCCGTTGGTCACGGCGGATCCGTTCGTGAGGCGATAACCACGGAACGTGAGAGGTACGCGCCGATCGCGATTGATATGTGCCGTGCTCTTCCAGTTGTCGCCGCCGCTGGAGTCCTGGTAGATCTCGAACGGCGCCTCAATGGGCTGCCATCCGGCGCCGCGCTCGGGCGAGCACCGCAAACGAAGCTTTTCAACTGCTTGTGGCAGTGCGAGCGACAGCGTCACGTCCTTGACGAACACGGATCCCGGGTCGCCGAGATCCCAGAATCCCCCTTTGTGGGCGGCTCGACGTGGATTGGTGAGGGTCACGCGAATGCGACAGGCGTTCTGGCCGGCATAGAAATCGATCCAGCCCTCGACAACGAGGAATTCGGTGCCGGTCCGCTGCGCGTCGCCTTTGAAGTGAACTGACGCCCTCAGCGGTCCACGCTCGACCACTTCGACCGTCCGTATCCGCGTCTCGCACTGACGGCCATCGCCGTCAATGACACTCAGGCGACAGGGGAATTCGCCAAACACTGCCTGCTGAGAAGTGACGCTCTCCAACGGAAAGTCCCTGCCTGAACGCAGCCGGAATGTTGCCGTGCCGGTTTCGACGATCACGGTGTCCCTGACCTCCGAAACGCTCACGCGGTGTGCGGCGGCGTCGACGACACCATCGGCGACGGGTTCGAGAAACAGCTGCGTGGTTTCGGACCGAATGTCGATCTGTGCATCGACGAGCAGCCAGCGTACCGACCCGTCGGCCCAACGATCCAGCACCCGCGTCTGAACGGCCCGGCGCGTGTTGTCGCTGTCGACGAGCGTCCATCCTTCACTCTCGGTCGCGCTGCCTCTGGGGACCGGAACGCCGAAGGTCACTGGCACGCCTCGTCGCGAGTGCAGCCGGCCCGAGCCGTCGGCTTTCGCCAGCACGGGAATTCGCGTCATGATGGATTTGGGATGGTGAGTCGGCGGTGGACCAACGCGGACAGAGTATCGTAATACATCCCTCGAGCCATTAATGCGTGAAGCGGTCAAACGCGTGGTGCGTGTGTTGGCGTTCCTGGCGGTGGTGCCGCAGCTGATCTCGTTCGCCGTTCGTGCGCGGATCGTCGGCGGAGATCGCGCGCTCGAAGGTTCTACTCAGGCCCTTGGTTTAGTACCCGGACTCGTCGGTCAGTATCTGCGCCGCGCGTTCCTTGCGCATACGATCGCGTCCTGTCACGAGACCGCGGCGATTTCATTCGGCACGCTCTTTTCGCAGACGGGTGCCCGCATCGACGCGCACGTCTATGTGGGCGCGCATTGTTTTCTGGGCCTCGTGCACATCGAACGCGACGTACTGATCGGGTCGGCCGTGCATGTGACGAGCGGCCGCCACACCCACGGCACTGGCCAGACCTCGACGCCGATTCGCGAGCAGGAGGGCGAGCGGACGCTCGTGCGCATCGGTGAAGGCGCCTGGATCGGCAGCGCAGCCGTCGTCATGGCGGACGTCGGCCGGCATTCGGTAGTTGGCGCGGGCTCGGTCGTCACCAAGCCTATTCCCGACGGCGTCGTCGCCGCGGGTGTGCCCGCGCGCGTCATCCGTCAGCGTTCGGCCGTCGAACTATCGGCAGCGCGTCTGGTCGAGTGAGAGTTCTATTTCTCACCCACAGGCTGCCGTACGCTCCGAACCGCGGAGATCGTGTCCGCGCGTACCATCTCTTGCGCGTTCTCTCGAGCCAGGCCGAAGTAGATCTGTTGTCGTTCACGCACGATGACGACGAGGCATCCCACGCGCGAGATCTGCTGCCGCTGACGGCGTCAGTCACCGTCATTCCTGTTCCACGATTCCGCAACATGCTGCGAAGCGCTGCGTTCCTACCGTCATCGCGGCCCTTGACGCACACGATGCTCGACGCGCCCGAGCTGACAGCGGCTGTGACGTCGCTTGCGCGCCGATCGCCGGACGTCGTCCTCGCGTACTGCTCTGGGATGGCGCGCTGCGCGTTCGCGCCCGCGCTGCGAGATCGTCCGCTGGTACTCGACATGGTGGACGTGGACTCGGCGAAATGGGCATCGATGGCTGAGACGCATGCGCCGCCACGCTCATGGGTTTATGCGCGCGAAGCGCGCGTGCTGCGGGCGTTCGAGGCCGTCGCGGCCGCGCACGCGTCAACGACGATGGTCGTCACGGAGAAGGAACGCCAAACGATGACCGCGATCGCGCCGGGTGCGCGCGTCGAGGTTGTTCCCAACGGTGTGGATGCCGCGCGGCTGCGTCCACCGTCCGGACCGATGGGGGAACCGCTTGTCGTCTTCTGCGGCGTGCTGAACTACGCGCCCAACGAGGAGGCGGCGATCTGGTTTGCCCGCGAGGTCTGGCCGTTGGTCATCGCGAGCCGTCCTGACGCACGGTTCCACATCATCGGTTCGAGTCCCACACCGGACGTCCAAGCGCTTGCCGCCTCGAACGCGAACATCACTGTCGTCGGCGCGGTACCCGAGGTCGCGCCACATTTGTGGAGAGCGGCCGTATCAGTGGCGCCGCTGCAGACCGCTCGTGGAATCCAGAACAAGGTGCTCGAGGCGGTTGCGGCGGGTCTGCCAACCGTGGTGACGCCAATCGTGTCTGAAGGATTGCCGACCGTCGTGCTCTCGGCTTGCCGCGTGGCGGGAACGCCGCAGACCTTTGCCGATGCCGTGCTCAGGTACCTCGAATCGACTCCGGAGCAGCGGCGAGCATTGGCCTTAGCCGTGGATTTCAGCCCACTATCCTGGGACCGGACGCTCGCGCCTGTTCACGAGATCCTGGCAAAGGCAACGTCATCCACATGAGTCGGATAGACAGGCAGCGTCGTTTGAGCGACAGTTGCGTAATTTCGATTTCGCGACCGGGGCTGGCGCGCCGGTGCAATTCCGCCGATTACTTGTTTGTCTGCAATGTCCAGTATGGGAACAGACTTTGCCGCTGACTGGACGCTCGCCATACTCCAATACAAGACCGACAGGACCTTTACGGTATGAAGCTGCGCACATTTTCCACACCGCGGACCTCGATGAACCGTCGAGGATTTATCGCGAAGGTCGCGGGACTCGCGACGATGGCGTCGATCTACACCGAAGCGCAAGGAATACAGACGCCGGGGAACCTTCGGGCGCGCGTCCCAGACCCAGGCCAGATACCCGGCCAGACACCCACGGCGCCGACGTCAAACGCCGCGCTGATCAAGCCTTCGGATTTCAAGTATCTCGGCGCGATGCGCGTGCCAGAAGAGATCAGTGCGTTCTCATACGGTGGGATGACCGCGCGAACCGTCAACGGCCGCCTTCAGTTTTTCATGGTCGGCGAGAACTCGCCGAACGCGACGGCGAACTGGGGCAGCTTCGAACCGGTGTGGGAGTTCGCTGACACACAGAAGTATAACGAGGACTACACGCAGGCGCCGCGCGCGACCGTCCTCACGAAGTGGGGCGACATCTATCAGGGTCGCCGGAAGTCGTTCGACAGCTCCGGCAAGGCGATCTCACTTCAGTACCTCTTGACGCGTGGCTTGTTCTGGAAGAACAACCGGCTGTATTGGAATTTCTACGACACGTACAACGTGACGAGCCGACCCGACTGGCACATCGGCATGACGGACTTGAAGAACGGACCTGGGAGCATGGTGGCCTATGGGCCGTGGCGCGCAAACGTTGGCGTCAAGCACGGCTCGTATTGGATCGTCGACATGCCCGACGGGACGATGGGCATTGGATCCGGTTTCACCAGCGGCAACATTGGATCCTCCTGGGGACCAGAGCTGTGGGCCGGCAGTTCATTTCCCGGCGACAACACACCGTCAGGGTACGGTGCGCCCGATCTGAATTTCTCCAAGCACTACGTCGGGTACGAGTTCGCGGGCAACGATCTGGCATCGGACGGTTCGCTCCTTCCCGGGCGCACGCTCAAAAGCCTGCAGCGTGAGGGGACGTACGTGTGGCACCAGCAAGGCACGGTCGTCGACGTGGATCCGCAGAAGAATGGCGGCATCGGGTCGTTCACGGACATTGATTACGTCCACAGCTGCGCGTATATCAATCTGCCTGACAAACAGGGGCTGCTGTTTGCCGGAAGCCTGGGCACCGGACACGTGTGGTACGGCAACACGACGAACTGCGGACATGGTTTCGGAAATCCGTGCGGGGGCGGCCAGGGACCGAATGCGTCGGCGTTCAAATCGCAGTTCTGGATCTACGACCCGGCGCAGTGCGCGCGCGTCGTGGCGGGACAAACGGCGCCGAACCTCGTGCCTGCATACGCCTTTGACCCGACGACGATCCATCCTCTGCAGATGGGGTGCGCGAAGGGATTCGGTGGGATCCATTTCGATGCCGCGAGTCGAAACCTATACATCGCCGCGTATCAAGCGGATGTGTCGACGGCCGGCTATCCGCTTCCGCTCATCCACGTGTTTCACATCAACTAGAGTCTGTTGACCGCAGCCGTGGCGCGGCCACGGCTGGCGGGTTGCCCACTTCCCCCTGGTTTGCGGAATCGACCGATATTCCGCGCGCCAGTACACTCTTCACCGAATGAGCCTCAAAGGAATGGTGCGAGCCGAACTCAGTCGGCTCGTACAGCGGTACGGCTACGAGCTGATGGATCGCGCCTCACTGTACGAGTGGCAGAAACCCTCGGATACTCCGTTGCGGTCGGACGGCCCCACCGATCCGTATCTCACCGAGAGCAACCCCCGTCTGCTGGAATTGCGCCAACGCTACGCCGGGTTCGATCCCGCCGTGACGACCGCGGATCTCTGGACGGCGGATTACGTCAGCGGCGATCGGCTGCGGTACTTTCGTGGCCACGACGCGTACCTGTGGCAGCGGATCGGTCCGAACATGAACGAGTTCGGTTACGTGTTGGCCACCTACTACGTGCGATCGATCGACGCGCTCGGCCTCATGTCACGTGTCACCGACGATACGTGGTTTGGCAACTTCACGTTCACGATCGACGGCACGACCGTGTCGCGCGACATGCTCGACTCGATTATGGAGCTGTGCTTCCTCGAGAATCACCTTCACCTGTCCGCGATACGGGACGTGCGCATTTTGGACGTGGGGGCGGGATACGGCCGTCTCGGGCATCGCACGTGCGAGACGATACCCAGCGTCGCGGATTACGTGTGTGTCGACGCGGTCGCGCAGTCGACGTTCATCTCAGAGTTCTATTTGAAGTTCCGCAAATCGCGGGCGCGCGTCGTGGCGCTCGACGAAATCGACGCGACCTTAAAAACGTGGACGCCCGACCTCGCGGTCAACGTCCACAGCTTTTCAGAATGCCGCCTGGAGGCGATCGACTGGTGGCTGGCGCTCCTCGCCCGGCACGGAGTCCGGTATCTGATGATTGTTCCCAACGATCCGTGGGAGGACGGCCGCGGAACACTGATCACGAACGACCGCCAGGACTTCTCCCCGCTCATCGCAAAGCGCGGCTACACGCTCGTGGCGCACGAGCCGAAGTACCGCGATCCCATCGTCCAGCGATATGCGATCAATCCGACCCACTACTACCTTTTTGAGCTGACCTCGCCGCGATCGACTGTCTGAACGCTTCGAGCGCGTTGCGCGCCGGCGTCGCCCACGAGTGGTACTCGCTGACCCATTCGCGGGCGGCGCGTCCGAGCGCCTGCCGACGCGGTTCGTCATTCCAGAGCGACACGAGGCCCTGGACCCACTCGCCCGGTTCTCGGACCTTCAGAAACGGCAACTCACCGCTCGCCCGCAGATCCAGCGCCGCCCTTGGCGTGCAGATGATCGGTCGCGCCATGGCCGCGCCCTCGAGCAATTTGTTCTTGATGCCGCCGCCCGACACCATCGGCAGCGCCACGAGGGCATGGCGGCAAACGGTCGCGCGCAGATCCTGCACGTTGGGCAGAAGTGTCACGCCGGGCAGTTCCGCGAGCTTTCGCACGGCCGGCGTCGGGTCGTAGCCGATGATGGTAAAGCGCGCGTCCGGCACCTCGCGCAGCACCTCATTCCACACGTGCGTGAAGAACCACGCCAGCGCCTCAGTGTTCGGTTCGAAATCCAGACGTCCCCAGAACACTGCCGTCCTGGGCGTCACCGATTCGTCGAGCGGCCGGTAGAAATCGGTGTCGACGCCGTTTGGCAGAAGATCGACGGCGCGAAAGCCGGCCAGCCAATGTCCCGCTCGCCGATCAGTATCCGAGACGGCCCACGCGCGGTCGACGAGCGGCGCGTACGCGCGCTCGTACAGGCCTTTGATCGCGGCTGACTTGACATGATGCCAGGTCGATCGATCGAACGGCTGGACCAGTGTCAGATGGTGGTACACCCATTCATCCGCCATCCCCCAGACGCGAACGGCGCTGTCGACGCCGCCCAGAAACGGCAGCGCCGGCAGACCAAATGCGATGACCACGTCCGCGCGCCACTCCGCGGCGAGGCGGCGCACCGATTCGATGTGCCCCTCTTCGACGCCCCAGAAGGAACGGAAGCGCTCCTGAAGGTAGGTGAGCGAGCCCGCGCCCTTCGCCCCCGTGGGCAGGTGTCGATCCAGCTGTGCGCAGTTCGCGAGGCGTATGCCGTCGACCGCACGCGGATCCGTCGGCTCGATCGTGGCGAGCGACACCTCCGCGCCTTCATCAGCGAGCGCCCTCATCATGTAGTAGCACTGGACGTCGTGGCCGTTGGTTCGCGGCCACAGCAGTGCCGGCTTAACGAACAGCAGGCGCATGAAGCGATCGGAGTTCAATCAAGCGGTTCTACATCCACTAATTTACGCAATCTGTGAGTGGAGCGCAGATAGCGACCGTCGCTTGACGTCTGGGAGCGAGAAGTGGGCAGGCTTCGGTGGCTCGAGATCCCCCGACAGATCACGCGTGCACGGCCCGCGTTGGCAGATTGGCGCGATCGAATTCGTCCGACAGGTCCCTGTACTTTCGGCGCCACCGCTCGAGCATCCACAAGGCCCACAGTGCGTAGCCGTGATTCGCGAAACCCAGACGATTCTCGTCAAAGAGTCTGCGAACCACTTCGGGATCGCAGACGGTATTGACAAACGAGTTGGCGGTCAACACTTCGTCTTGAAACGCGCCCGCAAATGGTCCGGCGAGCCACGCCGCGACGGGTGCCGTGAACCCCCGCTTCGGCAATCGCCACAACGGTTCGGGCAGACGTTTTCGAGCCAGTGCGCGGAGCAGATACTTGCCCTTCAAACCGGGCATCGTGCGATGCGTCGGAAGACGGAACGCGAACTCCACGATGCGTCGATCCAGCATTGGACAGCGAACCTCGAGCCCATGCCACATGCTCAACCGGTCCACTTTGACCAGCGGCGCGCTCGGCAAGTAGATCTTCAGATCCGCGTATTGGATTCGCTGCAGCAGGCTTGCTGATGGCAATCGCCGAAACGGCGCCGCCACGGCCTCAAACACGGGGCTGGCCCGTGCATCGTCGTACGCGTTCCGGCCGAGCAGCGTCCTGACGGCGGCCGGCTTCAGAAAACACAAGTCGGCGTAATACGCTTCTTCTGGCGAACAGGCGAGATTGTCGAAGAGTGTCGCCAGGCGGAGCGGGCGCGGAAGCACTGGCGATCGCGGCCAGATGCGGGAGAGTCCCCGCGCTGCGCCAACGCGAAGTGCGTCCGGCGCGGTGTCCCGCAACCACCCTTCAATCCGCTGTGCCTGATACCGGAAATCGTATCCAGCGAAAGACTCGTCGCCACCATCGCCGCTCAGCGCAACCGTGACGTGCTGGCGCGCCGTTCGACAGAGATAGAACGTCGGCACCGCCGATGAATCGGCGAAGGGCTCATCGAACGCGTCGACGAGCGCGTCGAGTACCTCCTCGAGCCGGGGATGAACGACATGCGCATGATGGTTCGTCTGGCAATGCTGCGCCGTTCGTCCGGCCGCTTCGAGCTCGTTGTGATTGACATCGTCGAAACCGACGGACACCGTCAGCGGCGGCGTGGCCAGATTCCCGGCCATGTAAGACACGATGAGGCCTGAATCGATACCGCCAGAGAGGAAAGCCCCGATGGGTTGCACCTCGGTCTCGAGCCGATCGTTCACCGCGGTTGAAAGCAAATGATCGAGCTGCTCCAGCACCGTCTCGTCCGATTCGGTGGCACTTCCAGCGGCAGGAATGTCCCAATATTCGCGGACGTCGATGTTGCCCGAGCGCACCGTGAGCCAGTGCGCCGGTGGAACCTGCCGGACGTGTGCGAAGGGGGTCTCCGGCGCGATGAAATAGCCAAGTGAAAGGTACCCTTCGAGTGCGCTCATGTCCGTCCGATCATCCCAGTACGGACTCTTCGCGATCGATTTGATCTCGCTGCCGAAGTGGAGAACGCCCTTGAACACGCCGTAGTAAAGCGGCTTTTTGCCGACGCGGTCGCGAGCGAGAAACAACGAGGCTGTTCGTTCATCGTAGATGGCGAACGCGAACATGCCTTCGAAATGCTCAACGCAGGCCGGGCCGTACTCCTCGTATGCGTGCACAATTGCTTCGGTGTCGGAGTGCGTCCGAAACCGATGGCCGCGCTCGGTCAGCGTGCGACGCAACTCGCGATGGTTGTAGATTTCGCCGTTGAAAAGGACGTGGCAGTTGCCGTCCTCGTTCGACATCGGCTGCGCGCCGCCAGCGCGGTCGATGATTGAGAGGCGGCTATGACCGAGTGCGACTCGCGGGTCCGAGTAGTACCCCTCGCCGTCGGGACCACGATGTCCGAGGGCGCGCGTCATCGCAGGTACAGCCGCGCTGACTGTCGGATCGAGCGTGCCTGTGAGTGCGAAGACGCCGCAGATGCCGCACATGGATTCCTCGAATGGGATCGGTTGAGCTTGTAAGTGTAAATCGGACAGTCGCCCAGATCAGCAGCGCTGCGGTGCCATGAAATCTTGTGAAACTCCTGGTTGAGGGACAATACCGTAAGTTGGCTTCTGTCCATATCTTGCTGAAGCTCACGACGTCCCGGCCGAGTGCTGGCGCGGCGCTGTGAGCGTTCCCGCGTTCATCGCCAAAGCCGCGCTTCGAGAGCACCTCGCCCATGACCTGGGACCGCTGCGGGGGGCCGCTGGGACGAGTCTGTACGCGGCCGCATCGGCCATGCGCGCGGCCGGCCGTGCCTCGGACGCCTACAAGCTGTTGATGCGCACGCACAGCGGCAACTTCTCCGAGGCGATCGATCTCCGAATAGAAGAAGAACTGCGCAACGCGACCGCCCGCGAACGCCGTGGCGATTCGACAGGGCTGTGGGCGGCGTATGACGAGATCATCGCGGCCGCCGTCGCAAAATTTCGGGCTGGTCCAACTCGCCTCGTCGGGTCGCGCCTCCTGGTTGCCAAAGCTTGGCGCCCGGGCGAACGCGGAGTGCTGTACGTCGACTACTCATACGTCTTCCCGTCGCTCGCAGGACTGTTCGACCTGCGTGCGATCGCCGACCGCTATCACCTGGTGCTGGAGCCCAGCTGGAGCGGCGTCTGCACGCCCGAGATCCTGCTCTACAGCCGTCTCGATCGACCGGTGTTCGTCGAGACGATCGAACCGAGGGATCACCGCGCGCTCGCGACGCTCGACACGAACCTGACGTATGTGCCGGTTGCGGCGAACTACTGGGTGGACTACAGGCGGATCGAGCCGCTGGCCGACCGACAACGTGATATCGACGTCATCATGGTGGCCGCGTGGACCGGCATCAAACGCCACTGGCGGTTCTTCCGGGCCCTCGCCGCGCTTCGGCGTCGCGGACACCGCCTGCGCGTCGCGCTCGTCGGTTACCGATATGACAAGACGATCGAGGACATCCGCGCGCAGGCGAACTATTTCGGGATTGGCGATCAGGTGGAGCTGTTTGAACGGCTCTCGCAAGATGACGTATCTGCGCTGCTCGCACGCTCCAAAGTCCACGTACTCTGGTCGCGGCGCGAGTGCGCGAACCGCGCAATCATCGAGGCGATGCTCGCTGATGTGCCGGTAATCGTGCGCACCGGTCTGACGTTTGGCTTCAAATATCCGTACATCAACGATCAGACGGGACGGTTCGTCGAAGAGACTGCGCTCGGCGACGCGATTCTCGAGATGATCGACTGCCGCGCGTGCTACGCACCGCGCCAGTGGGTCCTCGAGCACATGACGTGTCAGCAGGCGACCGCAGCCGTCGAAGCGAGCGTACGCGCCGCGGCCACCAAGCACGGCGAGATGTGGACCTCGGGGCTCGTCGTCAAGACCAGCACGCTCGATACCCAGAAGTACTGGGACGAAGCCGACCGCGATCGCTTCGTGGACGACTATCGTTTTCTGGAGGCCAGTATCCGTTGAGCCATGGTGAAGAAAATCCTCGACGAATTGACGACGCGGCTACCCTCCATGACGAAGTATCCCGGGGTAATGCCAATGGTTGGATTGGGCGTGTCGTTCGCGAAGACGCTGCAGACCCATCGACTGCACCGATTTCACTACGATCGACGTGGCTGGTGGGTCAATCGTCAGCGTGACGTGACCCTGTTCTCGCCTGATCTTCACACACCCACGCTTGATCGACTCGAAGACATGGTCAGGGACTACTGGTGCCATGGGACACAACTGTCGCCGGGAAGCACGGTGATCGATATCGGAGCG
>Ga0207659_10000447_pt1 | contig 24800 bp, 20 predicted proteins | sample KBSM43metaG_FD_184330 | JGI IMG/M metagenome (GOLD analysis project Ga0207659, IMG submission 184330) | Miscanthus rhizosphere microbial communities from Kellogg Biological Station, Michigan, USA - KBS M4-3 metaG (SPAdes) (version 2) | ecosystem: Host-associated > Plants > Roots > Rhizosphere >...
AAGTGGCGGATTACGTCTGACCGGTGTCGTCCAACGAGCTGGACGGAAGAGCAAGATAGGCGCGGCGGCACTGCGTCGCTGCCCACGCCGCGAGGCTCAATAAACCGAGTGAAGCGACGATCGCAAGTAGTAGTCCGCGCGGTCCAAAGAGTCGCGCCAATGCTACTTGCCAGAAGGCGATGTAGCGAAGGTAATTGCGCCCGTCTGCTCTGCGTTCGAATAAATGCTGAACGGTGTACGCGGTTGTGGGTGCGACGAGTTCAGCCTGACGGCGGATCCCCGGCAATCCCATATCGGGCGGCCACACGCCACCAACTGGTGGCGGGACGTCGAGCTGCTGAATCTGCGTCGAGACTGCCACGGCAGGTGCCGACACCGCGAAGCCGAGGGCAAATAAACCGATCGCCAGCATTCGTTTGAGTGGCGTGTCCATCCAGGGTCCGAGCGCCGCAAGCGTGGATGGTATTGCCGGTATCAGCAAACGCGGGCCCCAACACCATCCGCCGTTCGGGTTATGCCAGAGCGCGGCAACAACGAACGTAATCGCAGCCGTGGACGAGACGAGAACGGCAGCCTGACGGTTCCGGTGCCACAACCGGACGAGGGCGAAGGGCAGCAGAACCGTCACGGGTGCGAAGAGAATCACGCTCTTGGATGGCTCCAGCAGCAGCATGTGAGCGCCACTCAGGAATGGCATCGTGAACCCTTCGTTCGGGTAACCGAAGTCGAGTGGGCTTCCGTATCGCGCCACGTTGTAAGCCATCGTCATCGTGGCACCGACGACGATCGGGCCCATCGTCGCCAGCGCTCCTCTCACACTTGACCGACGCACGACGACCCACATCAGTGGTGCGAGCACGAGCACTGTCTGCGCGCGCGCCAGCATCGCAAGAGTCAGCCCGACGCCTGCGCCTACCGGACGACCGCTCAGGGCGCACCCGATCGCAAACGCCACGCCCAGAGCGCTCAGCGGCTCGGCAAAGAATTCTTTGTTGTATGGAAGAAGGAAGGTTCCGGCGACCGTCCCGATCGCGACGATGAGCGCCGCTCCAGAAGAAGACCGAAGATGGCGCGCGAGCCAGTAGACGACCACGACCAGTGCGGCCGTGATGAGCGTCATGCTCGCGCCGACCATTCCCGTTCTGATGTAATCGCCGCGCGAGGGCGCTACCCATTCGACTGGCGTGCTGATCGCATAGACAACAGCCGCGAGCAGCGGCATGCCGATGCTCGACTTCGCGTACTGCAGACCGCCTACGCCTGTCGTGGAATTGAATCCAGCGCCGACGTCCAGGCGGTGCTGGTCGACGGCTGATTTCGCCACTTGGTAGAACGTCTCGCCGTCCAAGCCGGAGAGCCCGCCGTGGTGGATCAGCAGCAGCACGCACCAGCAGGCCGCGAACAGCCACAGGATCATTCGGCGTTCAATCATGAGCGGTTCTTCGCACGCAAATCGAACACGTAGAGGAGCGTCACGCCCTGGCGCTCCACCGTGTGGAGTACGCGCCCACCCGCATGTCGGTAGCAGTCCCCTCGTGTGGTGGCGATCAGAATGTCAGGATGCTGTTCCAATAGAACCGGAACGAAGCGGGCGCCTGCCGTCCCGAGCAGGTAATAACTGGTTTGAAATGGATTCGAGCAGTTGGCGACGCGTATCCCTTCGCCCGGCACATTCTTCATGACCCACTCGATCCCTTCGCGATAGCTGTTCCCCCAGTAGTCAGTCTCGAAGCGGCCATCGACGCCGTGGAGCCCGCCGGCGACGAGGCGGTTGAAATACACGCTTTCGTACGGGTGCATCGCCGCCATGTCGTGTACGGTCATCACGGCCGCCGCCAGAGTAGCAGCGGCAACTGCGGCGCGGAAGACTCGCGGCATCGGCGGGCGCAGGCTGCGCTCGAGCGCCGCAGCGGTGAGGACCGCCAGCGGCGGCACCACGAACAAAAGTTGCCGAACGGCGTCATACAGCGCGGATCTCAGCAGTACTGCAGCCAGTATCGGAAAGAGCACGACGAAGGCGAGAAAACCAAGCGTGACGGCGCGCTGACGATCCTCGTCGGTTGTCGGCGCGCTCCCTCGCACGGTCAGCGAGAAAAGTCCCGCGGCTACCGCCACGAAATAGGTTTCCGGCAGCTGCAAGGCAAACCACGTCGGTACGTATGCCAAGGGAGCCGGCCGCGCTGGCACCTGCTGTCCGAAGAACAGCGTGGGTCCAGTAAACGAGAAGCGCGCGGCCCTTCGGATGCCTAGCAGCGGATTGAGAATCGGGTTGACCTGACCCCACGGCCAGAACGCGAGCATGATGAACCAGGCGCCGCCGAGCACGGCCGCCAGCGGAACCACAGTTTTTCGTATCGCCGCGCGCGGCGAGTCCCCGCCGCGAACATACGACAGGAGCCACCACAGACCGATGTAGCCGAAGACGAAGATTCCTCCCGGCCTGATGGCGAGAAGCGTCCCGAATGCGGCGGTGACCTTTGCAGCGGAGGACAACCGGATGTCTGGGCTCGAGCGGGTGCTCTCCAGGAGGAAGCAAAGCGTCCACACGAACAGAGCGGCAAATGGGATGTCCTTCGGGTTGTTGAAGCCGTGCCCGTAGAACATCGGCGTGAGCGCCGTGAGTGCCATCGCCAGGAAGCCGCCGCGAGCTCCAATAACCAACACGCCGAGACGCCAGGTGCCCGCCAGGGCAGTCAGCGCAAACGCAACGTTGACGATATGACGATCGATGAAGAGATCCAGCGGAGAGACGCGCGCGACGAGCTGCGCGATGACGTCGAAGAGTCCGCCATAGAGGTAGAGGTCCCGGTAGACGAGCGCGGCATCGTTGTGGAATCCTGATTGGTACCACGCAATGACCTGCTCGCCGTAGGCGCTCTGAAACTGCTCGTCCCAGGTAATCCCGTACCCGCCGACTGTGGCCAGCATCACAACCGCGATGCCTGTCAGCGCAACGGCACCCACTACGGTCCAGCGGTTCATGTATCTACGATCATGCATCACCGGCGCTCGCGATGGTGATGGCCTGTCGCGGAGGATGCGGATATCTGTCTACGGCACGATCATCGGTAGCGGATAGAGCTCGCGCCGCCCGGCGCGCTGCTCCGCAATCATTCGTGCGCAGCGCGCACTTGCTTCACATCGTCACGCAGGAAATCCGCGACGGCCGCACCTATCATCCGATTCATCGTCGGGGTTGGATGGCACCAGTCGAAGAAGATCTCTTCACCTGCATGGGCCCTGTACAACGGCAGGAGATCGAGGTTCGAGAAACCGTGCTTCTGCGCGAGCGCCGCAAAGGTCTTCTGGGGCGAGTCCTCACGAGTCGCCGCATAGACCTGATAGCGCACGGGAAATGTCAACGTCGCGACACGAAACCCGTTCCCCCGGGCGTCATCCTCGAGGCGCGTCAGCTCGCGATCGACTGTCCTCCACGACTCTTCAGCCCACGCCGCACCCCAGTCGTACTGCGCGAGGCGCGCCAGTTCCAGAAACGCTGCATGATCGTGTTGCCAATCGAGCCGGTGCTGCGCGTCGATCCAGGCGAAGCGCTCCGCTCCCTGCTGCTGAAAAAATCGCCACAACGCAAACTTCTGGTACAGCTTATCGACGAACAGACTGTGCCGTCTCACCCAGTTTCGGTCCAACAGCTCGCCCGAAAAACCCCACGGGGGGCGACTTGTCGTTCAAGTAGAAACCCAGAACGACAATGTCAGGATGTATCTGCAATCCCGACTCTTCGAGGATGTCTATCTGTTCCTGTGATCCGGTGTCACCGACACCGGCGTTGATGACTTCGACGCGATAGCCAAGGGCGCTGTCGAGCACATCCGCGGTCTGCCTGACGTATGTCTCTTCGTCACGCACGTAGTCGCCCCACGTGATCGAATCACCGAGCATCAGAATTCTGGGCACGCCACGTGTCGGTTCGGCGGCGACATCATCCCCGCGAAAACCGCGAGCGTTGATGCGGACCGGAATATCCCTCCCTGAAAGCCAATGATTCTTGATGACGACATTGGCCCCAGGAATCAGCCGCTTCCCTTTCGACGTCTGTTGAATGAGTAGTCCCGGATTCTGCTCGACAAGGCCAAGACGGCGCTGATTGTCTTGCTGAGCCACGATGTAGCTTTGCGTTCGGCGGAGGTAGATTTCCCCGGCGAGCCCGAGAAGCGTCGTTGAACCAAGTACGGCGACGACCAACAAGGCGATCTTCTTCACGGGTGTGCAACCGCCACTCTACAAGAATTTCCGATTAATGGCCTTCTTGGACATTCCCGTCCGTCGGAGCGGACTGCGCCAACGCAGCGGCGTAGCGTAAAACATACAGTGCACCATTCGCCGAGACATATGCGGTGCCGTTCGGCACGTCGAGCTCGATTGTCCGCAGCCACGGACCCAAGTACCGCGTGCTCACCCGTGCTCCTGTTTTCAAATCGAGAACGATCAGGTGACCGGTTGCGATGTTCCCACACAGCAGGAGCTGACGGGCTTCGTCGAGCGCGATCGCCCGCACGCCGAACAACGCGTGGAGAGAGCCTTTCGGTGTGAGCGTATCGGCGTCGAAACGGAGCACGCGTGATTCGATTGGCGAGGTGACCAGCAGCTCGTTGTTCGTCTTCCAGAACGCCATCCGCTCCGCTCGCGGATCTGCAGGCGCACGCCGGGTGACCGAGCGCGCCTCGAGGTCGTAGAGCATGACCTCGCTGCGGCGACGGAAAAATGTCAGGTACACCCACGAACGCGATGGATGTTTGAGCAGGTTGCCCGCATCCAGGTCCGCTCGTGCCACGGTTTGACCGTTCGATCGCTCCAGCACCATGAGTGGGTCACCGATCTGCGCATCGGCTTCGGACACGACCGTCAAGGTATCGGTTTGCGCATCGACCGCTATCCACGGATCGCCGGGCGACAACTGCGCGAGATCGGCGGTTCTCTGCAGCTTGAGCGTCGTCGCGTCGAGATAGAGGAGCTGCTTGGTGTCAGTATTCACCGCAAACAGCTGGTTGGCCGACCGATCGTATGCAAAGCCCTGTGCACCACCCGTCGGAGCATCGGACACGAGAGGCGGTGCGGCGAGGTTGCGGATGTCGTACCGCCGCAGATAAGGCACGTCATGGCCAGTGACGTAGAGGTACGTGCCGGAAGGATCGAGCTCGATCCAGTTCATCGAGAGCCCGCGCTCGATCACCTTGACGTCTGGTGACAACCGTATCTTCTGTTCGACGGCGACCAGCCGTTCGTCACGTATCAGCACGCCTGCTGCGAGCGAGGCGAGCAGCAGGGCAGGAATCGTGGACGGGAGACCGCTGCCCATGGACTCGCTGCTGCGTCGTCCGCCGCGGATCCAATGCCAGTACTCGCGGGCGAACAACAATTCTGCGACACCGACACCGGTCAGCATCAAGATGTTCCACGTACGCGGACGTCCTCGCACTCGCTCGAACAGCGCCGCCGGCGCCAAGTTCAGCGCAAGAATCAGGGCCACGATCAAACCGCGCTGCAGCGATGTTGCGGTTGTCAGCGCCAGCGCGGCCAGGGCGCAGCAGGCGACCAGCAGCGTCGTCGCATAGACAAGCATGGGGCGGAGACGCCTCGTGCCCGCCGCGACGGCGAGGAGCACAGCGAAAAAGCCGGTCCCGACGATGATGCGAGTCACCGGCACACTGAGCAAATCGATCACGAAGCGAGTGATGGTCAGGATGTCGAATTGCCGTTCGATGACGTCGAGGACTCGAGCTCGGAACAGGTAGACGAGCACTACAAGCATGGGCAACCGCGCGACTGCCCAGACGAGGACGACTGCCGAAGGGTGCCCGTTGGCTGTCCGCCGATCGTTCAAGCCGGTCGCGGAGTTACGAGTCGTTTCAAATCCCAACATCGAGCGGTGTTCAGGCCTTTGCGATTTGGAGTAAATCACTTCTGCGATTGGAGTTCATCACTTCGCGATGACGTGGGGATTTCGCGAACGCGCCGCTGCGGCGGTCGGCCACATATGGACGTGCGGATGCTCCCTTCATTCCTTGATGGGATCTATTTTTGATGATCCCCCGTTCCAGTCTGGCTCCGAAGTTCCTGCAACCATTGGCAGGCCGCAACACGCCATGGGTCATCCACGAGTGTGTCATCGATCCTTAATGTCGGAAAGCGGGCGGCAAGGCGGGCTCGGAGATCCGCACGTATATGGCGAACGACCCCTGCGCCCTCGCCATGCAGGGCAGCCTTGGCGAACTGGGCGACGGCGGCTCCGCGCCTTCCAGCGCGCAAACACGACTGCGCCATCCACAAATGCAGCATTCCCCAGTCCGCTCGCGTCTGGTGGAGAGACTCGATCAGCTTGGTGCCGCGTGTCAGTTCGGCGACATCGAGTATGGAATTGGTTCGGTGCACGCGGCGCGCAACCGACGGCTTGTTTACACATACCGGGACGCCGTACTTTGCCAAACGGATCCACATTTCCCAGTCTTCGGTATTTCGCAAACGAGCATCGAACGGACCCGCTTCTTGCCACGCTCCTCGCCGCACGATGACGTTCGACCCGCCCCCGGGAATCGCGTCGTAGCGGGGCAGCGAGGCAATCACATGCTCTGGTGACAACGGATGCTGGGCGCCCAGGAACCGGTTTTGATCATCAATCAGCACTGCGCCGCTATACGCCCAATCGCGTCGGGCCTCCTGCGCCGCACGTAATTGCAGTGCGAGTTTGTCGGGTGCCCACAGATCGTCGTCGTCGAGGAACGCGAGCCACTGGCCGCGGGCTTCGGTAGCGCCGTGGTTACGCGCAGTCGCCACTCCCATAGGCTGCCCGTGACGAATGACACGAATCCGGCAGTCGGCAAGAGAGGCGACCATTTGCGGTGTGCCATCGGTGGATGCTTCGTCAACCACGATGACCTCGCAATCGACGTCCTGCTGTCGCAGGACACTGCGCAACGTCATCGCTAACAGAGGCCTTCGGTTGCGCGTCGGGATGACAACGGAAACGTCCATCAACTGTCTCGGCGGAGCGAAGCGTGCTGTGTCTGCCTCTCGCGTTCGGTGGCGGCCCACCATTCTGGGGCGATCATGCTGTCGCTGCGCAACACATAGAGTGCACCCCTAGACGAGATGTACGCGGTGCCGTTCGGCACGTCGAGCGCTATTGTTCGTAGCCACGGGCCAAGTATCGCGTGCTCACCCGGGTGTTTGAGCAAGTTGCCGGCGTCGAGGTCTGCTCGTGCCACCGTCCTCTGCGCGTGGAATCAATCACTACGCGATGATAAACGAGCGAGTCGTACGGCACGGCGGCGTTGCAGATAAGCTGCGGCGCACGCCGTGGCTGCTCTGCGCAACCCTGGTTTTGGAACTAAGCGCGTGTAAACATACGTCAGTTTGATGAACGTATCCGTTGTCATCCCGACACGAAACCGGAGCGCCATGTTGGCGATGACATTGCGCAGTGTCCTGCGTCAGCAGAGCGTGGACCTCGAGGTGATTGTCGTCGACGAGGCATCAACGGACGACACAGCGAGCATGCTCGCAGCGGTGAATGATACGCGGGTTAGCATTATTCGTCATGACACGCCGCACGGATTGTCTGCGGCCCGCAATCACGGGGCCTTCGAGGCACGCGGTCAGTGGCTCGCCTTCGTTGACGACGACGACCTGTGGGCTCCCGACAAGCTCGTTCGCCAGATAGAAGCGGCGGAACAAGCCGGTCGAGACTGGGTCTACACGGGCTCGGTCAATATCGAGGGGTGGCGAATCGTTTACAGCCGGCCGCCGCTGCCACCAGACGACACCGTAACGGCGCTGCCACGCTATAACGCGATTCCCGGCGGCGGCTCGAACGTGATGTGGCGGCAAAGCATGTGGATGAAACTGGGTCCGTTCGATACCCGTTTCCGCGGCGGAGAAGATTGGGAGATGTCGATCCGGTCAGCGCAGTACGGACCTCCCGCATGGGTGTGCCGCCCGTTGATCGCCAAGCGGGTGCATGGCACCAATATGTTTCTCAACGTGGCCGAGATCATGCGGGCGACCCGATTGATCGAGGACTTGCACGGTACACAGGTCGACTGGGGAAAGGTTCACCGCTGGGTCGCCGAACGCTACCTGCGCAGCGGGCAGCGAGCCGCGGCTTTTTCGCAATTTGTCAAGGCGGCGATGAAAGGGGAGGTCGGCGGCGTCGCTGAGGACGTGAGTCAACTGCTCCGCCGCCGGCTTCGCCGTCAGGCAGCAGTGTCACCGCACCGGACATCAGCGATCACTGACCCTTGGGCTGCTGAGGCGGCAGCATGGCTATGCGAGTTGCAGACGCTCTGCTCGCCGTACCGCTCCGTGACTCGACGCGAGCACGCGAGGTAGTCTGTCAGACCCGCGAACAGATGATGAATCTCGGCCGGGTTTCGGTCGTCGTGCCGACACGCAATCGCAGCCGTCTCCTGGCGATGACGCTGCGCAGCGTACTCTGCCAGCAGAACGTTGAGCTCGAGGTCATCGTTGTCGACGAAGGTTCCACCGACGACACTGCGGCGATGCTCAGCCGGCTTGCCGACTCGCGTGTTCGAGTGCTGCGGCACGAGACGCCTTATGGATTGAGCACCGCACGGAATCGCGGCGCCGGCGCAGCGGGAGGCGATTGGCTCGCCTTCATCGATGATGATGACCTGTGGGCCCCAGACAAGCTGGCGCAGCAGCTTCGAGCGGCAGCGAGCACAGGCCGCGACTGGGTCTATACGGGATGTGTCAATATCTCCCATGATGCTCAGATCGTTGGCGGCCGTCCGCCGCTCGCGTCGGAGCAGGTGATGAAGGTAATCCCTCGATTCAATGCGATTCCAGGCGGGGGTTCGAATGTCGCCGTGCGCCGCAGCATATGGCAGTGTGCTGGGCCCTTCGATGCTCGACTGCGCAGGTGTGAAGATTGGGAGATGTGGATCCGCCTTGCCAAGCACGGGGCGCCCGCATGTGTGTCTCGCCCGCTCGTCGCCTACCGCGTGCACGACGCCAATATGTCGCTTGACGTCGGCGGGATTGTCGATGCAACCAAGCTGATCGAGACGCTGCATGACACCACCGCTGACTGGGGGCGCGTGCATCGTTGGCTCGCCGAGTCGTATCTACGGAGGGGACAGCGATTTGCCGCTGTGGGCCAGTTTCTGCGAGCGGCCGTGCACGGGCAACCGGACGGCGTGATCGCCGACATCGGTGATATTCTCCGGCGCCGACTGACGCGCCGCCGGGAGCGCGATTCCGATCCCACGTTCGCGCGTGATCCCTGGATCGCAGCCGCCGCGGAATGGCTCCGCCCACTGTACGGCCACAACGACGATGGCTCGCAGCTGCGGCCGCAGGCTCAGCTCACCCCTCAGCCGCCGTCACAGCGCTGAAATGAACGCGACGGTTGGAGACCGGGTCGATGGAAATCGCGCCGAGCCGATTTTCATCCACGGCATTTTGCCGAGGAGCGGCACGAACTTCATTTGGGATCTTCTGCTGCTCCATCCCGATTGCTCGCGCGGCCGGGAGCCGGTCAACGAGGACCTGTTTCTCGAACATTCGGAACATCTGACGGCATTTGCCACCGCCGTGCAGAGGGCCTGGGATCCGGGCTGGGGCGCCTTCGCTGTCGATATAGGAAACCGGTTATCCGAAAGTATCGGCGATGGTCTCATTTCCTTCCTCTGGACCGATCGCACGCGTCGCCTCGTCACGAAATCGCCGACGGTCCGTCACCTCAATGAGTTCTTTGCGTTCTTTCCTTCTGCCCGATTGCTGATCCTCGTGCGTGATGGCCGATCCGTGGTGCAGTCCGCCATGGACACGTTCGGATGGGACTTCGACCGTGCTTGCCGAGCGTGGTCTGAAGCCGCGCGCACGATCCGTCACTTTCAACAGACACAATCGGCACGCACGGATCGCTGGCGCGTGATCCGTTACGAAGACTTTATCGACGACACCGAGACGCAGCTGCGCGCAGTCTTCGAGTTCCTGCGTCTCGATGCCGAGCGCTACGACTTCGTGGCCGCGCGCAACCTGCCGGTTCGCGGATCGTCGGCCTTCGGCCTGCACGACGGGAAAGTGCATTGGGAAGTCGTGCAGAAGGACAGCACGTTCACCCCGAAGGAGCGATGGCGCTCATGGAGCGCCGCGCAACGTGAGCGGTTCGATTGGCTCGCCGGCGAACAGCTCCTTGATTTCGGCTATACCACCTCGACCCGGCGATTCGGCCTCCTTGACTCGGCACGACACACGGCGGGCGATTGGGCCGCGGCGACGCGGAAGATCGCACGCCGGGTCCTGAATCGGACGCGCCGCGTCTCACATCTGCCGTGAGCTGAGGCGACTAATCAGCGATTCGACGACTTCCGGCGGCAATATGAGATGCGACCAGCGCATCTATCCACTCCTGCCCGGCCCGTCTCCATGAGGGATCTTCCAACTCCGTGTGGGGAGTGCTCGTCCCCAAGGGTACGGAGATCCGCAATCGATGCGCGAGGATGTCACGACCGAGTACAACGAGATCGCCGGCGAGCCCAGACGCTCTGTAGTTCGGCCGTCGCTGAAGCCAAGCGCGCACGAAATATCGCAACGCGGCGCGATGATTCTTGATCCGAAGCGCCCACCACCCCAGGTAGCGAAGGAGAATCGCGGGGTTTGCCTGCCGATTGCGCGCAAACAGACGCCAGAATTCCGTTTCAACCCGCGACGCGTCGAGCGACATCTGCGCGCCATGGAGCCGATAGCCCACGAGAGGCTGCGATACGCATGCGGGCACGCCGACGTGTGCAAGGCGAAGCCACAAGTCCCAATCGGCCAATGGTTGGAATTCGGCGTCGAAAAGACCAGCGCGCCTCAGTGCGTCTTTCGACACCATCACACCCGAACATCCACCTGGGACCACATTGTGCTCAGGCAGCTGCTTGATCAGCTCGCCCGGAGGCAGGGGCGGGGAACCCCCAGTGACGTGATGATGCACGTTGAAGTTCACGTGCCCGACGTATGCCCAGGCCGCTCTGCTCGCGCGCAGTGCGCCGAGCTGCAGTGTCAGTTTGGTTGGTGCCCACAAGTCGTCATCATCGAGGAATGCCACCCAGTCGGCGCGCGCCTCGGCCACGCCGCGGTTGCGCGCAGCGCTGACGCCCTGAGGGTGGTCGTGGCGGATCGACCGTATACGAGGGTCGCCGAAGCTCGTGATGACCGAGGGTGTCTCGTCGCTCGACGCTTCATCGACGACAACCACCTCGAAGTCGACATCTCTCTGCGCCAGAACGCTGCGTAGCGTCAGTGCCAGCAATACAGAGCGATTGCGCGTTGGCACGATGACCGATACGTCCATCTCCTAAGCAGAATCCTCGATCCCCAGATCGGTCAGCCGCGAGAGCCCTGTCTCGGCCTGCCCATCCAGGCCCGATTTGATAGTTTAGGACCTTGTCCCCTCGCCTGGAAATCACTGTCCGTGATGTAAACGCGCCGGGCGTCGGTCCTCGCGCGGCCGGACGGCAGGGTCAGGTCGTGATCGCTTCGGCAGTCACGCTGCTGGTAGTACCGATCGTCGCCGATGTGATCGCGTCCGGGCCTGCGAGGCTGTTTGGTTACGTCGCCTCCGACACCTTCTATTACTTGGTGGTCGCGCGGCACATCGGAGCCGGCGTCGTCGCCTTCGATGGCAGTCACCCCTCCAACGGCTTTCACCCGCTGTGGCAGGCGCTAGTCTCCATTCCATACCTATTGGGTTTGTTCAACGGACCCGCGATCGCCGAATTGGCATTCACCTTGGTGTTGAGCCTGCTGTGCCTTTCGGCGGCAGTTCTCGTCTTGGGTCTCGCTCTTCGCCGAGACGATGGATCGCTGAACCCGCTCTTCGCCGCGCTTCCGGTTGGGGCCTATGCGCTGATCATTTCGCCGGCATGGCTGACGCTCAGTCCCCAGATGCTACGGGAGCAAAACCCCGGCGAGGGCAGTGAGCCGCTCTTTGGAACGCTGTGGAGTTACGTCAACGGCATGGAGTCGCCGCTGGTGCTGCTGGCGTTCGCGCTCCTCTTTTGGGCATGGAGAGCTGACCTTCCGCGCCGGCGCCCTGCCGTTTTCGGATCCTGCTTGGCATTGCTCACCCTGGCCCGGCTCGATCAGTTTTTTGTGGCGGCGGCGATTTGCGCCGCGATCGCCTGGCGCGAACGATGGTGGACGAGCACCGCATCGTTGCGATCGGGGTGGATCCTCACCAGCGGTTTCGCGCTCCCACTCCTCGCCTACCTCGTGATGAACTCTTTTTTCTTCGGAAGCATGGTGCCGGTGAGCGGTCAGCTCAAGTCCACGTTCCCGTGGCCAACCATCCAGAACGCTCGCACGGCCCTCCACGTGATGAGCTCGTTGTTTGGCGCTCCGCGCCCGCCGATCTTTGATTTCTGGCGCATCTTCCAATTGGCCGTTCCGGGAATGGCAGCCCTGCTCGCGCCCTTGCTGCTTCGTCGGGACCGTACGTTCCTGCTCGCCACGTCGCTTGGCGTGCTGACGCTTGCCTCGTACAACTTCCTGTTCGTCCAGACCTACGGTCAAGGTCATTGGTACATGCCATTGGGAACCTTGCTCGTTTCATTGATCGCGCTAGACCTCTCGGACCGGTGGCTTGCAGATGTCCGACCGACACGTGTCGCAGCAATTGTTGGCGTGACGATGTTGATCGGCGGCGCCTTCTTCCTCAGGCTTCATCGGCACACCGACTACCATGCGCGCTTTTCGCAATTCTTTTTCGATGAGGCGCCGCTCGTCCGCGCCCGCTTTGCCGGGCATCCGCCGAAGCTGCTCGAGTTCGACGATGGAATCGTCTCGTGGGCAACCGGATTCGATGCAATGTCTGCGTGGGGCCCGGGTTTGGACGTTGAAGGTGCGCTGGCCTTAAAGGGGGGGCACCTGTTCGACGTCGCCGATCAGCGAGGGTTCAACCATGCCACCTCGCTGGTCTACTTTGGGGCGGCGGGCCTGAGCGAGGCGTCCTCGCAAGAGGAAATCTCGATGTGGAGCAGACGGGTGCCGGCGGTCGAGAACCTCGCGGGCTGGCGCCTCAACGTCACGTACCGATCGAAGACGACCGACTTCGTGATCGTCGAGTTTGGCCGCTAGTACTACCTTGTCGCTCGCCCAGTGATCCCCGCACGAGCGTGTTGCGGCGTCCGCACCGGGACGCCGAGCACGGTGTTGCGCGGGCCGAGCCGGCGGCGGTGCTCGATCGCGCGGTGGAAGCAGTCCTCCATCTTCGGTCCGATGGCGTCCACGCCGTACTCCTTGAGGATACGATGCCGTGCCCTCCGGCCGAGCTCGAGCCGCCGTTCGCGCTGCTCGAACAGTTGGGAAACGGCGTTGGCGAGATCTCGAGGGTCGTTTGGTGAAATCCTCAAGCCCACTTCCTTGCCCTCAGAATCCGGCGCGAGCAGATCCGCCATACCTCCGGCGTTGGTGCCGACGACACCCCGGCCCGCCGCCATCGCCTCGGCACAGCTGTAGCCCCATGCCTCCCACACGCTGGGAAGGGCGCATATGTCCGTCCTCGCCAGCACGTTCGGCACCTCGTCTAGCGCAACCGCTCCGGTAAACTCCACCGCTTCTCCGAAACGGGCCAGCTCGCGCTCTAAGTACTGCCGCATGTCGAGCCCGGGTTCGGGCGAGTAGTCGTGCGTCCTGCCCACGAAGCGGAAGCGCACCTGCGGATGACGACGCAGGATGCGCGGGATTGCTCGCGCCAAATCCACCACGCCTTTACGCATTTCCAGCCGCCCCACGAAAGTGACGGTATTCGTGGAGGTATCGACCGGCACGTCCAGTAGCGCCGCCGGTGGGACGCAAAGATACGGGACCAACGCCACTCGTTGCGGGTCCAGGTCCCACACCGGGATCATCACGTTGCTCATGGCCGAGCAAGGCGACGCGATGTGGTCAGCGTCTAGCGCGTGCAGCCGCTCGACGTCGTGAGCCTTGTCGTAGCGCCAGTACGAGCGGCGCATCCACTGCCGCCAGTTGCCGCGAAGAACGCGCAGCTTGAACATCGACGACACATGCGGACGATTGAGGCGGTTGAGGAGGTAAGTTCCGGTGTGCAGTCGGACTACCAGCGGGATCTCCGGACAGTACGCCGGAATGTCGCGTGAATCGGCCAAGTACTCTGCGCCCTCCACCACGTCAAAGCCGACCCGGGCATGGCGTTGCTGAAATGCGGCAGCAACAGGTCGGTGGAAGCGGGCTCGGCCGTCGGGACAGGCAATCCTGTGGACGGTGATGCCGTCACCGTCGTCGAACGTCCCCTCGCGACCGCGCGCGCCGGCGAAGACCTCTACCTGATGGCCGCGGGCGCAAAGCATCCGCGCTGCCTGACGCAGGTAGGTGGCGATGCCGCCATCGGCGGTATCGGGCGGATATTCATAGAACACAAACGCGATTTTCATGAGTTCGTCTCCAGCTCGCGTGCAACGCGACTGGCGACGTTCAGGTGCGTTGTCCTGTGGCCGGCGGCGTCACGGAGCGTGCTCCGAGCAGACGCCGCCTCCATCGCTTCAACCACGCCACGACAGGAGTTCGCTCGGAGAGCAAAGCGCTCCGCAACAGGTGCAACGCGGGCGGGGATCCCTGCGTTTCGACCACTAGCCAAAGCGCGTGCTTACGCGCCGTCCAGAGACAGCCGGCCTGCAGCGCCTGCTCGATCCAGTAGCGCCGCATCTCCGGTCGCGTGGCGTCATGGACCTGTCTCCGTAACCGCAGCGGCTCCTCGGCTGGCGGCGGCAAACCGCGGCGACGGTAAGCGGACTGTAACCCGCGCCGCAACGCTTCGCCGTGCTTCGTCTGCTGTGATGCGGTCACGCTCGCGAAATGGCGGCGGTAGCGCAGCAGCACGTCGGGCACGTTGGCCAGCCGTCCCACTTCGGCGAGCCTGAGGTACAGGTCCACGTCCTCGGCCAGTTCGCATTCCTTGCGGTAGCCGCCGACGGCCGTCAGAGCGTCGCGCCTGAACATGGTCACTGGGTGACACAGCACCTCTCCCAGCCCTTCGAGCAGCGAGGCCTCGATCTGCTCGTGCGTCAGCGGCACGCGAAGCCGCCCCATTGGCCAGCCGTCAGCGTCCACCTGCATCGCGTCGGCGCCGACGACGACACAATCGGGGTGCTGGCGCAGGTAGGCCACCTGCTTCTCAAAGCGATTCGGCAGCGCCACATCGTCGGCGTCCATCCGCGCCCAGAATGGCGCGCGCGCCTGGCGCAGCCCTTCGTTCAGCCACGTCACGTAACCCCTGTGCTCATTCAGGAACAGGCGGATGCGCGCATCGCGACCGGCGTATTCGTCGAGGATCTCTCGCGTGCCATCGATCGATCCGTCATCGAATATCAGCAGTTCCCAATCGCGTACGGTCTGCGAGCGAACGCTGCGGATCGCGCGGGCGACGTAGCGACGAGCGTTGTACACCGACATGACAACCGACACTGTCGGAATAGCGCCGCCGGTCGCGGACTCGTCGCGGGGAAGATCGTCCGCAATCACAGGTGAGATCTTAATCCCCCAACGGCGGTGTGCGACGCCAGGCACGGCTGCGAAACGCCGGGCAGACCCATGCAGATCTTGTCGGGACGGATCGACGTCCTTAGGCGAGAACGCTGTAACCAAGGAATGCGCGATGAATACACAACCAGTCGACGTCCACGTAGTATTTACACATGATCGAACCAAACACCGGCCCTCGGAGTGTCAAGTCCCTGGTGACGGTGTACACGCCCGAATCGCCACTGCGACAGCCGAGACAATTCGTCCGCGAGTTGATCTCGGACCTGTGGGGATCGCGCGAGCTCGCATGGCGTCTGTTTGTCCGTGACCTCCGCGCGCAATATCGAGCGAGTCTGCTCGGCTACGTCTGGGTGTTCCTGCCACCGCTCGTCGCGAGTCTGCCGTTCGTCTATCTGAAGTCAGCGGGCGTTATCAGTATCGGCGACACACCGATCCCCTACGCCGCATATGCGATGGTCGGCGCGATCATCTGGCAAACATTCGTCGATGCGCTGAACAGTCCGCTGCGCAGCGTGAACGCCGCCCGCGCGATGCTGACGCGGATCAACTTCCCGCGCGAGGCGATTCTCCTTTCCGGATTGATGCAGGTGGGATTTACCTTCGTGGTGCGGCTCGCGCTCGTTATCGGCGTCTTCGCCGCCTTCGCGCTGAAGCCTGCGGCGACGTCGCCGCTGTTTGTGATCGGGATGATCAGCATCGCGCTGACCGGATTCATGATCGGCCTGGTCCTGACTCCCCTCGGTGTTCTCTACGGTGATGTCCAACACAGTCTTCCGATCGCGAGCACGTTTCTGATGCTGATCACACCGGTGCTCTACCCGGTGCCATCGTCCGGTCTGGGTGCGATGGTGGCCTCGCTCAATCCGCTGACACCGCTCATCACGACGACACGCGACTGGCTGACGGCGGGCGCTGCGGTTCAACACATCGCGTTCCTCGTGGTCAGCGGCGTGACGGTCACACTGCTGATCCTGGCGTGGGTGCTTTACCGTCTGGCGCTGCCGCACCTGGTCGCCCGCCTCGGAAACTGACGCGCATGAGCAGTGACGTGCTGGTCCGGGTCGAACGTGTTTCGAAGAAGTTCTGCCGGACTCTCAAACGTTCGCTGTGGTACGGCGTGAAGGATACGGCGGCGGACATGTTGGGCGGTCGGTCGTCGGACCAACTGCGTACCGACGAATTCTGGGCCGTCGACAATGTCTCGCTTGAACTCGCACGCGGCGAGTGTCTGGGCCTCATTGGCCGCAATGGCGCCGGCAAGACGACGCTGTTGAAGATGTTGAACGGCCTCATCAAACCGGACACGGGACGCATTGAATTGGCCGGTCGCGTAGGCGCGCTCATCTCACTCGGTGCTGGGTTCAATCCGATTCTCACCGGCCGCGAAAACATCTACGTCAACGGCTCGGTGCTCGGACTGACCAAGAAGGAAATCGACAGCAAATTTTCCGACATTGTGGAGTTCGCCGAAGTTGGCGATTTCATCGACACTCCGGTTCAGAGCTACAGCGCCGGCATGCACGTGCGGCTTGGCTTTGCAGTGGCGACGGCCATCAAGCCGGATGTCCTCTTGCTCGATGAGGTGTTGGCGGTAGGTGATGTGGCGTTCCGTGCCAAATGCTACGAGCGGTTAGCGCAAATCAGAAACAGCGCAGCCTTTGTTCTTGTCAGCCACGACACCGACCAAATCGCGCGTGTATGTTCAAAGGTGCTCGTCCTTGAACGCGGAACCGCGCTGTATCTCGGCGACGTGGGAGAGGGCATCCGCACTTATCAAGAGCTCGCGCGCCAGCACATGTCGATGGCGCCGCACGAGCACACCGCAGGCGGTACGGTCGCATCGATCGTCTCGTGTGATGACACGATTGCCGATGGAGGCGCCCTCAATGTGTCCCTCTCTGTCAAAATCAACGAAGGCGTCGAGGTCGCGGACGTGCGCGTTGTTCTTTGGGGCGATGATGGTCTGGCGGCGTTGGATTCCTACACGAGGACACAGGGGTCATCGTTTGGTTTGCAGCCAGGTTGTAACGTTCTGAAGCTGGTCGTCGGTCCGCTCCGGCTCAAGCGAGGCAGCTACGCGATCAGCATCGCCGTTCTGGATCGAGCGAACAATCGTCATCTGTACTGGGGAGACCGAATACGGACCGTCGACGTCGACGGCGCTACGGCAGGCGCGGTTTCGTACACCCCGCCACTGGTGTGCACGTCGATCAGTAGCGGAAACGACCATATTCCCCCGGCGAGTCTTGCATCCTCGACATGCGAGTGAAAGCCGTCGAAGGTGACCTACGCATCTGGGCCAGGCGCTATGTTCCGAAGCCGCTCCGCGGCCTATTGCGCCGCGTATGGCATGTTCTTGACCGCGGTGAAAGCGAAGAGGAACTGCTGATCGCCCAAAGGGCCCTGTTGCTCTCTCATTCGCGAATATCGGGCTTCAATTTGGAACTGGTACCCGGGGACCCGCATCGCCCCGATGACGCCTTGACTGCCTCGTTCTACGATCAGCAGCACGAGGACGCAGACTACCGCAGGAACAATTGGCTTCTCGATCAGGTGGAGATCGTCACACGTATCGCGCCGCGTACTGTCGTGGAAATCGGCTGCGGCAACGGACGTTTCCTGCGCGCGGTTGCACCCTACGCGACACAGGTTGTCGGCGTTGATTGGGCGCACTCGCCGGAATTGGTCGACCTGCCGGACAACGTCAGTGTGTTGCGCGTCAACGTTGTTATGGGCGCTGTTCCTGCCGGTGATGTGATTTGCTCGGCCGATGTCCTCGAGCACTTCGCTCCACGAGACGTCGATGCCGTCGTATCGAAACTTGTCGCCGCCGGACCATTTCAACATCACGTCATTGCTTGTTATGACGACGGCCATACCCATCTTTCGATTCTTCCCCCGGCCGCCTGGCTGGCGATCTTTCGCAAATACTGTCCGACCGCGTATCTCGCCGCGGTCGATTACAGACGACGTGATCCGACACAGATCGTCTGCGTTGTTTCCAATCTGCCCGTAGGGACTCAAGGTTCAGATGTCGGATAGCAAGGCGGTCTTGTTCATCTGCGAGAAGTACTACCTCAAGTTCTATCGACCGCTTGCCGAACGTCTCGTTCAATCCGGGTTCAGGCCCATCTGGGTCACTATCGACGGCGGGGATGAGTGGGATTACGACTATCTCGATCCCGGTCCGGCAATCGAGCAGCTCACCGAACGGCCCGAGTTGCAATGTCGCCCCTCCGTGGATGCGATCTGCGCGCTCGAGCGCATCGTCTTCGAACGGCCTGATGTATTCAGACAAAGCTACCCGTATACGCTGAACGTCGTCCGTACGTTTGAGCGCGCGCGGCGGCTCGCCGAGGTCTGGTCGCAAGCGACGTTGGCTCTTGTCGCGCGCTTTCAGCCGAGGGCGGTCTTCGTGTGGAACGGCCGGTATCTTCCGTACAGCGCCATATCAGCCACCTGCGAGGCGGCCGGACAGCCCTTCTTCACCGGCGAAATAGGCTGGCTGCCTGGCACCATCTTCCTCGATCGCGGACGTCTGTCCGGCGACACCTCCGATCTCTTCGGCCGAGGAGCTGAGGCAGCGACAACCGCGGACGACGGCCGAGCGGAGGCTTTTCTCAGAGACTATACGGCCAGAAAAGCCACGATGGTGTCGCAGCGACTGCTGTCGCCATCCGAGACACGCCGTCATCTCCTCGGCGCCGACGGGCGCTTCCTGCTTGTCTATGGCTGCCAGGTCGATTGGGATACGAACGTCGTCATCGGCGCACGGCGCTTCCATTCCAACGAATCTGCCGTCTCCTTCCTGCTCGAGTGTATGGCCGGTGTGCCCGGTGCTCGGATCGTCGTCAAGACGCACCCGCTGGATTCGAAGGACGCCGAGACGGCGCTGCGTGAGATCGTCGGCAGCCGCGGCGCTGTTGTGTCGGACATTCACCCGCATACGTTGATCGAGGCAGCGGATTGCATCTCGGTACGCAATTCAACGCTCGGGTTCGAAGCACTGTGTTACGCGAAGCCCCTTATGGCTCTCGAGCACGCCAAATATAACGATCCCAAGCTGACACTTAACGTCGACAATTCCATCCAAGGCGGCGCGAATCTGCAGGCCATCGCTGCCAAACGGTGCACCGTTCCCGATCATCTGGCTCTCCGGCAATTCATGCTGCATGTGATCGATCACTATCTGGTTCCCGTTGGCTATCGCTACTTTTTTGAACCAGAGCAACTGGCTATCCTGACGCATCTGGAGCGAAATGATAGCCACCGACAGTTGCACCAGGTCCTTTGCAACGTGGAACCGGCAACGGTCGATGCCGATCGAGACGTGGTCCGGGCAATTGATCGCAGTGAATTCCGCCGCGGTCGGAGGCGATCATTTCTCCGGCGGATCGCCAACAAGCTTGTCGATTGGCGCTTTTAAGCTCAATTTCGCCGTCGATGTCGAGTTGAGTTGAGACCTCACCTGGTGCGGGCAACCCAGTGATTCAGCCATCGCTCGAACGTCGGCGCATCCCAGTCGCCCACAACATTGCGTGGAATCTGAAGCGGGTCATCGGCCACGGATGCGAGGCCGCCGGTCGTCGTGCACGCCGATGTATAGCCAGCGTCACGAACGAGCTTGTGAGTCGCTTCGTCGAAGGCGTCGTAACCACCGTAGGGATAGGAAAACAGCCGTATCGGTTTTCCGACCACGTGTTCGAGTTGCTGTCGGCATCCGTGGATCTCTTCCCATTGGTCACTGGCTGGAACCGCAGTGAGCACGGGGTGCGTCAATGTGTGCGCGCCCACATCAATACCAGTCGTGCCCGCCAATTCGCGGAGCTCTTCCCTCGTCATCCAGCGGTGCGTGTCGCGCTCAACCGTCCGGAGTGCGAGCTGTCCTTCGAGACGATCGAGGAGAGATTCGATCACTGTTGGACGCATCGGACGTAGTCGCCAGTAGAGCGCCATGTGCGCGCGGGCGCGCGCGCGGGGCGAGCGAACGTCGGCCCAGAAGCGTTTGCCGCCGACTTCGAGATCGAGATGCCCGCCAGGGGGGGCACATCGCATCACGAGTTGCTGCAACCGATCCCACCACACCTCGCGACGTTCGCCGATTCTGCCGATCGTAATGAAGAACGTGGCCGGCAGATCCGCCGCAGCGAGCACGGCTGCCGCTGCGCGATTGTCGGCGTAGCCGTCGTCGAAGGTGATGGCAACTTCGAGGCGCGACGCGTTGGCGTCGCGGAGCGGCACAACCTCATAGTGGTGGCGAAGAATCTCGCACTGTTCGGCAAAGCGGTCTGGACGGACTGCAAGGCCGTACGGATCGTGCTCGAGCTGAGCGACCCTGTGATACAGGAGCACGAGCGTGCCGACGTGGTTCACCGAGCGCGCTCTTTGGCGACGCGTGCCGCGACGATCAGAGGAAACTCACGGTCGAACACCTGCAGTTCTTCCGGGCGCAACTCCTCCGCTGCCATTCCGTACAAAAACGCGACGCAGGAGAGCACGTTCCCGTACGTGGTCACATCCACAGGTGCGTCTGTCACTTCCGCGAGCAGCCACTCCACACCCGTTTTCGTGACGCGCCATCGATCGTGGTGAAAGCTTTTGCGGGCGTCATGACGGCCAATGGCGGGCACTGTGAGCAGCAGCACGCCGCCCGCAGCCAATGCTCGCCAGATATTGGCGACAGCCGTGCGCATGTCTGGCACCAGATGCAACGTCTGCGTAAAGATGATGCAGTCGAACCGCTCGGCAGGGAGGGAATCAGGCTCGTCGAGATCGGCAAACACGGTTGCCAATGGATTCGCCGTATCAATGTCGAGTACGTCGCTGCTCGCGACGCGGCTGCCGCCAAACCGGTGCGTGTAGTCGGCGTTGAGTACCTCCAGACATGAACCGCGGACGTCCGCGCCGTGCGTTGTGAGGAATTGCTCGATGTAAACACGATCGATGGGTGTTCCGCGATCGTACCCCCAGGACCGACTGAGCGGCGTCGTGCGCCGGAGGCCGCCCCAGGGCACCGTGCCCGGTGGGTAATCCGGATCGCTGGTGCCGAAGAGCTGTCGCACCGCGACAGGGATTCGGTACGCATTCTGCCGTAGGCGGGTTTGAATAGGCGACGGCAGACTACGAAGCCACATCCGCGCGGCGTCGCGGCGTCGGCCCTTAGATGACTCGGTCATCGGTTCCCCAGGACGGGGGAGTCTGTATTGCGCTCGGCGCGAACGAGGCGATCGACCCACAGTTGCGCTTCGTCTTTCCATTTCTTGTGCGGGTCGCGGCGAGGTCCGGGCGCGCGGCGCTTGATCCCCCATCGACCCACTCGGCTCCACGCGACCTCCACGGCCAGCCGGTAGACGTCCGGGGCAAATTCGCGAACCAGGTAGCGGCGATCTCCAGCCGCCGCGCGAGAGTAGTGCCGCAGTGCGGCCCGCGACCAGCCGGCGCGCTTTGCCAGCCTGCCCAGATGGCGATTGAACGCGTTGCGATCGACCACGGCGCCGTGGCGGCGTTCGATTTCGGCGGCCTCAGCGAACATTCCGGGCAAATCGAGCGAGGCGCTGCCCGCATGAAATCGGTACGCGACGAGCGGTTTTGGCACACACGCTGGCGGGCCTTGCCGCGCCAACCTGATCCACAAATCCCAGTCGGCCGAGTGATACAAACTGCCATCGAACACTGGCGGCGATGGCAGCCAGTCCTTCCGCACGATGACATTCGACGCACCTGCGGGGACCATGTTCCTCGCCATCAATTCCTTGACCAAACGGTCCGGCGGCGCCGGCGCCTCGCCTGCGAGAACGCGGTGGCTCGTCGTCATGTCCACTGCACCGGCGTAGGCCCACCGTCGGTCGCTCACTCGAAGCGCTTCGAGTTGACACGCGAGCTTGTCAGGCGCCCACAGATCGTCGTCGTCGAGAAACGCGACCCATCGACCTCGCGCTTCGGCAATGCCACGGTTGCGAGCGGCGCTCACGCCGCCAGGGCGGTCGTGGCGGATCACACGAACGCGGTCGCCAAGGCTCCGCAGCAGTCGAAAGGTGTCGTCTGTAGAGCCGTCGTCGACAACGACGACCTCAAACGCGACGTTTCGCTGCGCGAACGCGCTGCGCAGCGTCAATTCGAGCAGCTGACGGCGGTTGTGGGTGGGAATGACAACTGAGACTTCCGTCACCGGCGATCAGAAGAACCTTTCGTTGACCACGATTGTGTCACCTGGCTCGACCGTCTTCTGCAGATCGCCGCCGATCGTCGTTTCCTTTCCGTCGACAAGGCGAATGATCTGCACGCGACGTGTCGAGCCGCGGTCAGTGACGCCGCCGGCCAGAGCCAGTGCCTGCCGCACAGTCATTCCCGCTCGGATCACATATTCACCTGGCATGCGTACGTTACCCGACACGAACACCGTCAGCGCACGGGGAACAAAGATGGTGTCGCCCGGCCGCAGGGCGAGATTCTGGGCCAAGGTACCGCTTTGGAGCTTCTGCAGGTCGATGCGGATTGCGTCACCACGTGCGGTGTTCGCACTGGCCACCGGCGCGGATACGGCGGCCCCGCCGGCATCGGAATGGACAATCAGCGCTTCCGTGCCGGCACGCTCAGTGACCGATCCTGCGCGGGCGAGTGCCTCGATCAACGTCATCGACCCGGTGAACTGGAGTGGACCCGGTTGCTTCACTTCGCCCATGACGAAAATCTGTTGACTGCGATACTGGTCCACCGTGGCCGTAATCTGCGGGTCCTTCAGAAACCCGTTGGCCAGCCCTTGGCGAACCTTATCCTCCACGGCCCGAATGCTCAACCCGCCAGCGGCGACTCGGCCGAGCAGCGGATAGGCAAAGGTGCCATCCGCTTCGACGACAAATTTGCCAGACAGCTGCGGCTGGTTGTAGACAGTGATGGTCAGTACATCGTTAGGACCGACCACGTACAACCGCGGATCGGCATTTGCCGCGGGAGCCGTCTGCAGCGCCGCCAACAAGAGAACAATGAGCATGGTTCGCCCTCGCGAAGATCAGAATCTGTAAGTCACGGACGAAGTGATCCGCATCTCCTCGTATTCGCGTCCCACAGAGAAGTCCGACGACCGTGTTTGCCGCGCCACTTGAAACCCGACTCGCGACCGGAACAGGGTGCGGCCTACGTCCACACCATAGTAGAGGACCCGTTCGGCTCGCGCGCTGCTATCGACGAGTCCATAGAGCAGCTTGAATCGGCCGACACTTCCACCGATGTCCCATGCCGTCCCGAGGCGGTGGGTCACCGATCCCTCGGTGCCGGTCTGGAGATAATCCCGCTCGCCCGGGCGGTAAGAATACGAAAGATCACGCTGCGATCTCACGGTGAAGCGTGTTCGCCCAAGCAACGTATAACTCAGGTCGACATGCGTCACCATTCCCTGAAAGGAGGGTGCGCTGCGATCGCTGAACGTGCGCGACCGTACCCCGATCCGCGCCTCTCCACTGACCAATGCGAGCGGTCGGAACTCCACGACCGACGTCAGGCGAACACCGTCGGCATTGCGTTCCGGAGCGTGCGGTAAGCGTTCGTTATCTTGCTCGACCTCGGCTCCCAGCGTTGTGAGAGGGGTGAGCGCGTAATGCACGCCGACACCCCGGACGGTGGCGGTGTTACCGAGCAACGTCGCCAAGTCCGATTCCAGGTACACCGTTTCGCCGGTGTACTCCCCTCGTGAGCGCCGGAACCACAGCCCGATGGACGTCTTTGCCGACACGTTTACGTCAACACCTGCGTCCCATGCCCGGTCCACGCGTCGCACCGGGAAGTCGATCTCGAAATTGCGACGGTGGCGCGCGTTCGTCCAGCTCCCGCCGAGGTGCGGCCTCAGCCGGCCGAGCGCGATCGCCACCGCGCCGCGGCTGTCACTGTCGATCGATCGGATGGCAGCGAATCGCTGGAAGTAATTAAAGTCTAGCTGGCCGGCGCCGGTGAACTGCATCCGCGACCACGGGATCGAGGCCTGTAGAGAAGGACTCACGGTCGCCGTGAAATCGCCAGCAGGATCAGCATCTGCGCCGACTCGGAAAACGTTGTCGTCCCATCCGAGGTTCGTGATTGAAACGGCGGGTGAGATCACCCTCGGTGCTTCTGCCGGTGCTGACGTTTGTCCTCGCGCCGGTGTTGCAGCGAAGCACATCGCGAGACCGATGGACGCCGCGACGCGCGTGGAGGCGAAGTACCGCCGCGCGACGACACCACACCATCCGCTCCGTGATTTCACGAGCACACCTTCCAATGAATCAATGTCGCGGCCGCCC
>Ga0207659_10000448_pt1 | contig 24789 bp, 24 predicted proteins | sample KBSM43metaG_FD_184330 | JGI IMG/M metagenome (GOLD analysis project Ga0207659, IMG submission 184330) | Miscanthus rhizosphere microbial communities from Kellogg Biological Station, Michigan, USA - KBS M4-3 metaG (SPAdes) (version 2) | ecosystem: Host-associated > Plants > Roots > Rhizosphere >...
CAGTCGTACGACGCGAAGATGTCGTTCAGGACAGTGCCCGGCTTGATTTGTCCCGGCCAGCGGATCACGCACGGCGCGCGCATGCCGCCTTCCCAGGTGGTCAGTTTGCCGCCCTTGAACGGCGTGGTGCCGCCATCGGGGTAGGTGATGACTTCGGCGCCGTTGTCGGTGGTGAAGACGACGATGGTGTTGTCGAGCTGGCCCATGTCCTCCAGCTTCTTCAGCACATAGCCGATGTTGTCGTCCATCTGCTTCATGCCGGCTTCGTTGACGCCCCAGTCCTTGCCGCCGGGCGTGCCTACCATCGCGTTGTACTTGGGCGAGAGCATCGTGGTGATATGCATGCGCGCGGGGTTGTACCAGACGAAGAAGGGTTTGTTCGTCTTCTTCGGGTCGTTGCGGTCGAGAAAGTCGATGACCTTGGCCGAGATTTCCTCGTCCGCGGTTTCGGAGCGCTTCAGCGTCATCGGCCCCTCGTCGCTGCAGGTCTGGTTCTTCTCGGTGCCGTCGGAAGACTTGCAGGCGATCACCGGCCGCGGTGGCGTCAAGCAAAGGGTTGTCTTCGGATCCACCGCGCCCGGGACTTCGGCAAGGCCGCGCACCGGCGTGTTCTTGCACGGCGGGACAATGGCCTGATCCGTCGGGGTCTTGTTGATGTCGGGGAAGCTCACCTGCTGCATGGCATCCAGGTGATAGAGGTAGCCCCAAAATTCCTGGAAGCCGTGCGCCGTCGGCAGCGCAGCCGAGTGGTCGCCCAGATGGTTCTTACCGAACTCTCCGGTCGTGTAGCCGAGGTCGAAGAGGAACTTGGCCAGCGCTGGTGTGCCCGGCTGCAGGAAGGACGGGCTGCCGGGCAGCTGCGGCGGGATCATGCCGGCACGCAGTGGCGTCATCCCGGTGAAGAACGCCGTGCGCCCGGACGTGCAGCTTTGCTCGGCGTAATAGGTCATGAACTTCGCACCCTCCCGCCCGATACGATCGATGTTGGGCGTCTCGCCGACCATCAATCCTTGATGGTAGATGCTCGGCTGCATCCAGCCGATGTCGTCACCCATGATGAACAGAATGTTGGGTTTGGTTTGCGATTGCGCCAACGCCGGAAACGCCGCCAGGAACGCGATGCCGGCAACGAACGCGGCGATTAAGTGTCGAAGTTTCATGTTGTCACTCCCATGCTAAAGAACACGTTGAAACATTTCACTCGGGATCAGCGCCAACACTCTTTATGCCCCGAAAGAACTCGCAAAATACCCATCATGGCTTCGTAGGTCCTATCACCGCTCGAACCGCAGCTACCAGCGCATGGCCGAGGAATGGTTTGGCCAGATAGGCAGCCACGCCGTTTTGTTCGGCTTGCTTGCGTATTCTGGGCGAGTCATGTGCCGTGATGAGAATCAGCGGCTGCGTCTCACCGCGAGCGCGTAACTCGGCGAGAAGCTCGAAGCCGGACCTTTCTGGAAGCTTGAGGTCCGAGACGATGCACGCATCGCCTTCCGCCGGACCAACCGCCAACAGCTCCTCGGCAGATGCATACCCCGCCGTCGCTATGCCACTCGCGTTCAGAATTCTCTCAATCGACTGCCGCATGCTGTCGTCATCCTCAACCACCAGTACTCGCTTACCCGCGTCCATTGGGATCGTAGATTTTTCCACCGCCACGTGTTACACCAAAGAGACCCGGGACCCTTGCGTTACTCATCCTCGCGCCGGCAGCACGATCCCGCAATTGGGCCAGAGGGCAATACGGAATGCCCGAACATGCACGGTGGATTGCCCGAAAGGGCAGGGCCCGGCGCTCGAATCGATAGCGCCGCCAGGAAACGGTAGGGGATCAGTCTGGCAGACTACGCAGTTGCTCAGCTAGCGCGCCAAGCTCAGCGGACGAGCTAACACCGAGTTTAGCCATTAGTTGTGCGCGATGGACTTTGACAGTGCGCTCCGCGATGCCGAGTTCATCGCCGATCACCTTGTTGGACTTGCCCACAGCAACGCGATCGAAAACGTCCCGCTCGCGCGGCGTGAGCAGTGCGAAGCGCGCACGCAATTCGTGCGCCGCGCCTCGCTCGTTTCGTTGCTTCAAGTCGCTTGCGAGCGCACGCGCAACTGCTCCCAGCAACGTGTCGCGAGCGATCGGCTTTTCCAGAAAATCGACGGCTCCGGATTTCATTGCACGAACACTCGAGGACACGTCGCCATGCGCCGTCATGAAAATGACGGGCAATTTGATTGCGAGGTCCTGCATTGCATCGTGCAGATCCAGACCCGACGGGCCCGGCAGTTGAATATCCAGAAGCAGGCAGCCGTACCGATCCGGCGGCCGATGTAGGAGAAACTCACCGGTGGAGTTGTAACCGCGCGCCTCAAAGCCAGCGGTAGTTAGAAGCCGCAGCAGTGCCGTACGCAGCGATTCGTCATCCTCGACGATGTGGATCAACGGCGTGTCATTCACTATGCTGCCTCCGGGCGCGATTGATGCGCTGTCCGTTCGACGGTGGGAAATTCCACATGGAATATGGCGCCATCGTCGGGTCCCCTTTCCGCCCAAATGCGTCCGCCGTGCGCCTCGACGATCGTGCGCGAGATCGACAACCCGAGCCCCATGCCTCCCTGCTTCGTGCTGTAGAAAGAGTCAAACAGTTTGGGCAAGTCTTCAGATGCGATGCCAACGCCACGATCGTGTACGGTGATACTCACGTGATCTTCGGTGCAATCGACCGTTACGAGGATCGTCCGACGGTCCTCCCCCACATCCCTGATGGCATCCATGGCATTGAGCAGCAGATTGATGATGACCTGCTGAATCTGGATCCGATCTCCCATCATCTCCGCAACCGGGGCCGTCCGAATTTCGATCGTCGCCGCGCGACGGTCTGCTTCACCTCGCAGTAACGTGCCGACCTCGATCACGGCGGCATTGAGATCGACCAGTGTTTGTTCTACATCGTGCTTGGCCAACAGCGAGCGCAGTCGCCGAATCACCTCGCTGGCACGAAGATCGTCACGTCGGATGTCGGCCAGTATCGTCCGCAACAAGTCGCTTCGGTCATCGCCCGACTGGATAAGAAGGTCGGCGGTATCGACGTTGCTGAGAATCGCGCCGAGCGGCTGATTGATCTCGTGCGCAATCGACGCCGTCAACTCTCCGGCAACAGCAAGGCGCGACGCGTGCGCAACTTCGTGGTGATGCGTTTGTAAGGCTTGCTCCGCAACGCGTCGGCGGCGGCGCTGAATGAGCAGACTTCCGATGAGCAAGGCCTGTGCGGCGATGATCGCCAGCCCTGTGGCAATCTGCCAAAGATACTCTCGCCAGAAGGAGCGTTTAGCAAACCGCACGTCGCAACCCGCCGGCAACAGCTTCGCGTCCAATGACCAATGCTCCAGCGCACGCGCGTCAGCGACGCATCGGCTCGCGATAGTTAACACGGAGCTACCGGTAGAACGAGTACCGGCCAGAGTCTCACGCACGAGTTGCCCGACAAGGCGTCCACGTTCTTCATAGGATGCCATGCTGCCTGCCGCAACTCCACGACCAATGTAGGTCTCATAGAGTCCGTAAACGGGGGCGGCCGACACGAGACTGATCTCTTGGGCGACGTCAGGTGGACGGTAAGGTCGACCATCGCGGTCAAGAAATTGCGTGAGATACATGATGATCGAGTCTGCGGGCTCCGATGCGACCCGTGCCAGCAATTCTGGCAGGGGCAGACCCGATACAAATTCCAGGTTGGCTGTTCCTGCCACGCTCGGCAGTAGCCGGCGCACCCGCCGCTCCACTTGCAAGTCCCCCGCCCCGACGCCCACGATGACCAGAATGCGGCGTGCCGTGGGCTGCATGCGGCGTGCAATTTTGATCGTTCCGTCGACATCGTCTCGATTCACGATGCCAACGGCGCCGGACGGAATTTGAACCGATTCTTCGGCCGGGTCTGGTATGCCGTGGAACACCAGGCGAGCGCCTGGCCAGAGTTGCTCGCCGTGCCGGCTGAAAAAGTCGAGCGCCGGCTTCGTCACTGTCACGACCACGTCGATACGTCGTGCGCCGAATTTTTTTGTAAACAGAGCAACAAGCTCCGCGTCGCGCGACTCGACCGCGGATCGCCCCGCGTCGAGCGATTCGGAATGCAGAACAATGCGTCTTGTGGTTTCGTTGGCGAGGTTCGCACGCATCCCGCTGTCCATCATCAAATTGGCGGGAAGATAGGGATCGTAGCCGTTGAGAATCAGCACATGTGCTTCTTCCTCGGCCGCCCAGGCGGGGATCGCTACGCAGATGAAGAACCAGGCGATCGCACGCACCGCGACGACCGCGGTAAAAGACCGGATTGCAAGATTGGGAGGTCGTTGCCCTAGCATCGCGCCTTTTCGAACAATGAGCGCTCACCAGGAATGTGACACTTCTGGGACGTGTCACGGTCCGACGTGCGCGCTGACCGCATCCGGCAGGTTGCACTGGAACGGCGTGCGGAGGCAAGGATAACGCACTCGCTTCGAGACTCGTCCAATGAGCGCGAGATGTTCGTGAAAGACGCTTCGCAATGCGTTTCGTAGACCTCCCGGCTTTTTCGGAGCATCGTCGGACTTAGATGCACGCTGATGTACTATGGAAAAGCAGGGAAAACAGGGTTGTTTGATGAACGATATTGCCAAACATACGCCGATGATGCAGCAGTACCTTCGCGCCAAGGCGGAGCATCCGGACAAGCTCGTCTTCTACCGGATGGGCGACTTCTACGAACTGTTCTACGGGGACGCGGAACATGCGTCGCGGCTGCTCGACATCACGCTGACGTCGCGCGGGCAGTCGGCAGGCGCGCCCATCCCAATGGCCGGTGTACCGCACCACGCGCTCGAGCCGCACCTGGCCAAGCTGATGAAGCATGGTGAATCGGTGGTCATCGTCGAGCAATTCGGCGATCCGGCGACGAGCAAGGGTCCGGTTGAGCGGCGCATCGCGCGCATCGTCACGCCGGGCACGCTCACCGACGCCAATCTGCTCGATGCAAAGCGCGACTGCCTGCTCGCAGCATTCCTGCCGCAGGGGAAGCGCGCCGGAATCGCCTGGCTGAACCTCGCGTCGGGCGCGTTCACGCTGACAGAGGTTGCGCTGACCGAGGCCACCGGCGTACTCGAACGCATCGTCCCGGCTGAGCTGCTGATGCCGGACGAAGCGCCGGCGCCCGCGCTGCGTGGCGGCATGCCTCCTGTGCGTTCGCTCGCGGCGTGGAAGTTCGATGCGCCGGCCGCCGCGCGCGCGCTGGCGAAACAGCTCGGCACACTCGATCTCGCGGCATTCGGCGTGGAGGAGACGCCCTTGGCGGTCGGCGCCGCGGGCGCGCTGCTGGATTACGCGAGCACGACGCAGATGTCGGCGCTCGCGCATATCCGCGCGTTGACCGTCGAGACGGCGAGCGAATTCGTTGGCCTCGATCCGGCCTCGCGCCGCAACCTCGAGATCACCGCGACATTGTCGGGTGACGCTGCGCCGACGCTGTTCTCATTGCTCGACGGCTGCGCCACCGCGGCCGGCAGCCGATTATTGCGCGTTTGGCTGACGCAACCGCTGCGGTCGCAGGCAAAGGCTTCGGCGCGGCACGACGCCGCGGACGCGTTGCGTGCCGACGGACCCGTTGCACGCGCGCTCGTCGCGGGATTGAGAAAGACCGTCGACGTCGAGCGGGTCGTCGGTCGCATCGCGCTGCGCAACGCGAGGCCGCGCGATCTCGCGGGCCTGCGCGACACGCTGGCGCGGCTGCCCGACCTATATGCGGCGGCAGCGACCCTCGAAACACCTCTTCTGCGCGCCGCCGCCGGCGGCCTGCATGTCGACACGCAATGGGCGACGCTGCTTGCGCGGGCAATCGCTCCCGATCCGGCGGCGATGGTGCGCGATGGCGGCGTGATCGCTGACGGATTCGACGCCGAGCTGGACGAATTGCGCGCAATCGATACGCATTGCGGCGAATTTCTCGTAGCACTGGAGGCGCGCGAGCGCGTGCGGAGCGGCATCGCCAATCTCAAGGTCGAATACAACCGCGTGCACGGTTTCTACATCGAAGTCACCAATACGCACGTCGAGAAGATTCCTGACGACTACCGCCGCCGGCAGACGCTGAAAAACGCCGAGCGCTACATCACGCCGGAACTCAAGACCTTCGAGGACAAGGCGCTGTCTGCGCAGGAGCGGGCGCTGAAGCGGGAAAAGTGGCTGTTCGAGCGACTGCTGGACGACCTGACGCCGGCTATCCCCGTGCTGCAGGACGCTGCGACGGCGCTGGCCACGCTCGACGTGCTCGCCAACCTCGCGGAACGCGCCGACGCGCTGCGCCTGACGCGGCCGACATTCGTCGCGGATCCCGGCATCGCGATCCGCGGCGGCCGGCATCCAGTGGTAGAGGGACAAGTGGAGAGCTTCATTCCCAACGATGTCACGCTGGCGCAGGATCGGCGTTTGCTGATCGTCACCGGACCCAACATGGGCGGCAAGTCGACGTACATGCGCCAGACGGCGGTAGTGGCGTTGTTGGCGCATTGTGGAATCCACGTACCCGCCGACAGCGCGGAACTGGGACCACTCGACGCGATCTACACGCGCATCGGCGCGGCGGACGACCTGGCTGGCGGACGCTCGACATTCATGGTCGAGATGACCGAGGCCGCATACATCCTGAACCGCGCGACACCGCAGAGCCTGGTTCTGATCGACGAAATCGGCCGTGGCACGTCGACGTTCGACGGGTTGGCGCTCGCCTGGGCAATCGCGCACCGATTGGCGGAGCGCAATCGCTGCCTGTCGTTGTTCGCGACGCATTATTTCGAACTGACGGCGCTGGGAGCCGAGCTGGAAGGCTGCGCCAACGTGCACTTCGACGCGGCAGAGCACAAGGACGGCATCGTGTTCCTGCACGCGGTGGCCGAGGGACCGGCCAATCGCAGCTACGGCCTGCAGGTGGCGAAGCTGGCGGGCGTGCCCGCGGAAACCGTGCGCCAGGCCAAGGCCTATCTCGCGCGCCTCGACCAGTTCTCCGCACGCAACGCGGCGCAGGACGATCTCTTCGGGAGCACTGCGCCGGCGGCGGCTACCGTCCTTCCCGCCCCCGACCCGCGTGCCATCGATGTGCTGGAGAGACTGCTGGCAATCGAACCCGACGCGCTGTCGCCGCGCGAGGCGCTGGAAGCCCTCTATGCGCTGAAGAAGCTCGCCGAGGGCTGACTGGCGACTCAGTGGTGGTGGTGGCCATCCGGGCCATGCGCATGGCCGTGCGCGATTTCCTCCGCCGACGCCGCACGAACTTCCAGTACGCTGCAGTCGAAGCGCAGGCGCTGACCGGCGAGTTCGTGGTTTCCGTCGAGCACGGCCTTGCCGTCCGCGATACCGGTGACGCGCCAGACAACCTCCGCACCGTCCTGCTCCGCGACCAGGTAACCACCGATCGCGATGTCCGGCGGCAGGTCCGCCACCGGTTCGACGCGGATCATCTTGGCGTCGTATTCGCCGAATGCGTCCACCGGCTCCAGCGTGACGGAGATCGAATCGCCCGCCTTCTTGCCGTTCAGCGCGTCCTCGATCTTGGGAAAGATGCCCGAATGCGTGCCGTGAAGATAAACCACAGGCTCCGGCGACTCTTCGAGCATCTGGTTGCCCGAATCGAAAAGCTTGAAGGAAATCGTGACAACCGAATTGTTCGCTATGTTCATCGTCGGGCTCGCGGCGGGAGGATTGGAGAAGCGTCGCGAATGCTTGTTGCGCAGGGTCGCGGCACGCGATTGTAACCGGATCGTTCCATCGGGTAGCACCCGGTGCTAACCTCCCGCGGATGCCAGCTACGGATGCCTCGACCCGAACATTGCTGGGCGGCCTTGCGCCGTCCACGTTCCTGCGCGGGTTCTGGCAGAAGGAGGCTCGTCTGGTTCGCGGCGCCGTGCCCGGATTTGCCGGACTGTTCACGCGCGAGGCGCTGTTCTCGCTGGCGGGGCGCGACGACGTCGAGTCGCGCGTCGTCGTGCGCAGCCGCGGCGCGTGGTCGCTCGAACACGGCCCGTTTCGCCGCGCACACTTCCGCGAACTGCCCGCGACCGGCTGGACGCTGCTGGTGCAGGGAGTCAATCTGCATTCCGATGACGCCGATGCGCTGTTGCGGCGTTTCGCGTTTCTGCCCTACGCCCGCCTGGACGACTTGATGGTGAGCTACGCCGTACCCGGCGGCGGTGTCGGGCCGCATTTCGATTCCTATGACGTGTTCCTGTTGCAGGGCGATGGCCGCCGCCGTTGGCGGTATGGCCGCCAGGCCGATCTTTCGCTCAAGCCCGGACTGCCGGTCAAGATCCTTCGTCGCTTCACGCCCCAGCACGATGCGGTGCTGTCGCCGGGCGACATGTTGTACTTGCCTCCCTCCTCTGCGCATGACGGCGTGGCCCTCGACGCGTGCACAACCTATTCGGTCGGATTCCGCGCGGCGTCCCATAACGAAATCGCGCAGGGTTTCCTCGATCACTTGCGCGATGAACTCGCGCTCGACGGACGCTATGCCGACCCTGATCTCAAGGCATCCGCCGAGCCCGCGCGCATCGCCGCGGCGATGCAGCGACGTGTCGCTTCGATCCTGCGCGGCATCAAGTGGAATCGCGCCGCCACGGCGCGCTTCGTGGGCGCCTATCTGTCGGATCCGAAGCCGGACGTCTACTTCGATCCGCCCGAACCACGCCTGTCGCGCGCAGCGTTTGCGCGGGCCATCGCCCGGCGTGGCCTCGCGCTCGACCGGCGCACGCAATGGCTCTACGATGACGCCGCGATCTACACGAACGGAGAGGCTACGGCATGGCCTACCGGCGCGCGCGCGACCTTGGCCGGCCTTGCCAATGCGCGCAGGCTTGGCGCGCGCGAGGCGGCGTCGCTCTCTGCACCCGCGCTTGAATTTCTTTACGACGGATACAGTCATGGATTCCTCCACGTCGCCTGAAACCCCCGCCGCTGCGGCTCCCCGCGAATCTCGCCTCGAGACCGTCGCCGCGCAGACCGCCGCCATCGACGAATTGATCGGCCTGGCGCAGCACAAGCTGCAGGTATTCGACGTCGACCTGTCGCAGACCGGCTGGAATACGGCCTCGCGCGCGTCGAATCTGGCTGCGTTCCTGCGGCGTACGCCTGCCGCGCGCTTGGAACTCATCCTTCACGACACGCGTTGGCTGGAGCAGGCATGCCCGCGCCTGGTCGACCTCGTCCGCCGCTACTCGACCGCGATCACCGTGTACAAGACCGGCACGGAAGCGCGCGTCGCAATGGATCCGCTGGTCATAGCCGACGGCCGGCACTTCCTGCACCGTTTCCACATCGACCACCCGCGCGCGTCGCTTGTCATCGACAACTCGCAACTGGCCGGGCCGCTGGTCGCCCGCTTCGAGGAGATCTGGGCGACTGGGGAACCGGGTGTGGCCGGCACGGTGCTCGGGCTCTGACAGGTTGCACTGCAACCTGGCGGCAAGCCAACTCCACCCCTTTGAATTAAATGGTCTTTGTGTTAAGCTCTCGGCCCACGGTTGCTGCACTGCTGAGCATCTGGTCGGACCCGTTGCGCAAACCTGCCCCAACTTTCATATTCCAAGGAATCAAACCATGAACAAATCGATCCTGGTCGCGGCGATGGTCGCGGTTGCATTGACCGCCTGCGGCGAAGACAAGAAGCCGGTCGCGCCGGCACCGGCGCCCGTAGTTGCGCCTGCACCCGCTCCCGCACCGGCACCCGCGCCCGCCACCGATGCCATGAAGCCCGCCACGGACGCGATGAAGCCCGCCACGGACGCGATGAAGCCGGCCGATACGCCGGTCACCACCGACCCGGCCAAGTCCGCGACCGATGCCGGCAAGGCTGAAATGGTCAAGGAAGCGACCAAGGACGCAAAGAAGTAATCGTTTCACGCGCCGACAAAAAAACCGACCCGCAGGTCGGTTTTTTGTCGCCTCGCTTTTGATCCCTCTACAAGGGAACGCCGATCCGCGTGCCGACCTCGCGGTAGTGTTCGATGACGCTTCCCAAATCGCGGCGGAAGCGGTCCTTGTCGAGCTTCTCGCCGGTCTTCGCATCCCACAACCGACAGCCGTCCGGCGTGAATTCGTCACCGAGGACCAGTTCGCCGTCGAGGTCATCAGTGGGGTGGCCGAACTCGAGCTTGTAGTCGACCAAGTCGATGCCGGCGGCCGCGAACAGCGGCTGCAGCACCGCATTGACCCGGTGCGTCAGCGACTTCATTTGCGCGATTTCGGCGACGCTCGCCCAGCCGAGCACGCGGATATGGTCGTCATTGCACAACGGGTCATGCAGTGCGTCGCTCTTCAGGAAGAATTCGAAGATCGGTTCGGGCAGCTTCGTTCCTTCCGCGATGCCATAGCGCTTGGCCATCGACCCGGCGCACACGTTGCGCACGACGCACTCGACCGGGATCATCTTCATCGCCTTCACCAGCGACTCGCGCTCGTTCAGCATCCGGTCGAAATGCGTCGCAACGCCCGCCGCCTCGAGCTTGCCCATTACGTAGGCGTTGATCCGGTTGTTGGTCTCGCCCTTCTTGTCGAGCTTGGCGAGCTTGGCGCCGTCGAATGCCGAAACGTCGTCGCGATAATGCATGATGAGGCGGTGCGGGTCGCTCGTCGCATACACGGTCTTCGCCTTGCCCTTGTACAGCTCGTCACGCTTTTCCATTCCCACTCCCCTTTTTGACTTCGCTTACGCGAACTCGCGCCACGCAAAACCTTCTGCCTGATTGGCGATACCGATCCAGTCGACCGAACAGCCCAGCGCGCCGGCGAGCGCGGAGCGAGCCTTGTCCGGCGTGTTGTTGTGCTTGGACAGATGCGCGGCCAGGATGTGCTGCAGCCGGCTGTTGTCGAGCGCGGCCAGCAGCGCCGCCGCGCCTTCGTTGTGCAGGTGGCCGAGACGTCCGCTGATGCGGTCCTTCAAGCCGCGCGGATAGTCGCTCGCTTCGAGCAGGTCGAGATCGTGATTGCATTCGAGCACCAGCGCGTCGCAAAGGGTAAGGCTCGCCTCGACATACGGCGTGGAGATGCCGAGATCGGTGACTACGCCCAGCCTCCGGACGCCGTCCGTGATCACGAACTGCACGGGCTCCCGCGCGTCGTGCGGCACGGGGAAAGGCAGCACTTCGAGGTCCCCCACCGCGAACCGGTCATGGCTGTCGAAACCATATACGTCGGGCACGCCGGCCATGCGTTCGCCCACGGTGAACAACGTGCCGAAGGTCAGCCACACCGGAATACCGTAGCGGGCCGCGAAGGCCGGAACGCCGCCGACGTGGTCGGCATGCTCGTGCGTGACGACAATGGCGTCGAGTGATTCGGGAGCGATGCCGATGCGAGCAAGGCGCGCGGCAGTATCGCGCACGCCGAAACCGCAGTCGATCATCACGCGCGTGGATCCCGCTTCGACAACGAGGCCGTTGCCTTCGCTGCCGCTGCCGATCGACGAGAAGCGCACTACGACTTCCGCGTTACTTGAGCTGATCCTTGAGCATCGTGAGGATCTTCTCGCTCGTCGCCGACTTGTCGGGAACGCCGCCCGGATCCTGCACGCTGACCACGCTGATCGGCGTCGCCTCGGCCACCATGATCTGGTACTGCTCGGGCTTGCCCTTGTCGTCGGTCTTCCAGAACTGCAACTTCGACCAGATGCTTTCGGTGCCGGACTTGGCGCTGTCAGGATCGCCGAAGCGGACGAAGTACACGCCGCGCGACCGGTCGCGGTCGACCACGGTGAATCCGATGCGGTCGAGTGCCAAGCCCACGCGACGCCACGCGCGGTCGAACTGGTCATCGACCACGAGCTTGTAGGAGCCGTCGGCATTCTTCTCGACGCGTGCCTTGTCGGGCAAGCTGGCGGCCTGCGCGACGGCAGTGCGCGCGGTCGTTTCCGGCGCACCGAACTTCATCATCATCCGGGTCAGCATTTCCGCCTCGACCTCGGGTTTGGGCGGCACGACCGCCCAGACGAAGGCCGCGCCGGCGTGGTCGATGGTGGTGGTGGGCACCTGCTCCATCGCGCGGGCGGAAATGAAGATCTCCACGGTGCCGGGTTCGACTCCGCGTTCGATGCGCGTACGGAACTTGTCGCGCTTGTACGTGCCGCCGAAGACGTCGGCCACGCTGCCCAGCGTGCGTTGCAGGAAATCCTGCGGCGCCGCCGCGCGGTTTTCAGCCCAGTCGGTTTCCATGACGCCGCTGGTGGGCTGATCGACCGCAATGGCAAAGCCGTTTTCCTGCCAGAACGAACGGACTATGTTCCACGACTGCTCCGGCGTGGCCTTGACCACAAGCCAGCGTTCGCTACCGGCGCGGACGATCTTGGCGTCCGGCACGGTGGGCAGCAAGTCCCCGCGACCGCTCTTGTTGGCGTTCTGTGCCGCGAGGCCCGACGCCGAATTGACCTGGTAGCGGTCGTCATAACGCGGCGTCGTGAGATCGGGCGGCAATTCGAGCGCGGACGTGCTCGACGCGGACTTGTAGTCGATGCGCTTGGTGAGCGAGAGGTTGCTCGACGAGCAGCCGCCCAGCAACAACCCCAGCGATGCTGCGACGAGGGTCGCAACCCTGTATTTGCGTGACATGATGTGCATCGGCAGTACCTCTTCCATCAGGCGAGACAGCCGGCTTCGCTCAGTGCGTCGCGAACGGTCTGGTGAAATTGCGGTGACAGCTGCACCAAAGGCAGCCGAAGTTCATTCTTGATCAAGCCCATTTGCGCGAGCGCCCATTTGGTCGGGATCGGGTTCGGCTCGACGAACAGCGTACGGTGCAGGCCGAGCACGCGGTCGTTGCAATCTCGTGCCGTGGCCAAATCGCCCGCCAGCGCTGCGGCGCACATCTGCGCCATCAATCCGGGCGCCACGTTGGCGGTCACGGAAATGACGCCATGGCCGCCCATCAGGATCAACGGCAGCGCGGTGATGTCCTCGCCGCTGTACACCGCGAAGTCGCGGCGACCCGCTTTCGCGAGCGCCTTGATCAGCTCGCTGCCCCGCCCGATATCTGCCGTGGCGTCCTTGATGCCGATGATGCCCGGGACCTCGGCCAGGCGCAACGTCGTCTCGGTGGAGAGATCAGCGACGGTGCGCCCCGGAACGTTGTAGAGCACCATCGGCAGCGCCGCGGACTCCGCGATCGCCCGAAAGTGCCGGTACATGCCTTCCTGCGTCGGCTTGTTGTAGTAGGGAACGACGGAAAGATGGCAGTCGGCGCCGACCTCGGCCGCATATTTGGCGAAGTGGATGGCTTCCGCGGTGGAGTTTGCGCCGGTGCCGGCCATTACCGGGATGCGTCCTGCAGCGTGCTCGACGGCCGTCCTGATGAGCAGGCAATGCTCGTCGACTGTGACGGTCGGTGACTCCCCGGTCGTGCCGACGATCACGATGCCGGCGGTGCCGTTCGCGATTTGGAAATCGATGAGCTTGCGCAGCGCCGGCAGGTCGAGCGCACCGCCCTCTTGCATTGGCGTCGCGATCGCGACGAGGCTTCCGGTCAGCATTATGTTTCGTGAGCGAAATTACCCATTTTACCCCATTGCCGCGAAGCACGCGTCGAGCCGATTCGACCGGAACCGCCGTTTCGCGTTCCCTAGCCGATGCGAGCCGAATCCAGTGGGGGCGGCCACGCCCACGCCGGCCCCACGGCGGCGAGCCGCTGCATGACGGCCGGTCGGCCCGAGAGGTCGGTCAAGCCTTGCTCGAACGCGACCACCGTCAATGCAAGCGGCGGCGCAACGGCAAACTCAAGCAGTTCGCCCGGACGCAACAGGAACGCAGGATTGGCCGGCCGGCCGTAGGCTTCGTTGCCAAGCGCGAAGGTCTCGTACAGAAGCACGCCATCTAAGGCGAGCGCGGCCCGCAGCGTCGGCAGCAACGCGCGATGCAGGTAATGGCTGACCACGATCGCGTCGAAGAGTTCGTCGCCAAACGGCCAAGCTTCGCCCTCGAGGTCCGACAGGCAAGTTGCGATGCCGGGCGACCGTCCCAGCGTAGCAAGCGCAGCGGCGTCGCGGTCGACGGCGACGACCTGCGCGCCCCGCGCCGCGAAATGCAGCGCGTGGCGGCCGTAGCCGCACGCAACATCGAGCACGCGCGCGCCCGCCGGAACCAGTGAAGCAAAGTGAGCGATCCAAGGCGACGGCGCCAGGCCGAAATGCGGGTTGGAGGGCGTATTCATGCGTGGCCTCGCTTGACGCGCCGCTTGACCGGCGTTTGCGGCCGCGACGGTGGGCTCATGGCACGCGGGCGATTCCGCATTTGCGGCGTAGCGTCCGCCCGCGTCTGCGCGGCCGCCTCGCGCTGCAGCCAATCAAGGAACGCGGCGACGTCCGGCCGGCCGGCCGCGTGCGGTGCCACGATGACGACATAACTTCGCGGCGAATCGTAGCGCTTGGGAAAAGGCGCGATCAGCTTGCCGTCGCGCAACAATTCGGAAATAAGCGGAATGCGGCCAAGGGCGACACCCTGGCCGCCCAGCGTCGCCTGAATGACCTGATCGTAGAGGGAAAAGCGCAACGATCCCGCGGGCTTCAGGTTCGGTTGTCCGTTCGACGTCAACCACGCCGGCCAGTTGAGCCACGGCATGAAGCCTGACGGGTCGTCGAGGTGGATGAGTACATGCCGGGCGAGGTCCGAAGGCTGCTTCAACGGAGCGCCACCCCGCTTGAGCAAGACCGGGCTCGCCACCGGCAGCAAGCGCTCCCCGAAAAGACGCGTGGCGCCGTCTGGCGCACCGGCGTCGGCAAGATAGCGCACCGCCAGATCGACGTCGCCTCGGTCGAGGTCGACCATTTGGTCGTTCGCGGAAACATAGACCTCCACGGCGGGATGCGCCGCGCGGAAACCGGCAAGGCGCGGAATCAGCCACAGCGCAGCAAACGATACGGTCGTGGACACGGTGAGCCCAGGGTCCCGGATTGCTTCACGCACGGATTCAGCGGCCGCGGCAATTTCGCGCAGTTGCAGCGAGACGCTGCGGTGAAACGCCGCGCCGGCCGCCGTCAGTGCAAGGGCGCGGTGACGGCGCTCGAACAGCGACACGCCAAGAGCCTCCTCCAGCGCCTTCACCTGGCGCGAAAGCGCCGACTGCGTGAGGAACAGTTCTTCCGCGGCCAGCGTGAAGGAAAGTCTTCGCCCGGCCGCCTCGAAGCCGCGCAGGAAGTCCAGCGACGGCAGCCGGTGCAGCACCCTATGCATTCTCAAAACTCATGCAAGGCATTCCCATTCGACGTTTGAACGGCGGGCCGATGAATCGCAGAATCCCCATCAAGCCAGCGCAAAAGGCCGCGCGGGCCGGCGGTCCGGGACAACTTTCCCGGCGCGCCAACGATGCATTCTACGCATGTGAACGGAGGACTGCCATGGCTTGCTTCGAACACGGAACGATCGTCGAACTCGCCGCCCGGGAAGTGGTGACGCTCCCGGACGTGCGCAGCGCCACGCTGCGCGTGACCCGCGGGACGCTTTGGATCACCCAGGAAGACGACCCGCAGGACATCGTGCTGCGGGCCGGCGACAATTGGGCGGTCGAACGCAACGGGCTCACGGTCATCGAGGCACAGGAAGACGCGACACTTTGCGTCACGGGCCGGCATCTCGAACCGCTATTCGGGCTGCGCGCCGCCTCGACGCCCTCTGCAGTGACCCGCATGCGCGACGCTGCGGCAGCCTTTTTCGCGACCCCGCTGCGTGGAGCCGTACCCTACTTCTGAACTAAATCCGCTGCCATGCCACTCGTAACGCTGACCGTAACTGCTCCGAAAAGCGCGGCATTCAAGTCCGCAGTGCTGGCGGGCGTGCATCGCGCGCTGGTTGCGTCCGGCGTTCCCGAGGCCGACCGCTTCCAGCGCGTGCTGGAGTTGTCGGACGAGGACTTCCGCTTCGACCCCCGGTATCCGGACCTGGCCTCGGACCGGGACGCGGCATTCGCGCTGATCGAGATACTCTGGTCGGTGGGGCGCAGCGTCAAGGTGAGGCGAAAGGTGATCGCGGACATCCTGGCCGACGTCGCGCGCGATCCGGGCCTCGATCCGGAGCACGTCATGCTCGTGTTCAAGGAAACGCAATGGGAGAACTGGGCGTTCGGCGGGGGGCGCTTGCCCCACGTGTAGCGTTGGTCAGTCCGATGATGTCCCGGTTGGACCCCAATTTGCGAAATTCGTTACCACATCCGCGCGAGCGTGTTGTCACGACGTACGAAGTGGTGCCACAGTGCGGCCCCGACGTGCGCGGCGATGAGTGCCATCATCGCGTTTCCCAACCATTCGTGGATGTCCTCGAGGCGATGTGCCCACGCCTTGTCGACCGCGACCACGGGCGGGAGCGACGCGCCGAGCAGCGAGACCATCTTGCCGTCCGCCTGCATCATCGCGACGCCCAGCACAGACAACACCACCATCAGCGTATAGAACGTCCACTCCACGACGTGCGCCGCACGCAACTGCCACACGGGAAGCGGCGGCACAATGGTCGGCTGGATGTTCACGAGTCTCCAAAATAGCCGAAACCAGACCAGCGCCAGCACGACGAGGCCCGCCTGGGCGTGCCAGTCGCGCAAGCCAGCGCGCAGCGCGCTGCCCTTTGGGGCCCAGCCGCGCACTTCGATCATCGCCAGCGAGGCGAGGACCAGCAGCGCCATGCCCCAATGGAATGCCCGGGCGACGCCGCCAAATCCAGTGGGTGTGTTACGGAGGTCCATGCTTTGGGATTTCGCTGGGCCGAGCTTGGTTCAAGCATTGTAATATCGGGCCCAGTCGGCCGCCCGCGCGGCGCGCATTCCCATCGTGGAATGTCGCGCCGCGCCGCAATCCGGCCGCGCCTCGCGCGCGCCAGAGGTATCGATCTTGCCGCACCAGCATGACGCTGCAGTGACGCTTTGCGCGCAGCGGGTCACGCCTTCGCGAAGACGATCTGCCCACCCTTTTCCCGTACGTGCACCGTGTCCCCCGGGCCGTAGTTGCCGGAAAGAATCTCCTTGGCCAGCGGATTCTCGATCTGCTGCTGGATCGCGCGCTTCAGCGGCCGCGCGCCATACACCGGGTCGAATCCCGCCTGCGCCACCGTCTTCAACGCCGCGTCGGTCGCCACCAGCCTGATGTCCATCTTCGCCAGGCGAGCCTCCAGCGCCTTCAGCTGGATCTTGGCGATGTTGGCGATCTGCGCTTCATCCAGCGGAGTGAACACGACGATTTCGTCGATGCGGTTCACGAACTCGGGGCGAAAACCCGTCTTCACTTCGGCCAGCACCGCCATCTTGATCATTGCGCGGTCGTCGCCGGCGTCGGTCATCTGCTGGATCCGCTGCGAGCCTAAGTTGGACGTCATGACGATCACCGTGTTCTTGAAATCCACAGTGCGTCCCTGGCCGTCGGTCAGCCGTCCGTCGTCCAGCACCTGCAGAAGCACGTTGAATACGTCCGGGTGCGCTTTCTCGATTTCGTCGAGCAGGATGACCGAGTACGGCTTGCGGCGCACGGCCTCGGTCAGGTAGCCGCCTTCCTCGTAGCCGACGTAGCCCGGCGGCGCGCCGATCATCCGCGCGACCGAATGCTTCTCCATGAACTCGGACATGTCGATGCGGATCAGCGCGTGGTCGGAATCGAACAGGAACTCGGCGAGCGCCTTGGTCAGCTCCGTCTTGCCCACACCTGTGGGTCCCAGGAACAGAAACGAACCGTACGGGCGATTGGGGTCCGACAGTCCCGACCGCGAGCGGCGGATGGCGTCGGCAACCAGGCGCACCGCCTCGTCCTGCCCAACGACGCGGGTGTGGATCTTGTCCTCCATCGTCAGCAGCTTGTCGCGTTCGCCGGACATCATCTTCGACACCGGAATGCCGGTGGCGCGCGACACGACTTCGGCGATCTCTTCCGCGCCGACTTGTGTGCGCAGCAGCTTGGGGGCCTTCGCCTCCTCGCTCTGCAGCGCCGTGTCCGCCTTCTTCAATTGCGCTTCCAGTTGCGGCAGCTTGCCGTACTGCAACTCGGACATCTTCTGCCAGTCGCCTTTGCGCTTGGCCTCGTCCATCGCGAGCTTGATCTTGTCGATCTCCTCCTTGATGTGCTGCGAGCCGGCGACCTGCGCCTTCTCGGCCTGCCACACCTCGTCGTAATCGGCGTATTCCCGCTCCAGCTTCTTGATCTCTTCGTCGATGTGCGCGAGGCGCTTCTTCGATGCCTCGTCCTTTTCCTTCTTGACCGCCTCGCGCTCGATCTTGAGCTGGATCAGGCGGCGGTCGAGCTTGTCCATCGCCTCCGGCTTGGAGTCGATTTCCATGCGGATGCGCGCCGCGGCCTCGTCGATCAGGTCGATGGCCTTGTCCGGCAGGAAGCGGTCGGTGATGTACCGATGCGAAAGTTCCGCCGCGGCGACGATCGCCGGGTCGGTGATGTCGACCCCGTGGTGGATTTCGTAGCGCTCCTGCAGGCCGCGCAGGATGGCGATGGTGCTCTCTACGGACGGCTCGTCGACCAGCACTTTCTGGAAGCGGCGCTCGAGCGCGGCATCCTTCTCGACGTACTTGCGGTATTCATCGAGCGTGGTCGCGCCGACGCAATGCAGTTCACCGCGGGCAAGCGCGGGTTTCAGCATGTTGCCGGCGTCCATCGCGCCCTCGGCCTTGCCGGCGCCGACCATCGTGTGCAATTCGTCGATGAACACGATCGTCTGACCTTCATCAGCCGCGATGTCCTTCAGCACGGCCTTCAGGCGCTCCTCGAACTCGCCGCGGTACTTGGTGCCGGCGAGCAGCGCCGCCATGTCGAGCGACAGCACGCGCTTGTTCTTGAGCGTCTCTGGCACTTCGCCGTTGACGATGCGTTGCGCCAGGCCTTCGACGATGGCCGTCTTGCCCACGCCGGGTTCGCCGATCAGCACCGGGTTGTTCTTGGTGCGCCGCTGCAGGATCTGGATGGTGCGGCGGATTTCGTCGTCGCGGCCGATCACCGGGTCGAGCTTGCCTTCGCGCGCGCGCGCCGTAAGGTCGATCGTGTACTTGGTGAGCGCCTCGCGCTGGCCTTCCGCTTCCTGCGAGCTCACCCCCGCGCCGCCGCGGACCGTTTCAATGGCGTCGTCGAGCGCCTTTCGAGTGAGACCCGCCTCTTTCAACATCCGGCCGGTGTCGCCTTTGTCGCCCGTCAACGCGAGCAGGAACAATTCACTGGCGATGAACTGGTCGCCGCGCTTGGTCGCTTCCTTGTCCGTCAGGTTGAGCAGGCTGTTGAGGTCGCGCGAAACCGTGATCTCGCCGCCCTGGCCTTCGACCTTGGGCAGGCGGTCGATCGATGCCTTAAGCGCCGCCTGCAGCTTGGGAACCTGGACGCCGGCGCGCGCCAGGAGCGACGTCGTGCCGCCATCCTCTTGCGCGAGCAAGGCGGCAAGCAGGTGTTGCGGCTCGATGAAGCCGTTGTCGTGGCCAAGCGCCAGGCTCTGGGCGTCAGCGAACGCCTGCTGGAACTTGGTGGTAAGTTTGTCGAAGCGCATGAAAGCCCCTTGAATTCACATTATTCCCCATATGGGGCGATAACCCTGCAGATTCAACGGGTATGGGCGCTCGCCGGCTGCTGTTAAGCTCGGAGATCGCCAACGGCCCACTCGACCATCCGATCGCCCGCCATGCCCCAAACCAGGCCAGAGACCGGCCAAGTCCCGCCCCCGCCGGACCCACCCAACCCGCCGAGTTTCCTGCGGGTCGTCCTGGCCGTGTTCTGGAGTTTTTTCGGCGTCCGGAAAGGCCGCGACCTGCTCGCCGACGCGTCGACCATCAAGCCGCACCACTTCATCGTCGCCGGGGTGATCGGCGCCATGCTGTTGATTTTTTCCCTACTGCTGCTGGTCCGGTTGATCATCCGAAGCGCGGGCGCGTAAGCGGTTCGATCAACGATGGGTCACAGCATCGACATCCGGGAAGAGGCCGGGATCCGGTACCTGCATTTCGGCACCGACTGGGTGCAGGGCGCCATGCGCCTGTCGAAGCCGAATCGCCTGGTGCTGGTCTACACACAGGCGATGCTGTCGTTCCTGTTGTTCCGGCCGGAGCCGCGCAATGTGCTGATGATCGGGCTAGGTTCGGCGTCGCTGGTGCGCTTCTTTCGCCATGGAATGCCCGATGCCCACCTGACCGTGATCGAGATCAACCGCGACGTGATCCAGGTCGCGCACCAGTTCTTCCGGTTGCCCCAGGACGACGACCGCCTGGACGTCCAGGTCGGCAACGGCTATTTCTTCGTGCAGCAGACGTCACTGCGATTCGACGCGATACTCGTCGACGGCTACGACCATCGCGCGCGGCCCGGCAAGCTCGAATCGGCGGAGTTCTATCAGGCCTGCCGCGCCCGGCTCGCCCCGCAAGGTGTGCTGGTTGCCAACGTGTTCGGCCGGGTTCGCGGACATGGGCAGACCAAACGCCACCTGCGCGAAACCTTCGGCAGCGGCGTCGTGCTGTTGCCTTCCTCGGACTCGAAGAACGTGCTGGCGATCGCGTTCGCCGATCCGCCTGCGCCGGTCAGCGTCGCGCAGTTGCGCAACCGCGCGGCCAAGTTGAAGGAACGCTACGACCTGCCGTTCGTGAAATGGGTGCACGAACTGCAGAGGGCGAACTCGCCCGAGACGCAAGCACTCTTCCGCTAGCGTCCCGTGCCTCACTGCCCCGTCAGCTGGGGACGCACATTCCCACGCCGATGCCGGCACCTTCAGGCACCCAGCCCTGATTGACCATCGTCTGACGCTCGGCCAGGCTGGTCACGAAGCGGTGGTTCGGCGCCCCGCCCATGCCGTTATTGAACATGCGATACACCGGGATGGTCCCGGCCGGACAGGCCCCTGTGTTGGCATCCGGTAGCATGGTATTGAAGAGCTTGTCGTCTTCCAGCCCCCAGTCCGGGAACAGGCGCAGCGTGTCCTCGCATACGGAGCCCTTGGGCGCGTAGAAATGCGAGCTCTTCGGCGCGAAATGGTCGTTGAAGAAGCGGCAGATGGCGACCGAGTCCGCCGGTGCGCCGGCGTTGACGTACGCGTTGAACGAGAACCCGGTCCGCGACCAGTCCTGGAACGGCGGCGCGTGGGCGTCGAGCAACGCCTGCTCCACGGCGATTGGCGTGATGAAATAGTGATCGAACGCCGCGTGGTGATATTCGACCACATTGACCGTCGCCGGCCCGCCTGGTCCGCCTGGGGCCGTCACCGACGCCGTGGCACCGGCGAAATTCTTGGCGAGGTTTTGCTGCGTCGTGCCATCGCTGAACAGGGCGGTGACGCCGTCGGTGGGCAGCGCCGCATAGGTGACCTGATCGACACCGGCGTAGTTGACCGTACCGCCGTTCGTGAACAGGAATCCTGCAGGCATCGTATAGTCGGGCGCGATGAGACCCAATGCAGTGAACGCCGGCGTGCCGATCAGGAACGAACGATTGGCCGTGCTATTGCTCGGCAGGTCGTGACTGAACATCAAGGAATGCTGGGTACCGCCCTGCGTGCTCGTGATTGAGTGGCCGGTAAGAAATTGTTGTCCGTTGTCGCCTGCGACTTCTTTCAGGACGATGAACTGAATGGAGCCATCCGCGTTGGAATAGAGCTGCTGGATCGCAAAGGTATGAAAGGATGCGGTGGCCGGAAGGGCCAGGGCCACGGCCAGCACGCTCAACACCGCTCGCAGGATTCGCATGGTCACTCCTTGGGTCCGATTGGTGGGGCCAACACTCCTCGCGACACCTTCATTCCCCGACCTGCGCATTTTACGCTTCGGGCGCGCCCGCGCAGCGATCAGCCGGGCACGCAGAGCCCTACTCCGATGCCGGCGCCTTCGGCCACGAAACCCGCATCGAGCATCTTCTGCCGCTCGGCGAGGCTGGTCACAAAGCGATGGTTAGGCGCACCGCCCATGCCCTGGTTGTACATGCGATAAACCGGAATGGTCCCGGCCGGACAGGCTCCGGTCGTTGCATCCGGCAGCATCGTGTTGAAGAGCTTGTCGTCTTCCAGTGTCCAATCCGGGAACTGGGAGATCGTCGCTTCGCAGCCGAAGCCATGGGCCGCGTAGAAATGCGAGCTCTTCGGCGTGAAGTGGTCGTTGAAGAAGCGGCAGATGGCGATCGAGTCCGCCGGTGCGCCGGCGTTCACGTACGCGTTGAACGAAAAGCCGGTACGCGCCCAGTCCTGGAGCGGCGGCGCGTGGGCGTCGAGCAGCGCGATCTCGGCGGGGACCGGTGTGATGAAATAGTGATCGAACGCCGCGTGGTGATATTCGACCACATTGACCGTCGCCGGCCCGGCCGGGGCCGGCACCGACGCCGAGTCTCCAGCGAAATTCGTCGCCAGATTAGGGCGGCTCGCCCCGTCCCGAAACAGCGCGGACGCGCCGTCGGTGGGCAGCGCCCCGTAACTGATGCTGTCGACGTTCGCGTAATTTACCGAACCCTGCCCGGTCGCGAGAAAGCCATCCGGGATGATGTAATCCGGCGTGATGAGACCCAGCGCCACGAATCCGGACGTCGCGATGAGGACTCGCCGATGCGCGGTCGGGCTGCCCATGCAGCCGTAATACCCGCACATGCCCCCCGGAAGGTTCTTTGTGAACACATAGGTTCGGGTTCCGGCGAGAGAGCTGCTGACAAGCGTCTGCCCCATCAGCAGGTTCTCGCCATTCATGCCCGCGGATTCGTGCAGCACCACGTATTGCAGGGTGCCGTCGCCATTCGAAAAGATCTCGTCGACCTGGAACGTGTGGAACTCGGCCGTGGCAGCGGCGGCGACGAGCATGAACATCGGCATGCAAGTCCAGCGAAGTGAGAGCTTCATCGTGCCCTCCTGTGACGAACCGCGGCCCCGCGGAGGGGGGCCCGGGGCGACTGCGATTCCAGTACGATGGCAAACAGTCACGCAGGGTGCGTATTCCGTGTCACAAAGGATTCGGGAACAAGCTGGCGGGTCCCGATGTTGGCAAACGCAAATGCTCAAACGCAAATGCTGATTAACACGGTGCACGCGACAATCCGCGGCCTTCGACGCCAGTCGTGGCTTTGCGGGCTGGTTGCAATCCTGGTGACGCCGAACGCGAGCGCACTTTTCATCGTCAACCAGCCTTGGGCACGCCCTGCCCGGTCGGGGCAATCGACCGAGGTCTACATGAACCTGACCAGCACGGACGCCGCGACGCTGGTGGCCGTGCATACGGACGACGCCGAGGAAATCGTCATCCGGCCCCCGGGCAGGGACGCGCACGCCGTGGCGACACTTCCCATGCCGGCGGGGACGCTGGTTGCGCTGGCCCCGGGCAAGAGTCGCCTGGCGATGATCAAGCTCAAACGCGGCGTCAAGCTCGGCGAGCGGATTCTGCTGACGTTGACCATCGAGGGCGCCGATGGCACGCGCCAGGAAATCCCGGTCAATGCGGAAGCACGGATGCGCTCGCCGCTGGACGACGAGCGACGCGCCCACGCCCATAAGCACGCACACTAGGCTCCGCGCGCGCTAGGGACCGATGTCGGACAGAGCTTGGATCGCTGCGTCGATTTCCGCGTCGGTGGTCAGGATATCCGGACAAAGGCGAAGACGACGGCCGCGCGCATCGGTGACAACGCCGGCATCCAGCAACTGCCGCGCCCAGGCTTCCGCCCGGTCATCGACGACGACGACGAATGCTCCGCGATCATCGCCGCCTCCCATGGCGCTGAAGCCCCGGTCGCGCAGCTGGCCCGTCAGACGTTCCTGCAGGCCGAGCGAATGCGCGCGGATACGGCCGACACCGATTGCGCGCGTGAAGATCTGCCCAGCGCGCGCCTGGTAGAACGGCAGTACCGGAGGTGTTGATTCCAGGAACGCGTCGCCGCCTTCCCCGTATTGCGGGGGGTCGGGCCGGAGATAGGCAAACGGATCGCGCTTGGCAAACCAGCCTGTGTCGAGCGTACGCAGCGAGCCGTCGAGGTAGCGCGGATGCAGGTACAGGTAACACGCTCCCGGTCCGCCACGCAGGTATTTGTAACTGCCACCGACGGCGAAGTCGACATCGAGCGCCATGACGTCGACCGGGAACACGCCCAGCGCGTGATAGACATCGAGCAACACTCGCCCGCCAGCGCGATGTACCGCAGCAACCATGCCGGGCAGGTCCTCCAGCCGCTGCCCGGTTGCGAACATCACCTGCGAGACTACGACGAGGTCGGCGCGCGCGCCGATGGCGCCCACGATATCGGCTGTATCGAAGCGACCGTCGGGACGCGGTTCGACCAGCGCGAGCGTGATACGGCCGCGGCGCGCGTATTCGCGGAGGATCACGTCCAGCGAATCGAATTCGCCCGCCGTCGCCACCACGCGGGGAATCGCGTCGAACGTGTTGAGGATGGCGCGAAGTCCCTGCCCGGCGCTGGTCTTGGGCACCACGCAGTCGGCGCGCGGCGCATTCAGCAATTGTCCGAGCCGTCGGCGAAATGCCTGCATTTCCGCGTCCCAGTCCTCCCACGAATCACCCATGCGCGCGAACCACGCCGCCGTTCCCTCGCGCACGTCGTCGTCGACAGCATCGAGCGGACGTCCGAGCGAATGGTTGGCAAGGTAGACGCGATTCGCGAACGCCGCGCGAACGCGCGAAAACAGCGGCGCGACGTGCTGTTGCAGCGCGGATTCGGTCAACGGACCCGGGCCCAGCTTCGCGACGGCCGCTTCGATCGCGGAACCGCCGGATGGATCTGGCTGCGTCATTCCGGCGCGGAGATGACCGTGCGCACGTCGATCAATTCGGGGAAAAACGTCTGGTCCAGCGCGCGTTTC
>Ga0207659_10000450_pt1 | contig 24770 bp, 17 predicted proteins | sample KBSM43metaG_FD_184330 | JGI IMG/M metagenome (GOLD analysis project Ga0207659, IMG submission 184330) | Miscanthus rhizosphere microbial communities from Kellogg Biological Station, Michigan, USA - KBS M4-3 metaG (SPAdes) (version 2) | ecosystem: Host-associated > Plants > Roots > Rhizosphere >...
TCCGGATGTGGCCGACGCGCTCGTCACGTCCTCGAAACAGTTACTGGTGAACGGCAAAACGCCGGGTGCGATCTCGATGTACGTCTGGGATCGGCAGGGCGCGCTCCGTCGCTACGACCTGATCGTGCAGCGCGACATCTCGCGACTGTCCGAGCAGCTCACGACGCTCTTTCCGGGCGAAGCGATCACCGCGCACAGCTCGGGAAAAAACATCGTCCTGTCCGGCAATGTGACCAGCAAGGAAGCGGTCGACCGCATCGTCAACGTGGCCGCCGGCTTCACGGACAAGCGCGAAGAAGTGGTCTCGTTGCTGCAGATTGCGCCCATGCCCACCGATCAGGTGCTGCTGCATGTCCGCTTTGCCGAAGTGAGCCGGAGCGCGTTGACTGAGGTCGGTGCGTCGCTCTTCACCAGCGCCACGGGCATTCACAACACGATCGGTCGAGTCACTACGCAGCAGTTCCCATCGGCGTCCTTCGACTCGATGCAGTGGACGAAGGACAACGGCGACTTCGGCTCGGACGTGACGTCGGCCTCGGGCAAGCTCACGTTCAGCGACTTCCTGAACCTGTTCGTCCTCAGCGAGAAGTACGACCTGGGCATTCTCATCCGTGCGCTGCAGTCGCGTGGTCTCTTCCAGAGCCTTGCCGAGCCGAATCTGGTCGCGGAAAGCGGGAAGGAAGCGAGCTTCCTCGCCGGCGGCGAGTTCCCCATCCCGATCGCGCAGGGTTCGGGCGCGAACATCGGCGTGTCCGTGATGTTCAAGGAATACGGCGTCCGCCTCGGCTTCACGCCGGTCATCAATGGCGACCGCGTTCACTTGAAGGTCAGGCCAGAGGTCAGCACGCTCGACTTCGCGAATTCCGTGCAGCTTGCCGGCTTCCGCATTCCAGCGCTCACGACCCGCCGCACCGAGACCGAGATCGAGCTTCGCGATCGACAGACGTTCGCGATTGCCGGATTGCTGAACAACAGCATGACGTCGACGATGCAGAAGATCCCGGGCATCGGCGACATCCCCGTTCTCGGACTGCTGTTCAAAAGCAAGGCGGCGCAGAAGAACCGCACCGAGCTGGTGGTGATGATCACGCCGGAGATTCTCCGGGCCGGTTCTGTGGGCGTCACCGGACAGTTGCCGCGCCAGGAAGAGCCGTACCTGCCGGGCATTCCGCAGAACAAATCGATTGCACCGCCTCCGCCGGCCTTCCCGACGGGCGGGGGAACCGGACCGCAGTAAATCTCGGTCGCTGCCGATAGCTGGGGGAGGAAGCCATGCTGAAGCGCCTTCGCAATCTGTGCTTCGACGAGCGCGGGATGTCCTTTGCCTTCGTAGGCATCGGTTTGATGACGTTCATGGCCGCGACCGCGCTGGCCGTGGACGTCGGCATGTTCATGACGGCGCGCACACAGGCGCAGACATCTGCTGACGCCGGCGCGCTGGCCGGCGTGACGGCGCTCGTCTTCAACAACTGGGACAATCGCACCGCATCCGGACCTGCCGTTCAGAGCGCGATGAGCGCCTCACAGCTGAACACCGTGATGAATGGCGCCGTATCGGTGCAGCCAACGGACGTGACGTTTCCGAACGATCCGTTTGGTCAGCCCAATCGAGTCAAGGTCGATGTGTACCGCACCGCGGGCCGCAGCAATCCCGTCACGACGCTTCTGGGATCGCTGCTCGGCCATTCGACGATCGACATCGCCGCCACGGCGACGGCAGAGGCAGCACCCGCCGGCGGCATGACGTGCGTGAAGCCGTTCATCATTCCCGACAAATGGCAGGAGCTCACGAACCCGCCGTGGAATATGAACACCAGTGTCTACGACCATTACGACAACCAAGGGAACGAAATTAATCCCCACGACATCTACGACCCCACCAGCGGATACAGCATGATGGACAAGGGCACGCTCCTCATCCTTCGTGCCGGCTCGGGCAACAACATTGAGCCGACGTTTTACTACTCGTGGAACATGCCCGGCAACACCCAGGGCGTGATAGGGGCTGACTGGTACAACCAGAACATCGCGAACTGCAACACCACTGTGATCTCGCCGGGCGAGACGGCGATTCAGGAACCCGGCAACATGATGGGCCCAACCGTCGACGGACTGGCGCAGCTGAAGGCCAAGGATCCGGGCGCCTACTGGGACACGACAAACAACACGTACGTCAGCACCATGAATCCCAGCCCGCGTGTGTTCCCGATTCCGCTCTATAACCCCGACGAGTATGACTTAGGGAAGAAGACCGGACGCAATGCGACGCTGCACGTGACCGGCTTTATCGGCTTCTTCCTTGAAGACGTCTCCGGCAACGAGGCGTACGGGCGTATCTTTCCAATCACCGGGGTCTCTGCGGCGACGACGCCCACGCCGACAGCCCCTCTTGCCTACGTGATCCGGCTGGTGCAGTAACGATGGTTCGACTTTCCAGTGTCATTGTCAGCGACGACAACGGGTTTCGATCACAGCTCGGAGCGCTGCTCCGGGCTGCGGCCGTTCCAGTCCGCGTCACCGATGATCGATTCCCGCGTGAAGGGCTTACACCTGATGTCGTCGTTGTCGATGGCCGGGCCGGCACGCAATCAACCATGCAGACGGTCGAGCGCGTCAGAATCGCGGCGCCGACCGCCAACATCTTCTTCGTCGCACAGGATGCCGCCCCTGAGTTGATCCTGCACTCGATGCGGGCGGGCGCGAACGAGTTCCTGACGTGGCCGCCGGCACGCGAGACACTCGATGACGCCATCCGCCGGATGGCCGCGCGGCTGGAAGCGATTCCGGGCGACCGGTCGGTGACGACCAGGTTGGCGTTCTTCGGCGCCAAGGGAGGCGTTGGAACAACCACGGTCGCGGTCAATTGCGCGGTCGAAATTGCGCGTCTCGGCAATCGGGCGACCCTCTTGGTCGACCTGAAGCCTGGCCTTGGTGAAGCGTCGCTCTTTCTTGGGCTGCGCAGCCGCTACACGTTGCTCGATGCACTCGACAACCTGCACCGGCTCGATGCGGAATTCCTGCGCGAGCTGGTCGTCAAGCACAAGTCGGGGCTGGAACTGCTCGCGGGGTCGACGAACTTCGACCGTCCGGGCGCGGAGGACAGCGGCGCGATCGAGGAGCTCTTGAAGATCCTCGGCCGCTACTACGAATACATCGTGATCGACGCGGGCAACGACATCACGCCGTGTGCGACGGCCGCGTTGTACGCGTCGGACAAGATTTGCCTCGTCACGAATCCAGATGTGCCGTCGGTGCGAAACGCACAGCGGCTGTTGGAGAAAATCACCCAGCTCGGCGCATCGAGCGACCGCTTTCGCGTCGTGCTCAACCGGGCCGCGGAGCCGTTTCCCATTCCGCTGGCGCAGATTGAAAGCGCGCTCGGCCACGAGATCGCGCAGGTGTTCCCGAGCGACTACAAAGTTGTGTCCTCGGCACTGAACTCGGGTGTGCCGCTGGCGCTGACAGGGAATACCGACCTCGCGGCGCAATTCGATCGATTCACGCGGACCATTCTGAATCAAGACGGCGACGTTGACAGCGCCGTCGGCGCGCGCAAGGGTCCGCTCCGTCTCGAACGCATCATGTCCATCTGGTAAACAACCATGCAGCAGCAGGGCACGTTAGGCATCTCGGGCACCCCACCGTCTTCTCCGATCGGCCGGCCTGCGTCGGCGCCGCCGACACAACCGCGCGCCACACAACCACGGCCGCAGTACCTCGAGCTTCGGTCGCAGGTGCATCGCAAGCTGCTCAACCGCCTGAACCTCGAGGCGCTGGCACAGACGGAGCGTGGACGCGCGGAGAACGAAATCAGGGCTCTGCTCGCGCAGTTGCTCGCCGAAGAGAACACGCCGATCAGTCTTTCGGAACGGGAGTCGCTCTTTGCCGAAGTCCTCGACGACGTCTTCGGTCTCGGGCCGCTGGAGCCGTTGCTGCGTGACCGCGGGGTCAATGACATCCTCGTGAACACGCACAAACACGTGTTCGTCGAGCGACGCGGCGTCCTCGAGCGGGTGCCGACGACGTTTCAGGACGACCGTCAGCTGCTGCGGGTGATCGATCGCATCGTCAGCGGAGTCGGCCGGCGGATCGACGACAGTTCGCCAATGGTCGACGCGCGCCTTGCGGATGGCTCGCGTGTCAACGCCATCATTCCGCCGCTGGCGGTGGATGGCCCGCTGCTGTCAATCCGGCGTTTTCCGGCGGAACGGCTGAAGGCCGATGATCTTGTCGGACTGAAGGCACTGACACAGCCGATGCTCGAGTTCCTGTCGCACTGCGTCCGGGCACGTCTGAACGTGCTGATCAGCGGCGGCACCGGCGCAGGCAAGACGACACTGCTCAACGTGCTCTCCAGCTTCATCTCCGAGCACGAGCGCATCGTCACCATTGAGGACGCGGCTGAACTGCAGCTGCGCCAGGAACATGTCGCCAGACTGGAGACGAGGCCGCCGAACGTTGAAGGGAAAGGCGGCGTACGTCAGCGGCAGCTCGTCATCAACGCGCTGCGTATGCGTCCCGATCGCATTGTGGTCGGCGAGGTTCGCGGCGAGGAAGCACTCGACATGCTGCAGGCGATGAACACCGGCCACGACGGCTCACTGACGACCGTCCACGCCAACTCGCCTCGCGATGCGCTGACGCGTATCGAAACGATGATCGGCATGGGCGCCGTCAATCTTCCCGAAAAGGCCATGCGGCATCAGGTTGCGTCCGCGATTCAGATCGTCGTTCAGCAGACGCGCCTCAGTGACGGCACCCGCAAGATCACCAGCGTCTCGGAGATCACCGGCATGGAGGGCGACATCATCTCGATGCAGGAGATCTTCATGTTCGAAAAGATCGGCATCTCGGCCGAGGGCAAGGTCATTGGCAAGTTCCGGCCGACCGGCGTGCGCCCGAAGTGCTCCGATCGGCTGCGCGCCGCCGGCATCCAGCTTCCGGCCTCCATGTTCGAGGGCGTTGTCGAGGTGCGGTGATGATTTCAGCCCTAATCGTGTTCGTGATCGTGACCATCATGGTGATGGTGATCGCCCTCAGAGTGTGGGCGGCCGCCGCGGCCTCGATCAATCGGAAGAAGCTCGATGAGCGCCTTCGCGAGGTCGGCCAGACCATTGATATCCCGGCTGACATCTCGGTGATCAACCAGATCTCGCAAGGAAGGCTTTCCGGGGTTGAGAAGGCCCTCGGCCGCACGTCGATGGGGCCGAAGCTTTCGAAGCTCATCGAGCAGTCCGGAACGCAAACGACGCCAAGCACGATCGTCGTGTCCAGCGCGTTTACCGCATTTTCCGCCTGGTTCATCACCGGCCTCTTCGTGCACATGCCGTTTGCCGGCCCGATCGCTCTCATTGTGGGAGGGTCGCTCCCGACCCTCTGGCTGCGGCGTCGCCGAACCGTCCGCCTGCACAAGTTCGAAGAGCAGTTCCCGGAAGCGCTCGACATGCTGTCGCGCGCGATGCGCGCGGGACACGCCTTCCAGACGGCGCTCGGAACGACCGGCGACGAGATGGCCGCGCCCGTTGGTGAGGAGCTGAAGAAGGTCTTCGATCGCCAGAATTTCGGTTTGCCGCTCAACGACGCGCTCCTGGAGCTGGCCGAGCGGATACCGCTCGTCGACGTGAAGTTCTTCATTACGGCCGTCGCCATTCAGCGCGAGAGCGGCGGCAACCTGGCTGAGATCCTCGACAACCTGGCGTATGTCGTCCGGGAACGGTTCAAGGTTCTGCGTCAGGTGAGAACCCACACGGCACACGGGCGGTTCACCGGCTTTGTGCTGCTGGCGTTGCCGGCGGGTCTTGCCGTCGCGCTCTCCTTCATCGCGCCGGCACAGATGCACCTGCTGTTCACCGAGCCGATGGGCCACATGATGATCGTCGGCGCGATTGTGATGCAGACGATCGGTTTCTTCTGGATTCGCAAGGTCATCAAGATCGAGGTGTAGTCCCATGCTGCTGGCCATCTTCGCGTTTGTCTGCGGATCGCTGCTGGTCGCGGCGGCTGCCAAGGCCCTGTCGCCGCGCTCGGCGACGATCGGGGATCGTCTCGAAGAAATCGTGGGCGTCCAGACCAAGGCGCCGGAAGAATCACGATTCACCAAGACGCTGCACGATGCGTTCATGCGCATCGGGCGCGCCGCTCCCAAGCCCGTCGGCGAAATGGGAAAGCTGCGCGCCAGACTCGTGTCGGCCGGCTATCGCGCCGAGGAGGCGCTCGTCCTGTTCGTCGGCATCCGCGTCGGATGCTCGCTGGCGTTCTTTTCGATCGCCTCGCTGCCCTTCATGCTTCGGGCGGGTCTCATGACCGCGCTCGTCGCCGCCGCCATCGGTTACATACTGCCGGGAATGGTGCTCGCGCGTATGGCGAAACGGCGCCAGCACCGCATGCGCCTGTCGCTTCCTGACGCGCTCGATCTGCTCGTGGTCAGCGTCGAGGCGGGCCTTGGCCTCGATCAAGCCGTCCAGCGCGTGGCCGACGAGCTGTCGCTGGTTCACCCGGAGTTGTCGGACGAACTTCGCCTCGTGCACCTCGAGGTTCGTGCTGGAACGGCGCGCGCCGATGCGCTGAAGAATCTCGCGAATCGAACGCAGCTGGACGACTTGTCCTCGCTCGTGACGATGCTCGTGCAGACCGACAAGTTCGGGACGAGCGTCGCGCAGTCGCTGCGCGTGCACTCGGACTCGCTGCGCACCAAGCGTCGTCAGCGGGCCGAAGAAACCGCCGCCAAGACCGGCGCGAAGATGGTCTTTCCGCTGGTCTTCTGCATCTTTCCGGCGATCTGGGTCGTGACGATCGGTCCGGCAGCCATCAAGTTCGTGCAGGTGCTCGTCCCGATGGCGCGGGACATGTGAGATAAGGATGCCCGTCAATTCGCTCGCAGAGATCGCCACTAACGAACTGGCAGCGCCGCCGCTGCCGCACACGGTCGCGGAAACCGGACTCAGCGTCGATCAGATCGAACAGCTGATGATCAAGACGCTGCACACCGGCGAGCTGACCGGCGTGATGCTCGCCGATCGCGTCTGTCTGCCGTACTCGCTGCTCGAGCCGCTGATCGAGCGGCTCCGCGCCGAGCACCTCATCGAAGTGCGCGGCACGACGGGATCCGGCACCGCTGGCTATCGGTACGCTTTGACCGATCTCGGCCGCGACCGCGCGAGGCAGTATCTCGATATCAATCGATACGTTGGCCCGGCGCCGGTGTCGTTGGCGAGCTACGTCGCTTTCATGGACACGCTGCGGCAGGCCCGCGGCTATATCGATCGCGGGCGGCTCGAGGAGGGCTTCTCGCATCTCGTCGTGCCCGGCAGCCTGTTCGACCAGCTGGGGCCCGCCGTCAACGCGGGAAAGGCCATCTTTCTGTTCGGCCCTCCCGGCAACGGCAAGACCGTCATCGGTGAGGGCCTCGGTCGCGCGCTTGGCGGCCATATGTACGTGCCATACGCCATCGACGTCGAAGGGCAGGTTGTCACGGTATTCGATCCAATCTGCCACGAGACGATCGACGAAGAGGGGCTCGCGTCGCGGCTGATCGCCGAGACACCTCGCGATCGTCGATGGGTGCGAATCCGCCGGCCGATTGTGATCGTCGGCGGTGAACTCACGCTGTCGATGCTCGACCTGAACTTCAATCCGATTTCCAAGTACCACGAGGCACCGCTGCAGATGAAAGCGAACGGCGGCGTGCTGCTGGTTGACGATTTCGGACGGCAGCGCATGCGGCCGGAAGATCTGCTGAACCGCTGGATCGTCCCGCTGGAGAGCCGCGTTGATTATCTGACTCTTCACTCCGGGAAGAAGTTCCAGGTGCCGTTCGACGTACTGAGCGTGTTCGCCACGAACCTCGACCCGAAGTCGCTGGCCGACGAAGCGTTCCTGCGCCGCATCCCGTACAAGATTGCGGTCGGCGATCCGTCGCTGGACCAGTTCACACGCATCTTCGAAATGGTCTGCGAGCGCCGCGAGCTGCGCTTCCACCAGGTGATGGTCGCCTACCTTCACCGCCGGCACTACCGTCCAGCGGGGCGTCCGCTTCGTGCCTGCCAGCCGCGCGATCTGGTCGATCAGATCATGGCGTTGTGTCGGTATCGCGGTATCAACCCGGTCATTACGCGCGAGCTGATCGACGCCGCCTGCACCTCGTACTTCGTCGAGCCGCCGCCGGACATCGGGTTCGAAGAGGGCACCACACCGTCCTCGAGCGGGGCCGGGGGCCAACAGCCGTGGTAAAGCGCCTGCGGGACACAGGCATCTTCGATTTCCTGGCGAGAGCGACGGTGGTGTTGTTATTCGCGCTGCTGTCGATAAATCTGCTGCGGGAGTTTCTTCGCACCGGTCACGTGACCGGTTTGCTGCTCCTGGCCAGCGAATCTCTCGTGGTCGTGCTCACGATCGCGCGACGCCGTGCGGCCGTGATCGATTCGTCGGCGAAAGCAGCAACGGTGACGGGCGTGTCGCTGGTGGGGCCCTGGATGTTGCGGGCGGCCGACGCGGGCGCTCTCGTCCCGGACAACGTGACGAGCATGATCTCGGGCGTCGGCCTCCTGATTGTGGTGGCGTCCAAGATGGCGCTTGGACGGAGTTTCGGCCTTGTGCCGGCCAATCGAGGCGTAGTCGTTCGGGGACCGTATGGTGTCGTCAGGCACCCGATCTATCTCGGATATGTCATCAGCCATGTGGCCTTTTTCCTTGCCCAGCCGACGATGTGGAACGCGGCGGTGATTCTCATTGGCGACGGAACGCTCATCGTCCGCGCGCTGATGGAAGAACGGGTGCTCAGCGGTGATGCTGCCTACGCGTCGTACTGCCGCCGCGTGAGCTGGCACCTGGTGCCGGGAGTGTTCTAACCGTTGGCCCACACCCTCATGAACGATCGCACCCGCTCCGCGGTCGCGCTCGAGGTCGATGTTGCGGCAACCCGAGCGACCAGACGTCGCGGCCTACTCGGGCGCGAAAGCCTTGGCGCAACCGAAGGTCTACTGCTCACACCGTGCAAGGCCGTGCATACGGTCGGCATGCGATTCCCGATCGATCTGATCTTCATTGACCGCGACGGACGGGCGGTTCGCATCGTACGGGCCCTTGCGCCGTGGAGAATCGCGATGTCGACCCGGGCAAAGGCGGTCATCGAGCTCGCCGCGGGGACGGCTGCCGCCGCGGATATCCAGATTGGCGACATGTTGTATCTCGCGCCAGCGCCTCCGCCCCGCAAGCGAACCGAGGCCGTGACGGGTGACACACCACGCAAGCCCGAAGCCCCGCCGAAAGGCGCGGCGTCCCTGAAACCGCCGACGCCGATCGAGGGGCATCCGCCGTGCTGACGCTCTTCGAGCGTTCCGCGGCTCCAGAGACCGCGCTCGCCCCCGTCGTACGAAGACCGACGGCGCTGATGCAGCCGTTCGGATTGAGTCCGGATCAACGCTTCATCTACCGAAGCGATTCATACATCTGGGCCTTCGAGCAGATCACGACGGCCGTCCAGAAGCGTGAAGGTCTCATGCTCGTCGTGGGGGAACCTGGCACCGGGAAGACTCTCCTTTGCCGCACGTTGCTGTCGAGGCTCTCCGGCCGTCACCCCGTCTGCGTCGTCGTCGATCCCTGCGTCAGAATCGAGGAACTGCTCCTCCAGATGCTCCAGGACTTCGGAGTGGTGCAGGGAGGATTTCCCGATCGTCTGAGCCGGCATGACCTCGTCGCAACGTTGCATCGTTTCCTCGCGTCACTCATCCCACTGAATACGACGGCGGTGCTCGTCATCGACGAAGCGCAGCATCTGGATTTCGCGGTCCTGGAGCAGCTCAGGCTCCTGTCGAATTGCGAGAGCGACCGCGCGAAGCTGCTGCAAATCGTTCTGGTCGGAACGCCGGCGCTCGAAGGTATCTGCCGGTCAGAGGACATGCACCATTTCGATCACCGGATCGCGCGGCGATGCCGCTTGAGCCCGCTGAATCGAGACGAAGTGCTCGAGTACATCGAGAGCCGACTGATGGTTGCGGCCCTCCCGCCGGAGGAGTTCACCACGCCGGCGGTGAACAAGATTGCGACTCTGTCAGGCGGTATCCCACGAACCGTCAACCTGCTGTGCGAACGATCGCTAGACCTTGCACGGCGTCGGCGCGTGTCGCCAATCAATGCCTCGATTGTCCGGCAGGCAGCGAAGCAGCTCGAGATTACGCCTTCCCGACCCTGGTTCAAGAACAAGCGAACGGCGGTGGTCGCGTCCGTCCTGCTTGCCGGCGTGCCACCCGCGACGTGGTTGTGCACGTCGCAGTCGGCGCGAACGACTCCGGCGGCGGTGGTGGCGCCGGCACCCGCTCTGGCGTCCACGGTCGCGCCCGATCGCGGCGTCTTCGCGGCCGGCGCTGACATTCCGGTGGTGATCGATGACGTGACGACCGGTACCCTGACTCTCGCCGACGGCCTCACCATTCAGGTCGCTGCGTTTCGTGAACTGGATCGCGCCGCGGCTGTGACGCAACAGCTGCGCGGAGCCGGGTTGCCAGCGTTCCGGCGTATGGAACCGGGCGCCCTCCGGTATCTGGTCCTTGTCGGCCCGTATGTCACCGACGCGGAGACGCAATCGGTTCAGCAAGTCCTCGCCGGGCAGGGTTTCCGCCAGACGAAAGTCGTACGCGAAGACGCCGGGACGCTGCTGCCATGATGCGTTCGGCCGTCGCGTTCACCACCTGCATGCTGCTGCTGCAGGGATCGAACAGTTTCGCAGCCGATCCCTCCGTGATGCGCGTTGCGGTCGTCCCGTCCGCGGGTCAGATGTCGCTCGTCATCGAGCTGTCGGACGAGGCGCGGAGCGTTTCAACGGAGCAGGTGACGCCGACGCTGTTGATGGTCGAGGCGGGCCCGATCGCGCTGCCGCTGAAGCGGCAAATTCTCAACGCTCCGTCCGGATTGGAGCTGGTCGAGAAGGTCTCCGTCGACGAAGGCACCACTGCAGGCAAAGAGCACGTTCTCCGACTCGGCGTGACCATGAAGCGGGCTGTGCCAAGCGCCGTCCGTGTCGTCGGACGCCGCGTCTACGTCGACTTCATGGTCGCTGACGGTCCACGTCCGGTGGCGCCGCGGCGGGCAGCCGGCGCTCCGATGGCATTGCAGCAGGGCCAATCGCGTGGCACTCCAGCCCGGAATGCTCCTCCTGCGTCCGCCGAGGGTCCGCAGATGTTGACCGGTGCAACGTCACGGCTCGAGGAAATCCAACCGTTCCTTCTTTCGGCCACATCGGCGCGGGTGCCGAACCCTACCGTGCTGAGCGCCGTCGCCGACGCGATCAACAGCGTGCAGGAGTCGCTGCGCGGCGTGCAGCCTCCGGCCAAGCAAGGTCCGTCATTCCAATTGCTCATGTCTGCTGCATCGCTGGCGAAGGAAGCCGTCAGCGCTGATTTTCACGGCGACCGCGCTTCGAAAGCGAAGCAGTCGATCGCAGTCCTTGCGGCAGCGAAAGCCCAGCTTCAGTAACTAGAAACTTCCGTCGTCGGCGAACGGAAGCGTGGCGTTCAAGCGCCTGGTGATCGCGCCTTCGAGATCGGATTCGCCAAGGGCACGGAGCGCCTCGCGGAATCGTTCGATGTGGGCGGGGTTGTCGCGCTCACGCGTCGCGAGATCTTCGATGATGACGAGTGCTTCCGCGGCGTCACCGGATTTCAGGTAGACATCGGCCAGCTGAGCCTGGGCACGCGACGCGACGTCAGGCAGGTCGCCGTCGATCGCGACTTCGACCAGGCGGATGAGCGCCGGCGTCGAATCGGGGACGCGGGCGACGAACTCCTCGAGGGCGCTGGCCGCGGTGGTCAATTCGGAGTGCTGCGCCCACCCCTCTACGGCGAGCTGCATCAAGGTCCATGCGGTATCGGGAATCGCGCTCGACGCTCGCAGCGCGAGAGCGGACACGTCTGCCGTCATCTCGCGATTCTTGGTAATCGAGCGCCGGACCAGTTCCACCGCGTTCTCCGGACGCCCTCCGCGCAACTGAATCTCGGCAATCGCCAGCAGGATGGCCGGATCGTCTTCCGCCATTTCGGGACGCAGGTGCTCGGCTGCGGCGACCGCGTTGCCTTCTTCGACGAAGCGGCGGGCAAGCGATGCCTGCAACCCGAGATCATCGGGCTGCCGCGACGCCGCTTCGCGCAACACATCCAGCGCATCATCGTCGTCGACGGCAATGAGCGTGGTCGCGAGGCGCTTCCAGTGGGCAGGCGTACGTGCGGCTGTGCGTGCCTCCCCGAAGTTGCCAGCAAGCAGATAGGCGTCGAAGAGGCGTTCAGCAAGCCCGGTGTCATCGGGTACGAGCTGCGCCGCTTCCTTCAGCACCGTTGCCGCTTCGGCATGACGTCCGGCGTCGAGGAGGTCGTCTGCGGTCCGCTTGAAGTCGGCGACAGCGCCCTTGTTGTCACCGGTTTCCTGACGTGCCCGTGCTGCCGAAAGGCGCGCGTCGAAGTCATGCGGATCGAGTTCCGCGATCCGGATCAGGATTTCCGCGGCCCCTTTGCGATCGCCGCGGCCCCGACGCTGCTCTTCGGCCCGCGTCAGGTAGGCGCGCGCTTCGACGCTCTGATTCTGTGACGAGGCGATCTCCGCCAGTTGAAGGAGCGCCTGTTCGTTATTGTCGGAGACGGCCAGCACACGTTGATATGCCACCGCTGCCTGGCCGTGGAGGCCGCGGGTGCGAAGGCCGTCGGCGATGCCGAGGAACAGGTTCATCGCCTTCTCTGGTGAGCCAGCGCGTACGTACAGAGTGCCCAGTTTGGCTGCGGTCTGCAGATCCTCGGGACTTTCACGAACGACCTGCTCGTACAGCTTGATGGCTGGATTGAGCTTGCCAATGCGGAGCAGCTTCTGTGCGTTGCGAAGAATGGCTGTGCGGTCCAATGTCATGGGAGCTGCGGCATCAGGCGCGTAAGTGGGCGCTATCACGATACAGCGTCTGGAAGTAATTCACGTAGGCAAACACCATTCCCGCATCAACATATCGCAACTTCAGATCTGGCTGGAAAACTGCGCTTTCGTGGTTGCCTGGCCGGAACATCGGTCGCCGCGATTACGGAAGCGTCGTTGCGAAGACGTATTTGCACGGAAGTCGATTGGCTATTTCGGCGCCATGCGAATGGCGCCGTCGAGCCTGATGACTTCGCCGTTCAACATTTCGTTGTCGAAGATGTGCCGAACGAGCGACGCGTATTCGGCTGGACGGCCAAGTCGCGGCGGGAACGGCACCTGCTGCGCCAGCGATTCGCGTGCGGCCTGCGGGAGGCCGGCAAGCAGGGGAGTATCAAAGGTGCCCGGGGCAATGGTCATCACGCGAATCCCAACACGGGCGAACTCGCGGGCGAGCGGCAGGGTCAGGGCAACGATGCCGCCCTTGGACGCAGCATAGGCCGCCTGGCCGATCTGGCCGTCAAAGGCGGCAACCGAAGCCGTGGTGACGATCACCCCACGCTCGCCACTGCCGGTCGGTGCATTCGCGGACATCGCCGCCGCCGCGAGACGAATCACGTTGAACGTGCCGATGAGGTTGATGTCGATGACGCGCGTGAAGTGTTCGAGCGGCTGCACACCTTCCTTGCCGAGGACGCGTTCGGCGGTCCCGACACCCGCGGCGCACACGACACCATGAATTGCGCCGAATCGCTGCACCGCGCTGTCGACGCAGCGCTGAACATCATCGCTTTTCGTGACATCGGTGCGTACAAACTCCGCAGCGCTCCCCAGCCGCTCTGCGTGTGCGCGTCCTGTCGATTCACCGATATCGGCGATGACTACGCGACCGCCGGCGGCAACGATCATTTCCGCCGTCGCTGCACCGAGACCCGACGCGCCACCACTTACGAGGACGGTGCGTCCGTCCAATTGCATCGTGCGATTCTATCGCGACGGGTACAGAAAAAAGGCCGGCGGTCGTTGACCGCCGGCCCGAACTTGAACACGAACCGAGAAGAAAGAACTCGGAAGCGTGAAGGTCGTCAGACCACGTCCTTGTGCACGACCTCGGCCACTTCCTGCTTCTTCTTGCCGCCACCAAGACCCTGGATTTGAAGCGTCGGCTGCTCCTTGAGCACCTGCTGGCGATAGAGCCGTTCCATCTCCTGGTGGTGGTGCTGTTCCTCGGGCGCCATCTGCTTGCGCGCACGCAGCTTCTCCTCCCGTGCGTTCTTCGCGATGCCGAGCTCGTCGAGGTCGGTCTGCTTGCCCTTCGCGACGGCCTCCGCGTTGAGCACGAGTGAGTGCTGCGTGCTCGACAGCGGTACCGCCTTGTTGCCCGCGAAGATCTCGTGGCGGCCGTGCTCCTCGTACCACTTCGTGAGCGTGGCCGTCATGTGCATCTTCTCGATGATGTTCCGCCAGCCGATCCCCGTGTTGTAGGCGCAGAAGGAGATCTCGCCCTGCTGCGTCGCGTAGGGGATGATGCACATCTCGGTGCGCCGGAAGTCGTAGTTGAACAGATCCTGGAACCACATGCCGGCGATGAACAGGAAGTTCCAGCGATCGGCGCGCCGCTTTTCGATGTCCGCCAGCGTCCGATCGCCACTCACCTTGCCGTAGTCTTTGCCCGTGGCGCCGAAGGTCTTGTCGAACTTCTTCATCAGGTCGACAAGCCGGAAGTGCGTCGGCGCCTTGAATGGGTCGTAATTGCGCATCAGCGCAAGCGCCATTCCGACGACCGACAGCGTTCTGCCGCGTGCCGCGTCGTTCACCTGCGCAATATCCTTCGCCAGCTGCTCGGCCTTGAGGAAGGCGGTGACCGGGACGGCTTCCTTCGTTTCCTTGTCGATCATCACCGCCATCCCGACACCACAGTTCGGATGGCAGCCGCAGGTCAACTGACCCCACTCGCGATCCGGGCCGTGAACGACGTCGGCCCAGTCGGTGAACGTGGACATGAACGAAATCGGGAACCAGTCACGCGTCGGCTCTCCGATGCCAGTCTGATTCTTCACGTCGTGCGCGAGATGGGACAGGGTGTAGCGCTGAGCCTTCCGCCGTTCCGGCGTAATCTCCTCGTCTCGGCCGGTGAATGACACTGGTTGGAACGAAAGGAAGTTGATCCGCCTCGGGTTGTCGAGCGCAAACTCGATGACCCGTCCGACCTGCTCGTTGTTCACACCGTTGACGATGGTGATCACCGGAACGATGTCGACGCCCGCGTTGTGCAGGTTCTCGATGGCGCGCAGCTTGACGTCGAAGAGATTGCCGACGCGGCGGTGCGAATTGGCCGCGTTGCCGATGCCGTCGAACTGCAGGTAGGCGTAGCGAAGGCCAGCCTCAGCCGCCGCTTTCGCGAACTCGGGACTCTTGGCGAACTCGATGCCATTGGTCGCTGCCTGAACGCTGTTGTAGCCGACCTTCCGCGAGTAGCGGACCGCATCCAGAAAGTACGGCGACATCGTTGGTTCCCCGCCCGAGAACTGCACCGACATCTGACGCCGCGGCTTGATCGTGATCGCGTTGTCGAGCACCTGCTTGATGTCTTCCCAGGACAACTCGTGCACGAACCCCACCTGGTTCGCATCCATGAAGCACGGGTCGCACATCATGTTGCAGCGGTTGGTGAGGTCCACGGTCAGCACGGACCCGCGGCCGTGCAGCACGGTGGAGCTGCCATGCTTGTGCAGTTTCTCGTCGTTGTGGGCGCGGATGTCACGACCCGGAAAGACTTCCTCGAGGTGCTTGAAGAAGGCCGTGTCGATCGCCATCACGTCCTCGAAATGACCGTGGATGGGACAGTCCTTCTCCATCACGATCTTTCCGTCTTTTTCCCGGATGGTTGCCTTGATCTCGCCCACCTTCTCGTTGAGAAGAACGGAGACGTCCTTCTTCCCGTCGAGAATGTCCTGCCGCGCTTCGCGAACACAGTTGGGACAGAGCGAATCGGTCTGTCTGGGCCAGCCGAGGGGCGGCTTGGTTTTTTGATAGGACTTCAGCAGCGGTTTGTCAGACCACCGAGGCGTGAATGAAGGGTTCTGTCTGATCTTGTTGGCGGCGGAAAACACCTGCCAGACGCCATTGGCGGCGACCGACAACCCCTTCTCCACGTACTTCATCGGTGCGTGCATGTCGTATCTCCTTACGCATCAGGCTCAGCCGCGGGGCGCTCTGGGGCGGCGGGAGCTCGCCCCGAGCACCCACGCGGTGTAGGAGCCGGCCGAAACGGTCGGACCCTACGTTTGTCCGGACCCGGAGATCGGGCGGATCCGGTCGATGCTAGGGGAGTTGTCCGGGGAATCGATTGAATTTCCAGCGGGCTGGCAATAAACAGGTGTCAGGTGTCAGGTAGCAGGTTTCAGTGGCGCCCAGTTAGGCCTGAAATCTAGACCATCCCTGACATAAGAAACCCGAGGCCTGACGGGTTTCGAATGCGCTCAGCGCATCGAAACATCCAGATCATTGTATTTCCCTTATGTGGCCGGGCTCGGCAGAATTGTGCGCACCATGTTCAATCCGTACGACTTCTCCCCGTCCCGGCAGGGTCTGTATGACCCCAATGACGAACGTGATGCCTGCGGCGTCGGCTTCGTCGTCGACATCAAGGGACGCAAGTCGAATGCGATTGTGCGCAAGGCGATGGAGGTGCTCATCAACCTCGAACATCGCGGGGCGTGCGGATGTGAGGCGAACACGGGCGACGGCGCCGGGATCCTGATCCAGACGCCAGACAAGTTCTTTCGCAAGGTTGTTCCGTTCGCGCTCCCGGACGTGGGGTCGTATGGCGCGGGGCTGGTGTTCCTCCCACGTGATCAGCGCGACCGGGAGGCGATCTGCAATCTCATCGCGTCGGTTGTCGACGAAGAGGGCGTAGAGCTCCTCGGATGGCGCGAGGTGCCGAGCGACAACGGCCTCATCGGCGACAGCGCCAAAGCGACCCAGCCAGTCTTCCAACAGATTTTCATCGGTGCCCCAGGTCCGGTCACGACGCCGGCGGGGAAGTCGTTGTCGCCTGGCTCACCGGAATATCGGCAGTGGTTCGAGCGGAAGCTGTACGTGATCCGCAAGCGGATCGAGAATGCCGTTGACAGCATCACGATCAACGCGCTGTCGCGCCGCTTCTTCTATATCGTCAGCCTGTCGTGCAACACGCTCATCTACAAGGGCATGCTGTCGGCGCGTCAGCTCTCGCCCATGTTCCCCGACCTCTCGGACCCGGCGCTCGAATCGTGTCTTGCGCTCGTCCATCAACGGTTCAGCACGAACACGTTCCCGTCGTGGCCGCTGGCGCATCCGTACCGCTTCATTGCGCACAACGGAGAGATCAACACGCTCCGCGGCAACATCAACTGGATGCGTGCGCGGCAAGGGCTGCTTGAAAGCGACCTGCTGGGCGACGACCTCAAAAAAGTACTGCCCGTTATTCGCGAAGGGGGCAGTGACACGGCGACCTTCGACAACACGCTCGAGTTCCTGACGATGACGGGGCGCTCGCTGCCGCACGCGATCCTCATGATGATTCCCGAGCCGTGGAGCGGGAACGACATGATGGATCCGGATCGCAAGGCGTTTTACGAATACCACTCGTCACTGATGGAGCCGTGGGATGGGCCCGCGTCGATCGCGTTCACCGATGGCACCGTCATCGGCGCCGTGCTGGATCGCAACGGTCTTCGCCCGTCGCGCTACTGCGTGACGAAGGACGATCTCGTCATCATGGCGTCGGAGGTGGGCGTCCTCGATATCCCGCCCGAGGACGTGCTCGTCAAAGAGCGTCTGCACCCCGGCCGCATCTTCCTCGTCGACACGTCGAAGGGGCGCATTGTCGACGACGACGAGATCAAGCGGGAGCTGGCAGCAGAGCATCCCTACCGCGAGTGGCTGGACACGCATCTGGTGGACATCAACGATCTGCCGCCCGCGCGCGCCGAGCAGCCGGACCATGAGACGGTCCTGAAGCGTCAGCAGGCGTTCGGCTACACGCAGGAGGACCTGCGTGTGCTGATCGCGCCCATGGCGACCGACGGCCAGGAGCCGGTCGGCTCGATGGGGACCGACACGTCGCTGGCCGTGCTTTCGGACCGGCCGCGCCTGCTTTACGACTATTTCAAACAGCTGTTCGCGCAGGTGACCAATCCGCCGCTCGATGCCATTCGCGAGGAGCTGGTCACGTCGATGGGGTCGACGATTGGCCCCGAGCGCAACCTGCTGAAGCCCGAACCGGAGTCGTGCCGCCAGATTGGGATCAAGTACCCGATCATCCACAACGAGCACGTCGCAAAGCTGCGCCATCTGCCGCCTGATTCGCCGTTCCGCTCGACGACGCTGCCGATGGTGTTCGATCCGGAGAAAGGTGGCGCCGGTCTCGAGCAGGCGATGACCGACCTGTGCCGCCGCGCTAGCGAAGCGGTCGCAGCGGGCTATGACATTTTGATCCTCTCGGACCGTGGCGTTGGACCGAAGCTCGCGCCGATCCCAAGCCTGATGGCGACGGCCGGCGTGCACCATCATCTGGTTCGCGAAGGGACGCGCACGCGCTGCGCGCTCGTCGTCGAATCAGGCGACGCCCGCGAAGTGCACCACGTGTCGCTCCTGCTTGGCTACGGCGCCGGCGTCGTCAATCCGTATCTCGCATTCGAGACGATTGACGACATGATCGCGCACGGGCTGATCGCCGGGGTGTCGCGAGAGGATGCGATCGATCACTACGTGAAGGCGCTCAACAAGGGCATCCTCAAAGTGATGTCGAAGATGGGCATCTCGACGCTGGCCAGCTATTGCGGGGCGCAAATCTTCGAGGCGCTCGGTCTGCATCAGGAATTCATCGATCGCTTCTTCACGCACACGACATCGCGTGTCGGCGGCGTTGGCATCGACATCATCGCGAAGGAAGCCTGCATGCGCCACGAGCGCGCGTATGGGCCGCAGCCGGCCGGTGTCGACGAGTTGAACCCGGGCGGCGAGTACCAGTGGCGCCGTGACGGCGAGTACCACCTCTTCAATCCGGACACCGTGTTCAAGCTGCAGCATGCGACGCGCAGCGGCCAGTACGCGATTTTCAAGGACTACACGCGCGCCGTCGATCGGCAGAACGAACATCACGCGACGCTGCGCGGCCTGTTCCGGCTGAAGCCGGCGGGCCCGGCGCTGCCGATCGACGAAGTCGAGCCAGCCGAATCGATCTTCAAGCGGTTCTCGACCGGCGCGATGTCCTACGGCTCGATCAGCGGCGAGGCGCACGAGACGCTCGCCATTGCGATGAACCGCCTTGGCGGCAAGTCGAACACGGGGGAGGGTGGGGAAGACCCAGCGCGATACGTCCGCGATCCGAACGGAGATTCACGGCGCAGCGCCATCAAGCAGGTGGCATCCGCGCGCTTCGGCGTCACGAGCGAGTACCTCGTCAACGCCGACGACCTGCAAATCAAAATGGCGCAGGGCGCCAAGCCCGGCGAAGGCGGACAGTTGCCCGGGCACAAGGTGTACCCGTGGATCGCGAAGGTCCGTTATTCGACACCGGGCGTCGGCCTCATCTCGCCGCCCCCGCATCATGACATCTACTCGATTGAGGATCTGGCGCAGCTCATTTTCGACCTGAAGAACAGCAATCCGCGCGCGCGCATCCACGTGAAGCTCGTGGCGGAGGGCGGTGTCGGCACGATCGCCGCCGGGGTCGCGAAGGCGCATTCCGACGTGGTGCTGATTTCGGGCCACGACGGCGGCACGGGTGCATCGCCGTTAACGAGCATCAAGCACGCGGGACTGCCATGGGAGCTCGGCCTGGCGGAAACGCAGCAAGTGCTCGTCCTCAACAAGCTCCGCGACCGTATCGTTGTACAGGTTGACGGCCAGATGAAGACCGGCCGCGACGTCGTGATCGGCGCGCTGCTTGGCGCCGAAGAATTTGGCTTTGCGACCGCGCCGCTGGTCGTGATGGGCTGCGTGATGATGCGCGTGTGCCACCTCAATACGTGTCCGGTGGGCATCGCCACGCAGGATCCAGAGCTGCGGAAGAAATTCTCGGGCAGGCCCGAGTTCGTCGAGAACTTCTTCCGGTTCATCGCCCAGGAAGTGCGCGAGCTGATGGCGGAGCTCGGCTTCCGCACCGTCGACGAGATGGTCGGTCGCGCCGACTGCCTCGACATCGAGGGGGCGGTGAACCACTGGAAGGCGCACGGCCTCGACCTGCGCCCGCTGCTGTATATGCCGGATCTGCCGGCGAGCGTCGCGCGCCATCGCGTCCGCGCCCAGGATCACGGCCTCGACGTCGCGCTCGACAACGATTTGATCGCCAAGAGCCGGCCGGCGCTCGAACACAGGATGCCTGTCGAGATCCACGCGTTCATCCGCAATGCCGACCGCACCGTCGGGACGATGCTCGGCTCCGAGGTGACGCGACGCTACGGTGCGCCAGGCCTGCCGGACGACACGATCAAGATCACTTTTACCGGCTCCGCGGGTCAGAGCTTCGGCGCGTTCGTTCCGCGCGGCATCACGATGACACTCGTGGGTGATGCCAACGATGGGTTCGGCAAGGGACTCTCGGGCGGAAAGATCGTTGCGTATCCGCCCCGGAGCTCGACCTTCCGGTCCGAGGACAACATCATCGTCGGCAACGTCGCGTTCTACGGAGCCACCAGCGGCGAAGCCTACGTACGAGGAGTGGCGGGCGAGCGCTTCTGCGTGCGCAACAGCGGCGCACACGTCGTCGTTGAGGGCGTCGGCGACCACGGTTGCGAGTACATGACTGGTGGCCGCGTGATCGTGCTCGGGCGCACGGGACGCAATTTCGCAGCGGGCATGAGCGGCGGCATCGCTTACGTGCTCGACCGCGAGGAGATGTTCGTCCGGCGCTGCAACAGAGACATGGTCGATCTCGAACCGCTTATTGACGCAGACGATCTGGATTTCGTCCGCGTCGCTATCGTCAAGCATGCGACGCTGACCGGTTCCCGCTATGCGGAGGCCCTGCTCGCCGACTGGGCATCGGTTCACATGAAATTCGTCAAGGTGATGCCACGCGACTACAAGCGGGCGCTGGCGGCCGACGCGCGGCGTCGCGAGGAAGAAGCGCGCCAGGTGACGATGGCGATGCCCATCGTGGCGGCGCCGAAGATCAGAAAATCGAAGCGAGGGGTATCCGCAAAGGCGTTACAGCAGATCCATGGGTAAGCCAACGGGGTTCATCGAAATCCAGCGGAAAAAACATCCGACCCGGCCGGTGGAGGAGCGCATTCACGACTGGCGCGAAGTGTATCTGCCATCGCCGACAGGCGACCTGATGGAGCAGGGTGCGCGCTGCATGGACTGCGGCATCCCGTTCTGCCATCAGGGATGTCCGCTCGGCAACCTGATTCCGGATTGGAACGATCTCGTCTACCGGGACAAATGGCGGACGGCTATCGATCGTCTCCACGCGACGAACAATTTCCCGGAGTTCACGGGACGGCTCTGTCCCGCGCCGTGCGAGGGGTCGTGCGTCCTCGGTATCAACGACGACCCGGTGACCATCAAGGACATCGAAGTATCCATCATCGATCGCGCGTACGCGGAAGGATGGGTGACGCCGCAGCTGCCGGCCACGCGCAGCTGGAAGAAAGTCGCGGTCGTCGGCTCAGGGCCGGCGGGACTCGCAGCGGCCGATCAGCTGAACCGCGCCGGTCATCTGGTGACGGTGTTCGAGAAATCTGATCGCATCGGCGGGCTCCTGCGTTACGGGATCCCGGAATTCAAGATGGAGAAGCGCATCCTCGATCGGCGGCTCGCACTGATGGAAGCCGAGGGTGTGGTCTTCAGGCCGGGCGTGAACGTCGGCGTGGATGTGCCGATGAAACGTCTGCAATCGGATTTCGACGCGATTCTTCTGGCCGGCGGCGCCGGCCAACCGCGCGATCTGAAGGTCCCCGGACGAGACCTGAGCGGAATCCATTTCGCAATGGAGTTCCTGACGCTGCAGAACCGCCGCTGCGAGGGCGATCAGATTCCGGACGAAGCGTTCATCTCCGCCAAAGATCGCGATGTCGTCATCATCGGAGGAGGCGATACGGGCGCCGATTGCCTTGGCACCGTCCACCGGCAGGGTGCGCGCTCGGTTCACCAGCTCGAGCTGATGGCGATGCCGCCTGAAACGCGTGCTCCGGACAATCCATGGCCGCAATGGCCGCTCATTTTCCGCACGTCACCCGCGCATGAAGAAGGCGGCGAGCGCCTCTACTCGGTCTCGACGCAGCAATTCCTCGGCGATCGGAAGGGGCGCGTGCGGGCGTTGCAAGCGACCAAGGTTGAGATGGTCCGCAAGGATGGGCGCATCGATTTCGCGCCTGTGCCCGGTTCTGAGTTCGAGCTCAAGACCGATCTCGTACTGCTGGCGATGGGGTTCCTCGGTCCTGAACGCGGTCCACTGCTCGAAGACCTCGGCGTCACACTCACCGCGCGCGGCAACGTCGGTCGCGATGCGCGGTGGATGACCAACGTGGCCAGTGTCTTCACAGCGGGAGACATGCAGCGCGGCCAGTCGCTGATCGTGTGGGCGATCGCGGAGGGCCGCTCTGCGGCGCGTGCGATCGATCAGTACCTGACCGGCGAGTCGCAGCTTCCTGCACCGCTGCAATAGCCGCATCCTCACGACCACGAGCCTCAGAGACGCAGAGACTCAGAGAACACCAATTGCCTCTGCGTCTCTGAGTCTCTGCGGCTCGGCATCAGCGAGAGTTGTTCCCAGTATGATTGGTAGATGTCCGTTCGTGATGTGCTGATTGTGGGAGCAGGCCCTTCCGGCCTCGCGACCGCGATTGCCGCCAAGCAGCACGGCCTCGACTATGTCCTGGTCGAGAAAGGCGTGCTCGTCAATTCGATCTTCAACTTCCCGATGCACATGGTGTTTTTCACCACGCCGGAGCTCCTCGAAATCGGCGGGCTCCCCCTGGTGACACCGTACGACAAGCCGACACGTCTGGAAGCGCTGCGGTACTACCGTCGCGTGGTGGACACCTACGATTTGCAGATGTCATTTCATGAGAAGGTCACGTCAATCGAGAGAGAGAACGACGGGCACTTCATCGTGGAGACGGAAAGCGATCGCGGCACGACGCGGGTGCGGGAGGCGCGTGCCGTCGTCCTCGCCATTGGCTACTACGATCTGCCGAATTACCTCGGCATTCCTGGTGAGGACCTGCCGCACGTCTCCCACTACTACACAGACGCGCACCCGTACTATCGCCGACGCGTCGTCGTGGTCGGCGGCAAGAACTCGGCAGCCGAGGCGAGTCTCGAGCTCTTTCGCGGCGGGGCGCACGTCACGCTCGTCCACCGTCATCCGACGCTCGGCGATTCGATCAAGTACTGGGTCAGACCGGACATCGAGAACCGCATCAAGGAAGGATCCGTCGCGGCACGCTTCAACGCCTGCGTCAGGGAGATCACACGGACGACGGTCGTCATCGATCACCAGGGCACGCGCGAGGAGATCGCGGCTGACGGTGTGTTTCTCTTAACGGGCTACCATCCCGACGTCGATCTGATGCGCACCGCGGGAATTCACGTGGACGATGTGACGCTCGCGCCGGAATTGAACATGGAGACGTTCGAAACCAACGTCCCGAACCTGTTCATCGCGGGTGGTGCGATTGCGGGGAAGAAGACCGGGAACATCTTCATCGAGAACGGCCGTTTTCACGGCGCGAAGGTTGTCGAGACACTCGCGAAGCGACTACGCGGCGATTAGAGCCATCTCACAGTTCTGAAGCGCACCCGGCTCGGGTAATCTGCACACCCGTTCGGCCACAATTCCGAAGCTCTGACGTCCGGTGCGCCGTCGTCGAGATCCATCGACGGTGACAAACGCTCGTGATCTCAAGATCAGCCGCGGCAACGACGGTCGGCGACTACGCTAATTTCGAATGGCCGGAGTCGAGGATCGACAGGTCTACCGTTTGCATCCATGCGGAGGCCGAGTATGACGACGCCCAAGGCATCGAGCGCCGCGTACGTCCTGCAGCGCCGGCGGTTCAGGGCGTGTCTGCTGGCAGGCGGACTGGTGCTGGCGGTGCCGCTTTTTGGGTGCGGTCTGTTCCACTCAGATTTCGATATTGCCGTGGGTAACCGGATGGCAAACCCGGTGTCGATCTTTTCGAACGGTGGAAAGCTCGGAGATGTCGGTTCGAATCAGACCGCAACCTTTACTGTAGAAGAGACCCCGATCGGACACACGGCTATCGATTCCACTGGGACCTCAACGTCTCCGTCAGCGACCGCTCAAGTGACCCTCTCCGCTCAAGACATGACGACCGGCAGGTTGTCCGCCGGCCTGGCCGCGACACTGGTCAAACACGCCACAACCTATGTTGATGTCACGCCGTGTGTCGCCTTGTCGCTGATCGACGCGGGATCGGCACCGCCTTGTCTCTCAGTGTCAAGCACCAGTGTCTCGGCGTCGAGCGGGACGGCCGGTTCGCAGGGGCAGGCATGCACCTTCTCGCTTTCTGGATCTAGTCAGTCGTTTACTGCTACAGGTGGAACCGGGAACGTGACCGTGACCACATCGAGCGATTGCGCGTGGAGCGCGACCAGCAGCGAAAGCTGGCTCACCGTGGTCAGCGGGTCCTCTGGAACTGGCGCCGGCGTTGTCGCGTTCCGGGTCGCACCCAATACCACCGGCGAGGCGCGAGCCGCGTCGCTGTCCATCGGGGGCCAGACGTTGACAGTTAATCAGACTGCCTGAGGTCGGCGTACTGTTGTCGTCGGTGGCACCACAAGTCGCCGCCGATTCGCTCGTCGGCACCCCTCAACGGGAACGTGAACCGCTCACCGCGAATAAGTCCTGACTAACGCCGTTGTGGCTA